>Ga0105107_10000817_pt1 | contig 20141 bp, 14 predicted proteins | sample PPLLaktember2015_6_FD_79335 | JGI IMG/M metagenome (GOLD analysis project Ga0105107, IMG submission 79335) | Freshwater sediment microbial communities from Prairie Pothole Lake near Jamestown, North Dakota, USA - PPLs Lake P8 Core (1) Depth... | ecosystem: Environmental > Aquatic > Freshwater >... | reverse complement strand
CCGGCGGCGCGATCTCGATGCCGGTCGGCATCGTGCTGGGCGCCGGCGTCGTACTCGTCTACACGCTCTTCGGCGGCATGTTCTCGGTCGCCTTCACCGATCTCTTCCAGATGGTGATCATCGTGCTCGGGATGCTCTACCTCGCCTGGCTGCTCGCGGGGATGGCGGGCGGCGCCGACGTCGTCATCGCGCACGCTCTCGCCGCCGGCAAGTTCGAGTTCTGGCCGAAGCTCGAGACGCGAGAGGTGCTCGCCTTCTTCGCCGCGTGGGTGACCGCCGCGATCGGTGGGATCCCGCAGCAGGACGTGTTCCAGCGCGTGACCTCGGCGAAAGACGAGAAGACCGCCATCCGCGGCTCGATGATCGGCGGGGGGCTCTACTTCGTGTTCGCGTTCGTGCCGATCTTCCTCGCCTATTCGGCCTTCCTGATCGACGGGAAGATGGTCGGAGCGCTGCTCGGGGCCGAGGGCAACCGCTTCCAGGAGGTCCTGCCGACGCTCATCCTGCAGCAGACGCCGGTGTTCGCGCAGGTGATGTTCTTCGGCGCCCTGCTCTCGGCGATTCTGTCGACCGCGAGCGGCGCGATGCTCGCGCCGACGGCCCTGTTCACCGAGAACGTGCTGAAGCGCCTCTACCCGCACATGAGCGACCGCCAGTTCCTGCTGACGCTGCGTCTCGTGCTGGTGATCTTCACGCTCGCGGTCGTCAGCTTTGCGCTCGCGAGCGAGGCCTCGATCTACCAGATGGTCCAGAACACCTACAAGGTCACGCTCGTCTCCTGCATCGTGCCACTCGCCGCCGGGGTCTTCTGGCACCGCGCGACGGCGCAGGGCGCGCTGCTGTCGATCCTGCTCGGCCTGGTGACCTGGATCGGGATGGAAACCCTCGCCGCGGATTCGCTCTGGCCGCCGCAGCTCGTTGGGCTCGGGTTCTCGATTCTCGGCATGGTCGTCGGCTCGTACGCCTCGCCCGCGCCGCACCCGCACGACGAGCACGGGCCACACGCGGTGCACGGTGCCGCGGCGCTGCTGCGCCCGCCGGTGCACGGCGCCCATCCGCCTCACGAACCCACCCCCGGGGAAAAGCAATGAAGAAACCCAACCTGATCGTTATCCTCATCGACGACCTGCGCTTCGACGAGTTCGGCGCCGGCGGCCATCCGTACATGAAGACCCCGCACGTGGACCGCATCGCGCACGAAGGGGCGACGTTCACGCGGGCATTCCATCCGACGCCGATCTGCTCGCCGAACCGCGCGTCGATCCTGACGGGCCAGTACGCGAGCCGGCACGGCATCATCGACAACGTCGCGCGCGATGCGGCGAGCATGCGCCTGCCCAACTACCACCTGTCGCTGCAGCGGCTCGGCTACGAGACTGCGCACGTCGGCAAGTGGCACATGGGGAACGAGGCGAGCCCCCGCCCGGGCTACGACCTGTGGGTGAGCTTCAAGGGCCACGGCAGGCTCTTCGATCCCGAGTTCAACGAGAACGGCAAGTACGTCCAGCACCAGGGTTACATCACCGATCTCCTGAACGAGCGCGCCGTGCGGGTCATCGAGGCGAAGCGCAATAAGCCGTTCGCCCTCTTCCTCGCGCACAAGGCGGTGCACCCGGACGCCGTCCAGGCCGCCGATGGGACGCTCGACCTGACGAGCGGAGGCGGCTACATGGTGCCCGCACGGCACGCCGATCTCTACAAGGGCGCGGTGTTCCCGAAGCGGCCGAACATGCTGCCGCCCGAGCAGGTCGTGAAACAGAAGCCGGTCTGGGCCGAGGCGTTCAGGCTGAAGGCGACCGAGCGCTCGCAGGCGACGCTGCGCGCCATCCAGGCGGGCACTCAGGAAGAAATCCGCCTGCGCGCGGCCATGATGGCGTCGGTAGACGAGGGCGTCGGCATGATCTTCGACGCCCTCGCCCGCACGCAGCAGCTCGACAGCACGGTCCTCCTCTTCCTCGGCGACAACGGCTACTTCTTCGGCGAGCATGCCCTCGGGCCGGAACGGCGCTTCGCCTATGAGGAAGGCATTCGCTCACCCTTCGTCCTGCGCTATCCGCGTCGCGCGAAAGCGGGCAGCGCGATCAAGGATCTCGCGCTCACGATCGACATTGCGCCCACGATGGTGGCCCTGGCCGGCGGCAAACCGCCGGGTTCGATGCAGGGCCGCTCGCTCCTGCCGCTCCTCGCCGGCAAGCGCGCCGGCTGGCGGAAGTCGGTCCTGTGCGAGTACTTCAGCGAGAACGCACTGCCGTGGCTCGTGGGGATGAGCTACAAGGCAGTGCGGACGGACCGCCACAAGCTCATCCACTGGGTGAATCGCGGCGGCGGGCTGCTCGACGAACTTTACGACCTCGAGCGCGACCCCTACGAGCTGAAGAACGTGATTGCGTCGCGCGCGTACGCGCCGGTGCGGGCGAAGCTGCGCAAGGAGCTTGCGCGGCTCGTGGCGGAGTCGGTCGGGCTCTAGATCACCCGAAACGCTGCACCGGCCGCGCGTAGACGCGCTTGCCTGCGGCATAGGTCGCGCGCACCGCGCGGTCGTCGCCGAGCGTCATCTGGATGAACAGCGCCTCGGCGAGGTCTGCCGCGTGCTTCATCCGGAACGCGATCAGCGGCGTCGACTTCAGGTCGAGCACGACGAGGTCCGCCTCCATCCCCGGCGCGAGGCTGCCGATCATGTCCTCGAGGTGTAGGGCGTGTGCGGTCCCGCGCGTCGCGAGATAGAACGCGTGTCCCGCCGACAGCGAGTAGCGGTTCATCTGCGCAGCCTTGTACGCCTCGTTGAGGGTCTGCAGGAACGACAGCGACGTCCCGCCGCCCACATCGGTCGCCAGCCCCACGCGCACCGGGCGCTCCTTCCGCATCGCCTTGCTGAGATCGAAGCAGCCGCTCCCGAGGAAGAAGTTCGAGGTCGGGCAGTGCGCGATCGCGGCGCCCATCTCGTGCATGCGCACGAGCTCGGCCTCGCTGAGGTGGATGCCGTGGCCGTAGATCGCCCGGCGGCCGAGCAGGCCGTAGTGGTCGTAGACGTCGAGGTAGTCCCGGCGCTCCGGAAAGAGCTGCTTCGCCCAGGCGATCTCGCTCTTGTTCTCGGACACATGCGACTGGACGAAGCAGTCGGGATGCTCGCGCTTGAGCGCGCCGGCCGCTGTGAGCTGCTCGGGCGTGCTCGACGGCGCGAACCGCGGCGTGATCGCGTACAGGGCCCGCCCGCGGCCGTGCCACTTCGCGATGAGCGCCTTCGACTCGTCGTAGCCGCGCCGCGCGGTGTCGCAGAGCGCCGCCGGCGCATTGCGATCCATCAGCACCTTGCCGGCGATCATGCGCAATCCAAGCTTCGCCGATTCTTCGAAAAACGCGTCCACCGACTGCGGATGCACGGTGCAGTACACCGCCGCGGTCGTGATGCCGTTGCGCAGGCTCTCCTTCAGGAACACTCGCGCCGCCGTGCGGGCATGGCGTTTGTCCGCGAAACGCTGTTCGGCGACGAAGGTGTATCGGTTCAACCAGTCGAGGAGCTGCGCGCCGTGCGCGCCGATGATCTCGGTCTGCGGATAGTGGACGTGGCTGTCGATGAACCCGGCCATGATCAGGGCGTCGCGGCCGTAGTCCTCGATCTTCGTGCCGCGCGGCAGGTGAGGACGGACTTTTCTCGCGGCGCCGAAGTGGGTGATCTTCCCGTCCGACATCGCAACGATCGCGTCGGACTCGTAGGCCATCGTGGCCTCGAGCCCGTGTTGGAACGGGTCGCCGGTATAGGTGAGCGCCGGCCCGCGAATCGCGGTTACGCGCGCGGGCGCAGCCATGCGTCAGCGCGCTGCGGTCGACGCCGCCTCGCTCGCCGGCCGGGCGAGCTGCGGCTGCGGCGCGAGCTTGTCGGCCTCGTCCACCCAGCCGCCGCCGACCGCCTGATAGACGTTCACGATCTGCGTGTAGCGCTCGGCCTGCGAGCGCACCGCGGTGAGCTCGGCGCTGAACAGCTCGTTCTCGGCGTAGAGCACCTCGAGATAGCCCGCATAGCCGTTGTCGAACCTCAGCCGCGACAGCCGCGCATACTCCCGCAGCGCGGCCACGCGTCGCGCCTGGGCCTCCGATTCCTCCCGCTTCTTCACCGTTCCCACGAGCGCGTCGTTCGTCTCGCGGAACGCATTGAGGATCGTCTGCTGGTAGAACGCGAGCGCCTCGCGCTGCCCGCCTTCGGCCGTCTGCACCTGGCCTTCGATCGCTCCGAACGTGAAGATCGGCCCGGCGAGCCCGGCCGCGAGCGTCCACGCGGTTGCGGGCCCGGTCAGGAAGTCGCCGAATGCGGTGCTGACCGAGCCGAGCAGGCCGGTGAGCGAGAGCGTCGGGTAGTAGAGCGCCTTCGCGGCGCCGATATTCGCGTTCGCCGCGACCAGGGTCTGCTCCGCCTGCAGGATGTCCGGGCGCCGCTCGAGCAGCGTCGACGGCAGGTCGGCCGGGATGCCCGGCGCGACGATCTGGTCGAGCGACCGGCCGCGCGCGATCGGGCCCGGGTTGCGGCCCAGCAGGAGCGAGAGGAGGTTCTCCTGCGCGGCAATCTGCAGCTCGAGCGCCGGAATCGCCGCAAGCGCCTGCTGGTACTGCGACTCGACCTGCTTGAGCTCGACCTCCGACACGACGCCACCCTTGAAGCGCAGATCGAAGATGCGCGCCGTATCGGCGTAGTTCTTCGCCGTCGCCTGCGAGATTTCGAGCTGACGGTCGAGCGCGCGCAAGGCGATGTAGCTCGCCGCGACGCTCGTCACCAGCGACAGGATCACCCCGCGGCGACCCTGCGCGCTTGCGTACACCTGCGCCTGCACCGCCTCGCTCTGGCGCCGGATGCGCCCGAAGAGATCGATCTGCCACTGCGCGCTGAGCGCGCCCTGGTACAGCGTGTAATACGGGTCGGCGCCGGGCGCGAGCGCCGGCTGCCCGACCCGGCTCGAGCGGTTGCGGCTCGCGTCGAGGCTGTAGCCGATCTGCGGATAGAACTGCGAGCGCGTCGTCGCGAGCGCGCCGATGAACTGGTCGACGCGCGCGGCGGCAATCAGGAGGTCCCGGTTCTCGCGCAACGCGGTGTCGATCAGCGCGTTGAGCGCCGGATCGTCGAACTGCTCCCACCACTTCGTGTTCGCGACGTCGGCTGCCTTCGGGAAGTCGATGCGCCATTGCGCCGGCACATCGGACGCCGGACGCTCGTAGTCGGGGCCGACTGTACAGCCGCAGAGGGCAGCGGCGAGCAACAGCGCAACCTTCCTCATGTCAGTCGCCCTCCCGCTTCGCGTGCGGCGCCGCCGCGGGCGCCGCGCCGCCCGCCGCCGCCTTCTTGCCTGCGGCGCGCGCGCTCAGGCTCTCGAGCAGCCAGAAGAAGAACGGCGCGAAGAAAATCGCGACCACGGTCGAGGCGAGGATGCCGCCGATTACGCCGGTGCCGATCGCGCGCAGGCTGTTCGCCCCGGGGCCGCTCGCGAGCGCGAGCGGCACGCAGCCGAGGCCGAACGCGAGCGAGGTCATCACGATCGCGCGCAGCCGCAGGCCCGCCGCCTCGATCGCCGCTTCCTTCGGCGCCATGCCGTGGCGCACGCGCTCGATCGCGAACTCGCAGATCAGGATCGCGTTCTTCGCCGAGAGGCCCACGAGCGTGACCAGGCCCACCTGGAAGTACACGTCGTTCTCGAGACCGCGCACCCAGGTGAGCAGCAGCGCGCCGAGGATGGCGATCGGCACGGTCAGCACCACCGCGATCGGCAGCGTCCACTTCTCGAACTGCGCCGCGAGCAGCAGGAACACGACGATCAGGCCGGCGACGAACGCGATCGCGGAGGTGCCGCCCGCCTGTTTTTCCTGCAGCGCCTGGCCTGCCCAGGCATAGGAGAAGTCCCCGGGGAGCGTCTCGCGCGCGACCGCTTCCATCGCGGCCAGCGCCTGGCCCGAGCTGTAGCCGGGCGCCGGGCTGCCCGTGATCTTCACTGCCGGGAACCCGTTAAAGCGCTCCAGCAGCTTGGGCGCTGCCACGTACTTCACCGTGATCAGGGCCGACAGCGGGACCATGCTGCCGGTCTTCGAGCGGATATAAACCTTGTTGAAGTCGTCGGGATTGACGCGGTAGTCCGCGTCGGCCTGGAGCACGACCCACCACACGCGGCTGAACTGGCTGAACTGCCCGGCGATCGACGAGCCGAAGAAGCTCTGCATCGTCTGGAAGGCGTCCTGGACGGGCACGCCGAGCACCTCCGCCTTGTTGCGATCCAGATCGACGAAGAGCTGCTGCGTCGCCCCGCGGAACGTGGTCGTGACTCCGGCGAGCTCCGGGCGGGTCCGCGCGGCGGCGAGATAAGCCTGCACCGCCTGGCTCGTGGCCCGCGTGTCGCCGGCGCCGCGGTTCTGGATGTAGAACTCGAAGCCGCCCGTGGTCCCGAGGCCCGGGATCGCGGGCGGATTGATCGCGAAGACGAACCCCTCCTTGAGCTGCGCGAACTGCTTGTTCAGCCGGGGCAGCACGCTGAAGGTGAGCTGCGAGGGGTCGGTGCGCTCCTCGAACGGCTTCATCGACGGAAAGAAGATCGCGGCGTTGTTGCGGAACGTGCCGTCGATGAGGCTGTAGCCGTTCACCACCGCGACGTCCTGCACCGCCGGCTCGGTTGCGAGGATCTTCTCGATCTTCTCCGTCAGCGCGCCGACGTACCCCTGGCTCGCCGTGTCCGGCGCCTCCACCACGATGAAGAAATAGCCCTGGTCCTCGTCCGGCACGAAGCTTCCCGGCAGCACGCGGAACAGCACCAGGATCCCCGCGATCACCACCCCGAATGCGAGGAGCGCGAGCGGCCAGCCCTGGATCAGGCGCGCGACGCCGCCGACGTACCCGCTGGTGAGGCGGCGGAAGCCGTTCTCGAACCAGCGGAAGAAGCCCTTCTTTTCGCCGTGGTGAGCCTTGATGATGATCGCGGCGAGCGCCGGCGAGAGCGTCAGCGCCATGACGCCCGAGATGATCACCGAGATGGCGATCGTGATCGCGAACTGCTGGTAGAGCGTGCCGGTGACGCCGCCGAGGAAGGCGACCGGCAGGAACACCGCGACCAGCACCAGCACGATCGAGATCAGCGCGCCAGCGATCTCGGTCATCGCCCGCTTCGCGGCCTCGAGGGCGCCGAGGCCGTGCTGGGTCATGTTCGTCTCGACGTTCTCGACCACGACGATCGCGTCGTCGACCACTAGGCCGATCGCTAGGATCAGGCCGAACATCGTCAGCATGTTGATCGAGAAGCCGAGGAGATGCATGCCGATGAACGTGCCGACGATCGACACCGGCACGGCGAGGATCGGGATGATGGTCGCGCGCAGGGACTGCAGGAAGAGGTACACGACCAGGATCACCAGCACGACCGCCTCGAAGAAGGTGTGCACGACCTTGTCGATCGAGGTCAGCGTGAAGAGGCTGGTGTCGAGTGTGATCTTGTAGTCGAGTCCGGTCGGAAACTGGCGCTTGAGCTCCTCCATCCGCGCGCGCACCGCCCGCGCGGTCTCCACCGCGTTCGCGCCGGGCTGCTGGAAGATGCCGATCGTGGTCGCGGTCTTGCCGTTCATGCGGCTCGCGATCGAGTAGTCGCGCTTGGCGAGCTCGACCCGGCCGATGTCGAGCACGCGCACGATCGCCGTGCCCTCTTTCGCCGTGCGAATGATGATCTGCTCGAACTCCTCGGGCTTGGTCAGCAGCCCCTGCGCGGTGACGACGAAGGTCTGCTGCACGCCCTGCGGGCTCGGCTCCGCGCCGATCTGCCCGATGCCGAAGGTCTGGTTCTGGCTCTGGATCGCGTTCGACACCTCCTGCACCGAGATCCCGAGCTGCGCCATGCGGTCGGGCTGGAGCCACACCCGCATCGCGATGTCGGGCAGGCCGAACACCTGCGCGCGGTTCGCGCCCGGCACGCGCTTCAGCTCCTCCAGCACGTACAGGTTGGCGTAGTTGTCGATGTAGGTGGAGCTGTACCGGTCGTCGGGCGAGAAGACCGAGAGCACCATCATGAGGCTCGACGACTTCTTTTCCACGGTGACGCCCTGCTGGGAAACGACCTGCGGAATCAGCGGCAGCGCCTGGCTGACGCGGTTCTGGACGTTGACCTGGTTGATGTCCGGATTGCTCCCGGGCGCGAACACCACGGTGATCGAGACGTTGCCGCTCGACGAGCTGACCGAGTTGAAGTAGAGCAGGTTGTCGATGCCGTTGATCTGCGCCTCGAGCGGTGAGGCGACGGTGTTGGCGATGACCTCGGCGGTCGCCCCCGGGTAGCGCGCCTCGACCGTCACCTGGGGGGGCGCGAGCTCGGGATACTGCGAGATCGGTGCGACCCACATCGCGACCGCGCCGCCGAGCAGGATCAGGATCGAGATGACCGACGAGAGAACCGGCCGGTCGATGAAGAAATGCGTGAACATGATCGTTCTTTGTGTCTCTGTCTCGGGGGATCGGAAGGGGGCATCGCCCCCTTCCTCGTCAGGCTTCGCTTACTTCTTGGCGCTGCCGGCCTTGGCGTCGCCCTTGGCCGCCGCCCCGGCCGCGCCCGGCTCGACGATCTTCACCGGCTGCCCGGGCACCACCCGGAGCACGCCGTCGACGACCACCCGGTCGCCGGCGTGCAGGCCGCTGACCACGATGTCCTTCTCGCCGTAGTAGTCGCCGACGATCACCGGCCGCACCTCCGCGGCGCCGGCCTGGTTCACGACGTACACGAGGTGCCCGTTCGAGCCCTGCTGAACGGCGAGCTGCGGCACGACGATTGCGCCCGACCGCGTGGCACCGCTCACGTACGCGGTCACGAACATCCCCGGCCGCAGCTCCTTCTTCGGGTTCGGCAGCACGGCGCGCACCATGAACGAGCCGGTGTCCTGGCTGAACGACGGATCGGCGAAGTTGATCTTGCCCGTGTACGGATACCGCGTCCCGTCGGGCAGCACGATCTCGACCGTGTAGTCGCGGTTCTTCGGCTCGATGATCAGCTTCTTCGCGTACGCGTCGCGCCACTTCGCCGCCAGGTTCTGCGACACGCTGAAGGTCACCCAGACCGGGTCGACCGCGGCGACGTAAGTGAGGTTCGCGCTTTCCGCCATCGAGTTGACGAACGCGCCCTGCCGCTGCAGCGATCGGCTGGCGAGCCCGGTCACCGGCGAGCGGATCGTCGCGTAGCCGAGGTTCAGCTCCGCTTCCGTGACCTTCGCCTGTGCCGAGTACACGGCCGCCTTGGCGGAATCGAACTCGCCCTGCGCCTTGTCGAGGTCCGACTGCGAGAGCGCGTTCTGCTGCGCGAGCGGCTTCACGCGCCCGAGATTCGCCTGCGCGGTCGTGAACCGGGCCTGCTGCGACTGCAGCTCGCCGCGCGCCGCGTCGAGCTGCGCCTGGAACGGCTTGGGGTCGAGCTGGAAGAGGAGCTGCCCTTCTTTCACGACCTCGCCTTCCTGGTAGGCGATCTTGTCGAGATAGCCCGACACCCGGGCGACGATGTTGACCTGGCGCGAGCTCTCCGTCTGTGCGACGAAGTTCGTGACGTAAGGAATGTCCTTCGGCTCGATGGTGATCACCGTCACTTCCGGCACCGGCCGCTGCGGCGGGGGCGCCTCCTTCGAGCAGCCGGCGGCGACGGTAACGAGGGCGACTGCAGCAAGAGCCAGGGGACGAAGCGCGACGGCGGGCATAGGCGAGACTTCCGTGGTCGTTGCGGAGCGGGCACGGCTGACGCGGGACGCCCGCGCGCTGCGGTCGTGCGGCAGCGCGCGTAGTTTGCACCAATTGGCGCGCGGGCTGCTACGGCCGCGCTGCGCCGCCGCTTGGCTATACTCGACCCGGTTCCGGCTTCCCGCATGACGCCTTCCGAGTATTCCGCCGTTGAAACGCTGCGCAATGGGCGCCGGGCGGAGATCCGCGCGCTCAAGCCCGCAGACCGCGCCGGGCTGCTCGAAGCCGTCGCGCACATGAGCGAGGAGGCCCGCTACCGCCGGTTCTTCACGCCGAAGCGCTCCTTCAGCGAGAAGGAGATCGAGTTCTACCTGAACGTCGACTTCGTGAGCCACGTCGCGCTGGTGGCGGTCGTCGACGAAGCCGCGGGGCCGGTGATCGCGGGCGGCGGGCGTTACATCGTGTCGGAGCCCGGGCGCGCCGAGGTCGCGTTCAGCGTGGACGACGCGCACCAGGGCCAGGGGATCGCCTCGGCACTGATGCGCCATCTCGTCGTCCTCGCACGCGCGGCAGGAATGAAAGCGCTGATCGCGGAGGTTTTGCCGGAGAACGCTCCGATGCTGAAAGTGTTCGAACGATGCGGCGTTCCCATGACGACACGCCGCGAGGCCGGCGTCGTGCACGTCACGCTGGACCTGGCGCGACCCGCCGGAATCCAACCTTAGGATTTGCCGTGTCCGCCACTCGCATCGGAGTGAACGCAAACTACCGGCTGGCGCGGCGCCGGGCGGCTATCATTGGCCCCTGGCCGAAGTTCGAGTGTCGCGACGCGCTGCGAGTTGCGGTGCGGTTCGCGCGAGGGAGAATTCACGCATGAAATTCCGGAGCCAACGTTTTGAACGGTGCTTCGTTGCACTGCTCGCTGCGCTCGCTGTGGCGACCGGCGGCGTCGCGCGCGCACAAGGCGAACCGCCGCCGTTCAAGCCCGAGGAGATCGAGGCGCTGGTCGCGCCGATCGCGCTCTATCCCGATTCGCTGCTCTCGCAGGTGCTGATGGCCTCGACCTACCCGCTCGAGATCGTGCAGGCCGCGCGCTGGGTGAAAGCCAATCCGAACGTCAAGGGCGATGCGGCCGTGAAGGCGGTCGAGAACCAGACCTGGGACGTGAGCGTGAAATCGCTCGTCGCCTTCCCGCAGGCCCTGGATCCGATGAACGAGAAGCTCGACTGGACCCAGAAGCTCGGCGACGCGTTTCTTGCCGACCAGAAGGCGGTGCTCGACGCCGTGCAGCGGCTGCGCCTGAAGGCGGAGAAGTCGGGCAACCTCAAGACGACCGAGCAGCAGAAGGTGATCATCGAGGAGGCGGCACCGCAGCAGACCGTGGTCAAGATCGAGCCGGCGAACCCGCAGGTGATTTACGTCCCGGCCTACAACCCGACCGTCGTCTACGGCGCCTGGGGGTATCCCGCGTATCCCCCGTATTACTGGCCGCCGTCCCCTTTGTACTATCCCGGCGGCGCGCTCATGGCCGGCTTCGCTTGGGGCGTGGGTATCGCGGCTGCGGGTGCGATCTTCGGCGGCTGCAACTGGGGTCGCGGTGACGTCAACATCAACGTGAATCGCGCGACCAACATCGACAAGAACTTCAATCGCACCAATGTGGGCGGAGGTGGCCAGTGGCAGCACGACTCGAGCCATCGCAAGGGCGTGAACTATCGGGACTCGGCGAGCCGCGAGAAATTCGGGGGCAAGGACGTTCCCGGTGCCGCGGGGCGCAATGATTTCCGCGGGCGCGACGGCGGCCCCGGGGATCGGGCCGGAGCGGGCGACCGCGGCGGTGCGGGCGACCGCGGCGGGCCTGGCGACCGGGGCGGTGCGGGCGACCGCGGTGGCCCGAGCGTGGCGGATCGCGGCGGACCGGGCACGGGCGATCGCGGTGGAGCGGGCGATCGCGGCGGACCCAGCGTGGCTGACCGCGACGGACCCGGTGCCGGCGCCGGCGCCGGCGGTCGCGACAATGCCTTCCAGGGCGTCGGTGGCGGATCCGCTTCGCAACGCGACCTCGACCGTGGCCGCGCGAGCAATCAGTCGATGGCGAATCGCGGCGGCGCCGGCGCCAGTGCGGGCGCGCGGCCGAGCGCGGGCGCCGGTGCGGGCGCGCGGCCGAGCGGCGGCGGTGCGTCGCGCCCGAGCGGCGGCGGCGGCGGTGCGCGCGGTGGCGGTGGCGGCGGCGGTCGCGGTGGCGGCGGCAGGCGCTAAGGGAGACTCGACAATGCGATCCACGTTTCAGCAAATCCGCGGCACGGCGGCGATATACGTCGTGTCGCTCGCCGTTGCAGCCGCGCTCTTCGTCGCTGCGATCCCGATGGCCTTCGCGCAGCAGAAGGCGTTTGCGTCGCCGGAGGCCGCAATGAACGCGTTCGGCGACGCGATTGCGACGAGCGACGACGACGCAGTGAAAGCACTGCTCGGCGCCGACTATCACGCGCTCATCCCGCCGACTGGCGCCGAGGGTCGCTATCGGTTCCTCGCCGCATGGGCCAAGTCGCACGCGATCAAGCCGGAGGGCGACGCGAAGGTGCACGTTGCAGTGGGGACCGACGGCTGGACCCTGCCCATCCCGATCGTGAAGGCGGCGCAGGGCTGGCGATTCGACACGAAGGCCGGCGCGGACGAAATCCGCTTGCGCCACATCGGCCGCAATGAGCTCGCCGTCATGCAGGTCATGCTCGCGATCTACGATGCGCAGAAGGAGTACGCGCGGCAGGACCGCAACCGCGACGGCGTGCTCCAGTACGCCGCCAAGTTCACGAGCTCGCCGGGCAAGCAGGACGGGTTGTACTGGCCGACGAAGACGGGCGAGGCTTCCAGCCCGCTCGGGTCGGTCTTTGCCGCAGCGCGCGCGGCAGGCGGCGGGGCCGATGTGGGCTACTACGGCTACCGGTACAAGCTCCTCACCGCGCAGGGCAAGAATGCGCCGGGCGGCGCGTTCGACTACGTCGCACGCGGCCGGATGATCGGCGGGTTTGCCGCGGTGGCCTGGCCGGTCAAGTACGGCGACACGGGTGTGATGACGTTCATGGTGAGCCACGACGGCGTGGTCTATGAGAAGGACCTCGGCCCCGACACCGCCGCGCGCGCCGCCGCGATGACGCGCTTCGATCCGGACTCGAGCTGGCAGAAGGCCGAGCCAGGGACCTGATTCGGCCGCGCACTATGGCAACGACACTCGTCGACCGCGAAGGCGCGTTCGTCCTGTCCGACTCCCGCGCGCCGCTGTAGCAGCCCGGCCCGCGCGCCGCAGCGAAGCCAGGAAGCGTGGCGCCATCCGGCCTCATCCCCAGCATCGCCTGGCTGCGGCAGTACCCGCGGGAGTGGCTGCGCCCGGATGTCACCGCCGGCCTGACCGCGGCCGCCGTGGTCATCCCGAAGGCGATGGCCTACGCCACGATCGCGGGCCTGCCGCTGCAGGTCGGCCTGTACACCGCGATCGTGCCGATGGTCGTCTACGCGCTGCTGGGCACGTCACGACCCTTGAGCGTCAGCACGACCACGACGATCGCGATCCTCGCGGCGGCGGAGCTGGGTCGGGCCGCGCCCGGCGGAGACGCCGGAGCGCTGATCGCGGCCAGCGCGACGCTCGCGCTTCTCGTCGGCGCACTGCTCGTGCTGGCAGCCGTGCTCCGGCTCGGCTTCGTCGCAAATTTCATCTCCGAGCCGGTGCTCACGGGATTCAAGTCGGGCATCGGCCTGGTGATCGTGGTGGACCAGATCCCGAAGCTGCTCGGGGTGCACATCGAGAAGGCGGGGTTCTTCCGGGACCTCCTGGCGATCACCCAGGAGTTGCCGCACACATCGCTTGCCACATTTCTCCTCGCGGTGGCGCTGCTCGTGCTGATCTTCGGGCTCGAGCGCTTCGCGCCGCGTTCGCCGGCGCCGCTGATCGCAATTGCCGTCGCGATCGTGGCATCGGGCCTGCTGGGGCTGAGCGACGCCGGCGTGGCGACGGTCGGCAGCATCCCGAGCGGTCTCCCGACCCTGGTCTGGCCGCGCCTCGATCTCGTCGAGGAAATGTGGCCGGCGGCAGCGGGCATCGCGTTGATGAGCTTTACCGAGACCATCGCGGCTGCACGCGCGTTCGGCGCGCCCGGAGAGCCGCGGCCCGAGCCGAACCAGGAGCTGCTGGCGGTGGGCCTGGGCAACGTCGCCGGCGGCTTTCTCGGCGCGATGGCGGCGGGCGGCGGAACGACCCAGACGGCGGTGAACCGCAAGGCGGGTGCGCGGACGCAGGTGGCCGAGCTCGTCACCGCGGCGGCGGCGGTCGCGACGCTGCTGCTGCTCGCGCCCGTGATCGCGCTGATGCCGCAGGCCGCGTTGGCGGCCGTCGTCGTTGCGTACTCGTTCGATCTGATCAAGCCCGCGGAGTTCGGCGCGGTCCGCCGCGTGCGCCGCATCGAGTTTTACTGGGCACTCATTGCATTCGCCGGCGTGGTGGTGCTCGGGACGCTCAAGGGGATACTCGTCGCGGTGATCGCCTCGCTCCTCGCACTCGCGCAGCAGGCCTACAATCCGCCCGTCTACGCGCTGGGCCGCAAGCGCGGCACGCAGGTCTTCCGTGCGCACTCGAAAGAGCATCCGGACGACGAGACCTGGCCCGGCCTGCTGATCCTGCGCACCGAAGGAAGGCTCTTCTTTGCCAACGCGCAGCGCGTCGCCGACCAGATGCGGCCGCTCATCGATCAGGCGAAGCCTTCGGTCGTGCTGCTCGATTGCAGCGCCGTGTTCGACATCGAGTACACCGCGGTCAAGATGCTCATCGAGGGGGAAGAGCGGCTGCGCCAGGAAGGAATCACCCTCTGGCTGGCGGCGCTCAACCCCGAAGCGCTGGCGGTCGTGCAGCGCTCGAAACTGGGCGAGATGCTGGGCCGCGCGCGGATGTTCTTCAATGTGCAGGCCGCGGTCGCGAAATACGAGCAGCTCGGGGCCTCGAGCGCAACCATTTCAACTGTCGACAGTGGGAGAAAGTGAAACCGTGAAAGCGAACAAGAAAGACAAGGCAAACTCGAGCAGCGCGGCGCCGAAGGAGAAGCTGAAGCGCAAGGTGTACGACAAGGAGCTCGAGAAGCTGCACGTCGAGCTCGTCAGGGTCCAGGAGTGGGTCCAGCACAAGGGGCTGAAAGTCTGCGTCGTCTTTGAGGGTCGCGATGGCGCGGGCAAGGGCGGGACGATCAAGGCGATCACCGAGCGCGTGAGCCCGCGCGTGTTCCGCGTGATCGCGCTACCCGCCCCGACCGAGCGCGAGAAAAGCCAGATGTACGTGCAGCGCTACCTCCCGCACTTCCCGGCCGCCGGCGAGATCGTGATCTTCGACCGCAGCTGGTACAACCGCGCGGGCGTCGAGCGGGTGATGGGCTTCTGTACCGAGGAGATGGCGCAGAAGTTCCTGAAGATGGTGCCGCTGGTCGAGAAGGCGATGGTGGATTCCGGGATCCTCCTCATCAAGTACTGGCTGGAGGTGAGTTCCGAAGAGCAGACCCGCCGGCTCGCCTCGCGCATCGACGACGGGCGAAAGATCTGGAAGCTCTCGCCGATGGATCTCAAGTCCTACAGCCGCTGGTACGACTACTCGCGTGCGCGCGACGAGATGTTCGCGGCGACCGACACCGACTTCGCGCCGTGGTTCGTCGCGAGGTCCGACGACAAGAAGCGCGCGCGCCTCAACATCATCACCCACCTGCTCAGCCAGATTCCCTACAAGAGCGCGCCCAGGGAGAAGGTGAAGCTGCCGAAGCGGCAGAAGGCGGGCGGCTATCGGGAGTCGGACTATCCCTTCAAGTTCGTCAAGGAGCGGTTCTGACGCAGGCCGGGACCCGGGCGAAGAGGGAACCGATCGCGCTCACTTCTTGGTCTTCGTGATCTTGTTGCCCTGGATGCCGAGCGCGGCCATCGCGCCCTGCTGGTCGAAGATGAACGCGTAGACCTTGTCCTTCGCCGTTGTCGTGGTCGTCGACTTGGCAAGCCCCTGGTCGGCGACCACGACCGATGGCCCGACGCCGACCTCGAAGCCCTCGGCCTTGTCGATTTGGTGAACGCGGCAACCCCCCGCGCGAAACCGTCGCTCGCGCCTTGCGCTTCCGGCGGACGTTATGGCCGGTGCCGGCGCCGAGGATTTGACTTTCCTCAAGAGACATGCAGCACCGCACTCGATCGGTCTTGTCGCGATCGCCGTGACCCGCGCGATACGCGCGATGCGGATCGAACGTTCTCCCGCGCTGGGTGCAGATCGCTAGAATCGGTGATTCTCGCGCTTGGAAAAACCGTTCCAATGAGCCGCATTCTGGTTTTCGCCGTCACCGCACTCGCGGCACTGATAACGGGCTGCGCGAGCCTGCCTCCGCTGGAAGGCCGGAGCGCGACGACCGCTCTCGCCGACTCGGCGGGGACGCGGCTTGGCCGCGCGGTAGCGGCAGAGGTCGCTGCGAATCCGGGCAAGACCGGGGTCCATCCGCTTCCCGAGGGCCCCGCCGCCTTCGCGGCGCGCGTCCTGCTTGCCGCCGCCGCAGAGAAGTCAATCGATACGCAGTACTACATCTGGCATGGCGACCAGACGGGCTACCTGCTCTTCGAGGCACTCTGGCAGGCGGCCGAGCGCGGGGTGCGGGTGCGCCTGCTGCTCGACGACCTCAACACCGGCGGGCTCGACCCCACGATCGCCGCACTCGACGCGCATCCGAACATCGAGGTGCGCCTCTACAACCCGCTCCTGCAGCGCGGCGCCCGCGCGCTCAATTTCCTGACCGACTTCGCGCGCGTGAACCGGCGCATGCACAACAAGTCGTTCACCGTCGACAACCAGGCGAGCGTCGTCGGCGGGCGCAACATCGCCAACGAGTACTTCGGCGCGGGCGGCGGAGTCGTGTTCGCCGACCTCGACGTGATCGCCGTGGGCGCGGCCGTGCGCGAAGTATCGAAGGAGTTCGATCTCTACTGGAACAGTCCGTCCGCCTATCCGGCGGCGAGCTTCGTGGGCATGCCCGGGCCGGACGGCGCCGCCGATCTCCAGGCCCGGTTCGCCGCGACGCGCGCCGACCCGGAATCCGTCACCTTCCTCGAAACGGCACGCACGACGTCGCTCGTTCGCGATCTCCTCGGCGGCAAGCTTGCGCTGGAATGGACGCGCGCCCGGCTCGTGTACGACGACCCGGCCAAGACGCTCGACACGACGGCCCGGACCGACATTCTGCTGTTCCCGGAGCTCGTGCGGACGATCGGCCGGCCGGAGAAGACGTTCGATCTCGTCTCGCCGTACTTCGTGCCCGGCGACGAGGGCACCGCGGCGCTGGCGATGCTGGCCGGCGAGGGCGTGAAGATGCGCGTCCTCACCAACTCCCTGGCGTCGTCCGAGTCGAAGGTCGTGCACTCGGGCTATGCGAAGCGCCGCGAGGATCTGCTCCGGGCGGGGGTCCGGCTCTACGAGATCAAGCCGACGGCGGGGCGAGAAGCGCGGGAGGAGAAGGCCAAGCTCGGGTCGAGCTCGTCATCGGCTTTGCACGCGAAGACTTTCGCCGTGGACCGCAGCCGCGTCTTCGTCGGCTCGTTCAACTTCGACCAGCGCTCGGCGCGACTGAACACCGAGATGGGCCTCGTGATCGACAGTCCGACGCTCGCACAGCGGTTCGCGGAGCATTTCAACACTAACGTGCCCAGGGTTGCGTACGAGGTCCGGCTCGGGCCCGACGGTCGCAGTCTGGAATGGATCGAGCGGACCGCTGCGGGTGAAACGCGATACGACACCGAGCCGGGAACGAGCGGGTTCCAGCGCTGGAGCGTCGAGGTGCTGTCGATCTTCCCGGTCGACTGGATGCTCTAGCGCGGCGGCTGGCTCGGCAGGACACGTGAAAAGGCTCCTGTTCCTTCTGCTGACCGTCACCTTCGCTACCGCAGGTAACGCGGCATCCCTTTCTCCCGCTGCCAGGGCAGAGATCGACGGCTTGTTGTCGAAGCTCGAAGCCTCGTCGTGCACATTCAATCGCAACGGCACCTGGTACCCGGCGACCGAGGCCAAATCGCACCTGTTGCGCAAGCTGAAGTATCTCGAGGACCGGGGCGCGGTACAGAGTACCGAGCAGTTCATCGAGCGGGCCGCCACGAGCAGCAGCACCACGGGTCAACCCTATCTGGTCCAGTGCGGAAGCGGCGCCCCGGTCCAGAGCGGCACGTGGTTGCTGTCCCAGTTGCAGGTGATGCGCGCGTCCGGGCGAGCGCGGAGCGCGCCGTAGGGGTCTGCTTTCGGGATCAGCGATCGGCCGAGATCGACCCACTTCAGACATTCGGATATCGCGATAGCCGACGTTCAACGAACGTATTTGACCCGCCGTCCCGGCCCAGCCGAAAGCCCGCCGGCAGCTGGCATACGGGCATCACAACGAGCGCCCGTTACTTCGGCGGTTTCACCTCGATCGCGATGGACGCGAACCAAGCAGACAGGTCCGTTATCTCGGCATCGGTCAGCGGCTTGGCGATGACGCTCATGATTTCGTTGGAGCGCTTGCCACTACGATAGGCCTTCAATTGCTCAGCCAGATAGATCTCCGGTTGCCCCGCGAGGTTCGGCGTATTGGGAAGCATGCTGATGCCGAACTCCCCGTGGCAGACGACACACATCTTTGCCTTGGCACGGCCGGTCTCGACGTCAGCCTGCACGGCGCTCATCCCGAAAACGAGCACGCACGCGAGCGCAGTCCGAATCAGTTGTCCCGTCATGAAGGCTTCCTTCGCCAACGAAAACGGGCCGGGAATCCCGGCCCGTCAGGCTTCAGCAACCGCGCCAAGCCGTCGTCAATACTTCCCCTAGTTGCCCACGTAGGTCACACGGTACAACGCGCCCGCAAAGTCGTCGCTGATCAGCATCGAGCCGTCCTTCATCATTGCCACATCGACCGGGCGGCCACGGTACATGCCCGTGTCGGCGTCGAGCCAGCCTTCGGCAAAGACCTCGGTCTTGTCGGCCGTGCCGTCGCTCTTCAGGCTCGTGAACATGATGCGCGCGCCGATCGGTGTAGTGCGGTTCCACGAGCCGTGCTGCGCCGAGAACAAACCTCCCTGGTATTTCGCCGGGAACGCTTTGCGGGTGTAGAAAGCGAGGCCGAGGTCAGCCGCGTGCGCGTCCATGTAGGCCTGCGGGTCCGTGATGTTCGGTGGCAGCGGGTCCTTGTCGTAACCGAACTCGGTGATGCGCGTCTTGCCCTGCTTCCACGGGTACCCAAAGAACATGCCGGGTTTGGTCGCGCGGTTGATTTCGCCAGCGGGGATGTCGTCTCCCATGCCGTCGGTCTGGTTGTCGGTGAACCACAGCGTGTTATCTTTCGGGTTGAATTCAAGCCCCACCGAGTTGCGGATGCCGGTGGCGTAGACCTCGCGCTTGCTGCCGTCGAAGGGATTCATGCGCACGATGCCGCCGATGCCCATCTTGTTGAACAGCGCCAGCTTGTCGCGCGGCTGAACGTTGTAAGGCTGGCCGAGCGTGATGTAGAGCATGCCGTCCGCGCCAACCCTGCAGGTGCGTGCGTGATGGTTGTACGACTCCTCTTCGACGGGGATCAGCTTCCCCTGCGGCACCACCTCGATTACCGCAACGTCCCCGCCTTCATAGAAGAATTCGGCGGCCGGGAAATTGAGGACCCGGTTGTGCTCGACCACCACGAGGAAACCGTCCTTGGTCCAGCAAACCCCATTGGGCACATGGAACTTTACCGATGGCGCAAATGGCTTGACCTCGTCGGCGACGCCGTCGCTGTTGCGGTCGGTAACAGCCCAGACTGTGTTCTTGCGGGTGCCGACAAAGAGCATGTTGGTGGACGGCGCCACGGCCATGTGACGCGCATCCGGCACCACCGCATACAGTTCAATCTTGAACCCTGGCGGAAGCTTGATGCGCTTTAGGTTTTCGCGGAGGGCGTCTGCATTCTTGCCGGTCTGGGGCACCGGCGGCATGCTCGGATCCACGCCGGATACCTTCATTTGCTTGAGATTTTCGATATTTTGCTGGGCCGTTGCGGTAATCGGAAGTGCAAGCACCAACGAGGAAGCCAACAGCCCAATTCGCAATGATCTGGACCTATGCATTCGTATTCTCCTTGATGAATCGAAGGAACCGAAGAGCCTGCCGCAACGGGCTGGCGTGAGCCGCGTTCCCCGATTTTTCTCGTCGCCGAAAATACCAAAAGCGCTTTCCGAATGTCAGCATACACCAGCCCGGCTGCACTGAAAATGGAGCCAGTTCTAGAATTCGTGTGGGTAATTTGAGCACGCAAACGCGGCCCGGTCGATGGTCATTCGCTTCGCCGACGGATAGGAAATCCAAGCCCACTAAGCATCCGCGGAGCAGGTCAACACGACCGGGCCTGACGAGGAGGGAACTGGTCGGCGGTTGCCGGTGAGCGGCAGCTTTCGGGGAAGAGGTGCTCTGACT
>Ga0105107_10000816_pt1 | contig 20149 bp, 30 predicted proteins | sample PPLLaktember2015_6_FD_79335 | JGI IMG/M metagenome (GOLD analysis project Ga0105107, IMG submission 79335) | Freshwater sediment microbial communities from Prairie Pothole Lake near Jamestown, North Dakota, USA - PPLs Lake P8 Core (1) Depth... | ecosystem: Environmental > Aquatic > Freshwater >... | reverse complement strand
GTTATTGACAGAACTTCAAAGAATATAGTTTTAACAATACATACTTCCAGACCGGGAGTAGTAATTGGTAAAAGCGGAAAAGAAATTACACAGCTTGAACAGGAATTAAAAGAAATTACTGATAAGGATGTTAAAGTTCAGATTAATGAAATTAAAAGGCCGGAACTCGATGCATACTTGGTTGCAGAAAATATTGCCAACCAGATTGAAGGTAGAGTCTCTTTCAGAAGAGCAATGAAGATGGCCATTACTGCTGCAATGAGGATGGGTGCAGAAGGAATTAGAATAATGTGTGCAGGCAGATTAGGTGGTGCAGAAATGGCAAGAACGGAACAGTATAAGGAAGGAAGAATTCCATTGCATACTTTAAGGGCTGATATTGACTATGCATCCGGAAGAGCGGAAACAATCTATGGTTCTGTAGGAATAAAAGTTTGGGTTTGCCGCGGTGAAATTCTCGGAAAAAGAGTATCTGAATAAATAAAGGAGAAATGAGTTTACATGTTAATGCCCAAAAGAGTAAAATACAGAAAATCCCAACGCGGTAGAAGAAAAGGTAAAGCTTATAGAGGCAGTTCTGTTTCTTTTGGTGATTACGGCTTAAAAGCTATGGAACCAGCATGGATTACCAGCAGACAGATTGAAGCTTGCAGAGTTGCTTTAACCAGGAAAATGAAAAGAGATGGTAAAGTATTTATAAGAATTTTCCCCGATAAACCGGTTTCTAAAAAACCTCTCGAAACAAGAATGGGTAAAGGTAAAGGCGCACCTGAGTTCTGGGTTGCAGTTGTTAAGCCAGGCAGAATAATGTTCGAGGTTTCAGGAGTTAATAAGGAAATTGCACACGATGCTCTTGGGACCTGTTCTTTTAAACTGCCAATTAAAACAAAAGTAGTTTCACGACCGGATTTAGCCACATAATTATTTAGGATGGTTTGTTAAATGAAGATTTATGAAATAAAAGAAATGAAGGATGAAGAACTTATTAAGAGGATCGAAGAAGAAGAGAAAAATCTAATTGACCTCAGGTTCTCTCATCAACTTAAACAATTGACAAATACAGCAAAATTAAAGTTAATTAAAAAAGATGTCGCCAGGATGAAAACAATTCTTAAAAACAGAGAACTGACACAAACATCTTCTAATGAGAATAAAGGCTAATATAAATGGATGTAAGAAAACTTCGTAAAACAAGGATAGGAATTGTAGTAAGCAATAAAATGGAAAAAACAATTTCCGTTGCCATTGAAAGAAGAGTGCCTCATCCTATTTATAAAAAGTATTTTAAGAAAACTACAAATCTGATGGCTCACGATGAAAAAAGAGAATGCGGTATTGGAGATAAAGTTAAAATTATGGAAACACGTCCTTTGAGCAAAAGAAAGAGATGGCATTTAGTTGAAATTATTGAGAAAGCCAAGTAGAAAGGTAACTTTAGAATGATCCAGGAAGAAACTAATCTTGTTGTTGCTGATAATTCAGGAGCCAAACGAGTAAGATGTATCAGAGTACTTGGTGGAAGCGGCAGAAAATATGCGAGTGTTGGTGATACGATTGTTGTATCGGTTAAAAGTGCTATCCCTAATGGAACTGTAAAAAAAGGTGAAGTATCAAGAGCAGTTATTGTAAGAACCAAAAAGGAAGTTAGAAGAAAAGATGGCTCCTATATCAGGTTTGATGAAAATGCTGCTGTTCTTATTAACCCGCAGAATGAACCAAGAGGAACTCGCATCTTTGGTCCTGTTGCAAGAGAATTACGGGAAAAACAATTTATGAAAATTGTTTCTTTAGCACCTGAAGTTTTATAGGATAATTTAAAATGAAAATCAGAAAAAACGATAACGTAGTTGTAATTACCGGGAATGATAAAGGAAAAACAGGAAAAGTTTTAAAAGTTTTTCCTTCTATATCTAAGGTTATAATTGAAGGTATAAATTTAAGGAAAAGGCATACGAAACCCAGTCAGAAACAGCCACAAGGCGGAATAATTGAGAAGGAAGCACCAATCCAGGTTTCTAATGTTATGCTGATTGATCCTAAAACAAATGAACCTACAAGAATCGGTGCTAAAATTATTCTTGATGAAAAGACAGGTAAGAAAAAAAGTCAGCGTATAAGCAGAGTTAGTGGAGAAATGGTTTAATTTAATATTAAAAAAAAACAATGGCAGATAAATCAACTAAAAAAGAAAATACCCCTAAACAAAAAACAGCGAAGAAAGAAAGTACAAGTTCTTCTCTTAAGCAGGAAAAAGAAATAAAAGTGCCTGTACGCCTGCAGAAAATTTACAGGAGTGAAATTATTCCTGAATTACAGAAAAAATTTAACTATAGAACCATAATGCAGGTTCCTAAAATCAATAAAATTGTTGTTAACATGGGTGTTGGTGCTGCCGTAACAGATCCTAAAATTCTTGAAGAAGCTGTAAAGGATCTTGAAACAATAACAGGACAGAAACCAAGTATTAGAAAAGCAAAAAAGGCTATTTCTAATTTTAAGCTTCGCGAAGGTGTTAATATAGGGGCTATGGTTACTTTGAGAAAAGAACGAATGTATGAATTTCTTGACAGGCTTGTGAATATCGCTTTACCGCGTGTAAGAGATTTCAGAGGACTCTCAGACAAATCTTTTGATGGAAGAGGAAATTATACACTTGGTGTTAAGGAACAAATAATTTTCCCTGAAATTAATGTTGATAAAATTACTAAAGTACTTGGTATGGATATAACAATCGTGACCACTGCTCAGTCAGATAATGAAGCATACGAATTACTGCATGCATTCGGTGTTCCGTTCAGAAGAAAAGAAATGAAAACAGAATAGAGGAATTAATGGCAAGAAAATGTTTAATAGCCAGAGAAGAAAAAAGAAAAAGAACATACGAAAAGTATAAGAAGTTGAGAGAAGAACTTAAAGCAAAAGGTGATTCTGAAGGTCTTCAAAAACTGCCGAGAGATGCTTCTCTTACAAGACAGCATAATAGGTGTATGTTTACAGGAAGAGCACGGAGTTTTCATAGAAAATTTGGTGTATCCAGGCTCGTTTTTAGAGAAATGGCTTTAAGGGGTGAATTACCCGGCGTAAAGAAGTCAAGTTGGTAAAAGGAGAATTTTAATTTATGGCAGTTACAGATCCGATTTCAGATTTCTTAACACGAATCAGAAATGCTTCGAGAGCTAAAAAGTTAAGGGTTGATATCCCTGCTTCAAAGATGAAAAAAAATTTAGCTGAGATTCTTAAGAAACAGAAATTCATTAATGATTATTCTATTATTGAAGATAACAAACAGGGAATATTAAGAATTGAATTAAAGTACTCTAACGGCATTCCGGCAATAGGTGGATTAAAAAAAATCAGCAAGCCGGGATTAAGAGTATATAAAAGATCAGATGATTTACCCCGCGTGATAAACGGATTGGGAGTTGCTATTGTATCTACATCTAAAGGATTGCTTACCGACAAAGAAGCAAGAAGAGATTCTGTCGGCGGAGAAGTAGTTTGTTATATTTGGTAAACAGAACGGAGTATTATAGTGTCGCGTATCGGTAAAAAAATTATTGAAGTTCCTAAAGGAGTAACTGTAACGAAAAACGGAAACGTTGTTAAGGTTAAAGGCCCTAAAGGAGAACTTGAGAATAGTTTCCATGCCAGAATGACGATTGAAATTAAAGATAATGAAATAACGGTTAACCGCCCCGATGATATAAAGGAAAACAAAGCTTTACATGGACTCACAAGGGCTTTAATTCAGAATATGATCGCTGGTGTTGTTAATCCTTATTCAAAAACTCTTGAAATTGTTGGTGTTGGTTACAGGGCTGAATTAAAAGGGAAAAACCTTTTATTGAACATAGGTTATTCTCATCCAATTTATTTTATTCCACCGGATGGAGTTTTACTCCAGACGCCCGCACAGACACAGATTGTTGTTACCGGGATTGATAAACAACTGGTTGGTCTTGTTGCTGCAAAAATAAGATCAATCAGGAGACCTGAACCTTACAAAGGCAAAGGAATAAAATATTCAGATGAACATATTCAGAGAAAAGCTGGCAAGACAGCTGGTAAATAATTTTTAACGATCAGGTTATATATGATAAAGAGAAATAATAACAGCAGACTGCGTTCAAAGATAAGTATAAGAAAGAAAGTTTTTGGTACTCCTGAAAAACCAAGGTTATCAATTTATCGCAGTCTTGGTAATATATACGGACAGGTTATAGACGATTCAAACGGAAAAACATTAGCTTCTGCATCATCATTATCAAAAGAGATAGTTGAAGAGTTGAAATCAGTCAAAAGTAAAACAGCAAAAAGTAAGTTGGTTGGAATTCTGGTTGCAAAAAAGGCTGCTGAACAGAAAATATCAACGGTGATATTTGATCGTAACGGATACAGATATCATGGACGGGTTCAGGCTTTTGCAGAAGGAGCTCGTGAAGGAGGACTGAAGTTTTAATGAAAGTCTTTGATTTTGCCGGATCGTCTAATGGTAGGACTACGCCCTTTGGAGGCGTCTGTAGAGGTTCGAATCCTCTTCCGGCAGCTATTAACCGGGATTAAAATAATTTTTTATTAATTAATTGATTTTTTATGAAAGAAAATACAAAGATTGTAAGAACCACAGAAATAGAAAACCTGAAAGAAAAGGTTGTACACATTAACCGTGTAGCTAAAGTTGTTAAAGGCGGAAGAAGATTTAGTTTTAATGCTATAGTGGTTGTTGGTAATGGAAAAGGTATTGTTGGAGTAGGGCTTGGTAAAGCAAATGAAGTTACGGATGCTATTTCAAAGGGTATAGATGATGCAAGGAAAAATCTTGTTCATGTTGCTCTTGTTAAAGGAACAATTGCTCATGCAATTTTAGGCAAGTTTGGAGCTGGTAAAGTATTATTGAAACCCGCTTCACCAGGTACTGGTTTAATAGCAGGTGGTGGTGTCCGTGCAGTCCTTGAAGCAGCAGGTGTACAGGATATTCTTACCAAATCTCTAGGTTCAAGTAATCCTCACAATCAGGTAAAAGCAACTCTCAACGGATTACTTAACGTGGTTGATGCAAGAAAAATGGCTCACAAAAGAAGCATGACTATAACAGAGTTATTCAATTCCTGATTGAGGTAAAGATGCTGAAACTAAAAGTTAAACAAATAAGAAGTATAATCGACAGGCCTGAACCACAGAAACGGACTATTATTGCTCTTGGTTTAGGTAGACCTAATTGGGAAAGAATTCACAATGATACTCCCCAGATAAGAGGGATGGTATTTAAAGTCAGACATCTTGTTGAAGTTAGTGAGTATAAACCAACTGATGAAGAACAAAAAGAAACAAACGCTGTTATAAAAAAGAAAGTTCCAGCAAAAAAGGTTGCTTCAACTAAGACAAAGAAAACTATTTCAAGAAAGAAAAAAGAAGTTAAGAGTAAATAATGGATATTTTAAGTAATCTTAAATACGCAGAAGGCTCAAGGAAGAAAAGAAAAAGAATTGCAAGAGGCGAAGGTTCAGGTCATGGCGGTACCGCCACAAGAGGAATGAACGGGCAGCTTTCGAGAGCAGGTGCTAAAAAAAGGGCTTGGTTTGAAGGTGGACAAATGCCTTTGCAAAGAAGAATTCCTAAGTTTGGTTTTACGAATATTTTTAGAAAAGAATTCCAGGTGGTAAACCTTGGCAGTATTCAGAAATTAGCAGATGAAAAGAAATTGGATGATTTAACTCTTAATCTTGAGGAACTCAAAAAGTTAGGTTTGGTTAAAAGTTCAAAAAAAGCTGTAAAGATTTTAGGCGATGGAGAATTGAGAGTAAAAATTCAGCTTGAAGCTAATGCATTCAGTAATTCAGCAAAGGAAAAAATCGAGGCTGCTGGCGGTTCAATTAAAAAAATATAATTCCGGGTTTTAATGGCAACAATTACAGATACTTTCAGAAATATTTTTAAGATACATGAACTGCGGCAAAGAATTTTATATACTTTAGCTCTTTTATTTATTGTTCGATTCGGATCTCACCTCACACTTCCGGGTGTTGATGCAATTCTTTTAACACAAAGTATGCAAAACCAAACAACAAACAACTTGTTTGGTTTGTATGACTTGTTTGTGGGAGGAGCTTTTTCGAATGCAGCAATCTTTGCTCTGGGAATAATGCCGTACATCTCTTCATCAATAATTATCCAACTGATGGGAGCTGTTGTTCCATATTTTCAGAAACTCCAGCAGGAAGGTGAAGAAGGCAGAAAGAAAATTACACAACTTACTAGATACGGAACTGTAATTATTTCTGCTTTTCAAGCTTGGGCTATTACAGTAAGACTATTGAATATTCAGGTTCAAGGATTACCAATTGTTCCTGCACAGGTTCAGGGTTTTTCCTGGATATTTTCAACGATAATTATTCTAACTGCCGGAACAGTTTTTATGATGTGGATGGGTGAACAGATTACTGAAAAAGGAATTGGCAATGGTATTTCTCTTATAATATTTATTGGCATAATTGCCCGTTTCCCATTTGCACTGCTTGATGAATACCAGCTTATTGCATCGGACCAGAGAAATATAATTATTGAAATTGTAATTTTAGCTTTTATGGTTTTAATTATTGCTGGTGTAGTGTTGGTTACACAGGGCACTCGCAGGATTCCGGTTCAATATGCTAAGAGAGTTGTAGGAAGAAAAATATATGGAGGTGTAACACAATATATTCCTTTAAGAGTTAATACGGCTGGTGTTATGCCAATTATTTTTGCTCAATCAATAATGTTTATTCCAAATACAGTTCTTTCATTTTTTCCTGATAATGAACTTTTGCAAACAGTATCCGGATATTTCGCTTATACATCACCTGTGTATTCTATAGTGTATGCACTAATGATTGTTTTCTTTACATATTTTTATACTGCAATTGCGTTTAATCCAAAAGATGTTGCTGATAATATGAAGAAACAGGGTGGATTTATACCAGGAATAAGACCAGGTAAACATACATCTGAATTTATTGATAACATTCTGACAAAGATTACTCTTCCAGGTTCTATCTTCTTGGCTATTGTAGCAATTCTTCCGGCATTTGTTTCTGTCTTGGGAGTATCCGGACAGTTTGCTCAATTCTTTGGAGGTACAAGTTTGTTAATTATGGTTGGTGTAGCTCTGGATACTTTGCAACAAATAGAATCTCATCTTTTGATGAGACATTATGATGGATTTATGAAATCCGGTAAGATTAAGGGCCGCAGGTAGCGTGCTTTTATAATTGTGATTTATATTAAGAATAGAAAAGAAATAGATTTAATAAGAGAAAGTTGTAAGATCGTTGCTGAAACTTTACAGTTACTTAAAACTAAAGTTAAACCTGGTATTACAACTTTAGAACTTGATAAAATAGCTGAAGATTATATCCTTAGTAATAATGCAAAGGCAGCTTTTAAAGGATATTCACAGGCCGGTTCTTATAAATTTCCCGGATCCATTTGTACATCGGTTGATGATGCCGTAGTTCACGGAATACCGGGACAAAGAGTTCTTAATAATGGTGAAATAATCTCTCTTGATGTAGGTGTTTATAAAAACGGGTACTATGGCGATGCTGCAATATCAGTTCCTGTTGGTTCAATTAGTGAAGAAAAACAAAAGCTCCTTGATGTTACTGAAAAATCTCTTCATCTTGGTATTGAAGAAGCGAAGGAAAGCCATCGTGTACACGATATTTCCGGGACAATACAGGAATATGTTGAGGAGAATGGTTTTTCTGTTGTAAGAGAACTATGCGGACATGGTGTTGGAAAATTTTTGCACGAAGATCCATCTGTTCCAAATTTTGGAAAGAAAGGAACCGGAGCAAAACTCAGAAATGGAATGACCCTTGCGATTGAGCCAATGGTTAATCTTGGAAAAAGCGAAGTGCGAACGGGAGACGATGGATGGACAGTTTTAACTGCTGACGGTCTTCCCTCAGCACATTTTGAACATACGATTTTAATATCGGATGGTAAACCAGAAATTCTTACAGTTATTTAATGGCAAAGCAAGGTCCTATAAAAGTTGATGGAATTATAACTGAAACTTTACCCAATGCAAATTTTAAGGTAAAGCTTGATAACGGTCATGAAATACTTGCTCATATTTCTGGTAAGATGAGAATGCATTTTATAAAAATATTGGTTGGGGATAAAGTTTCTGTTGAACTCTCTCCCTATGATCTTTCAAAGGGAAGGATAACATACAGGTATAAATAGCGGAGAATAAATGAAAGTAAGAGCTTCAGTAAAAAAGATATGTGAAAATTGTAAAATAATTAAACGTAAAGGCGTTGTAAGAGTTATTTGTAAAAACAAAAAACATAAACAACGTCAGGGTTAATAAGTAAGGAGATATAATTGGCACGTATAGCTGGTGTAGATTTACCTAAAAACAAGCAAGTTCTTTTTGGTATACAATATATTTTTGGAATCGGTAAAACTTCTTCTGCTGAAATTCTTGAAAAGGCTAAAGTAGATCCGGTAAAAAAAGTTTCTGATCTTAATGATGAAGAAATTGCACAGATCAGAGCTGTTATTCAGTCCGAATATAAAGTGGAAGGAGCTTTGCGTTCTGAAGTTCAACAGAATATTAAAAGATTAATGGATATTGGATCTTACCGTGGTATAAGACATAGAAAAAGTTTACCTGTAAGAGGTCAAAGAACTCGTACCAATTCCAGAACCAGGAAAGGTAAGCGTAAGACAGTTGCAGGTAAGAAAAAAACTCCAACTAAGAAGTAATTAAATCCGGAGGAATATAATTGGCTAAAGTAGTTAAGAAGGTTAAGAAAAAAACACACGTAGACGCTAATGGAATAGCTCATGTTAAAGCTACATTTAACAATGTTATTGTTACCATAACAGATATTTATGGTAATACAATTGCCTGGTCCTCAGCCGGGAAAAATGGTTTTAAAGGATCAAGAAAAAATACTCCCTTTGCTTCACAAGTTTCTGCCGAAGCAGCAGCAAAAGAAGCTTACGATCTTGGCATGAGAAGAGTTGAAGTTTTTGTTAAAGGTCCCGGTTCAGGACGAGAAGCTGCAATCCGGGCATTACATACAGCCGGTCTCGATGTAACATCAATACGTGATGTTACTCCAATTCCTCATAACGGATGCAGACCGCCTAAAAGAAGAAGAGTTTAATTTATAATCGGAGTGAATGATAGATGGGTAGATATACCGGTCCAAAATATAAACTAAGCAGAAGAGAAAAGCAGGATCTGTTTGGAAGTCCAAAGACTTTGATGGGTAAAAGCCCAATGGAGGAAAAGAATTATCCTCCAGGAGAACATGGCCAATCAAGACGTCAGAAGATATCAGAATATGGTGTTCAGTTAAGGGAAAAGCAAAAAATTAAGAGAATATACGGATTATTTGAGCGTCAATTCAGAAACCTTTTTGAAAAAGCAAACAGGCAAAAAGGAATTACAGGTGATAATCTTATAAAACTGCTTGAAAGACGCCTTGATAATGTTGTTTACCGTTTAGGTTTTGCACCGACAAGAGTTGCTGCACGTCAGCTTGTTAGCCATCGGCATTTCGTAGTTAATGAGAAAGTTGTAAATGTTCCTTCATTTATTATTTCAGCTGGTGATGTTATCAGAGTTCGCGAAAAAAGTAAAAGAATGGATGCAATTCATAATTCATTAAAGAAAGTAAGAGATAATCAGTTTCCCTGGCTTACTGTTGATAAAGCAACTCTGAGCGGTACTTTTATCCAAGTTCCGGAAAGATCCGAAATTCCTCTTAATGCGAACGAACAACTTGTTATTGAGCTGTATTCTAAATAAAAATTTTATTGGATTAATTTAGAGGGTTATTAAATGAGTTTATCATATTTAAAAATGCCTGAGGCTGTGGTTCTTGATGAATCTTCTTACACTAATACTCTCGGTAGGTTTCAGTTACAACCACTTGAGAGAGGTTATGGAGTTACATTAGGAAATTCCCTCAGACGAGTTCTTATTTCTTCTTTACCCGGTGGTGCCATAACTTCCGTTAAGTTTGGGGGTGTATTACACGAGTTTACATCAATTGAAGGTGTAATTGAAGATGTTTCGGAGATCATTCTTAACTTAAAACAAGTAAGAATGAAATTACTTAACAAGAAACCGAATAAAATTGATCTTTCTTTCAGTGGTCAGGGTGAATGGACAGCTGCTGATATTCAGAAAGTCAGTAATGAGATAGAAATTCTTAACCCTGATCTTCATATAGCTACTTTGAATAAAAATGCAAAACTCGATGTTGAGCTTCGTGTTGGAAGAGGCGTTGGTTATGTCCCGGCATCAGAAAATTTTTCTCCGGAGTATTCCATAGGGGTAATTCCAATTGATTCAATATTTACTCCAATTAAAAATGTAAAATACGATGTTGAGAATGTTCGAATTGGTGACAAAGCAGATTATGAAAAGCTCACCATTGAAATTACAACTGATGGTTCAATTGCACCTGATGATGCTCTTACTCAGGCAGCAAAAATTCTCAGGGAACATATTCAACTATTTATTAATTTTGATATTGAACAGGAAGAAGAACAAGCCGCTTCACCAAAAGATACGGAAACAGACAGGATCAGGAAAATTCTTCTAACACCTGTTGATGATCTTGAACTCAGTGTAAGATCACACAATTGTCTTAAAGCAGCAAACATTAAAAACCTTGCTGAACTTGTAAGAAAAGATGAACAGGAAATGCTTAAATTCAGAAATTTCGGAAGAAAATCTCTTTCTGAACTTATGGAAATAGTTGAAACACTTGGCCTGGAATTCGGGATGGATGTGGATAAATATCTCAAAGAAGAAACTGAAACAACTTAATTATTATTGTTTAACCAGGATTTATAATGCGTCATCGAGTTAGAGGAAGAAAATTAAATAGAACGGAAAGTCATCGCAAAGCTTTGCTAAGAGCTCTGGCAACTTCCTTATTCAGACATAAAAGAATTAAGACTACTCTTGCAAAAGCTAAAGAAGCAAGAACTTTTGCTGAAACATTAATTACCAAAGCGCGAAAAAATAGTCTTCATTCAAGAAGACTGGTAATTAGGGAAATCCACGATAAAGATGTAGTTAATGAATTATTCGGAGATATTGTTCAGAAAGTTGCCGATAGGCCCGGAGGTTATACCAGAGTTGTAAAACTTGGGAACAGGAAAGGCGATGCCGCTGAAATGGCTATTCTTGAATTGGTAGATTATAATGAAGTAATGAAAACTAAGGAAGAAGAAAAGAAGGAAAAGAAAGAAGTAAAGAAAGCTAAGAAGAAAGAAAAAGAAAAATCTGAGGAAGTTGAAGAGGCCAAGGTAGTTGAAGAAACTGTTGATGAAGAGAAACCAACGAAGAAAGAACGCAAAAAGAAAAAGGTTGAAGAAAGTTCTGAGGACAAGCCGAAGAAAAAAAGTAAAAAGAAAGAAAACGAAGAAGGTTCCGATGACAAACCAAAGAAAAAGAGTAAAAATAAAGAGAAATAGTTCTTTTATAAATTTAAATTTAATCCCCGTTAAGCCGGGGATTTTTTATTTTAAATATTATCACAATTTTAATTTACTTTTTATTATCAATGTTTGACAAGCAGGTTTTTGTTGATTCTGTTTATAATTTAAAAGATATTCCCAAAATCAGGCTTCCGGAAGTTATTCTTTGCGGGAGGTCCAATGTAGGAAAGTCATCTTTTTTAAATTCACTTTTTAACAGGAAAGATCTTGCTAAAATAAGCTCAACACCTGGTAAAACCAGGTCAATCAATTACTATTTGATTGATGATAAATTTTACATGGTTGATTTACCAGGGTATGGCTATGCAAAAGCGGGTATGGAAGACAGAAAAAAATGGGGGAAACTTGTGAGTGATTTTGTTCAAAGTTCCGGAAACATCAAATTGGCTTTCCACTTAATTGACTGCCGGCATAAACCAACTGATTTAGATATTCAGTTGAATTCGCTTCTTAGATATCATAACTTTAATTACCTAACAATTCTCAATAAAGCTGATAAGCTCAAACAATCAGGAATAAGCTTATCAAAAAAAATTGTAAAAGAAATTTTCTCTGAACTTAAAGAGGGTGAAAATTTGTTACTCTATTCATCTGTAAATAAGAAAGGAAGAAAAGAAGTCCTTCAAAAGTTAAGCAAACTGTTTTATCTTGATGTATGATTACTTTAAAAATTCTTTTGTTTGATATTCGCTTATACTACTTATATATTTGCCATGGTTTTTTCAACATTCCATTTGCTCATCAATAGATGGACCGCAAACAAAGAAAAAGGTTACTGATATTTCTTCTTGTTCCTCTTCTTGCCGTCATTTTATTCGTAACTGATGACGTTGTTATAAGAGTTATTACTATAGCATTAATAGTAATTTATGTTGCCTTCATAATATTTCTAAGGGATTCACTGAAATTCGGAAAAGATTTATCTTCCGAATATGAAAATGATTTTGATGATGATCTCTATTCGAGTCCTGAAGCTTCTTCACATCCTGATTTTGATGAATCATTTAAAATTGTCTCCGGGAATAAAGATATTGAAATAATAACAGCCGACAGTTTCACACATGATTTCAGAACGCCAAAAACAAACGTAAAACCTCCGGATCTTAAAGAAAAGTTTGAAGAAATTGCAAACGAAAAGTTACCGGATGAAATGAGCCATGATGCTCAGTTTACTTTTGTTCTTGAGAAAATATTGACAGTTATTAAAGAAGCGTATGCGGCACATACCGCCGTCTTCTTTTGGTATAATAAGCAAAAAGAAAAATTGTCAATTGAGAAATTTGTTTCAAACTCAACTGAAATTACAAGAAGGAAGTTCGATATTGAAGATGATATCCTCAGTAAAATGATTCAGAAAGGTGAGCCTGAATTGCTGAGTGATATTTCTCCTGCAGCAGAAGCAGATGTAATCAGGTATTACAATTTACCTCAAGGGATCAGAAGTTTTGTTGGTGTTCCGCTTTTCTATGAAAAACAGCTTGTAGCAATTATAGCCATGGATTCCAAAGTTGCCGACGCATTCGGGATAGAAACTATTTATGCAATGGGTAGATTTGTTCGTGTCATTACAATGGTAATTGCGATTTTTGAGGAGAAACATGCAGATAATGTATCACAACAGAGGTTGAAAGGAATTTTAAGTTTGATCAGTCCTGAATATAATTTTGAAAGCGAACAGGACCTTGCATCTGCCCTGCAAAATTCAGTAAGTCTTCTTCTTCCCTGGGATGCTTTTGCTTTTGTTTATTATAAACCTGTTGATCAGAAATTCAAAACACAAAAAATAATTAATAATACTTCATTAAAATATGTTGGTGAAGGACTTGATATAGAACTTAGCGGAACACTTGTTGGCAAAGCAATAACAACGGGAATTCCGGTAAAGATAGATGATACTTCGCTGTCACAATATACAAGGTTTTCGAAAGTTGAAGATGTTAGTTTTGACGGTTCTTTTGTAGCTATGCCCCTGATTCATTATAATCAAAATTATGGTGTACTTTGTTTTGAAAGTTTGAAGAAAAATGTTTACACAAATAATGATGTTCAATTCCTGAAAAATTCTGCTAATCTTTTATCATTTGTAATTCACGCCCATTCAACCCAATCCTTACTTAAAAATTATATTTCAATTGATATTGAGACAAAAGCTTTAAACTCGCATACATTTAAAGAAAGAATGTCATCAGATTTAGCAAAAGCTAAACAGCTTGGTATATCGGGAGCTTTAGCTTTAGTCCGGATAGATGATTTTCTTGAACAGGAATCTCTCTTTGATTCCAATCCTCTGCCAAAAGTGCTTAAATCTGTTTCCGAAACCATATCACAGGAAATGACTCTATTGAATCTTTTTGGAAGAATAGATGAAAAAGTTTTTGGTGTTTTCTTTTTTAATGCAACTCCTAAAGATGTTTTTGTCTGGGCAGAAAAACTTCGTGTTAAAATTGCAAGGAAACCTATAGCAGTAGTTACAAAACAAACTACTTATACAGTATCAATTGGTGTCGCATCCAGTCATAATAAAACCGATATTGATGAAGTAATTTACAATGCAGATCTTGCTTTGAAAAAAGCTCTTGAGCGGGGTGGTAATACAGTTCGCAATATCAATTAGCCACGGGTAAGTTCAAGAAAGTCAAATGGATTTTATACTCTCTTGCTCTTAACTTTAAAAGGAGTAACGAACTGAACAACTTTTTTATAATAGTACTTGATGGAGTTGGTATCGGTGAACTTCCAGATTCATCTGTTTATGGTGATGAAGGAAGTAACACACTTGTTAATGTTTCGAAAGCTGTTGGGGGATTGGACTTGCCAAATTTTACTAGACTCGGATTAGGAAATATTACTGAAATTAAAGGTATTCCACCAGTTTCAAATCCTCTCGCTTCATTTGGAAAGATGAATGAAATATCAAAAGGGAAAGATTCTACGACAGGACATTGGGAATTAGGTGGTTTATTTGTTGATTTAGATTTCTCTTATTATCCCCAGGGTTTTCCGAAAGCTATAATCTCCAAATTTCTATCTGAAACCGGTTGTAAAGGAATACTGGGAAATAAAGCTGCTTCCGGTACAGAAATAATTATCGAACTTGGTGATGAACATGTTAAAACAGGTTTCCCAATAATTTATACTTCAGCTGATTCCGTTTTTCAAATTGCAGCTCATGAAGATATAATTTCTCTTGAAAGACTTTATGAAATTTGTGAAATAACGAGAGGAAAAATTTTGGTAAGTCCAATTAATGTTGGAAGAGTTATTGCAAGACCTTTTATTGGATCAAGAGGAAACTATACAAGAACCGTAAATAGGAAAGATTTTTCAATAGATCCGATTGGTAAAACTATTCTGGATGTATTAAATGAAAATAAAATCACTACCATAGCTGTCGGAAAAGTGAATGATCTTTTTAATTACAGGGGAATAACTATCCAGGAAAAAACAAAATCAAATGAAGAAGGTTGTAACAAGCTTTTAGAATATGCAGCAAAAGTACGCAGGTCCTTAATATTTGCTAACCTTGTAGATTTTGATGTTTACTATGGGCACAGGAATGATCCGGCAGGTTTTGCAAAAGCATTAAAAGATTTTGATGATTTTCTTCCTTCACTATTTAATGAAGTTGATAGTACCGATGCAATAATTATTACGGCAGATCATGGAAATGATCCGACAACCCCAAGCACCGATCATAGCAGAGAGTATATTCCCTTGCTATTTTATAGAAAAGGAAAACCAGCAAGGAATTTGGAAACCCGAAAAACTTTTTCAGATGCTGCAAAAACTGCGGCAGATTTCTTTCATATTCATAATAGTTTGCAAGGAGAAAGCTTTTTATAACATTGATAATAATTGTTTGTAAAACTATATTAGCAACCAATATAAAATACATCATAAAAACCGGGAGTGTTAATTGTTTTTAGGAAGAGTAATCGGAACTGTCTGGTCAACTCGTAAAGATGAAAACCTTGTGGGTTCCAAATTTCTTATAGTAAGACAGATAGATCTGAATTTTAAAGAAAAAGAAAATTTTGTTGTAGCAGTGGATAGTGTTGGAGCCGGTGAAGGTGAAATTGTTCTCGTAGCAACAGGCAGTTCTGCAAGACAAACCGAATTCACAAAAAATAAGCCTGTAGATGCTGTAATAATGGCAATTGTAGATAAACTGGATGTCCCGCTAAAAAAATACTTACAGGAACTAGAAAACTAACTTAAAGTTGAATATGTTGGAAAGTTAGAAACACATATCTTGTTAAATAAAAATAATAGGAAGATTTGTTTTTAGGAAAAGTAATAGGTAATGTTTGGGCAACAAGAAAGTATGAAGCGCTTAATAGTTTTAAGCTGATGCTTGTACAGCCCATAAACGGTGAAAAAGAAAATACCGGAGAACCTGTTGTTGCAGTTGATACTGTTGGAGCCGGGCCCGGAGAAATAATCTATTATATTACTGCTTCTGAAGCTGTAATCCCTTTGCCTGTTGATATGGCTCCGGTTGATGCTTCAATTGTGGGAATTGTTGACACAATAAACCTGAGATAGTGAACCAGAGGAAATTGTGAGAATAACAAAACAGTTCACAAGTCGCGAAAATCTGTCACTCGATAAATATCTGCAGGAAATCGGCAGGGTAACCCTTCTTACGCCTGAACAGGAAATTGAACTTGCCATTGGTATTAAAAAGGGTGATCAGAACTCTCTTGAAATTTTAATAAAAGCTAACTTAAGATTTGTAGTCAGTGTTGCAAAGCAATATCAGAACCAGGGGCTGTCACTTGGTGATTTAATTAATGAAGGAAACCTTGGTTTAATTAAAGCTGCAAAAAGATTTGATGAAACAAGAGGTTTTAAATTTATTTCATATGCAGTTTGGTGGATAAGACAATCAATACTTCAGTCTCTTGCAGAGCAATCAAGGATAGTTAGATTACCTCTTAACCGCGTTGGTGCTCTAAATAAAATTGGAAAAGCATATAGTAACCTCGAACAGGAATTTGAAAGAGAACCTAATGCTACAGAAATTGCACAGGAACTTGATATGGATGTTGCTGATGTTAGCGATGCTTTAAAGATTTCAGGACGTCATATTTCGATGGATGCACCATTTTCCCTGGGAGAAGAAAACAGCCTTCTTGATGTATTAGAAAATGACCAGCAGCCTGCACCTGATTATATTCTTATGAATGAATCACTTAAAACAGAAATTGACAGAGCCCTTTCTACCCTTACAGAAAGAGAATCTGAAGTTATAAAACTCTATTTCGGACTTTATAAAGATCACTCTATGACACTCGAAGAAATTGGTGAGCGGTTTAATTTGACGAGAGAACGTGTAAGACAAATTAAAGAAAAGGCTATTCGCCGTTTACGGCATGCTTCGAGGAGTAAAAATTTAAGAACTTATTTAGGTTAATTTTGGTTTTTTGTACAAAACAAAAAGCATTTGCTTTTTTTACTTTTGTCGGGTTTATTTTTTGCTTCGGGTGTTCATCCTCATCTAATTCAATTCGTTATGGTACTAAGAATGATACCGATGAAAAAGAAACACGCATACGTTATACCCGGAATGAAGAAACTGATACTTTGGAAATCGAAATTCCAATTGAAAATGAAATTATTGATCCTGATGATGTTCCTGAGGATATAACCTCAATTGATATTTCGGTTCTTAAAGAAAAATATAAAACCGGATCTGCCAGCGAAACTTTAACTTTAAAAGAGAAAATGCTGATGGAGATTTTAAGGTTTATGAATACTCCTTATAAGTTCGGGGGGAACTCAAAAGGTGGAATAGACTGTTCAGGTTTTACGCAAACAATATATCAAAGCTGTTCTATTCAACTTAACAGAAGTGCAAAGGAACAATTCACACAGGGAATAGTTATCGATAATAAAGAAGAACTTAAATTTGGTGATCTTGTTTTTTTCAATACGCGTAAAATTGTAAAACCGGGTCACGTCGGAATATACCTGGGGGATAATCTTTTTGTCCATGCCAGTTCTAAGAATGGCGTTATAGTAACCCCATTAACACACGAATACTATTTTAAAAGATATCTGGGTGCAAGAAGAATTGAGCAGTCCATAGGTTTTCAATAAAATACATCCTAAAACCTTACCTTTTTAACATTTTAATTTCTTCAGAGTTGTTTAACTTTATTGTAAGAAAAAAAGTATTATAATGAGTTTCAGAACATTTATTAAAGAAAATAAAGAAATACGTAAAGAGCTTTTAATTCTTTTAATAGTTATTGTTTTATTTGCAGCAGGATTGTTGTTTACAGAGCAGCTTCATCAAACTCCTTATGCTGCAGGGGAATATATTGTTTTTCTGACAGCATACCTTATAAGCGGCTGGGGAGTTCTTTCAAAAGCTTATAAAAATTTATTCCGGGGGAAAGTTTTTGATGAGAATTTTCTGATGACAATTGCAACTCTTGGTGCAATAGCAATTGGAGAGTTACCCGAAGCTGTAGCTGTTATGGTATTTTATAATGTTGGTGAATTTATACAAGGCTTATCTGTCAGGCGTTCAAGAAAATCAATCAGGAAGCTTCTGGAGATCAGGCCTGATTATGCTAACTTAAAAACTAATGGTGAAGTTAAAACCGTTTCTCCTGATGATGTTAGAATAAATGATGAGATAATTGTAAAACCAGGAGAAAAAATTCCATTAGACGGAATTGTAATTGAAGGTTCATCATTCGTAGATACATTTCCATTAACCGGTGAACCGGTTCCTAAATCAGCGAGAGTTAAAGATAATGTTTTAGCCGGGATGATAAACAAATCCGGACTGATTACTGTCAAGGTTACAAAGCTGTTCGGAGAATCTTCAATTTCCAAAATACTTGAACTTGTAGAAAATGCTTCGAAGAAAAAAGCAAAAGCCGAAAAGTTTATTTCTGTTTTTGCTTCTTATTATACACCTGTTGTTGTGGGAATTGCATTATTAATTGCTCTTTTACCACCACTGCTTTCTGCTTCTCAATCTTATTCTGAATGGATTTACAGAGCTTTGGTTATACTTGTAATTTCCTGTCCTTGCGCACTTGTTATAAGCATTCCATTAGGATATTTCGGCGGAATCGGAGGAGCTTCAAGAAGAGGAATTCTTGTTAAAGGTTCAAACTTTCTTGATGCACTTACAGAAGTTAAAATAGTTGTTTTTGATAAAACGTGTACGCTTACGAAAGGTGTTTTTAAGGTTACTGATATTGTAGAAAGCAACGGACTAAGTAAAGATAAAATTCTTTACTATGCTGCTGTTGCAGAATCTCATTCAAATCATCCTATAGCAGTTGCTATAAGAGAAGCTTATGGAAAAGAAATAGATACTTCTACAATGGTTAATGTTGAAGAGATTGCAGGGCAGGGAATTAAAGCAAATATTGATAACAAGATGATCACGATTGGTAATGACCGGATGCTTCATACTGAGGATATAGAACATGGAAATCATCATTGCGATGTTGAAGGAACGGTTGTTCACGTTGCTGTAAATAATAAATATGCCGGTTACATAAAAATTTCCGATGAGATAAAAGACGACTCAGTAGAAGCTGTTAAGCGGCTTAAAGAGCTTGGGGTTGAAGAAGTAATTATGCTTACAGGTGATAATAAATTTTCCGCAGAACATATTGCTGAAAAGATTGGAATAAGTTCAACATATTCAGAGTTACTTCCTGAAGATAAAGTTGCTCTTCTTGAAAAGATAATGGAAAGATCATCCCGGAAGAAGGTTGCATTTGTAGGAGATGGAATAAATGATGCACCTGTAATTATGCGTGCTGATGTTGGAATTGCCATGGGCGGCTTAGGCTCGGATGCTGCAGTTGAAGCTGCTGATATTGTTCTGATGGAAGATCATCCATCCAAAGTTGCAGAAGCAATTAAGATTGCAAGAAAAACAAGAACAATTGTCTGGCAGAATATTATGTTTGCCCTGCTTGTTAAAGGATTTTTTATTACTCTCGGCAGTGTGGGAATTGCCTCTATGTGGGAAGCTGTTTTCGCAGATATGGGTGTTGCTTTAATTGCTATTGCAAATGCTACGAGGGTTTTGAGGAGTTGATCTCCTATTTTGCTTATCCGATACTGTTGGCAGCTGGGCTTTGGTTATTCATTCGTCATACCTACCAATTCTTTCGGCAAATTCTTTCTCAGGTGATCCGTTCTCAAATTCAAATTTAGTTGTCTGTGCAAAATTCAGACCCTTAGCGAGCCACGGAACGCTCTGGCGGCATAGTAAGATTCCGCACCGTTGTGATATACGAAGACATTGCCGTAGCGGTAATCTGCAAAGATGGCACCACCGAGTTTTCTAATCTCAGAAGGTGTTTTCACCCAGCTCGATGTTTTCGTATCGAAATTTCCAAGTTTCTGCAACTCCCGATATTGTTCTTCCGTTAAAAGTTCAATGCCCATGGCAGCAGCCATATCAATAGCGTTATTTTCTGGTTTATATTCTTTCCTTGACTCCAGCGCTTCGCGGTCGTAACAAAGACTTCTGCGGCCTTTGGGGCTTTCCGCCGAACAATCATAAATAAGGTATTCGCCCGCCTTCTTATCATGACCAACAACATCCGGTTCACCGCCGGTTCTTTCCATTTCGTTGAGTGACCACAGCTTG
>Ga0105107_10000815_pt1 | contig 20166 bp, 11 predicted proteins | sample PPLLaktember2015_6_FD_79335 | JGI IMG/M metagenome (GOLD analysis project Ga0105107, IMG submission 79335) | Freshwater sediment microbial communities from Prairie Pothole Lake near Jamestown, North Dakota, USA - PPLs Lake P8 Core (1) Depth... | ecosystem: Environmental > Aquatic > Freshwater >... | reverse complement strand
GCCGGGGAGCCAGAGGCAATGCCCCGAGCAAGCCAAGGAGGAGAATCCGACCTTCTTGGCAAGCATGGGAACAAGGCGGCGTCAGCTGATCTTGTCGATCTTGACGCCGCTGTAATACTTCTTCAGGATGTCCTGATACTTGGCCCCGGCCACGGCCATGCCGTACGCCCCGACCTGGCAGAGCCCGACGCCGTGCCCCCATCCCCGTCCCGAGAAGGTGAACTGGTCGACGCGTCCGTCCTCGGCGTAGGTGCGGTCGACGACGAACAGCGTGTCGCGGAGCCCCAGGGCCGCCCGGATCTGGAAGCCGTGGACCGTCGCAGTCGTCCCAGTCCCGGTCAGAACGAGATCGGTGACGCGGCCGGAATCGCCCCGGGCCTTGACCTCGATATCGACGAGAGACCCGATCGCGTAGGATTGGCTGATCCGCTTCTCGAGCTCCGGCCGCGTCATCCGGACCTGCCAGCGGTTGAAGCGCGAAGACCGGTCGAGGACGTTGGAATTCGGCGGGTAAAGCACTTCGAGGTAGGCGACTTGGCCGTCCCTTTCGAGCCAGCGGAGGCTCTCCCCCCCGAGGAGCGTCAGCTTGGTGGCGAAGGTCGTCTCGCCTTCGATCGTCCGCAGCAGGCGGAGATGGTTGGACAGGGCCAATGTCCGGCGGTCGAAATCCTGGCCGACCTCGATCGTGCCCTTGCCCGCCCCGCGGAACGTTCCCGTCTCGAAGAAGTCCCTGTGGTCCCTGATGATGCGGCCCAGGGCCATGGCCAGTTCGGCCCGGCCCACGGCCCGCTGCGGGTCCCCGGTCCTGACAGAATCCGGGAGCAGGCCTGACTGGAAGCAGTATGCCAGCGGCCCGCGGTCCTTGCCCTGGACCTGGGGCAGGTCCATGAGGATGAAATCGACCTCGCCGGGCAGGAGGAGCTCGGCGATCCGGTCCTGCCAGCCGAAGGCGTCGACGAGGAGCCGGGCCAGGCTGACGAAATCAAGGGCCGCGGCGTCCGGATCAAATCCTCCGTCCTTGACCCCGATCAGCCGGCGGGTGTCCTTGATCCATTCGACGGCCTCGTCGAAGGTCGCGTCCTGGCGGAAATCGAGCGGTTGGGCGCCCAGGGGGATGATCCCCAGGCCGACGAGAAGGGCGACGTCGAGGCTGGCGTTCCGGCCGTCGATGGTGATGGGGGCGACGGGCTTGTTGGCGACGATCTGCCACTCCGGCTGCTTCTCGGTGGCGCACTCGACGCCCTTGAGATAGGGAACCGGCCGGCCCGAGAAGACCTTCTCGGCGTCCTCGGTCTTGCCGCCGCAGGTGCTCGTGTAGAGGGCGTTGATGGGCTTGCCCCGGTAGACCAGGATCTCGCCTTCGGTCTCCTCGACCGCGCGCGTGCTCAGCGGATGCTCGGAGGACATGCCCATGTAGAGCTGCGAGCGCGGGGTGTTGACGAGATCGTAGCCGAAGCGGTCGAATTGCCCCATGTTCTTGATCGCGTAGGTCCGCGCGGCGACGGCTTGGGCTTTGAGGGCCTCGAGGGCGTTGAACTGGCCCGGCGAGAGCTCGCCGGGGACGACGCTCTTCAGGTAATCCTCGAGATTGAGGTAATTGACGACGACGATGCCCCGGGAGCTTCCCTTCAGCACGAAGAAGCCCCGGTAACTCCTCCCGTTGAGGGTCAGGAAGCTCTGGGGATTGGCGGGGATGAAGTAGAGCTGAGACTCCCGGTCGAGCGACTTGAGCTCGTTCCCGACGAGCAACCAGATCGGCCGCGACGGCTCTTCGAGGATCTCCACGCGGTCGATCCAAACGTCCTTGAGGCCGGCCCGGTTGAGCTCGGCGACCTTGGCCAGGGCGTCGCCGCGGGTCAGGAAGTCGCCGAGCCGGACTTCGTAGACGCCCGCCGCGTCGCCGTCATCGTCCTGGGCCACGAAGACGTTGCCTCCGGTTTGGGCCCGGTAGGCCCCCGCCAGCTGGTCGGCCTCTTCGCGCTCCTTGGCATGGGCCAGGAGGATGACGTACTTCTCGGTGAGCTTCTCCCCGGCGCCCTTGATCTCGGCCTCTTCGGCGTCCTCGTTGAGGATCCGGTAGCCGGTGTTGACCTCGTAGATCTTCATGCCCGAAGAGGAATGGATCCGGATGTCCTTGAGGTTCGTGCCCAGCCCGACCCGGATGACGGGTTTGGGGATCATGAAGCCGTGGAAGAACGCCCCTTCGGTCCCGAATTCAACAGGGATCCCCCCGAAGAAAAAGAACCCCACGAATAGAATGAAAACGTACTTGAGTCTTTGGAGCTTCATGAGAACCCGCTGACGACCCGGGTGATTCCATGCTAGCGGATGAAAAAAGACTTGTCAAGCGAAGAATCAAGCGGTGGGACCGGCCCGCCGGGACGGTACAAGATGTGGTATTTGTACGGCTATTCTTTTTCGTACCCGGCAGACCAGGAGACCGGGCCGCTGGCCGCGGGAAGCCAGCGGACACTGACCAGAGCGCCGTCCCTCGTCACCGAGACTCCGGGCGCGGCCGGGGCTTCGAAACGGACCAGCCGGTACCCCTCGGGCTCGGTCAGGACGACCTCATACGGGTCGCCGGCAACGACCCGGCTCGTCCCCGAGAGCTCCGCCCCGGACCAACGGACGTCGTCGAGATCGACGGCCCCGCAGGTGATGTGACGGTTCGTGGCCAGGACCTGGGGATTGGACCGCCTTTTGCGGATGGCCAGGGCCTGGGACCGGAAGAGCGGGTCGATCGGCCCCGGCGCGAACGCGCCCCTGAAGCTGCCAAGGAGGCGCTTCGTCCAGAACTCATAAACATAGTACTCCCCGGCCGGGTCCAGCCCGAGATCGGCGAACGCGATCTCGCTTGTGGACTCGCCGGTCCGGCCGAGCACGGACCAGGTTTCGAACGGCCGGTCGATCTCGAGGAGGAAGAGATCGCAGGCCGGCCGGAGCGAGGCGTCGAAGACGCGCGGGCCGGAGCCGCTGACCTCGGCATCGACGCGGCCGAGCTCCGCCGATCGCGAGGGATCGACGTCGAAGATCTGGCCCGGAACGGTCCAGAGCACCGGGGCGGCCCGGCGGGCCGGCTCGACCGCGCCGGTCCTGTAGATCTCCGGCTTGTCCGTGAGCAGGAGGATCGATCCGGTGAGCGAGGTCACGAGCGTCGACTTGTAGCGGTCCTCGTCGAGCTCGATGTGGTCGGGGTCGTTGCGCCAGACGACATTGTTCCAGGAGTTGAACTGGGCCAGGCCGGCATAGGAGAAGCCGTCCGTGCCGATGCGACAGCCGTCGATGAGCCCGATGAGCTCCGGACGGATGCCCCAGCAGCCGAGAATGAAGCGGTCCCGCCCGGTCTCCTGGCGGATCGCTTCGACGTAGCCGCGAAAGGCCCCGACGAGGTCCTTTTTTGTCCTCCGAAAATGGTCCGCGTGGGCGTTGTATCCTTCGTAACGGAGATGGCGGAGGGCGTCGACCTTGAAATACTCCCAGCCCATGTCGCGCAGGCCGCGGTAGACGGGCCTGACGACCGCGTCGACGGCCTCGGCGTTCGAAGCATCGAGGCTGAACTCGACCCAGCGGCCTCGAGCGGGCTCGCCGCTGCCGTCGGTGACGAACCAGTCCTTGTGCGCGGCGGCGTCATCGGCCTGCTTGAAGGCGACGTTCGTCCAGATGCCGGGCTTCAGGCCCTTGCTCCTGATGTAGCCCGGCAGGAAACCGAGGCCGCGCGGGAACTTCTCGTTGGCGGTGAGCCACAGGTCCGGCCGCCCCTCTCCCCTCTGATAGCCGTCGTCGATCTGCAGGTGGTCGAAGCCGAAGGGCAAAAGCGTCTCGGAGAGCGTATCGGCCGTGTCGACGATGTCCTTTTCCGTGACCTTGTCGTAGAAAGCGAACCAGGAGATCCATCCGGCCACGGGGCCCGGCCAGATCTTGTAGGTCCATGGCTCGAAGAACCGGAGTCCCCGATGAACCTGATAATAGCGCGGCCGGAAGCGCAGGACGATCTCCTCCCCCTCGGCGCCGAACGTGTAGGCCCTCCGGCCCTCCTTCCCGGCTGCCGGGAAGACGAAGGCCCGCGGCCCGGCGTCGACGGAGAGCACCCAATCGCGGCCGCGGTCGTAGACGGCCCGGTTGAGGGCGCTGCGGCTCATCCCCGAGACATGGCGGACCATGATCAGGCCCCTGTCGCGGCGGTCGGCCTCGCAAGGGAAGGATTCCGGGCCCCCGACAAGCGTGCCTTCGATACGGACCCGGCCGCCCTTCTCGCGCGGCTCGAGGAGGATCACCTGGTTCACGGCGTCTCCGCTCCGGATGACATTGACCTTGGCTTCGAACCCCTCCTCGCCCGCCGCGATCGCGCCCTCGAAGATGTCCCCGCCATCATAGCGGATGCGGATGTCCTTTGTCCCGATCTTGACCTTCGCCGCCTCGTTCTGCGGCGCCGCCGCCGGCGTCCCGTCCTTGCCGCACGAGGATGACAGAGCGGCCGCCAGGGCCAGAGCAGCGATCGACATCATCATTGTCCGGCTGGTTCCATCACGTTTCTTCATCGGCGGCTCCTCGCTCTCACGGTGCGGACTCCGCCTATTCTATCCCCGGCACCTTCTATTCTCAATCCTTACGGACTTACGGGCCCCCCGGGACGTGCGGGCATCAGGAAGGCCGCCGAAAGAAAGAAGGACGAGGGGAGAGTCCCCGAGTGTGATAAAATCCGGGGGAATCCCTGACGGAGTCCGGATCATGAAACGAACACTGATCGCCGCGCTCGCGGTCCTCTTCTTCGCCCAGGTCCTGCCGGCCGGCGCCGAGAGCTTGTCCAAGCTCTTCGCCCCGGGCAAAGCCGTCCTCGATCTCGACGGCGACGGCTTCCCCGAGAAGCCGGCCTTGACCATCGTCGTTCCCGACAAGCCCTCGGCGGGCGAGCTAGCCTTGGCCGCCGACATCGCCGCGCGGGCCAACTTCGAGAGCCTGGCCGTCGAATTCGGGCTCGTCAAACGCGAATCGGAGGTCGCCGGCGCATCGACGCTGCCCTTCCCGATCCTGATCGGCGACAAGCTCGCCTGGGTCCGCGAAGCCCTGAGAGAACGGGGCCTCGACCCCGCCGAGATACCTCCCAACGAGGGCCGGGTCTTCGTCGACAGCCGGAAGGGCCGGGCGGGGATCGTCTGTGTCGCCGGATCCGACGAGGCCCTGCTCAAAACCGGACGCGCCTTCTTCCTCCGCTGGCCGTATTTCTGGGAGGTCTGGGGCCGCGAGACCGGGGCGACCTATGAAGACCTCGAAAAGGACCTCGACGCGTTCCTGGCCGCGGCGGGCCTCAAGCACCGGAAGACGGTCGTCCGGGAAGCGATCTATGTGTTTCCCGTCGCCGCGCCGGTCTCCGACGGACTCAAGGCGCTCTCGTTCGAGCAGGGGCAGATCGCCGATCTTTCGATCGAAGTCCATTTCGCGGCCGACGAGGACCGCCTGAAAGCCCGGGATGCGCTCCGCCTCCTCGCCGCAGACCAGCGCAAGGGAAACCGGACCGCGATCCTTTCCTACCCCGCCTGCGCCTCCCTGACTTTCGAGCTCTCCTATGGCGAGGAGCGAACGAAGGTCAGCCTGCCGAGAACCGGCTCGACGAAAAGACTCCTCACGCCCGGGTTCAAGGAAAGGCCCGGCGCGGGCGCCACGGGCAAGGAGTTCGATCTCCTCGGCCTCTTTTCGAGCCGGGCCGCTTATGCCGACCAGGACAGCGACGGCATTCCCGACGCCCTCGACGCCATCGTGGTCGTCTCCAAGGACCCGCCGGGATTGGCGCTTGCCGATCTCGCCAGCCGGCTCGTCCTGGGCACGGCCGGGGCTTCGTTCCCCATCGTCCACATGGATGCGGAGATCGAGAGCCGCAAGGCCCTGGACGCCCCGGTCCTTTACGGAGCGAACGCCCTGACGGCCGAACTGGTCAAGTCGGGCAAGCTCAAGCTGCCGGCGCTCGAAGCCGGCTCCGGGATCGTCAGGATCGTTCCCAAAGCCTTCGGCAAGTCGTCGGCCGTCGTTGTCCAAGGCGCCGGCCCGGACGGCCTCGACAAGACGGCCTCCTATCTCGCCCGGACGTTCCCCTACTTCGCCGACTACGGCGAGGGGAATCCTCAGCTCGCCGACCTGGCCGCGGACATCGACCTGCTCCTCAAGGGCGAAAAGGGGGGCGCCGAGGCCTTCCTGATCAACGCCGTCGAGAAAGCGGCCGCAGAGATCGAGGGCCGCGCCCTCGAATCGATCGAAGCCGAGCTCGTCCTGCCCGGGACAAACCCGCCGTACGAGGACGCCGTCAAGGCCTCCCTGCGGCGTGTCGCCGGCGGCGCGCCGGTCTCGGTCTCAGCCGCTTCGCTCAAGACCGGTCAAACCGTCTTCGAAAAAACGAAGACATTCACCTGGGAGGTCGACGACGCCAAGGCCGTGCTCAGGGAGAAGCTCCGGGCCATCGTCGACGCGGCGGGCAAGGGCGGCGCCGTCGAGGTCAGTCTCGGGGTCAGTGAATCGCCCACTGTCCGGGAGAAGGCCCGGGCCGACGTCAAGGCCTTCCTCGACGAGGCCGGATTCCCAGCGGCCCGGGTCGAGGTCCTGTCCGCTTACAAGCCCGGCTATTACTGGCTCGTCGAGCGGATCCTGCCGGCCCTCGAGAACAAGGGAGTCGCCCGTCTGACCCTCCGTTTCGCCGAGGAACGGGAGGACCTCGCCAAAGCCAAACGCGCCTACGCCGAGCCGGGGCGCTGGCTCCAGGAGCTCTACCCGGTCGACGAGATCCTGGCGCGCGAGCTGGGGATCCCCCTCGACGGCATCGTTTTCGAGATGGCGGAGGCGGGGGGCGCCGTCTACACGGTCGAGGCGGCCGGCGCCGACGGCCGGGTCATCCTGGCCGAGAGCTTTTCGCCCCGGACGCGAGAGATCCCTCTCGCGAACGTTCTCCCCGAATGGGGGGCGGCCAAGGTGACCACGGGTTGGGTCCGCGTAGTCGCCGGAGGGACGGTTGTCTGCGACCAGCCTCTCGAAACGGATCTCGAGAAGTTCTGGGCCTTCTACCAGGAAGAGGTCCTCAAGGCGGTCGTGGGCCACATCCGGCAGAAGACGGGCGGCGAGCCGACCTTCTCCAAGCAACCCTATTTCAAGAGGCTTCTCATCGACCTGGAGGCGAGCGAGCCCGATTATAGGATCGGGCTCGACGAGGAGATGATCTCCTCGCTCGAAGCCGTCCACGACGAGATCTATTTCGACACCCTTGACCTCCTCCGGGGCCTCACCCGCTTCGATCCCGAGGACGCGGACACGGCGGCCGATTCCTCCCGCTCCTCGGCCCCCGGCAACGTCCTCCCGTCCCTCCACCCCTCGACCGAAGGCGGCGCGGCGAAGGTCCGCGTGGTCCTCGAGGATTGGCCGGCCCCGGCGCCCCAGGTCGTCCTCCGCTGGAAGGAGAAGGGCCGCGAGGCCGTCACGCGGAAGTCCGTCTTCCCCGCCCTCAAGCCCAAGGAAACGCGCGCCTCGGAGCTCGTGTACGACGGCCGGGCGGATCGCGTCGCCAACGTCGTCTTCGAATCCGAATGGGAGAAAGAAGCGGATTACTTAGCCGTCGTCGAGCTCGCCGGGGCTTGGCGGAAGCTGTCCGAATCCGGCCTCATCGCCGACCCCTTCCGCTTCCCCCGTCTCGACGCCTTCACCCTCCGGCCGCGCTGGCAGACACAGGAAAAGGACGAGCGGCTGGCCGTCGTCCCTGGAGGCGCGCCGGCCGTCGCCGCGAGTGGAGGGCCCCTCCGGACCGGAGAGGCCGCGGGAGAGAGGATCGTCACGACCCGCGACATCCTGTCGCCGGAAATGGCCGGCGACATCGTCCGCCGGCTCTCGGCCTTACCGGGGGTCAGGAGCTATATCGGGGGGAAGTCTTATGAGGGCCGCGACGTGCCGGTCCTCGAGCTCTTCCTGCCGTTCGAAAAGTACGTCTCGCTGCCGCGCCTCGTCACCTTCAAGCCGACCCTCCAGGCCGTCGCCCGGCAGCACGCGAACGAGGTCTCGTCGACGAACTATCTGCTCCGTTTCGCCGAGCTCCTGGCCCGTGACCCGGCCACCCGGGAGGCGCTGAAGATGATGAGCTTCGTTTTCGAACCCCTGGAGAACCCGGACGGCGCGGCGCTCGCTTACGGGATGCAGAAGAACGAGCCGTTCCACAGCCTCCATGCCGGGCGTTATGGCGCCCTCGGCGTCGATATGGGCTATCAGACGGGCCCGAGGCCCCTCCTCCCCGAGGCCGCCGTCCGCACCCGCCTCTACGACCGCTGGGCGCCCGACGTCTTCCTCAACCTCCACGGCTACCCTTCGCACGAGTGGGTCCAGCCGTTCTCGAATTACACCCCCTACCTCTTCCGGGACTACTGGATCCCCAAGGGCTGGTTCACCTACTTCAAGTCGGTGACCCTGCCCGTCCACCGGGATCACCGGGAAGCGGCGGCGGCCCTGAGGAAGCTCATCGCCGGCGAGCTCGAGGCCGATCCCGCGATCGCCGCCTCGAACCGCAAGTTCTACGACCGCTATGAGCGCTGGGCCGCCCGCTGGGCGCCGCATATGAACGCCCTCGAGATTACGGACGGCGTCAATATCTACGCCAAGCGCCGGGGCCCGGCCGAGAACCGGATGACGCCGCGGGCGCGGACGACGTTCAGCGAGCAAACACCCGAGCTCATGGACGAGACCGCGACCGGGGATTGGCTCGAGTTCCTCTGCGCCCAGGGCCTGGCCTACCTCCGGGCCCACGTCAAGTACCTCGGCCAGGCGGACTATACGGTCGTCCGGATCGAGGAGGAGGTCCGCAACAGGACCCGCCTCACGTTCGTGCGGAAGCGTCCCGGAGAATCCGGAAGGCTGTTCATTCCCGAAGAAATTTGATAAGATGACGGGGCCGCCGCAGGAAAAGGGCGGGGAGCGATGGACGCGCAGAGCAACCTGCTGATCATCTCCGACGACTTCTCTCTCTACGAGACCGTCAAGAAGGGCTCCGTCTCCGTCGATTTCAACGTGTTCTTCTCCCAGACGGACGACAACTACCTCGATGTCATCCGGGATAACGGCATTCGGGTCGTGCTGGTCGACTCCGGCGACTCCCTCGCCGCGGGACTGCTCGTCATGAAGAAGATCAAGAAGGCCGACGCCCTCGTCGACGTCCTCGTCGGCGGCGAGCCGGTCGGGCGCGAGGCCGCCCTCGACGTCATCCATGCGGGGGCCACCGACTTCGTGCCCAGGCCTTACGAGCGCGACATCCTCGGAGACATCCTGCGCCGCATCTCCCGCAAGCGCGAGCTGCGCCGCGAGACCCTGCACCTCGAGAAGAAGCTCGAACGGAAATACGTCTTCCAGGGCCTGATCAGCCGCAACCCGACGATGCTCGAGATCTTCGGTCTCATCGAGAACATCGCCAAGTACTTTGCGAGCGTCCTCATCACCGGAGAGACCGGCACCGGCAAGGAGATCGCCGCCCGGGCCATCCATGGCCTGAGCCCGTCCAAGGACAAGGCCCTCGTCGTCTGCGACTGCGCCTCCATCCCCGAGAATCTCTTCGAATCGGAGCTCTTCGGCTACAAGAAGGGCGCCTTCACCGGGGCCGACAAGGACAAGCGCGGCCTGTTCGAGGAGGCCGACGGCGGGACGATCTTCCTCGACGAGATCGCCGAGATCCCCGTGGCCGTTCAGGCCAAGCTTCTCCGCGTCCTCGAGAGCCACGAGTTCCGCCCCCTCGGCGCCAACGAGAGCACCGCGGTCGACGTCCGGGTCATCGCCGCGACCAACAGGAACCTCGCCGAGATGGTCCGGGCGGGGACGTTCCGGGAGGACCTTTATCACCGCCTGAGCAAGGTCGTCATCGAGCTCCCTCCGCTCCGCGAGCGGCTCGAGGACCTCCCCCTGCTCATCCGGCACTTCCTCCAGGGCGCCAACAGGAATTTCTCGAAGAGCGTGCGGGGCGCCTCGCGCGAGGCCCAGAAGCTCTTCCTCAAGTACGGCTGGCCGGGGAACGTCCGCGAGCTGGCCAACGTCCTGGAGAGCGCCGTCCTGCTCAGCAAGAAGGATTTCATCGACGTCGCCAACCTGCCCAAGTACCTCCGCGATTATGTGCCGCCCCAAGGGGCGGTCGCGTACGGCAGCCACGGCCACCTCTCGACCCTCAGCGACCTCGAAAAAGACTACATCACCTATCTCCTGAAGGTGACCAAGGGGAACCTGCGCCAGACGGCCAAGATCCTGTCGATCTCGCGAACGACGCTCTACAACAAGCTGGCCAAGTACGGGATCCGCGGCTGAGCGCCGGGGGCGGTCAGGCGGCGGCCGAAACCCTCTTCTTCGACGACTTTTCCTGGTACATCTTCTGGTCCGCCTCGGTGAGGAGCTCCTGGAGCGAACACGGCCTGTCGGGATTGTAGCGGGCGATCCCGAGGCTGAACGAGAGCGGGTAGGCGATGTCGGGGCGGGCGTTCCGGGCGTGGAGCCTGTCCCGGAGCCGCCGGGTGAGAGCGTTGATCTTGCCCTCGGCGACGTCGATGGCCAGGACGACGAATTCGTCGCCGCCCAGCCGGGCGATGATGTCGGAATCCCGGAAGACGTCCCGCATGAATCCGGCCGCCTCGACGAGGGCCGCGTCCCCTTCTTCGTGCCCGAGGGAATCGTTGATCCTCTTGAGATCGTCGAGGTCGGCATAGAAGAGGGACATGTCCTTTTTCGTCCGGTGGGCGACCTTGATTTGCTGCTCGGCCAGGGTCATGAAACCCCGGCGGTTGTAGACCTTGGTCAGATCGTCGACGAGCGACATCTCCCGCAGGGCGTTCTCCGTCCGAGTCCTCTGGACGGCGATGGCGTAGAGGTCGGCCAGGCGCTCGACGGCCTTGAGGTCCCTCTCGATGTAGGGGTTCTCGGAGTTGGCGACGACGATCAGGCCGACGATGGTCCCCGACATGATCGCCGGAACGGCCAGGAAATGGCGGACCGGCAGGTGCCAGCGCGGCATGCCCGTGAAACGCGGGTCCAGGCTCGGCAGGGCGGTCATGATGGCCCGCTTCTTCTCGAGGACCCAGCGCCACATGCCCGCGTTCTCGTGGAGGCCGGCCTCGCGCCCGGAATGCCCGTCGAACATCTCCCGGGCGTCGGGCGTCAAGGCCGCCGGGACGAGCGTCCCCGTCCGCTGGTCGACGTGTCCGACGAATGCGGTCGCGCTCGAGGTCAGCCGGCGGGCTTGCTCCAGGATCAGGGAGGCCATCTCTTCGATCGGGGTCGGAGACAGAAGCCGCTCGGAGACCTCGCCCACCGCGGTCTGGAGGTGGACCACCCAGGCGTGGTCGTCCTTCATTTTCTTCCGCGCGGTGATGTCCTCGATGACACCGTCGTAGAAGACGACGTTGCCCAGGGCGTCCTTGGCCGCGCGGCAGGAATCCTCCGCCCAGAAGAGCGTGCCGTTGGTGCGGCGGAGCTGGGACTCGAAGATCCCGACCATGGAGGTCGAGTCGAGGAAGGCCTGCTTGTTGTCCCTGTCGTGCGGGTCGTTATGGAGCTCCCAGAAGCTGACCGCTTTGAGGGCTTCGACGTCCGGATAGCCGAGCATGCGGGCCAGCGTCGGCGACGCGTCGAGGATCTTCCCCTGCGGCGTCGTCCGGTAGAGGCCGAGGGGGTAATTGAAGATCCGGGTCATCTTGTCGTCCCCCGAGGCCAGTGCGGCTTCCGCGCCGGCGGCCCGCTCGCGCGCGGCTTCAAGCGCCCGGGCCGTCCGGGCGCTCATCAGCGCCGTCCCGGAGATTCCGGCCAGGGTCAGCGCCAGCTCGAGGTCGCGGCCGTCCCGCTCCGCGCCGCCCATGCCGGCGAGCTCGAGGACGCCCAGGGGCTCGCGGCCGTGCGCGATCTTGAGAAAAACCGTGCTCCGGTCCTCCGACCAGGCCTGGTCCGCGTTGAGCGCGATGATCCTGTCGAGGGGCGAGCCCTCAGGCCCGGGCGCCGCGGAGAGGGACTCGAGGGAATGGAACGCGGCCCCGCCGGGCGCGAGCATGTCCCGGAAAAGCTCGAGGACCGCCGCCTGGGCGGCTTCCGGGCTCTTGAGATCGGCCACGTCGCCGAGGAACCTGCCGATCCTGGCAAAGTCCGGGGCCCGACGATCCGGGGCGGGCGGATGGGCCGCGGTCTCCGTCTTGAGCCGATCCACCCGCCAGGAAAGGACGAGCCGGCTCAGGGCGAGGTGGAAGTGCTCGAGTCCCACGGGGTGGATCTCGCAAGGCAGGCGGAGAAACCGCGCGAAGGACTTGAGCGCGCGGTCGGCGTCCGGATAGGCGCCGGTGTCGAGCAGAACGGCCTTTCGGGCGACATCGCGGAAGTAGGCCTGGGCCGCCTTGCGGTCGGACGGCCAGCGGGCGTCCACATGCGCTTCCCAATCCTTGAGCCATCCGGGGAGGACCGGGAGCGCCCCGTCCTGGAGAAGCCGGTCGAGGACGCCCTTGTCCGCGACCCATTCGAAGCACTGGCTTTCCTGATGGAGGCGGCAGGCCCCGTCAAGGCCGAGCTCTTTGACGGCCCGGGTCAGACAATATCCTCCGGCCAGGGCGACCGCGCAGCCCCCGGCCCGGCAAGAGGCCACGGCGTCTTCGAGCCCGGCCCAGTTGGCGTCGGCCAGGTCGCATTTCACCGGCAGGGGGCGGAATTCGACGTCCTGAAAATCGGGGGAAGCTTGGACGGCCCGGACTTCGCCGTCGAAACTGGAGCAGATGATCAGCCCGAATCGAAGCGACATGCACTGCCTTCGATAGTCGAATATGTTCTATATTTGAACATTGAGATTATACACCATTTATTATTTATAAGTCAAGCATTTTATTATGTTTGACTATTTTTGGCTGTTCTTATTTGTTACATTATACGAATAAGCCGTTCATTCATAAATCTCGCTATTCATTAATAATCAATCAGTTGCGATGATGCCATGTGGATTCCGACGATTTGGTTAGACGTATCTATTTTTCGAGGCTAGTCCCCGCCGATCCGGCCCGCTTGGACGCGGCCCGGGCGCTCTTGCGGCTTTGAATGCGGAGTTTGGCAAACGCGGCGATTTGTTCTAATATGTCCTTACCGCCAACCTGGAGGTCCTTCATGAAAAGAACGATGACGTTGTTTCTCGGCGCCGTCTTGCTGGCGACGCTCGCCGTCCTGCCGGCCCAGGCCCAGAAGGCCCAGGCGCCCGCCGGGAACAAAGAGGCCCTGGCCGTGCTCGACAAGCTGATCGAGGCCATGGGCGGACGCAAGGTGCTCGAGTCGATCCAAGACACGACGATATCAGGGACCGCCGAGATGGTCGAGTACGGCATCACGGTGCCCATCACCATCTATCAGAAAGAGCCGAACAAGCTGCGCCTGGACATCACCATCGCCGAGGCGAACATGACCATCATCCAGGCCTACGACGGCCAGAAGGGCTGGATGACCAATCCCCAAACCGGATCGACCGAAGAGACGCCTGATTTCCTGACCAAGGAGCTGGCCCGCCAGGCCGAGGAGACCCAGGCCCTGCTCCATCCGCAAAAGACCGGCGTCACCTACGCCCTGAAGCCGAAGGCGGCCATCGAGGGCAAGGACTACGTCGTCCTCGAGCAGACCCGTGCGGACGGGCGCAAGACCACGCTCTACCTCGACCCGGCCACCCACCTCCCCTACAAGGTCGAGTCGCGGACCGTCGACCAGAACGGGGCCGAGGTGGACGCCGAGACGTATTCCACCAATTACCAGAAGGTCGGCGGCACGATGGTCGCGCACTCGATCCGCGTCCTTCAGAACGGCGCCGAAGCCCAGCGCCTGACGCTGACGGCGATCACCTATAACACGAGCCTGGACGACGCGTTATTCACTCTGAAGTAACGAGAACCAGGCCGACGCCCTGGGGGTCGACTACTCGCGGGCCGGAGGCTACAATCCGGCCGACATGGCGGCCACCTTCATCGCCCTGCAAAAGATGGGCGACCTCTCGTCCCGCCCGGCGGGGAGGCTGATCAAAACGGTCAAGTAAGCGGCGGCTTGACCTCGGAGACGTCGAGCACCGAGGCGAAGATCTCTGCCTCGGCGGCGAGATCCCCCTCGACGAAGGCCTTGCCCTTCATCTGGCAGATCCGACCCTTGCCGCGCGTCCAAGCGACCTCCAGCCGGAGCTGGTCGCCGGGGACGACCATCCTCTTGAACTTGGCCTTATCGATCTTGCTCAGGACGACGAATTTCGACTCCGGGTTGGCGATCGAGCTAAAGAGGAGGACCGCGCCGGCCTGGGCCATGGCCTCCACGATGAGGACACCGGGCATGATCTTCCATTCCGGGAAATGGCCCTGGAAGAACTGCTCGTTGCAGGTCACGTTTTTGATGGCCACGACCGTCTTATGGGGGACGACCTCGAGGACGCGGTCGACGAGCAGGAACGGGAACCGGTGGGGCAGGAACCGCATGATCTGTTCGGTCGGGATCACGGTCCGCCTCCTCCGGAGCTACTTCTTGGCCGGCGGCGCCGCCTTGACCGCGTCGTAGCGCCGGACGACCTCTTGGGTCAGGTCGAGGGCCGGATTGAAGAACACGGTCCCGCTCTTGGTCAGGTCGAAGATGATGTCGAGTCCCTTGTCCTTCCGGATCTGCTCGATGATGGGCATGAGCTCTTCCTGGATCCGGGTGAGCGTCCTCGCCCGGAGCTCCTCCATGGCCTGGGTGGCGTCCTCGACGGTCCGCTGGCGGTCGGTCTGCTTCTTCTGGATGTCGATCTGGATCGCCGTGGCCGCCTCGGCCGTCAGGGTCAGTCGCTGGGTCGACAGGCGGTTCTGGAGCTGCCGGATCTGGTCGTCGAGCCGGGTGACGTCGTCGCTGTACTTCTTGTCCGCCGCCTGGAGCTGCGCGATCGCCTTCTTGCCCTCGGCGGACTTCTCGAGGACCTCCTGCGAATTGATCATCCCCAGCTTGCCCGCCTCCTGGGCGAGGGCGAGCCCGGTCAGGCCGGCGGCGGCCGCCGTGATGAGCGCGAAAAGCCGAGCGTGGTGTTTCATCGTCGATAACCTCCCTAGAACGTCGTGCCGACGGCGAAGCGGAATGCGAAATCCGGGTCGTTCGGATAGATCTTTTTATTGTTGTAGGCGAAGATCAGCCGGAACGGGACCCGCAGGGCGGGGATGAAGAGACGGGCTTCGATGCCCATCGAGGAGAACATGTCCTTCCAGGCGAGGGACGTCCCGTAAGACACGCAGTTGCCCCGGTCATAGAAGAAGATGGCGTAGAGGGGCCCGCCGACGGGAATGATGTATTCGGCGTTGAAGACGAGCGATTTCTCGCCGCCGATGTTGTAGCCGTTCGAATCGGTCGGCCCGACCGTGTAGACCTCGTAGCCGCGGATCGACCGCTCGCCGCCGAGGAAGAACTTCTCCCAGTACGGGATCTGCGAGCCTTTGAGGGCCTTGATGAACTGGTATTGGGCGTGGAGGCCGACGACGTGGGCCTTGGGCCCGCGTCCGAAGAGCGGGCGGTAGTGGGTGAACTCGAGCGTGGGCTTGAGCATGAAGATATCGCCGCCGAGGAAGTTGAAGGCGTACTTGAGGCTGGCCAGGTACTGGGTGCCGCGCGTCGGCGTCAGGGGGCTGTCGATGGTCGACATATAGAGCGTCGGGGTGACCGAGCTCTCGTTGTACTTCTGGTTGCTGTAGTACATGCGGTAGCTGGTCGGCAGCGTGTAATCCTCGTCGTCCGAGACGGTCATCTTGACCTTTTCGTACGTGTAGGTCAGGTTCAGCCGCCACATGCCGAACAGCCGCGTTCCCGTGTTGAGATCGATGCCGTCGCCCTTGCGCCAGAACCAGGGGTAGTGCAGGTCGCGCCGGTGAATGTTGAACCCGGCCGTGATGGGCTTGTCGAAGACGTAGGGCTCGGAGAAGCCGAAGGAGTAGTTCTTGACCAGCTTGCCCTGCTGGACGCTCAGCTCCAGGGTCTCCCCCGCTCCGAGGAAGTTGACCGTCGAGTAGCTGAAGGCCACGAAGGTCCCCTCGTAGCCGCTGTAGCCGGCGGTGAACTGGATGTTGTTGCGCTGCATCTCCTTGACGTTGACCGTGACGTCCATCTTCGTCGGGTCTTCGGGATCGGGCTTGATGTCGGGGTCCTTCTCGAGGTCGACCAGGCCGAGCTGCTTGACGCGGAGGATGCTGTTCTTGAACAGGCTGAAGCTGAAACGGTCCCCCTCGCGGATGACCATCTCCCGGCGGATGACCTTGTCCTTGGTGTAGGTGTTGCCCCGGAACTCGAGCCGGTGGAGGAAGGCGACCTCGCCTTCGCTGATATTGAACGTGACGTTGACGATCTTGTTCTTGGGATCGAGGGTCTCGACCGGGATGACCTGGGCGTAGACGAAGCCGAAGTCCCGGAAAGTCTCCCCGATGTCGTCGACGCTCTTCTCGCGGCCTTTGGTGCTGTAGATCTCGCCCGGCTGGAGCTTGACCAGGGTCCGGAGGTTCTTCGTGTTCAGGGCCTTGCTGCCCTCGACCTTGATCTCGCCGGTGCGGTACAGGTAGCCCGGCGTCACCGGGAAGACGAGTCGCATCATCTTCTGCTTCTTGAATACGACCGACCGCCGGACGAACTCCTCGACCCGGGGCTGCCCGACGGAGGCCTCCATGTAGCCGAGCTCCTGGTACTTCTTCTTGATGGCCTCGACGGCCGCCTCGGTCTTGTTCTGCTTGTAGACGTCCTTGCCGGCGATCCAATTGAAGAGGCTGTGCGGCCGGTTGTCCTTCATCGACCACTTGAGCGTGCTCACCGGGACCTTGGTGCCGCCCTCGAAGACGACATCGCCGACCCGGAGCTTGGGGCCCTCGTCGATCCGGAACAGGACGTCGACTTCGTTCGTCCCCTGCTTGACCGTCTCGGTCTCGATCTCCGAGGCCAGCAGCCCCTTCTCATAGAGCAGCTCGGTGATGGTCTCCTTGATGCGCTGGACCTTGTAGGCGCTGTAATAGGAATAAGGCAGGATGGCCTGGTCCTTCTCCTTGAGCTTCTCGACGATGTCCTTTTCCTTGACCTTTTTCCCCGTCTTGTAGGTGATCGCCCGGACGACGGGGTTCTCTTCGACCGTGATCCTGACGATCTTGCCCCGGGTGCCCTCGGCCTCCTCGAACTTGATGTTCGAGAAGAATCCCGTCGACCAGAGGACCCGGAAATCCCGGCGGAACTGGTCGGCGCTGTAGGTGTCCCCTTCCCTGACCGTCAGATAGTACAGGACGGTCTCCGTGGTCACCCGGTCGTTGCCGGCGATCTCGACCTTCTCCACGATGTCCTGGGCGGCCAGGAAAACGGGCCCGACGAGGAGCGCGACGACGAGGGTGAGGGCGAGCTTTTTCATGTCCGATATCCTTCTATCATATACCATATCGGGCGGTCAGGGTCAAAAGGGCCGCCGCCGGCCCGGCGGGACGGACCGCGCCCATCCTGTTAACTCGGGAGCGAGGCCAGTCGTTTCATCGTCCCCGCTTCCATCATGTAGACTTTGTGGCAGTAGCGGGCGATCTTCTCGTTGTGGGTGACCAGGATCGAGGACAGGCCCTTCCTGTCATGGAGGTCGAGGACCAGGCGGAGGACCTTCTCCCCCGTCTGCCAGTCGAGGTTGCCCGTCGGCTCATCGGCCAGGAGCAGGGAGGGGCCGTTGACCAGGGAACGGGCGATGGCCACCCGCTGCTGCTCGCCGCCCGACAGCTGGCCCGGCCGCGAAGGGGCCTTGTCCTCGAGCCCGACCTCCCGGAGCATCTCCAGGGACCGGCGGAAGGCCTCCCGGCGCGGCATCCCGCCGATCATGAGCGGCAGGCTGACGTTCTCGAGGGCCGTAAATTCAGGCAGGAGGTGGTAAACCTGGAAGACGAAGCCGATCTTGCGGTTGCGGATCGAGGCCACTTCCCGGTCCGTGCCCGCGAAGAGGTCCTCGCCGTCGAGACGGACGTGGCCCTCGGTCGGCCGGTCGAGCCCGCCGAGGAGGTTGAGGAGCGTCGTCTTCCCCACCCCCGACATGCCCATGACGGCCGCCAGCTCGCCCCGCCGGAGCTCGAAATCGAGCCCCTCGAAGACCCGGAGCTCGCCCTTCGGCAGCGGGTAGGTCTTCCCCAGGCCTTCGGCGACAAGGACACGGTCGTTGGCGTCACTCATATTTCAGCGCCACCACCGGGTCCACCTTGGCGGCCCGGCGGGCCGGGAAGAGGGTTGAGACGAAGCTGATGAGAAGGGTCACTCCCACGATGACCGCCAGGTCGAGCGGCCTCATCCGGAAGGGGACGTAGGAGATCTGGTAGATGTCGACGGGGATCTTGATGAGCTCGAAGGCGTTGGCCAGGCCGCACCAGCCGAGTCCGAGGAGGACGCCGAGGGCCGTGCCGATGACGCCGATGAGCGCGCCCTGATAGAAGAAGATCCGGTTGATCATCTGGGGCGTCGCCCCGATGGCCATGAGGATGCCGATGTCGCGCGTCTTCTCCATGACCATCAAGATGAGGGTGGCGATGATGTTCAAGGCGGCGACGATGACGATCAGGGTGATGGTCAGGAACATGATGTTCTTCTCGAGCTTCAGGGCCGAGAAGAGCGATTTGTTGAGCTCCATCCACGTCGTGATGTAGATCTCCGGCGGCAGGGCGGCCTGGATCTTCGCCCCGATCGCGGGCGCGGCGAAGATGTCCTCGAGCTTGACCTGGATGTAGCTCGCCCGCCCTTCGAGGCCGAAGAGCTTCTGGGCGACGCCGATCGCCACGAGGATCGTCGAGCTGTCGAATTCGTAAAGCCCCGTGTTGAAGATTCCGGCGACCTCGAACCGCTTCCTCTTGGGCAGGAGGCCCAGGGGGGACAGGGTCGAGGAGGCGGTGACGATGTCGACGATGTCGCCGACCTGGGCCCCGATCCGCAGGGCCAGCTCCCGCCCGAGGAGGAGCCCCTCGCGGTTCCCGCCCGCGACGGGGATCCCGCCGGCCTCGAGCTTCTGGAGCCAGCCCGAGACGGGCCGCTCCCGCTCGAAATCGATGCCCTTGACGAGCGCCCCCGAGCTCTCCCCGATCCCGGTGATGAGCACGGTGCTGTAGACGACGGCCGTGGCCGATTCGACGCCCGGGATGGCCCGGATCTTCTCGGCGGCGCTGTCGTAGTCTTCGAGCCCCCGCCCGCCGAGGTCCGAGACCATCACGTGGGACGTGGCGCCCAGGATCTTCTCCTGGACGTCGCCCTGGAACCCGGTGATGAGGGCGATGGCGATGACCAGGGCCGCGACGCCGATGGCGATGCCCCCGACGGAGATGAGGGTGATGACGGAGATAAAGGCCTGTTTCCTCCTCGCCGTGAGGTAGCGCTTGGCGACGAACAGCTCGAAGCTCATGGGTCTATCGCGGCCTCAGCAGGGGGAAGAGGACGACCTCCCGGATGGATTTCCGGTTGGCCAGGATCATGGTCAGCCGGTCGATACCGATGCCCTCCCCGCCCGTCGGGGGAAGGCCGTACTCGAGGGCCTCGACGTAGTCCATGTCGACGGCGTGCGACTCCTCGTCGCCCCGGCGCTTTTCCTGGGCCTGCTCCTCGAAGCGGGCCCGTTGTTCGCCCGGGTCGGTCAGCTCCGAGAAGGCGTTGGCCACCTCCATCCCCGCGACGAGCAGCTCGAAGCGCTCGGACTCCTCCGGGTTCTCGCGCGAGGTCTTGGCCAGAGGCGAGATCTCCCGGGGCGGGTTGGTGATGAAGGTCGGCTGGACGATGCGGTCCTTGACGAACCGGTCGAAGATGATGTCCAGGGCCTTGCCGTAGGTCCGGGGCTTCTTGTCCGGGGCCAGTCCGGCCGCGAATTCGACGAGACCATTCCGGTCCTCGAAGCGGCCGGGGGCGAGGCCGCTGTACTGCACGCAGGCGTCGATGAACTTGAGCCGCTTGAAGGGCCGCCGGAAGGAGATCGTATGCTCCCCGAAAGGGAACTCGTCCTTCCCGAGAAGCTCCAAGGCCAGGCCCGACAGGAGCTCCTCGGTGAGCTCCATCATGTCGTAATAGTCCTTGTAGGCCTCGTAGAACTCGAGCATGGTGAACTCGGGGTTGTGCTGGGCGTCGATGCCCTCGTTGCGGAAGCTCCGGTTGATCTCGTAGACCTTGCTCAGGCCGCCGACGACGAGG
>Ga0105107_10000814_pt1 | contig 20168 bp, 17 predicted proteins | sample PPLLaktember2015_6_FD_79335 | JGI IMG/M metagenome (GOLD analysis project Ga0105107, IMG submission 79335) | Freshwater sediment microbial communities from Prairie Pothole Lake near Jamestown, North Dakota, USA - PPLs Lake P8 Core (1) Depth... | ecosystem: Environmental > Aquatic > Freshwater >... | reverse complement strand
GTTTAGCAAACCGCCGCCTTCAGCCTCTCGGCCACCTCACCGTGCGTGGATTTCCTAAGGATTTTGCGGATTCGCGTTGCCGAAAACGGCTACGGACGGGCTAGTGTGCCCGCCAGTGTGCCCAAGTCGGCTCGCGGCGTCCTGCAGGTCTCCATCGCTCACGACATTCTAGCGATCGAACACGCTGCGAGTCTTGTGGCCGCTCAATTTCATCGCCACACGCTCCGGAATGCCCGCTCGGACCATGTTGCGGATGGCGGTCCGCCGGAAGTCGTGCGGGATGCTGTAGGGGCACCCGGCGGCCGTCCGCGCCCGCCGCCAAGCCTGGTAGAAGCCGCTCTCCAAGGTGGGCTGCCGGCCCAGTGCCCGAGGGCGCCGGCCTTGGTGATCGGGCGATGGAAAAACACGTGCTGCACGATCATCTTCTTCTGCCGCTGAATCTGGTCGGCGGCGGCGCGCTGCTCCTTCAGGAGTTGGTGCAGTTCCGAGGTCAGGTAGAACACTCGTCCCTCTCGGTTCTTCGTGGTGCCTGGATCGAGCCGGACTTCGCCGACGCGGAAATCGACCTGCCGCCAGCGGATCGGCAGCACCTCGCTGTTGATCCGCCAGCCGGTGACGTACCCGAAGGGCACCACCGGCCGCATGCCCTCGGGCAGGTGTACCAGCACGGCCTCGTACTGCTCGCGCTCGAAGAAGCCGATGGACTGGCGTGAGCTGAAGCCAGGGCGCCCTCAGGGACGTCATCACCGTCCGGTTTCAGACCCGCCCGGGGTCTGCATCGGCTCGGCTCAACAGAACCAGGGCTCCGTCAGATAGGGAATCGCCGCCCGCGCGCGCCGCGGCGACCGGGCCGGCAGGAGCTGTGCGCCCTGGGGCTTCGCCTGCTCCGCGAGCTCGTAAACCGCATCGAATGCGTCTCGGCGGGAGGCGCCTGCCCGTAGCATCCGCTGCAACTGCTTCTCGACGTTCTCTTGCAGGGCGTCAACGCCAGCGTCGGGGTGCTTCCACGGATGCACGAGGGCGGCCTCGTTGAAGGGGCCGGCCAGTGCCTGGATGTCCGCGAGCTCCAACAGCTTGGACCCCGCGGTCACCAGGAGACGAATCCCCAACTGCACGGATGCCACGTGTTCGACCAAGCCGAGCGTGTCGACGCTGGCCAGGAACCGGGTGTAGCCGTCGTAGGTTGTCCAAGGCGTGAAGGCCACGAATGTGGGTGATAGCGACAGCCCCTCCCGCGCGCACAGCTCCACCGCGACGGGCGCGTCGGCCGCGGTATGCCCCTTGTCGAGTCGACGCAGGATCTCGTCGTCGAAAGACTCGAACGCGCTGACCACGAAGGCGCACCCCGTATCACGAAGGGTTCGAAGGTGTCTCCTGTGCTCCAGGAGGTGCTCCACCTTGATGGTGACGTCGTAGGTCACCTGTGGGAAGCGCTCGTGAAGCCGAGTCACGAGCCTGATGGCATGGGTGATGCCGTTGAAGAAGTCCGGATCGCCAAAGGTGATGTGCTCGGCGCCCGCGTCCACCTGCTGCGCGATGTCCTCAATCACGGTGTCGATGGGCACCACCCTGAAGTGTCCATCGTAGACCGGCACGATGGGGCAGTGGCGGCACCTGTGCTTGCACCCGCGGCTGGCTTCGGTGTACCCGACGGTTCTGGTGCGGCCGTCCGGCATCATGAGCGCGGCGTAGCGATCGAGCGGCGGCAGGCCGATGCGGTCGGGCACTCGGAACTCGAGCCGCTCCCAGGAAATCTCGGGCTCGACTTGCCGGGCGAGCGCCGACGGATCCAGTCCCGTCGCCAGGCGCTCGGCCACGCGTACGAGCCCGGCCTCGAACTCCCCGCCGAGAATCGTCGTCACGCCAAGCGAGCGGAGCTGCGTGCTGTTGAGCGGCGCATAGAGCCCGTAGGCACACAGATGCGGACGCGGAACGCCGCGCGCTGCGCGCTCGATGACGTCCATGGCCAGCCGCGTGGCCGTGTGCATCGGCAGGTGAAAGGCCACGAGGTGTGTGTCCGAGAAAGCGTCGGGTGGGACGGGCTCGCGCGACGCATCCAGCATCCGTACGGCGGCGCCCCGCTCGCGCAGCCAGGCCGCGGGCGACGCCAAGCCAAAAGGTTGGCGTCCCATCTCGTAGGTGGCGATGAGCAACACCTTCAGGCGGCCGAGTGGCCCAGGGCCGCCGTGGGTGCCCCGCCCGGGCGGGATCACGCGGGCCCTTGACCGGTGGCTGCTGCCCCGGCCGCGCGCCGCTCGGAGTGGAACTGTTCGAGCGCGCGATTGGCGTGGACCATCACGTCGAGCTGGTTCACGACGTCCAGGACGCGGCGACCGGACAGCGTCACGTACATCTCATGGTCGCCGAGCCCGGTGTACACGCGGTTGCCAATGCACCCGAGGCTTGCCACTCCCAGTGCGGTACTGTCGACGTGCGGCAGCATCGCACACGCCGGCCGGCCCATCGTCGGCGCGTCGTCGAAGGCCCCCGCGGCTCGCGCCGCCTCCACGAGCACCATCAACTGCCCGGGTGTGCCGCGCACGAGCACGAGATCCGGCTCAAAGGTCGCCTCGGCTAGCGGCGCATACACAGCGACGCCGAAGGGCGCGGCGCGTCTGGGAATGCCGGGCACCTCCTGCTCGCGCAGGTAGTGCAGCGAGATCATGGTCCCGACCACACTCTGAAGCTCGCTGGCCCGCTCCGCGGGAAGCGTGATGCCATGCGTATGCGCACCCACCGGGCAGCCGTAATGATCGTCGGCAGTCGTGTAGAACGAGTGTCCCGCTGAAGCGTGGCTCCAGTACGCGCAGCCGGCCGCAAGGCTGTGGGTCACGTGCGGGACGCCTGCCGGTGGCTCGGATCGAAACGCGATGGCGATCGGTGGTGAGATGAGCCCCAACGCCTGCTGCAATCTCGTGGCGATATCTGTTATCGACATCGGTTCCTCCTTGTGCCCCGATGGCCGCCGCCGTCACAGCACCCGAAACAACGTCGCGTTCGCGCGCTCGAGCCCGTCGAGCGTGCGGCGAACGTAGACGCGCTGCAGCCAGCGATCGGTGCCATCAAAACGTGCCTGGAAGCGGCTGCGCGCGTGCACGCACCGCCGGTTGTCCACGACCAGCAGATCGCCCGCGTCCAAGCGGACGGAACAGTGGATATCTGGCGTGGCCACGATCCGCCGAAGCTCGTCGAGCGCCTCCCCGGCCTCAGGCGTCGTGCCGCGCACGCCACACGCCAGGTCGAAGGCGATGGTCGTGGCGCTGGGCGGGCCGTGGAGGAGCGGAACGGGGCCAGACCACGGCCGTTCGGTGCCGAGCTCGCGCGTGAACGAGTAAGGGGCGCGCAACTGGTAGATCGGCAGCCGCAGCTGCGCCTCCGTCCGCGTTGGGAGCAAGCGGCGGATGTCGTCCGACTCGACCAAGGTCGTCACGGCGTCGGCGTGAGGAGCGCCACGCAGACCGAACAGCAACAGGAAGTCCGGGCAGGCCTCGTGGAGCGGCCGCTCCGGCCGGCGCCGACTGAACGACAGTTCCGTATGAAACCCGAGGTCCGTATCGGAGCTCTCGTTGGACGGCGCCCGCGCTTCCCCGGGCATGGGGAAGACGTCTTGGACGAGCGCGCCGTCCTTTTCGTCCACGTAGGCGAACGGCTCGCCGAGCACGAGACCGACGAGCAGCACCGAGGCCTCGCTGATGAACGTGCGTTTGCCAGAGGGTGCGCTGGTCGCCGTGGGCGTGGGTGGCACGACAGCGTCGAGCGGCATCCCGCGGATCAGCAGGATGCCCGGCATCCTCGGATCGGCGCGGAGCCGGAGCAGCGATTCGAGAAGTCGCGACGGAAGGCGGCTCACTTGCGGGAAGACCGATGCCAGGAACGGCTCGGGGTCGTCAAGGAGCGACCCGCAAGTCGAGAACGCCCGAGCGAGCTCCCCTCCTTCCGAGCGGGTCAGCTCGACCTGTTGCATGCGCCTACACCACGAAACGCTCGAGCATCTGGCCCAGGTTGTCGATCGATGTGAGCCCGACGCAGGAGGTCTGCACGGCGTCGGTCTTGGTCCCACCCGTCATCGCACCGAGTATCCGATCCTGGGGCCGCCCTTGATGGAACACGACGGTCGTCGGCACCCGGCTGACATCGTATTGTCCGAAGAGCCGCATCGTGTCCGGGCGCATTTCCAGACGCGCCACTCTCGCCCGCCCGCGGAACTTCTTGGCCAAGTCCTCGACGATCGGTCCCATATCGAGGCTCTGTCTGCACCAAGCCGCCCAGAAGTGGATCAGCACGGGCAGGGAGCTCCGCACCACTTCGCGCTCGAAGTTCAGCTCCGACAGCTCGATGACGGGCTTCAGCTGCGAGTCGAGCATGCTGACGATCGTCGCCGCCTGGGTCGCGCCCCCGATGGCGTCCTTCGGTTCACCGTCTTTGAAGAGCATCACCACCGGCAATCGCTCGACGCCGTAGGATCTGCAGAGACGCTCGGTCTTGGGGCCGACTTCGACCGTGGCCACGCGAAGACGCCCGTTGTACTTCTCCGCGATCCCGTCGACGACCGACGCGAGCTGTTGGCTTGGGACGCACCACCCGGCACGGAAAGCGACGAGCACGGGCTCCTTGCTGAGGAGGACCTGTGCCCGGAAGTCTGCATCCGACACGGAGACGGTGTTTGCGGCCATGGACACCCCCCTTTGATCTCTCGCATCATAGCCCAGTGCGACGCCGACAGATCGAGGCATTCCGCCGTCAGTGTGGACGAGCTGGACGGATCAGGCCGGTCCCGTGCCGAGCGGCTCGCGAATCACGGCCAGATAGTGAGCGCCCCGACTCATGTTGCCGACGCCGCGCCCATCGGCGTTCACGAACGCCCGCGCCGACGGGCATTCGGCGACGAAGCATGTGGCTGCCCCCACCACGTAGACGACCGGGCGCAGCTCAACCTGCCACGCATCGGCCGTGCTGTCACCATCGCCGCCCATCGGCAGCACCGACGCCTTCACGCGGCGCTGGAGCACGGCGCCCGAGGCCTGGCCCCATCCACGGGCACGTCGCTCAAGCTCGCGGTGCGCCGCGTCGCTCAGATGGTCCAAGAACACCACCGCCTGCCCTTGACAGCCGTTACCCTGCTTGAGCACCCAGTCGGATGAGTCGGCCGGCATCTCGCGAAAGATCGCGGTGGATGCCGTACGAAGCAACGGCGCCTCGCCGCTGTACCACGACACAATGGCATCGGTAAACGGCAGCCAAGCCTTGTGGCCGAGGACCCCTACGCCCGGCGCCGTCATCAGCGCACAACCTCGATCGAAGAGCCTTTCAAGGAGGCGCGGCGTGCCGACGCCGATGTCCGACTCGAAGTTCACGAGCGCCGCCAGCGGTGGCACATTCTCGGCCTCCGCCCTCGTTGTTGGCAACACGCGCAGTCCGAGCCCGAGAATGGCCTCCGCCTTGCGGTGTTCCTCCGATCCGTCGTCGACACTCGCCCGCGGCAGCAGCGCTGCGGCCGTTGTGGCCGTGGGCGTGGTACCGACTCTCGTGAGGAACGCCGCGACGGCCCGTTCGAAGCTGGAGCCGCGCGGCACCGACGGGTGCAGCGAGACGTTCAAGCACGCACACACACGCTCGACGACGATGTCGGCGTCCACGACGCCGCCGACACAGCCGACGTTATCCTCCAGTACCAGCCATTGGCCGTCCGGCGCCCTGACGAGGTCAGGGGCGTAGGTGAAGCGGACGGCCTCCAGCCCCTTATCGCGCCACGCTCGCGTCCATGCGTCCCGCGGGCCCCAGGCGGGTCCAAGGATCTCTTCCACGGCACCTTCCGGCGCGTCGATGCTCCGGAGCACCGCGAAATCGCCCCGCGCGAGGTCGAGAAAGAGCCGTTGCAGCGCCAGCCCACGCTGGCGCACGGCCTTGGCGAGCGCTGCATACTCTTCGTCAGCTAGGACGAGCGGTACTGGCGCGATGGGGTAGCGCCCCCCGATCGCAGCTGGCGCGTAGGTATGTGGCAGGTGCGGGCCCTGGCCGTCGCGACGGGTGCGAGCGTCGAACGCACGATACGCCGCCCGCAGGCGCCCGTTGTCGTCAAACGCTTCGTTGTAGCGTAACGTGCCCATCGACCGATCCCGTGTCGTCGCGCCAGGCGGCCCGCGCCGACACGGCCTCGAACATCGCCGCATAGCGCGCTCGCAGGTGACCCCAGTCGAATCGCTGCACGCGGGCTCGCAGCGCCTGGGCGCGCGCCTCGCGTGCGGCCGGATCGCGGACGTAGCGCAGCAGGCGCGCGACGGCCACGTCGTGACGGCCCGGATCGAACGCATCCAGATCGTCGCCCAGGTACTCGTCGACGAGGGAAGGCAATCGGGGGCAGATGACGGGGCAACCGGCGGCCATCGCCTCGAGCAGCGCGTTCGACGCCGTCGCCTCGAGAAACGGCAGGAACACGGCGGTGGCGCGATGGTAGCGATCGGCGAGCTCGGGTTCCGACACCCAGCCACACACTTCCACGTGCGCGGAATCCGCGAGGTTGTTGCGCGCGCCAGCGCCAAGGGCTACCGAGCGCACGCCTGCGGCGGCGAGATCGGCCGCCACCCGCCTGGCCGCGGCCCAGTCGCGCAGGAAGCTGCCGACGATGAGGACGTGATCGCGCACGGCTGGCGCGGTCGTGGTCGACTGGAAGACGCGCGTCCACACGCCGTGCGGCAATGTATGGACCGGCACGCCGAGGCGCAGGGCGAGGAGGTCTCGTCCCTGTAACTCCGAGACCGCGAGCACGGCGTGACTCCGACGCAACGCCTCGAGCGCCTCGACATCATGCTGCAGGCGCGCGACTGGCTGGTGAACAGAGGAGAGCACGGCTGCGCGAGGGAAGCGCTCGCGAAGCAGCGGGGGCAAGGCTTTGCCGCTGCAGTCCCCGTAGAACACGTGAACGACCGTCGGCTCGCTCCCCTGATCGGGTCGCGGGCGTCGGTGCCATTCCAGCCGTCCGGCCTGCAGGGCACGACCCTCGATCCATCCGGCGTCGGGAAAGAGCTCGCAGACCTGGTCGTAGCCGCCACTCGGCGAGTGATCGCAGCAGCGATGTCCGGCAAACGCCAACGTCATGGCAGCGAGCCCAACGAGAGAGTTGGACCGGACGCACCGGCGTCGTGCGGCAGGGGTGACGCGATCAGGACGCGCTGCGTCTTGTCGAGGCTTCGGGCCAGGCTGCCCGGTTCGCGCGCCACCACACCCAGTCCGAGTCCGATGCGCTCGCGAAACGCCCGTTCCACGTCGCGGCACAGCTCGAGCGAGCCCTCGACCTCGATCACGAGCTCGTCGTCTTCGCCCGCACGATGCACAAGCGCACGCCATTCGGCGGAAGGCGGCAGCAGTTCGGACAGAATCTCCGCAGCGGCGGAGGGGTAGAGCAGCACGCCCCCGATCTTGAGGGCGTCGTCGGCGCGTCCCAGGATGCGGGACACGAGCGTCGGCGCCTCAGCGGGGCCGGCCACCGCGCGCACGAGATCGCGCGTGCGATAGCGCACCAGGGGCGTGCGACCGTCGGTCCGGCGCGTCGTGATCGTGAGCTCACCGACGGCGCCGAGGGGCATCGCGCGATCGACGCTCACATCCAGTACTTCGATCAGGAAGTCCCCGGTGTTGACCGTGAGGGTCTCGACGTCGGGCTCCGGCCCGAACGCCACCGACGGACCGCCCGTTTCCGTCAGTCCGTAGAGCTCGATCCACTGGAATCCGTCGGGCAGTCGGGCCAGCAACTTCTTGCGGAGAGACGTCTCCGCCGGTTCGGCGCCGATGAAGCCCACGCGCAGTCGCGTGTCACGCAGGTCGACGTCAGCGGCCTCGGCGGCTTCGATGAGCCGACGGAGGTACGACGGCGTCGCGCTGATGGCCGTGCCGATGCCATCGGCCAGCAGATCGAGCACCAGCGGCGGACTGACCGGGCCAAGCGGCACGAGGCCGGCGCCGCACCGGGTCGCCAGAAGGTCCAGCGCGGGTCCGCCCACCCACAGGCCGTAGCAGTGCGTGTTGAGCAGGACGTCGTTGGCCGTGAGGCCCGCGCGTCGCCCGACCATCTCGAGCCAACGACCGGTGCGAGCCCACTCTGCATCGTCGAACGCCACATAGAGGCGGCGCCCCGAGGTGCCAGATGTGGCCAGGACTCGATGCGCGCCCGCCGCACCACCCGCCGAGATCGGGAACCGCCCATGGCGGCTGACCGCCGTCTTGTCGAACGACGGAACCCCCTGGAGGTCCGCGCCGTGGCAGGCGCCCAGGTGAGCACCGTAGAACGGAATACGGGCGCGGGCCTGTTGTACGAGCGTTCGTACCCAAGCCGCGGGCGTGGCTGCGGGCGACACGTCCACTACAGGTCTGGCCACGAGTTACCTCTCTTTCGATTGCATGGAGGCATCGACCGCCGCGAACAACGCCCGCACATTGCCGGCACCGAATCCGGTCGCTCCATCGCGGTGGATGAGCTCGAAGAAGAAGGTGCGCCGCTCGGTAATGGGTTCGGTGAAGAGCTGAAACAGCACCCCCCCATCGTCGCCGTCCACCAGGATGCCTTCGCGGCGAATGGAGTCCCAGGGCAACGCCCGGCTCCGCATCCGTTGATACGACTGCTCGAGGTGCTCCTCGGGCACGGGCAGGAGCGCCACGCCGTTCGAGCGGAGCCAGTGGGCGGCGGCCGAGAGATCGCCGCACGCGAGCGCGACGTGCTGGACGCCAGGCCCGGCGTGGGCATCGAGGAATCGCTGCGTCTGACTCGCGCCACCAGCGCTCTTGGGCGCGGTCAGCACCAGCGTGCAGTCCCCCGTCCTGACAACCTGGCTGAACATGCCGTGGTCGTCATCGCCGACGTTGGCGGTCTGCGGTGAGTCGAGCCTGTGGAAGCCGAACACGGTCTCGTACGCGCGAGCCACGAGATCCAGAGTGCCGAACGGCAGGCAATAGGTGACGTGGTCGACCATCTCGACGCCCGTGCGCTGACGGGCGTGCTCCGCCGTGCGTCGAGGTTGTGAGATGGGACGAACGGTGTGCATCAGGGTCCCGTCGCCCAGGATATCCAGCTGGACCGATGTGCCCTTGATCGAAACGTCAACGCCAATGGCTTGCGCGCGAGCACACAACCCGTCGACGTCGTCGCACGCGAGGATTACGTCGCCGACGCCGTCACCGTGTCGAGCGACATGCTGCGCGACCGGGCTTTCGGGCGACGTACCCTGCCGCAGCACGATCGTGACGTCGCCGGCGTGCATGGTGATCGCCAGGTGGTCGCGAAGGGACTCGGCCGGTGCCGCCGACTCGGACGCGAAGCCGAACGGCTCGAGGATCGAAACGGTGTGCGGCACATTGCTGACCCACATCTCCAGCGCCTCGAGCCGCACCTCGGGAAGGTGGCTCGCCATAGCGCCTGATTATAGCGCCCCGAGCGACTCGCGCAGGGCGTCGCTCGGACGCGCCGGCCGATCGAGCAGCGAACAATCGTCGCAGGCCAGCACACGTCCGCAACTCGCCCGCCAGCACCGGACATCCATCTGGTGCATAAGCGCGACGCGCTCGAGGTGGTCGGTGGGCCCCGACCCTTTGAGCACCAGGAGATCGCCAGACTGGAGGTAACCGTTCAGGAACCGACCGGCCTCCTCAACCGTGGCGAACAGCTCCACGCGGGCGCCCTGGCCCGAGAACTCCGCGAGGAATTCGGGCGTGCCTCGCTTCGGGCCGCCCCAGAGGGCCTCTGGCCGCTCTCCCACGAACACCAAGAGATCGACGACGGCGATTGCCGCGGATGCGAGGGCCGTGTAGACCGGCCGTGACCGTCCGGGATAGTCGGAGATCCGACCGACGACGAGCACCTTCCGAGCGGCCCGGGCCCGCGCCAGGAAGTCGAGCACCTCGCCCAGCGAATCGCTCGGCGCCTTGAAGTCATCGCGCACCACGGCGATACCCGGAGCGATCGTGTCGGCACTCATTCTTCGCGCCGAGGGCGGCAAGGCCGCGAGCCGATCGATCGCGTGCTCGACAGGAACGCCCAGAGTATGGGCGATGGCCAACGCGGCCAGAGCGGACCCGATCAGGTGCTCGCCCACGAGCTGCGTCCGCACGTCGTGGCGTCGGCGGTTCGCGAGCAAGGTGAAGCGCACGCGGTCGGGCCAGTTGCCGCTGACGTCTCGAGCCGAGAAGTCCGCGTCGTGATGCCGGCCGAACGTGACCACCGCGGCGCGAGTCCGATGGCGCATGTCGAGGACCAGCGCGTCGTCCGCATTGAGGATCGCGGTGCCGTGCGCGGGCAGGCAGGCCACCACCTTGCTCTTCTCGGCTTGCGCGTGGGTCAGTCCCGCGAAGCCGCTGTAGTGGTCCCGGCGCACGTTGAGCACGACTCCGACATCCGGGCGGATCAGCCGGAGCCCCTCGTCGAGCGTCCCGGGGCCCCACGCGCCGAGCTCTTGCAGACAGAACTCGTGCTCCGGTCCCACCCGCAGCACCTGCCGAACAACGTCGCTGCCGCAATTCCCGCTGCCGGGATTGCTAGTACCGTGCCGCGCGCCCGCCACCATCCCTGTGGCGAGATCCTTGGTCGTGGTCTTCCCGCAACTTCCGGTGATGGCGACGAACGTCACGTGCGACAGCGCCAACCGGTGCGCGAGGGCTCGCTCGATAGAGGCGGTATCCACGTCGCGAGTATATGGAAGTCCTGCTGACGACGGGTGCGCCATCGGGTATAGTGCGCCTCACTGGAGGAGATCGGTCATGGTCGCGCCCGGCGTCGTGCGTGAGGAGCTGCTGAGTATCTCGGAAGCGCTTCGGCGCGGAGTGCTCGAGCCGGCGCCGCCTCGGGCGAGGGACGAGCAGCTCGCCTTTGTCGATCCGCTGCGCGCGCTGCTTCGAGAGGCGCCGCCCGACGCGTGGCCACGACTCGCCGTTTCGTTCAACGCCGATCAGGTGGACTCGAAGTTGTGGCTCCTGGAGCGTTTGGCGAAGGTCGTGGACCTGACCGGGCATCGCGTCGTGATTCTCGGTGCCTGGTTCGGCCTGCTCGCGCTGATGCTGGATCGCCTCGCTCCGCAGGCCCCAGCGGAGCTGGTGTGCGTGGACATCGATCCGGACGTATGCGCGCGCGCCCGCCAGGTCACATCGGTGCTGCGCGTGCCCCCGCGCGTGCTGTGTGCGGACATGCTCGCTCTGGACTACTCGGCTCTTGCCGCAGGGCGGCCCACCGTGTTCGTCAACACCTCGTGCGAGCATCTTCGCCGCTTCGACGAGTGGCGGGCGTCGGTGCCGGCGGGGGCCCGGCTGCTCCTGCAGAGCAACGATCACGTCGGCTGTTCCGAGCACGTGAATTGCGTGCCCGACGTCGAGTCCTTCGAACGACAGGCGCGCCTGTCGGCCGTCGAGTTTCGCGGAACGCTGCCGTTGGAGAAGTTTCGCCGGTTCATGCTGATCGGCACGGCGTGACATGAGCGAAACGGGCACGGCCCAGGACGCGGCGAGTCGGACTGCCAGTCTGCCGTTCGACGGGCAGTGACTACCGTCTGGACGCCAGGATGTTGACGCGGCGTCCTTCGCAATAGTCCCGAACGCCCTCTCCCTCGGGGGCTGCCGGCGGAAGCATCGCCTGCACCTCGGTATGCCAGCCCAGCTGGTCCAGCATCATGACGAGCGCGACCTTCGTGGGCACACCAATCAGAACCTTCTCCTCTCCCGGATCGCCAATCGCCGCCCCTTCCAGCCGTGGGTTGTTCCAGGCGAGCAAGATCGCGGGCTCGTCGATGGGGACCACTCGCGAGTCGATGAGCAGCGTCGACGGTTCGACCAGCGTAATCGCGCGCAGCAGATCGTAGTGCTGCAGTGTGTGGTAGAGGAAGCCAAAGCAGAACACGGTGTCGAAGGTGCCGCGCGGAATCTCCTGGAGACACCTCAGGCAGTCTCCCGCGATGAGCTCATACCGGTCCTTGGCCACCTGATAGTGGTGGAACGTCGACCGGGACCTCTCGATGAGCTCAGGTCGTCCCTCGATGCCCGCGACGTGCACGGCACCGGCATCGAGAGCGGCCAGCATCCAGCGACCGTCGTGACTGGCGAGATCCAGCACGCGCTTGCCGGAGATGACGCCGTGGTTGCGTTCGATGAGGGCCCGGTAGCGATATTCGAGTCGTTCGCCGCGGACGTCGGTTGTGCTCGTGGTCCGGAGGCGCGAGAATCGATTGAAGAAGTCCACCGAGTGGCTCATGTCGACCTCATGCCGTGCGGGCAATCGTCAAGCGCTCCGGGACGATCGAGCTGGCCGGAGCGCTCTCCACGATGTGGAACCGGAACCCCGCCCGCTGGTCGAGCCCGGGAACTCTTCCCGGGCTCCCGGGTGCTGCGCCGCGAGCCCTCTCGACGACCACCTCGCGGAGCGTCGGCAGCGTCCGCAGCGATTCAAGGATGGTCTGGCTGGCGGGCGTGCCCTCGAGGAGCGCCAGCTCTTCGAGTCGCACGAGACTCGCCAGGCCGCGAAAGCCGTTGGCGGTGACGCGTGCACACCCGCGGAGCGCCAACACACGAAGGCCGGTTGCCGAACCGAGCGATTCCAGTCCCCTGTCATCGAGCCCGCTCACAGCCAACTCCCGCAACTGGCACGATTGTGCGATGGCGGCCACGCCGACGTGGCTCAGTCCCTTCCACCCGGCGGCATCCAGCACGTGCAGCCGTCGGCAGTGGCTCAGAGCGTTCGCCGCGCCGTCGCCGAGTCCCGGGCAGTCGCGCGCCCGGAGTTCCCGCAGTGCTGGGAATCGAGCCACGACAGCCGCCCCTGAGTCGCTCAGTGCCCGCGCACCGGAGAGGCTCAGCGCCCTGAGTCGTGAGAGTCGCGCGAGATGAGGCCAGATGCCGTCTGTCAGTTCGCGACAGCCCGACATTCGTAGCTCGACGAGCTCGGCGCAGCGTGACACTGCCTCGACCGCATCGTTGCCGAGCCGCTCGCAGCCGTTCAGGTTCAGGTGCTGAAGCCTTGCGCAGCGCCCCACGTCCTCCAGCGCGCGAACTCCGATTGGACAGCGCACGAGCCGCAGGTCGGCCAGCTCTGGCAGCCGAGTGAGGCGGCGTACACAGTCGTCGTCGACTCCCTTCGCGCCTCCAAGAAGGAGGCTTGTAATCCCTGACAGGTCTGCCAGCCGGCCAATCGCGTGACCACTCATCGCGGTGGCGTTGACGAGCTCGAGAAAGCTCAACGCCTGGCATTCCAGCAACCCCTCGATCGCGGTGTCATCAAGTTGCTGGTTGTCGCCCAGTTTGAGGGCCGCGAGATGGCGGAAGACGCCAAGCGCAGCGAGGTCGCTGCCGAGGAGTTGTGGACAGGCGCGCAGCTCGAGAACCCGCGTGTGAGGACAGAGTGCCGCAAGGCGCACCAGCGCTCGAGCGTCGGTGTGGTGGGCGTTGGTCAGTCGCAGATACTGGACCGTGTCGACGTGCTCGAGCGCGGCGATTGAGTGCCAAAGATCGGGGTTGGACAGATCGGCCCCTTCGAGGTCGAGGATTGGCTCGGCGACAACCGCTGGCGGGGTGACCGTGTCGTCCTCCGGAACGGAGACGTCGGCGGTAGCGTTCTTCGGGAGGTCAGGCACGATGGGCTCAGGTCGAGTGTCAGCCTTCTGGTTTGCCGGGTGCGACGAGTCCCCACGCCAGGACTTGCTCGAGATCCCGTTCGGTGAAGCCCGCCTCCAGACGCGCGTGGACGTTGAGCGTCATCTCGAACGGCAGGTCCCGGTGGCGTTCGGCCTCCTCGAGTTGGACGATCTCGTCCAGGGCTCGGTCGGGATGGCGTTCGACGAAGGCCTGACGACGCCGGTCTAGCTCCGTGCCCCAGGCGACCACGGCCTGTTCTCGTTCGGCGCGTACGGCATCCTGGTCGCCCTCGAGGAGCCAGAGGCTCCAGCGCAACCCGGATTCGGCATGGAAGATCTCGTCGGCCATCAGGAACTCGAACACCTCGGCGTGTCGTCTCTGGCCAAGGAACTCCCGTCTGCGAATTTCGAACGCCAGGCTGTCAAGGGCCATGCCTTCCTGATACGTCTGCCGAAGCAACAAGCGCCAGAGAAGTTCCTTGCGGCTGCCGGGCGGCACATCGCGAAATTCGTAAATGGATTCGTAGCCGATCGTATTGACCGGGAAGTCGCCGTACCGGGCTCCGTACGCCGCCATGAGGCGTTCGACCATGACCGCATGCCGTGCCTCGTCTGACGCATGGCGGAGTACGTCGAGATGGAAGCTCCATGGCATGTCGGGATGTTCGTACGAGTTCCTGGCGACCAGTTCCATGGTCGTGTACTCACCATCCAGATTGCGGTGGAGACCAATCGCGATGTCGCGCCGCCTGCGATTCGCATCGATCGGGATGGTGCGAAGCGCGCCAGGCGTGTCGAAGGGGAGATCAGAGGATCGAGCCGGGAACCGAACGCGGTCGCGCGGTGGCCACAGCGAGTCTTTGGCTGCGAGCAGAGCGCCGTCGGCCCGCGTCAGCCAGAGCGCATTGAGGTGACGCAGCCAGTCGCGCGAGACGGGCTGGCGCTGCCTCCAATCGAGGCGCGTTTCGAGGTCGAGTGCGGCCGACCTGCAGAGGACCCACGTGCCCTCGTTCACCAGCGGGTCGCAGCGCTTGGCCAGCGATCGATAGAGGGCCAGCAGGTGTGGCCTCAGGAAACGGTCGAATCCCGAGCACAGCGCCGCCTCCGTGGGCGCCGCGTCCAGTGCTTGCATCAGAGTACGTGCGCCCGTCGCCACGGTGCCCGCGCCACCCTCGAGCCTGGTCAGCGCCCAGACCTGACGTCGCAACCCATTGGCCCGCTGGATGTGGCGGTGCGCGGCTCGCGCAAGAGCGACCTTGTCCCTCAGCGCGACGGCCCGGGGGACCCAGCCCGCTAGCACATGGGCCGCCGCCCGCTCGAGGTAGCAGAGTTCACCGAGCCGATCAACCAGGCGGCTTCGCGAAAGACCAACCGGGTGTCGGCCCTGACGCGAGGTCGGCGGAGTGCTCACCCCTGTCCAGACGGGTCGATCACCAGGCTTCCCGCCAGGGCAGCCTCCCATTTGCAGCAGTCACACCCGCCCGCTTTCATCTGACCAAGGGTGAGCCGTCCACCGGCGCTCGCGAGGAGCCGGCCGAGGATCATCTCTTCGGCGAGCTTCTGGACCTTCGGATCGTTCAGCTCCCCATCCAGCCTGTTCGCGGCATCGCCGAGCGTGGTCCGGACGATCTCGTCGACGACTTCCTTGTAGCGCTCGTCCTGCATCAATCGAACAGCGACAGCACGAAGCGGATCCAATTTCACCGCTGATGGTTTGCCTTTGTCTGATGATGGTTTGCCTTTGTCGGACATGGCCGCTCCTTTCACGTGAATGAGGCGCCGTGGTCACCAGCAACTCGTGTCAAGTCTGCGAGCGGATCCGAGCGGGGGGACTCGAACGGGCCGACATCATAGCACGCTCGCGAGATCGCAATGGAGGGGCGATTCAGCTCAACCGTGAGCGTACGGCCATGCGCGGTCGCGAGCCGGATGCCCACGGCGATCAGCCACCCGAGTCGGCGAGACGCAATCGCTGCCAGGCGTGCCCCGCCGTAATGGCGTGGGCCATGTCCAACCGGACGGTCAGGGGTCTCGCGGCTCAGCCTCTCAATCAGCCGGTCGAGACGATCGATCGCAACCAGGAGCTGGGACGGCGGGACGCGTTCGGTTCTGGGCTTGCGACGCTCTCCTGCGAGGGCAGCTGGGAACCCACATTTGTTTTCAGGCTTGGGTACGCCGAGCGCGAGGCACCGCCCTCGCCACGCAGGCCGCTCAAGGACGTCGTGACCGCAGCGCCGCTCGCCACCGACCAGCTCTGAGCGCGAAGCAGGACCGGCGGCTCAGGTAGCTCACTGCTCGTACCAGCTGAGGACACGCAAGGCTCGCAGCGTGTTCCACCGGCTTGGGCGACTGTCGCCGCCCTCCTCTGCCATCAATGTCACGCCAACACCCACGCATTGTCGTCCGCGCGCCCGAAGCAATACTCGAAGACCTCGGCAGCCGTCACGGTTCGTGGCGCGGCACCACGCCCGTGCGAGGCTCGGTGTCGCTCGTGAGTGGCGACAACATCACGCTTGGCACCGCCACGCTCGTCTACTGCCTTGCGCTACCTGACGACAGCACGCGTGGCTGAGTCTTGTGACGGAGATCTCCTCTTAGACGTCTTTGAATCGGCCAGCCGCGTACTTATGCAACAAGCTTGAGATCAATCTCTGCGCGTCGTGGGCGGTATCAGCCGCCGCCTGTCGGCTTTCTATCGGCGTTCGAACGCCGGGTCGAGGGGTCTCACCGGCTGCCCCGGGCCGCAGGCCGCTGACGTAACCCGCACAGCGTACACCGTGAGTCCGACTGTGAATGTCCTTCTGCGGGCGCGGGAAAACGCTGCGCGTGTCCGTCACTCTGTGTGTATCATCGCGCCGCGCGTCCTCGAACTGGTGACGCGATCGCATCACCAGTTCGGGACCACACGGGCAATCGATTCAGCGCACCGTCAACGTGCGCTCGGCTCGATTCGTCGAGCGGGCGCGAGGAGCGAGCAATGGCTGGCGAAACCTCGGGAGACGCGGCGTTCAAGCCTCGGAATCTTGTCGTGCTGTCCGACGGCACTGGAAACAGCTCAGCCAAGCTCTTCAGAACCAACGTCTGGCGCATCTACGAAGGTCTCGACCTCAACTGCGACGACCAGGTCGCGCTCTACGACAACGGTGTCGGCACCGCATCGTTCAAGCCGATCGCGGTGCTCGGCGGCGCATTCGGGTATGGCCTCAAGCGCAACGTGCTCGAGCTTTACACGTTCCTCTGCCGGAACTACAAGGCCGCCGACGGCTACCAGTACGATGCGAAGAATCCCTCGACCGACGATCGCTCGCGGCACGACAGGATCTTCGCGTTCGGCTTCAGCCGCGGCGCGTTCACCGCGCGCGTCGTCGCCGGGCTCGTCGCCCATCAAGGGTTGATCTGCGCTGCCAAGGACGACCGGGATCTCAACCGGCTCGCAAGGTGGGCCTATCGTGCCTATCGCGTCGATCGATACCGGAACTCGATCGGGGTTCGGCTGCTGCGGACCCTTCGCAACGCCCTGCTGCGGCTGAAGGACAGGCTCGCCGGACACACACCGTATGACGCGGACAAGAACCGGAAGGTGGCCATCGACTTCCTGGGTGTGTTCGACACCGTGGCGGCCTACGGCCTGCCGGTTGACGAGCTCACGCGCGGCTGGGACAGGTGGGTGTGGCCGATGTTGCCGCGCGACAACTCGCTGCACGAGCGCGTCAAGTATGGGCGGCACGCGCTGGCGATCGACGACGAGCGGCAGACCTTCTTCCCACTCCTCTGGGACGAAGACAGCGATCAGGAGAAAGCCAAGAGGAACGTATTCACACACCCCCCTGACCGTATCAAGCAGGTGTGGTTCGCCGGCATGCATTCGAACGTCGGTGGCGGGTATGCCGACGACGCCCTGTCGCTCACGCCGTTGTATTGGATGGCGGGCGAGGCCACCGCCCACGGTCTCCGTTTCCAGCCACGACTGCTCAAGCAGTCTCAGCCGGACGAGCGCCAGCAGTCCGAGTCTGGCGAGGTCCGGCAGTCCGAGCCGGACGAGCTCCAGCAGTCTCAGCCCGGCGAGAGAGTGCCGATCGAATGGTGTGAGCGTGCGGCGCCGTGCGCGCCAATGGGCGATTCACGTCATGGCCTTTCCGCCTACTACCGCTATCATCCGAGGCCCATCGGCCGGCTGTGCGGTTTCAAGGATCACTCGAGCGAGCGGAACCCGAAATCCATCGTGACCATCGACCGGCCGAAGATTCACGAGAGCGTGTTCGAGCGCATCAGGGATGCCCGCGACAGCTACGCGCCGTTTGGACTGCCGGAGAACTACGCGGTCGTCACCAGGAAGGGCGAGGTCCTGTCCGGCGACAAGGGCCCGACGAATCCGACACCGAATCCCTTCGAACACTCGACGCAGGCGGCGTCGCGCATCCGCGAACAGCAGGGCGCCTGGGACGCGGTGTGGCTGCGGCGCGTTGTCTACTTCGCGACGATCGCGTCCACGCTGTTCCTGCTGGCGCTGCCGTGGTTCCCGCTGCCTGTCGTCCCCTCCGCCGATGCGAGCCCGAATCTCAAGATGGCCATCGGCGCCATCGGCGGGTTCCTTCCTGGCTTCGCCCAGAGCTTTCTCAGTAGTTACCAGGATCGGCCGGGATGGTTCGTGATCGCGGCAGGTGTCGTTGGCGCCTTGCTCTGGTGCGGATCGTTTCTCAAAGGCAGTGTCAACGACCGGATCCGCAGAGTGTGGGCGAGCCGGGATGGCCTTCAGGTGAAGCCGACGGACCTCGCACCCCAACCGCGCGGCTGGATCTACAAGCTGCGCGAGAGCCCTGTCTACAAAGGCACGTTCCGCTTCATGTCCAACACGCTGTGGCCGAATGTGTTCGGCTTCGCGATCGTGCTGATCCTCCTCGTCGCGATTCCGCTGCGGCTGGCCTATCAGTTCGAGAGTCGGACGGATGCGTTCTGCAAGGCCAACCTGGAGACCTCGAGATTCGTGCCAACGGACTTCCGTGGCAACATCGGTGTCCTCAATGCGGCGGAATTCAAGCTATACCCTGATGACATCTGCCGTCAGTCTGGACTGGAACTCACGGCGGGTCAGAAGTACGCGATCCAGATCGCGATTCCTGCCCATCCGGTGCCGCGGATCCCGGCGAAAGCTGGATCTGAGACGGACGACGAGAAGCCGGCGTGCGGCATCACCGACCCGAAGGACCAGAAGAGGGCCGGTGGCTGGAGGGACGGTTCGATTCAGGCCACGTCAACGGCCGGCATCAAATCGACAGCGATCATGACGTTCTTCCTGCCGTTTCGGCGAATCTGGGCCGCGAACTGGTTTGTCCCGATTGCCGCCATCGGCACGAAGATTCCTGAGCGGCACTACCTGACGGACACGGCGATGGACTTCACGCCGACGCGAACCGGGAAGCTCTCGGCCTACGTCAACGACGCCGCACTGCCCATCGGCCCCGTCGGCACTGCATTTTGCGCTAGCACGAACTTCGACTGCTACTACCGGAACAACGCCGGCGGCCCGGCAAGAGTACGCGTCACTGAGCTGCGAGCGAACACCCCAGCGGTGTCACTGCCGCCACTGGAGCCCTACAGCTGCGCCGAGCAGCGCAAGCACGTCGAATGGCGCAAGATGCTGGAACAGCAATAGACCAGAGATCTAATCACCACGTCGCCGCTCCGACCCTGTGGCGACGACGGCGCGCGTGACGCAGTCGAGCCGTTGTCCGGGACAACGGCTGGGAGTCTCTTGACGGCGCCTGGGCCCGGCTCAGGCATTCGGGAATTGACAATCCGCGCATCAAGTACCAAGGCTGACGATTAAAATGTGAGGAATTAGGCCAACAAATGCGAGATCCGGTTGGGTGGGATTGCTGCGGCTGGGATTAGCATAACCGCCGCCTTCAGCCTCTCAGCCACCTCACCGCAAGCCGTCAGTATCCGCAGAATCACGACCTGACTGATTCCCATTTTTCACTGATCGAGGCGGCGGTTTCTCAAACCGCCGCCTTCATCAAATTCGACTTGCAACCGGGTGATTCCGCAATGACCAACCGACGAACTCCGGGCACACTCGCGGAGAAACACCAGGAATCAGCGGTGCCTTGATGGCGAGCGCTGTGCTTCGTCCGTGTGCCACAGCCCAGCGACCGAGCGACAGCCAGGCGCCGCCCGACGGTTCATCAGAGGCGGAAGCGCAGGACCTCACCAATGCCGGGCGAGGTGCCGTGATTCGTCACGTAGAACACGCGATGACCGACGGCGACGCCGGTCGGAAAGTCGAGCCCGTCGGCAACGACGGTGCGGGTGCCGTCGGGCGCGATGCGAAGCACCCGACCTGACAGCCCGATCACTGACCGCATCTCGACGACGTACAGGCTGCCGTCGGGTCCGAAGTCGAGATCGATGGCCGCCGTGAGTCCTTGGCGTACGGTGTCATCCCCGCTCCGTCCCAGCGCCAGACCGTCGCCGCGCCCTCCGGGAACGGCACCCCCGTGAGCGTGCTCACGTACACGGCGCCATCGGGACCGAACACCATGTTCGTCGGAACCGCGTCGATCGTCGTGC
>Ga0105107_10000812_pt1 | contig 20186 bp, 17 predicted proteins | sample PPLLaktember2015_6_FD_79335 | JGI IMG/M metagenome (GOLD analysis project Ga0105107, IMG submission 79335) | Freshwater sediment microbial communities from Prairie Pothole Lake near Jamestown, North Dakota, USA - PPLs Lake P8 Core (1) Depth... | ecosystem: Environmental > Aquatic > Freshwater >... | reverse complement strand
GTGACCTGCGTCAGGATGTCTTCATTGGGTTGCATCTTGGTGTCCTCGGTTCAGCAAAGGGGGTGGCTTTCGATCCGGTCGCAAGGCAGGCGAGCGCCCGTCGCATTCCCTCCTGCAGGGGCGTGATCGGCGCCCAACCGGTCTGGCGGCAAATCGCTGCGTTATCGGCGGTCCAGTCCGAATGGGTGAGTTCGCGCACTTTGCCCGGCGTCAGCATCGGCGCGTAGCCAAGCGCTCTGGCAGCGCTCAGGTTGAGGCCCGCCAAAGACCTGACCAGGATCCGGGGCAGCCTGAGTCCGCGGACGGGCCGGCCGGTTACCCGTGAAACCGTTTCGATCACCTCTCGCCAACAGTAACCACGGGGGTGTCCGTCGTGGAGCTCGAAAACCTGGCCCTTCCAGACGGGCTGCGCCAGCAGGGCGACCACCGCCTCGGCCAGATCCTCTGCAAAGATCATCGAAAATCGCGTCTTTTCATCGGCCACCAGGGGCGCGATGCCCCTGGACATCCAGCGCAAGAGCGGGGCCGTTTCTCGGTCGCCCGGCCCGTAAACGACCGGCGGGCGCAGCACCACCCAGGAAAGTCGCGCGGCCTCGGCTGAAAGCACCCGCTCCCCCAGCCGTTTGCTGGCGGCATAGGGTGACACATGCGGCTCCCGGGCGGCAAGCGACGAAAACGACAAGATGCGGGGCGCCGGGTGCATCCGCCCTGCGGCGTGCACCAGCCGCGCCACGCCATCGACATTGACGAGATTAAAAGCCTTTTCGTCAACCCCGCGGACGCGCCCGGCGCAGTGCACCACGGCATCGGCCCCGGTCAGCAGATGTGCCAGGCTGTCCGTGTCTTCAAGGCACCCCGGCACCCACGCCACCAGGTTTTGCGGTGTGCGGTCTTGGCGGCCGGTTTTGCGGTAAAGCGCGCGCACCCTGCAGCCGGCTTGCAGCAGGCGCCGCATCACGGTTGCGCCGATGAAACCGGTCGCTCCCGTCAGGGCCACGGTTCTGGATGGGGTGGTGGGTGAGGGCAATTGAGGGGCTTCAGGCGCGTGCAGCCGCTGCACGAACGGCCAGTTGGGGCAGACAGTCGATTTCATCCCGAATTCCAGGCAGCGCCACCTTGCCTTCGGCAACACGTTGCAGAAAATCGCGTTTGGCCTGGGACCGCGCCAATTTTCCGGAGGTGGTTCTGGGCAAGGTGTTGCGTGGAACAAGTTCGATAAAGCAGTCGATGCCCAGCTCATGGAGCACCTGGCGCCGCACCTTATTCCGAAGTTCCTCGCGCGCCTCCGGGCTGGTTTCGCGGCACTCGATCACCAGCACGGTTTTGTCTTCGCCGCCGGCGCAGGTTACCGGAAAGGCGGAGGCGTCCGCCATCCGCACCGTCGGCTGGCTTTCGGCGATTTGTTCGAGGTCCTGGGGCCAGATATTGCGGCCGTTGATGATGATCAGGTCTTTCTGCCGTCCGGTGATCACGATGCTGCCGTCCGCGATATAGGCCAGATCGCCGGTGTTCAGCCAGCCGTCCGGGGAAAGAACCTCGCGCGTCAGGGCCTCCTCTCCGAAGTAACCCGACATGACGCTGGGCCCCCTCACGAAAAGGCTGCCGACATGCCTTTCGGGCAGCAGCCGGCCGTTGGGATCGCGCACCTCGATTTCATGGTCCGGAAGGGGGGCCCCGCATTTCACAAACATTTTGGCCTGTGTCGGGCTGGTTGCCGTCTGCGGCAGCTGGATCGCCCGCTGGTATTGTGCCAGCGGCTCCGGGTCGACCCGATCGATCTGAAGTCCCTCGCCGGTCGGCGGGAAGCTGATCGCCAGTGAACATTCGGCCATGCCGTAGCATGCCAGAAAGGCGTTCTTGTCGAAACCGCTGGGCGCCATCATTTCGGCGAATCGCTGCAGGGGTTCGGGGCGAATCGGTTCGGCCCCGATCCCGGCGACGCGCCACGAGGACAGGTCGAACTGGGCGCCGGGGGCTTCCCCCAGGCGCTGCATGCACAGCTCATAGCCGAAGGGTGGGCTGAACGAGATCGTTGCGCGGTTTTCGGATATCAGGGTCAACCACATGCGGGGGCGCATCCCGAAATCCTGGGTGCAAAGGTAGTCCACCGACAGCTGGGAGGCCATCGGTGAGAGCACAAAACCGACCAGCCCCATGTCGTGGTAGAAGGGAAGCCAGGACATGGCCCGGTCACCGGGCCTGACCTTGGCGCCGTTCCGGATGATATGCCCCAGATTGTTCATTACCGTCCGGTTGGTGATCATGACCCCGCGCGGAAAGCGGGTGCTTCCCGAGGTGTACTGCAGATAGGCCAGCTCGTCCGGGCCGGAGGGCTGAAGCGGGGTCTTGCTTTTGGGCAATTTCAGCAATTCGTCCGGGGTGCCGAGGAACCTGATGGCAAGGCCCGCGGCCGCCTCTTTCAGAAACGGCAGGAAAATCTGGGAGGCGACGGCCACTTGCGCCTGACACTTGGTCAGCAGCCGGTGCAATTGCTCAACGTAGGCCTTGTGACCGCCCAAACGGACCGATGCCGGCAGCGGCACGGGAACCAGACCGGCATACTGGCAGCCGTAAAAAAGGCGCATGAAGCCCGGGTCGGTTTCGGCCACCACCGCCACTTTGGCGGATCGTTCGAGGTTCAACCCGACCAGCCGCTGGGCGGCCGCGATCGCGTCTTCTCTCAGTTCGGCGTAGGAGAGGGCACAGCCCAGCTTGCCCTTGGCCGTGTAAAAATTATACCCCGTTTTGCCCAAGGCCGCGTATTCCAACGCCTCATGCAATGTGGCAAAATCACCATATCTCAGCGCCAACCCCTGTTCGGTAGGTGTTGCCTCAAGCATAATTGGATTTTCCTTTCACCAGGGTGGGCTTGCCTATCAGCCAGCTCCTTACGCGACGGCCATAAAGAGTTTTCATGGTGAGATTCATTATATTCACCCGTTCAGGGCGTGAAATTGGGATCAGTTTAACCTGCACCGCCGCCGTCAGATCGCAGCAGATCGCCCCCGAAAAAACATCAACCGCCCTGCGGAGGGGTGGGTGCGTTTTCCGAGGATGTCGCAACAACAATTTCAAGGCGGCCGATGAAACTTTTAAGGGTCTGTAAATGTTGAAAAACCTATCGTCGGGGCCGCATTCTGCGGTGCGGTCGAAATATTTTTAATTACTTATCATATAGCTTTTAAAAAGAACAATCAAACAAAATTTCGCTATTTTTGCGTCAGATGCGCTTCTGCGCGGTCCTGGAGTTTGGCGGCTGACCTGCCCCAGCTTCTTAGGCCAACCGTTTGAAAGATTTTTCTATAAAGCGCACGGACCACTGAATCCAGGTGGGGCGGCCGTGGGGGCAGTGGGACGGGTTGTCGCAGGCGTCCAGCTGGGTCAGCAGGGGCTGGATCTGGGCGGCGCTCAGGGCCTGATGGGCGCGGATTGCGCCGTGGCAGGCGATGACCACCAGGCAGTCGTCCAGGGCGGCCTCTACATCCGGTGATAGGCCGGTTTCGGCCATTTTTTCCACCAGCTCGGTGATCAGCGTCCGGATATCACCGCTTGCCAGCATGGCCGGGACGGCTTTGACCGCGAAGGTGTTGCCGCCGAAAGGTTCGATCTCCAGTCCCACCGCGGCCAGGCGGGGCAGCAGCCCCTCCAGGATCTGGGCTTCGCGGAAGCCGAGTTCCACGGTTTCCGGTATGAGTAGCTGCTGGCTGCGCTGGCCGGACCGGCCGGCACGGCGCGCCTTGAGGTCTTCGAAGAAAATGCGCTCGTGGGCGGCGTGCTGGTCGATCAGGATCAGGCCCTCGGCCGATTCGCAGACGATGTAGGTGTTGTGCAGCTGACCGATCACCCGCAGGCTGCTGAAGCCCCGGTTGTGCCAGAGATCGGTCTGCCGGGCGGGTGCCGTCGCAACGGTTGGCGCTGGGCTGGCGGCGGGGGCTGGCGGGGCCGGCGGCGCGCCAGGCGCAGCGGGTGCGGGGGCTGGCGGACGGCCGAACGCCGGGCGGGGTTCGGCCACCATTTTTGCGGCGACATGCGCCCCATCGGCCGCGGGCGGGGGCTGCTGGCCGGCGGGCAGGGGCTGCTGGCCGGCGGGCAGGGGCTGCTGGCCGGCGGGCAAGGCCGTTGCTGGCGGCTGCCAGCGGGGCGCGTCGGCGGTCTGGACCGCGCGCGCGACGGCGGCCGCGATCACGGCGTGCACCCGTTCGGGTTCCGCAAAGCGGATCTCGTGTTTGCTGGGGTGGACGTTGACATCCACCTGGTCGAACGGGAGTTCCACAAAGAGGACCCCCACCGGGAACTGGCCTTTCATCAGGCGCCCGCGAAAGCCTTCGAAAAGGGCGTGCTGGACCACCCGGTCGCGCACGAAACGCCCGTTGACATAAACGAAGATGCCCCTCGAGGTGGTCCGCGTGACGCGCGCGGAAGCAACCCAGCCGTGGCCGCGGGCATGGCCGTCGTCAAATTTGAAACCCTGCAGAGCGCGCTGCAGGTCGCGCCCCAGGATGTCCGCCACGCGGTCCAGCGGGGCGGCCGCGGCGGGCCAGCTTTTAACCGTTTTGTCGTTGTGCGTCAGTTTGAACTGGACCCCGGGCCAGCCCATGGCGATGCTGGCCACGGTATCGGCGATATGGCCCATTTCGGTGTTGACCGTTTTGAGGAACTTGCGGCGCGCCGGGGTATTATAGAAGAGCCGGCGCACGCTGATCATGGTGCCGGGCGGGGCGCCGGTTTCGGCCACCTTTTGGATGCGGCCGCCTTCCACCGTGATCTCGGTGGCCGCAGCGGCATCGGCCTCGCGGCTCACCAGCGTGAAGTGTGAGACCGAGGCGATGCTGGGCAGGGCCTCACCCCGGAAGCCGAGCGACTGGATGGCGAAGAGGTCCTGATCCTTGAATATCTTGCTGGTGGCGTAGCGCTCGAGGGCCAGCAGGGCGTCGTCGTGGCCCATGCCGCTGCCGTCGTCCGATACCCGGATCAGGGACCTGCCGCCCTGGGCGACCTCGATCCCCACCCGGCGGCTGCCGGCGTCCAGCGCATTCTCCACCAGTTCCTTGACCACCGCGGCGGGCCGCTCGATCACCTCGCCGGCGGCGATTTTGTTGGACAGGATCTCGGGCAGGATTCGGATGCGTGCCATAGGGGCCAAAGCGGGTTGCGAGCCGGCGGCCGAGTTCAGGCGTTGCCGGCATCGGGTTTGGCGGTGAAAAAGCGCAGCAGGTATTCCGCTTCCGAGGGCGAGAGATCGAATTTGGCACCGGCCTTTTCGACCAGGTCGGCCAGCGACCTTCCGGGGACTTCGGTGCGCTGCGCGGAGATCCATTTGATGGCTTTGCGGATTTGCTCACCTTGGGGCTGCAGGCTCATGGGGGGCCTCTTCGGTTGCAGGGTTTTTGCCGGTGTTAAAAAATTTTCGATACTATAACCCCTTCAGCCGCCGGACGCAAGCCGAAGACCGGGCCCGCCGACCTTGGCAGAACTCGGGACCCGCCGCCGGCCGCACGGGACTCAAAGGGGCGGTCGGCGGCGGTGAAAATCGGTTGCCTGCTCGAAATTGAAGGCCACCCTGAGCAAGGGGCCCTCGCTGAAATGCGGGCCCAGCAGCTGCAAGCCGATGGGCAGGCCCGCGGCGGAAAATCCACAGGGGACGGACATGCCGGGGATCCCGGCGAGGTTGGCCGACAGGGTGAACATGTCGGAGAGGTACATGGTCAGAGGGTCGTCGGTCTTTTCCCCGATTTTGAAGGCCGGCGTCGGGGCCACCGGCGAGATCAGCACGTCGCAGCGCCGAAAGGCCTCCTTAAAATCCGCCGTGATGAGCGTGCGCACCTGGGAGGCCTTGCCGTAGTAAGCGTCGTAATACCCGGCCGACAGGCAGTAGGTCCCGATGATGATTCGGCGCTGCACCTCGGCGCCGAATCCCTTGGAGCGGGTGCTGCGGTACATTTCGATCAGATCGGTTTTCGCGCTGTCGCGCAGGCCGTACTTGACGCCGTCGTAGCGGGCCAGGTTGGAGCTGGCCTCGGACGGGGCGATGACGTAGTACGCGGCCACGGCGTAAGCCGCGTGGGGTAGGGAGACCTCCACGCATTCGGCGCCGAGGTCCCGGAGGACAGCCACGGCCGCTTCAACCGCCGCGGCCACTTCGGGGTCGAGCCCCGCGGCCGCCTGGTATTCCCGGGGGATGCCGACCGTGACGCCCCGCAGGCCCTTTTGCAGAAACGTGGTGTAATCCGAAACCGCCTCGGGCACCGAGGTGGAATCCTGCGGGTCGTGGCCCGCGATCGCGTTCAGCAGCAGGGCCGCGTCGGTGACGTTCTTGGCGAGCGGTCCGATCTGGTCCAGCGAGGAGGCGAAGGCCACCAGACCGTAGCGCGACACCCGGCCGTAGGTGGGCTTGAGGCCCACCACGCCGCAGTGGGCGGCCGGCTGCCGGATGGAGCCGCCGGTGTCCGAGCCCAGGGCGCCGAGACACAGGTCGGCGGCCACCGCGGCGGCCGAGCCGCCGCTGGAGCCGCCCGGGGTGCGGGTGAGGTCCCAGGGGTTGCGGGTCGCGAAAAAACCGGAGTTTTCGGTCGAGGAGCCCATCGCAAACTCGTCCATGTTGAGCTTGCCCAGGAGGATCGCGCCGGCCTGTTGCAGCCGCCGGATCACCTCGGCATCGTAGGGCGGAACGAAATTTTCCAGGATCCGGGAGGCGCAGGTGGTCCGCAGGCCGCGGGTGCAGATCAGGTCCTTGACGGCCAGCGGTATGCCGGTCAGCGGGCCGCCGCTGCCGTCTGCCAGCGACTGGTCGGCCGTGCGGGCCTCGGCCAGGGCGCTGTCGGCGGCGACGGTGATAAAGGCCTTTACCCGCGGGTCGACTGCCGTGATGCGCTCCAGCAGCGCCTCGGTCAGCGCCACCGCCGTTATCTCGCGGCGCTTTAGTCGCTCACGGGCTTGATGGATGGTGAGTTCGTGTAGTTTCATGGCGTCGTGCTCTCTCCAGCGTGTCAGACGATGATCTTGGGCACCAGAAAGCTGCCGTCTTCCTTCGCGGGTGCGTTGGCCAAGGCCGCTGCGGTGTCCAGATGGGGAGTGAGCGTGTCCTCGCGAAAGGCGTTGGTCAGTGAAATGGCGTGGGAGGTGGGCGCGACGCCGCTGGTCTCGACCCCGTTGAGGGTCTCGACATAGGCCAGGATGTCGCCGATCTGGCCGGCGAAGGTCTCGATCGCCGCCGCATCCAGTTCCAGGCGCGCCAGGGCCGCCACGTGTAGGATCTCTTCCTTGGTGATTTTCATGAAATGTCTCCCGTTGGGGTCACGGATAGAAATAAATCCGCTGTTCAGGGGCTGATGACCAGGCCGTCGAACTTTTGATTTTTGAGCCGCTCCAGGACGGCCTGGGCGGTGCCGCGATCCTTGAAAGCCCCCACCCGCACCCGATACCAGGTGCCCTTGCCGGTAATCTGGCCGGTGACCCGGTAGGCGGCAAACCCCCTGGCCTGGAGGGTCTGGACCAGGCGGGCGGCATCGGCCGGATCTTTCAGGGATGCCACCTGGATGGTCAGCTCGCCGGCGGCCGCCGGAGGCGGCGCAGCGGGCGGCGGCTTGACCGGAGGCGGTTCTTTAACCGCCTGCGGTGGGGCGGCCGCGGTCCGGGTGGCCGCCTTGAGGCTCTTTTTGGGTTTGGCCGTTTCGCTGCGGTCGGCGGCCGCGCCCCCGGTGTCGCGGGGGCCTTCGGGGTCTGGCAGGGGATCGTCCCCACTTTTTTTGAGGGCCTCGTAAAAATCCAGGTTGGCCCAGTCGCCGGCCGCTTCCTGGGCGATCGTGGTGCGCTGCTGCTCTTCCTGGAGCAGCCGGGCCGTCATTTCGGCCAGTTCGGTTTCGAGTTTGGTGATATCGAAGCGCAGCGGGGCCGTGCCCCGCCCGACCCACACCCCCAGGCCGAACATCCAGGCCGAGAGCACGAAAAGCCCCAGGATTCTCAGCCCCAGCCTGCGGCCGGCCCCGGAGGCGGCCGGCTTTTGGTCGCTGTTTTCCATCGGCGCCGGTTACATGCTTGCGGGGGCGGAAACCCCCAGCAGGTTCAACCCGTTGCGGATGACTTTCTGAACCGCCAGCACCAAATACAGGCGGGCCTGGGTCAGCGCCGGATCTTCGCTCAGAACCCGGTGCCGGTTGTAGTAGGCGTGGAACGCGGCCGCAAGGGTCATCAGGTAATAGGTGATGCGGTGGGGCTCCAGGAGCTGGGCGCTTTGGTCCACCACTTCGGGGTAGCGCGACAGGTCCTTGAGCAGTTGAATTTCCTCGGGCGCGGTGAGGCGCGCAAGGGCGGCGTCCGATGGGGGCTCGACCCCGACGCCGTTTTCGGCGGCCTTGCGGCTGATACTGGCAATCCGGGCATGGACGTACTGGACATAGTAGACCGGGTTGTCGTTGGTCTTCTGTTTGGCCAGCTCCAGGTCGAAATCCAGGGAACTGTCGTAGTGGCGCGTCAGAAAGATAAAGCGCGCCGCGTCCCGGCCGACTTCGTCGATTACATCGCGCAGGGTCACGAATTCCCCGGCGCGGGTGGACATGGCCACCGGTTGGCCGGCGCGCAGCAGGTTGACCAGCTGCACCAGGATCACGTGGAACTGGCCCCGCCGGCGGCCGGAGGCCTCGATCGCCGCCGTCATGCGGGGCACGTAGCCGTGGTGGTCGGCCCCCCAGACGTCGATCACCCGCTCGAAGCCCCGACGGTACTTGTCCTCGTGGTAGGAAATGTCCGAGGCGAAGTAGGTCGTCAGGCCGTTGTTGCGCACCACCACGCGGTCCTTCTCGTCGCCGTAGTCCGTGGTTTTGAACCATAGGGCGCCGTCCTTGGGATAGATCAGCCCGCTTTCGCGAAAAGCGGCGATGGCCTGCGCCACTTTGCCGCTGTCGTAAAGCGACTGCTCGCTGAACCACCGGTCGAAGCCGACCCCGAAGGCCTCGAGGTCCTCGCGGATGCCGCTCAGGATCCGGTCGGCGGCGTAGCGCGCGCAGGTCGCGACGGCCTCGTCCGGCTCGCACTGCAGAAGGTCGGTGCGGCCGGCGTCGTGGAACTCGCGGGCCAGGTCCCGGACGTAGGCTCCCTGGTAGCAGTCTTCGGGGAAGGCCTCGGGCGGGTCGCCGGCATACAGTTCGCGGTAGCGCAGGAAAACGCTGCGGCCCAGGGTGTTGATCTGGCGCCCGGAGTCGTTGATGTAGTATTCCTTCTGGACGTCGTAGCCGCAGAAGGCCAGGATCCTGGCCACCGTGTCGCCCACCGCGGCCCCGCGGCCGTGGCCGACGTGCAGCGGCCCGGTGGGGTTGGCGCTGACGAACTCCACCTGGACTTTGCGGTCCCGGCCCCGTCGGGAGGCGCCGAAGCGGGCGTCGGCGCTGTGGACGGCCTTCAAAACCGGCTGCCAGGCCGTCGGCGGGATGAAGAAATTGATGAACCCCGGGCCGGCGATCTCGGTTTTGGCCAGCAGACCCTCGCTATCCTCCAGGTGGCCGATCAGCGCGGCGGCGATTTTGCGGGGCGCCATTTTCTGACCGGCGGCCATCACCATGGCCATGTTGGTGGAAAAATCGCCGTGGCTCGCGATCTTGGGCTCCTCGATTTCCACCTCCGGGAGCTGGTCGGAGGTCAGCGCCCCGCGCTCATAGGCGCGCCTGGCGGCCTGCAGCACCAGGCTTTGAATTTTTTGTTTCATTAAAAACCTGCTCCTGTGGTATTGAACCACTCTAAAAACGGGACGACCCGTCATGGCCGGATCGCGAGGGCGGGCCGCCGGGTCGTTTGTGGTTGGCAAAGAAGCCATTTCATAAAGAGTTTTGCTATCCAAGTCAAGATGCTTCGGCGCCGCCGAAGCGCCTTGCATCGCCGCCCGGCGGAACCCGGGCGCAGGGGGGGCGCGCCCGCGGGAGGAACCGATGCTGGTCAAAAACTGGATGAGTCGTGAGGTGATCACGGTGGATGCCAACCAGTCTCTGCAGGAGGCCATCCGCCTGACCAAGGAGAACCGGATCAACAGCCTGCCTGTATTGGACCACGGCAATCTCGTGGGAATCATCAGCGACCGGGATCTGAAGGAAGCGTCGGCTTCCGATGCCACCACCCTGGACGTCCACGAACTGATGTTTCTGGTTTCCAAGATCAAGGTCCGCACCGTGATGACCCCCAACCCCATCACGGTGCCGCCGGACTACACCATCGAGGAGGCCGCGGCGGTCCTGCTGGCGAACCGCATCTCCAGCCTGCCGGTTTTGACCATCGCCCGGCAGATGGTGGGAATCATCACCCGCTCGGACATGTTCAAGGTGATCATCTCCCTCACCGGGTTGGGTAAAAAAGGCATCCAGATGGCGGTGCGCGTGAAGGACGAAGACGGCGAGATCCAGCGCATCCGCGAGGTGCTGCGGCGCTACGGGGTCCGGGTGATCAGCATCCTGAGCTCGGCCCAAGACGTCGCCGGCGGCTTCCGCAAGGTCTACTTCCGCTTCGAAAACCTCAACCGCGCGGATCTGCCCGACCTGCTGGAAGCGGTCAAGGCCCTGACCGCTGTTTTGTACGTGGTGGATCATCGCGAGAACCAGCGGATGATTTTTGCCGACGCCTGAAGGGAATTGCCGCCGGGGCGGCCCTGTTTGGGCACCGGATTGACTGCAGAGGCGCAGGGGGCGGTAAAAACTTTATTTGGCGATCAACCGCATGCCTGGCGAACCGCGGCCGCAGTTTCAATTTGACGCTCAAAGGAGAACGGATGCAGCTGCTAAAAGACACCATCGAGGCCATCCAGCCGCCGGAAGCGGCCGTAGCGGCCGCCGCCCGCGAGCGCCTGCGGCAGCAGGCCCGGCCCGCCGGCAGTCTCGGCATCCTTGAAGACATCGGTGTCCGTCTAGCGGGTATTTTCGGCACCCTGGACGTCCGCCTGCTGGAAAAGGTGGTGATCACCTGTGCGGGCGATCACGGCATCTGCGCGGAGGGGGTCAGCCTGTTTCCCCAGGATGTCACCCCCCAGATGGTCTACAATTTTCTCAATGGCGGCGCCTCGGTCAACGTCCTGGCCCGGCATGCCGGGGCCCGCGTGATGGTGGCCGACCTTGGTGTGGCCGCGGACTTCGATCCCGGCCTGCCCATGTTTCACAAGAAAGTCGGCCGCGGCACGGCCAATTTCGCCGTCGGTCCGGCCATGTCACGGCGGCAAGCGCTGCGCAGCATCGAAGCCGGGATCGAGATCGTCGCGGAGCTGGTGTCGCAAAAGGCGCTGCACCTGCTGGGGACCGGCGACATGGGCATCGGCAACACCAGCCCCTCGACGGCCATCATTGCGGTTTTTTCCGGGCGCTCGGTGGCGGAGGTCACCGATCGCGGCACGGGGATCGACGACGAGGGGCTGCGGCGCAAAATCGCGGCCATCGCAAAGGGTCTGGCCGTCAACCGCCCGGACCCCGGCGACCCGCTGGGGGTGTTGGAAAAGGTGGGCGGGTATGAAATCGGCGGGATCGCCGGGCTGATCATCGGGGCTGCGGCCCACCGGGTGCCGGTGGTCTGCGACGGCTTTATCTCCACCGCCGGCGCCCTGATCGCCTGCGCCCTGGCGCCCGCTGCGCGGGATTATCTTTTTGCCAGCCACCTGTCGGTGGAGGCCGGCCACGCCGCCATGCTGGCGCACCTCGGGCTGGTCCCGCTCTTCGATCTCAAGTTCCGCCTGGGCGAGGGCACCGGCGCGGCCCTGGCCATGGAGTTGATCGATGCGGCCACCCGGGTGCTGGCCGATATCCGGACCTTTGAGGAGGTGGCCATCGCCGACGCCCAAAAAGGCTGAGGTTGCGTCAAAAGCCCCATTTCGCCGGCTGCGAGAAGCGCAGGGCAGCCCGCAAGGGCCCCAGGGGCCAGGCTGATTGCGGCCCGCTCTTGGGTGCCACCGCGCGCCGCCTCCCACCTGGGGTCGCACACCCCGATCACGGCCGCCGCCGGCAGCCCTCCGTCCGGTTCGGTTCCTATTCTGGCGCATCCTTCGGCCCCTGCGCCACCCCGGCGCGCTGCAGGGCCGCAATCTCGGCAGTTTCGTAGCCCAGCTCCGCCAGGATCTCGATGGTATGCTCGCCGATGGCCGGTGCCTTGGTGCGGGTGCCGGCCCGCCCGGCGCTGAAGCTGACCGGGTAGCCGGGCAGTCGGACCCGGCCGAGGGCCGGGTGCTCGAAGTCGGTCACATAGCCGTTTGCCAGGGCCTGGGGATCGGTCAGGACCTCCTCGATGCGCTGGACCGGGCTGAACATCAGCCCGTGCCGCCGGAAGGTCTCCATCCACGCGTCCCGGTCGCGGGTGGCGAACACGGTGTCGAAATGGGCCACCAGGGCCGGGCAATTCCGCTGGCGGGCGCGGCCATCAGCAAAGTGCGGATCCGCCTGCAAACTTTCCTGACCGGTTGCGGTGCAGAAGGGGCCCCAGTATTTCTCTTCGGGGTGGTGAACGCCCATCAGCCAACCGCCGTCGCGGCAGCGAAAGCTGTTGCGCAGCGGAGAGTTCTGCTGGCGCTCCCAGGGCACCCCGGGGTCCTTGCCCAGCAGGCTGACGCTCAGCAGGTTGGCGTAAAGCAGCCAGAGCCCAGTGCCGTAAAGCGAGGTGTGCACCTCCTGGCCGATGCCGCGGCGCTCGCGCATCACCAGGGCGGTCAGGATGGCATGGCTGAGGGTGATGGCGGTGGCCTGGTCCAGGATGGCCAGATGCATCAGGGTGGGCTCGGCGTTGCCGGTGACGAAGGTCATGCCCGAGCGGGCCTGCCCCAGGGGATCGAAGGCCCCGATGTCGCGCATCGGGCCCTGCTGGCCGTAGCCCGAGACGCTGGCGTGGATGAGCCGCGGATTGACCCGCGAGAGGGTGGGGTAGTCGATGCCCATCGCGGTTTTCGTACTGGGGCGCAGGTTGGTGAGAAACACGTCCGCGCGCTGCACCATCTGGTGCAAGATCGCCCGGCCCCGCGCGGTCGTGATGTCCAGCGAAATGTTGCGCTTGTTGCGGTTGGAGGCCTCGAACATAAAGCTTTCGCCGTTGGGCAGGGACATGTCCATGCCCGCCAGCAGGGTCCAGTAGCGCTCGGGGTCGCCGCCAGCCTCCTCGATCTTGATGACCTCGGCGCCGAGGTCGCCGAGGATCGCCCCGGCCCCGGGGCCGGCGTGGAAAACACCGTATTCGACGATGCGGATCCCGGCCAGCGGGCCCTCGGCTTCGGTTGACGGCTGCTCAGTGCGGTTCATGGGCGCTGATCCTCGTTATTCGAGTTTGAAAAGCTTTTCGATTGGACATCGGCGCCCCCTGCCGGGGCGGGCGCGGCGGAGGGGATTGGCCCGTATTCGAAAACGCCGTTGGTGATCACCTCCACGCCGCTTTCGGCGTCGACCGTTTTCCAGAGCGCCTGCCCTTGGGCGGTCTCCCAGACGAGCGTTTCGATGGGGGTGCCGGGGTAAAGCGGGCGTGAAAAGCGGCAGGCCATGCGCCGCACCTTTTCGGGGGCGCCCGGCACCAGGCTGTCGATCAGCGCCCGGCAGGCGAAGCCGTGGGTGCACAGGCCGTGCATGATGGGTTTTTCGAAACCGGCCATGGCCGCAAAAGCGGGGTCGACATGCAGCGCGAAGAAATCCCCCGAGAGGCGGTAGAGCAGCGGCTGGTTCTTCGAGGGCGCCGCTTTGACGACCCGATCCGGCGCGCGGTCCGGGAACGGGACCTTGTTTTTGGGCGCGTTCGGGCCGCCGAAGCCGCCGTCCAGGCGCGCGAAGAGGGTCGCCCGGCTGGTGAAAAGCCGCTGTCCGCTGTCGTGGCAGGTTTCGCTTTCGGCCACCACGAGCGCGCCCCTGTCCCTGCCCTTGTCGTAGTAGTGGGTGATCCGACCCGTGGTGGTCAGGGTGCCCGCGGCGGGGATCGGGTTGTGGAAGATCAGCTCCTGCTCGCCGTGCAGAACCCCGGCCAGGTTGATGTTGGCGGCCGCGCCGACGTGCGTGAGGAACTCGAACACCGCAGCGATCGAGAAGCTCGGCAGGACCTTCAGACGCTTCTCGTAGCAGTAGTCGAGATCCTCAAAGCCGGCCCCGACCCCCAGGGCGTAAAGGACGGCATCCTTCCACCCGTAGGGTTTGGTCAGCGGGCCGATGGTCTTCCCGAGGGCGTCCAGGTTCAGCGCCATCTGCTTGCCTCCTTTTGATGCGTTGTCGGCGCTTGTCAGGTGATCAAGGCCGGATTTTGGAATCATGGCGCCGGCCATCCCATGATCGGCACGGTGCTGATGCTGTTTTGCGGGCTGCCCGCGATAACCCGGTCGCTATAGGCGATGTAGACCAGGACATTGCGCTCGCGGTCGAAGAAGCGGACCACCTGAAGCTTTTTGAAGACCAAGCTGCGGCGTTCGTCAAAGACGCGCTCGCCGTCTTTGAGTTCGCCGAGGATTTTGATCAGGCCGACCTGACGACAGGCGATGCTGGCATCACTCGTGTCCTCGGCCACGCCCAATTCGCCCTTGATCCCGCCGGTCTGCGCACGGGCGATGTGGCAGGCGACCCCCTGGACTTTGGGGTCGTCGAAGCCGTCAACCACGATCTTGTCATTGGGTCCCAGCCAGCGGAATTGGGTGTCGACCGAGCCGGTCGTGCCGCGGTCGGGGCGGCTGAAGAGCCACCATCCAAAAAGCACGATGACCAAAAGGATGATCCCGCCGATTATGATTCCGATTTTTTTCATGACGATTTGCCTTTTCCGATTGAATTTGCACCCGGGACCTCAACGGACCGTCTTTCCTGCCCAGCTCCTGGCTTCGGGTCTGCGCTTCCGTCCCTGAGCCGGCGGACCGCATTTTTCACCAGCGGGTAGACCAGGATGGTCTTGACCGCCGCGCCGTGGCGCTGGTTGGCCCTGTCCATTCGTCCACGGCCGCTGGTCTCGCCCAGTTCTATCCAGTTGGCCGCCCGGTAGCATCCCCCGTGAAACCGCTGACGGTCCACCAGGGTCTCCACCAGCAAGGGCTCGATCCCGTATTGCTGCTGCCAGTCGGCGCTCAGCCGGCGCAGGCTGCGGGCCAGGATCGCGCTGGCCAGGTTGCGGATGCGCGGCAGCACCAGAAACCGGCTGTTGTTGACGACCTGCTGCAGGGCGGCCTCGCGTCTCGCGTCGTCCCAGCCGATCCATTGGTCCCTTGCCTTCATCCGCCAGGCAGGACTCGAAAACTGGATGCATCCGAGGACTTCGGGCCGGGGCCGGCTGACGGATATCAGATACTGAAGCCGTGCCCCGAAGGGCATCGCATACCCCAGGTAGTGGTAGCGGCTGAGCAGATCCCTGAACAGGTCCCGCTGCTCGCGGGTCTGGACGCGCTGCACGTCAAGGGGCGCGAAATCCTCCACGCTGCCGGCAAGGGCGCTGTAAGGCGCCTGGCCCGGATCCGGCGCGAAGCTCTTCTGGGGGCCATTGCAGCCGGTGTGCTTTTTCCCCGGAAGCTTCAGGAGCCCCTTGGCTTCCAGAAGCTCCAGAAGATCCAGGCACTCCCGGGCCTTGAGCCCGCCCCCGGGGCGTTTCCACTCCAGCAGCTCGCAGACCGTATGCGACAGCTCACGGCGGCTGATGCCGCGGCAGGTAGTGACGATCTCCCGGATCAGCGCCACCTCGTCAGCGCCAAACTCTCGACCACAAAACCGTTGCGGCTTGCTCATGGTTTGCATACCATCCTCCTTTCGCTATCATTCCATAGCGAAAAAAAGGCACGCTGTCCAGCGGAAAACAACTCCGTATGATTGGGTTCGGATCAAGCCGAGACATGCCAGAAAATAAAAAAACGTGCAATTATAGCCACGCCACCCCTCCTTGCCAACTAAAATGAGACGCCGCTCCCTTGAAAAATTAGTGTAGGGCGGATAGGAGTCTCATCTGTGAAAGCGATGCTTGCGCCCGGACCGTCAGAGGCCCGTGCTTCACACCTGACCACATGACGCCGGCAGCGCGCGAAGAACGGCTGCGGCGGCAACGATCACGTTTCTTTAAGCGCAGAAAGGGGATGGCGGTGCGATACGATTATGATCTGATCTGCATTGGTTTGGGGCCGGCGGGGATGGCGGTTTCGGCCATGGCCTCGGAGATGGGGTTAAAGGTCTGTGCCATCGAAAAAAAGGCGGTCGGGGGTGAATGCATGAACGTCGGCTGCATCCCCAGCAAAGCGCTCTTGCGTATGGCCAAAACCCGCAGCGCCTTCGACAAGCTGGCGGATATGGAACTTGAGCCGACCCCCAAGCCGGCGGTTAGGCAGCCTTTTCGGCGCATTCAGGAAAGCCTGGATTTCATCAGCCAAAAGAAAACCATGGCCATTTTCGCCAAAACGCACCTGGTTTACCAAAAGGGTCCGGCCCAGTTTGTCGATCCGCATACCGTGTCCGTGGCGGGTGAAAAATACCGGGCCAAAAGAATCTTTATTTGCGTCGGCACGCGCCCGCAAATGCCGGCGATTCCGGGCATCGAAACGGTGGATTGCCTGACCAACGAGAATCTTTTCAAACTGGAGGCCGTGCCCGAAAGCCTGATCATCGTCGGCGGCGGTGCGATTGCCTGCGAAATGGCGCAGGCAATCGGCCGTTTGGGAAGCAAGGTCACCCTGGTGGTCCGCGGGCCGCGCTTGCTGTGGCGGGAGTTTCGCGGCGTGTCGGAGATTCTGGAAGACACGTTCGAGAAAGAGGGCATCGTCGTTTTGAAGGAGCGCAAGCCGCGCAGCGTCGAGCAGGTCGGCGGACGGGTTTTGCTGCATACCGATAGCGGCGAGACCGTGGAAGCCGCGCGGTTGCTGACGGCGGCGGGCCGAAAGATGGATTTCGGGCCGTTGTCGCTGGACACCGCCGGCGTGCGCTTTTCGGAGAAAGGTATCGTCGTCGACAAGTACCTGCGGACCTCGCAGCCGCACATTTACGCCTGCGGCGATTGCAACGGGTATCGCCAATTTTCGCATGCGGCGATGCATCAGGGCATGATCGCGCTGCTGAACGGCATCCTGCCGTGGCCCCTGAAGCAGGATTTCCGCAAGTTTGCGGTGCCGTGGACGACATTTACCGAGCCCCAAATTTCGCACGTCGGTCCGCGGGAAACGCAGTTGATCGAGCGCGGCGTCAAGTTCGAGGCGATTGAAGTGCGTTACGAAGATTATGGCGCGGCCATTGCCGAAAAGGTCGACGTGGGCTTTGTGCGCGTATTGGCCGATTCGTTGGGTAAAATTCATGCCGCGACGATTGTCGGCGAAGGCTCCGGAGAAATGATCAACGAATGGGCGCTGGCTGTTCAGAAAAAAATCCGCCTGCACGATGTGATGCTGTTACAGCATTCTTTTCCCACCATGGGCTTCTTGAGCAAACGCGTCGCGGAGGTTTGGATGATGAACCGCATGCAGTCGAAAACGATTCAGCGCGGATGCCGTTTCCTCTTCAGGCTTTAGGCCGCAGCGAAGTTTTCCTGAACGGTCGGCCTGCGCGCTGGCAGGTTCGGTGGCCGCCGGAGGTGCGGGTAAGCAAGAGACGTCGACGGAGCATCCTGAGTGCCGCGCCGACGCTCTTGCCGTCCTCGCCCGCCGCCGGTGCATGCTCACCGGCAGATGGTCCGCATCAGAGGGCGGATGTGATCATGCCGGCGATGGCCTGGTAGCTCTGCTCCAAAGAGCCTGCAATCTCCGGGTCGTCCACCACCCATTCGATCATCTCCCGGCTGTAGCTCAAAAAACGCACCTGGGTCTTGCCGCCCTTTGAGAACGCCATGACGAACTTGGGCATCAGCACGGCCCGCTCCGGATTGCGCGCGAGGCTGCGTGCGGCCTTGTCGGGTTTGCAGATCTGGATCATGTGGAGGTCGAACCCCGCTTCCACCGCAATGCCGTGGTCAGCAAAAGTCCCGGCCATGTCCATGCTGCCTGGATTGTTGACGATAAAACCGCTTTCAGCCGCAGCGTTCTGCAGGGAAGCCACGAAGGCCTCGACGCTTTTGTCGCTCTCTTTCTGGAGCACCGATACCAATGTCATGATGTTCTCCTTTCCGAATGTCGAATGTTGCCGGTGAGGGACCGAGGGCCGCTGCGCCGGGTTCAGGCCGCGGCCGTGACCACCTGGGTACCGTAGATGCGGTCGGTGAATTTCACGTACCAGGCGGCGGACTGGACTTGGATGATGTAGGCCATGGCCACGACCAGGGCTGCGGTCGAGCCCTGGGGTCCGAAGGCATTGATGGCGATGGCGAGCGCGATGGACAGATTCCGCATGACCGTGCCGTAGACCATCGCGATGGCGTCGTCGCTGGTGAGCAGCAGCCGGCCAAGGAAGGTGCTCAGAAGGTAGTTTGCCGTGTACACCAGGGCAAGCGGCGCTAAAATGGCCAGGAGCAGATCGGGCGCGCCGGCAATGGCGCGGGCCTTGAGGGACATCGCCACGAACACCATGCCGAGCACCCCGAGGGTGGAGAGCCCCGGAAAGCGCGGGGCCATCCGCGTCTGAAACGTCTGCTGCCCGTAGCGCCGAATCAGGGCCTGCTGGGTTGCAAAACCGAGCGCCATGGGCAGGAAGACGATCACGAGAATCTGCTGCACCACGGCCAGGAGATCCACCCTGATGGCCGCCCCCAGAAGAAACTTGACGTAGAAGGGGGTGGCGATGGATCCCAGGGTGAGCCCGATTACGGTCATCTTGACGGCGGCCGCCGTGTTGCCCCCGGCAAAGCCGGTCCAGGAAATCGTCATGCCGCTGGTCGGCACCAACCCCGCCAGGAGCAGGCCGAGGGCCATATACGGCTGGTCCTGGAAAAAGAGGCGCCCGACGCCGTAGGCCAGAAAAGGGATGATCCCGAAATTGATCAACTGGCTGAGGAGCTGGGCCCGCCCGTCGCCCCCGGAAAAAACCCGCCGGACGTTGAGGGTGACCATCATCGGATAGACCATCAGGAAGGTCAGTGGGACGATGAGGTTTTTCAGAAATGCGGGGTCGCAAAGGGTGCCATAGCCGAAGCCGAGCAGCATCATGACGGGGATGGCGGTAACGAGGTTCTGATTGATCCGTTTAAGCAGCGTCCACATGGCGGGTTCCTTTCAGGGGGTTGGAACAGCGTTGAAACCGACGATGCCCCCCTCTTTCCAAAACCCGTGCCGGAATTATCCCCTCTGCCTATTATGTATTTAACTGTTTGAATCTATAACCGATTGGCGTGAAACCAAAAATCGCTTGACAGCTACGGCAGGCGTTACATAAGTAACAGTAACGGTTTTTGTAGCGCTACTATGCCATCAAGGTAACGCCTGAGGCCCTGCCCCATGACCCGAGTAGAACCCACATTCGCCGACCTCATGATCGACGCTATGGCCGAGGGCGTCTTCACCCTGGACGCAGCCGGTCTTATCACGCTCTGGAATACCGCCATGGAGCGCATCACCGGGTACCGGGCCGAGGAGGTGGTCGGCAGAAGCTGCCGGGTGCTGAACTTCACCCGCTGTCTGCGCAAAGAGTGCCCCGAGGGCATGGCCGACTGCGGCATCTTCGAGTACGGAAAGGTGGATGCCAAGGAATGCGCGCTGCGGCACCGGGACGGTCACGACGTGCCCGTCGTCAAAAACGCCCGGGTGGTGCGCGACCCTTCGGGCAGGCTGTTGGGCGTGGTGGAGACGGTCACCGACCTGACCCGGCTCAAATCGGTCGAGCGGCAGGTTGAGGCGGCTCGGCGGCGCCTGGGCGAGCGCCACCGCTTCGCCAACCTCATCGGCAAGAGCGCGGCCATGCAGACCGTCTTCGACGCCGTGCAGCAGGCCGCCGCCAGCGACGCCACGGTGCTCGTCTCAGGGGAAAGCGGCACCGGCAAGGAGCTCGTGGCGGGCGCCATCCATCACCACGGCCGGCGGGCCGAGCGCCCCTTTGTCACGGTGAACTGCAGCGCGCTCTCCGCGACCCTGCTGGAAAGCGAGCTTTTCGGCCACGTTGAAGGGGCCTTTACCGGCGCCATCCGCAGCCGCATCGGCCGGTTCGAGGAGGCCGACGGAGGCACCCTTTTTCTCGACGAAATCGGCGATATCAGCCCCTTCATCCAAGTCAAGCTCCTCAGGGTCCTCCAGGAACGGGAAATCGAACGGGTCGGCGATTCCAGGCGAAGGAAGGTCGATATCCGGGTGATCGCGGCGACCCACGGGGATCTGGCCCGGCAGGTCGAGG
>Ga0105107_10000811_pt1 | contig 20187 bp, 20 predicted proteins | sample PPLLaktember2015_6_FD_79335 | JGI IMG/M metagenome (GOLD analysis project Ga0105107, IMG submission 79335) | Freshwater sediment microbial communities from Prairie Pothole Lake near Jamestown, North Dakota, USA - PPLs Lake P8 Core (1) Depth... | ecosystem: Environmental > Aquatic > Freshwater >... | reverse complement strand
CAATGCCGGATCCTTCGCGCCCGGGCATCGCATTCGCCTGCTTCCCGTAGAGAATGAGGTAGCGGCCGGGCGCATCGCCGCCGCGTTCATCATACTCGAGCGGTATATCGTTGGCTTGCGCGTAGTCGAACCGGCTATTGCGGACGCGATACGCGAATGCGCCGTCGATGAGGAGCTCCACGGTATGGGGCCCCATGCGGTAGGCGCCCCGCATCTGCTTGTCGTATGCGCTCACGCCGAATCCGAATTCGCCGTCGAGCCGAAGCGTATCGCCGATCACGTATACGCCGCCCGACGCGAGGCGGAAATGGCTCGTCAGGGGCAAGGGAGAACCGTTCACGAGACTTCCCCACGAGAGCGGCACGACCTCGAGACCCGAGATAACGGGGTCGCACGAGTCAGGCACATCATAGAGCGATTCGAGAGGATTGAGGGGCCATCCATCATAATCTCGTATCTCAAAGTGGAGATGGGGATGGGAAGCGCCCGTGTTGCCGGAGAAGGCCACCACATCCCCCCTCTCGAACGTGAAGAGCCCCGGCTCAATGCTGATGTCGCATTGCGACGTGCCGCGCTCGAGCCGCCGGTGGTAGGCGAGTGAATCGAGGTCGCGGGAAAACCCGTTCAGGTGAGCGTAGACGACCGTTCTCCCATCCCGCAGCCTCGTATAGAGCGCTTTCCCGTAGCCCATGGGCGAAATGCGTAGTCTCGTGACTTCGCATTGCTCTATCGCGCGGCAGGGAAGGCCGATCTGCCCGAAGGTTCTGAGGTCTATCCCTGCGTGGTAGTGCCCGTCACGATACTCCCCGAAGCTCGAGCTCAAACGCCGCTCGGTATCGAGGGGCCAGCCGTAGCTTTCCGCGCGCGCGGCCGATGCCGCGCACCAAAACGCGAAGAGGGCGCAGATCAAGCGTGTTCTCCTCATAACCCGTGGAAAGTACAATAGGCGCTAAGTCCCTGTCAACTTGGCTTTAAAAGAATTGCGTTCCCATCGGCAATATGCTAATTTACCTACGATTTTTTCGATGTTCGAGCTCGCGCGCGAGCCCGGAGAAACCCTCAGAAAAGGAACGAATCATATGCTCAGGAGTTTGCGGGAAAGAACGAAGACGATTCTTTGGATCGTCGTCCTCGCCTTTGTTATATCGATCTTCGCGGTATGGGGGATGGATTTGACGACGCCCCAGAACAAGAAGTACGACCAGGACGTGGCCGGAAGCGTCGACAAGGAAACGATCTCCCAGCAGGCCTACAACGATATGGCGAATCAGCTCTTCAACCAGATGAGACTCCAGAAAGGCGAGAACTACACGCCGAGCGAGATGGAACGGAGCGTCCTCGCCGATCAGGCCTGGGAGCTCACGGTTCAGAGCCGGCTCATGCAGCGGGAAATCGACAAGCTCAAGATCACCGTGACGGACGCGGAACTCGTCGCGTTCCTCCGGCAGAATCCTCACCCGCAGCTCCAGAGCGTCTTCCAAACGGAGGGCGGGCAATTCGATTATCAGGCCTACCTCGCGGCGCTCTCCGATCCGTCAAAGGACTGGACCGAGCTCGAACGGTGGGGACGCGCGGTGATTCCCGAGATCAAGCTGCAGTCGTACCTTCTCAGCCAGGTGCACGTGAGCGAGCAGGAGGTCCTCGACCGGTACAAGCTCAGCAACACGACCATGAGGGCGCGCTATATCGAGATACCGGTTCAGAGAGAGAATCCCCCTTACGAGCCGACCGACGCGGAGCTCAGAGCCTCCTACGAGAAGAAGAAGGAAGACCTCAAGAACTCCGAGATGCGCAGAATCAGGGTCCTCGAAGTCGACAAGCTGCCGACCGCCGCGGATGAGGAGGACATTCGCCTCCGCCTCGAGGATCTGCGGGGTGACATCGTCGCGGGAACGAGCGATTTCGCCACACTCGCGAAGGAGTACTCGGAAGACGACGCCACGGCCGAAAAGGGCGGAGACCTCGGGTTCCTCAAGAAGGGGGACATGACCCCCGAATTCGAGGCGGTCGCCTTCTCCCTCAAACCGGGAGAGATCAGCCGTCCCTTCCGCACCACCCACGGCTATCACATCCTCAGGGTGATCGACCGCACGGTCGCCAAAGGCGTCGAGACCGTGCACGCGAGCCATATCCTCATGAAGGTGGAGCTGGGAGGCGAAACGGTCGATTCTCTCCAGACGGCGCTTCGGGAGATCAGCATCGATATCAAGGAACAGGGTCTCGAGAAAACTGCCGCAAACAGGGGCCTCAAGACCTTCGATACCGAGCCCTTCTCCAAGGGAATGTTCATCAAGGATCTCGGTTTCGTGCCGAGAATCGTAAGCTTCGCCTTCAACTACAAGACGGGAAGCGTGAGCTACGGGATCGATACCGAGACGAAGGTGTACTTCGTGAAGATCATCGAGGAGATACCCGCGCAGGTGAAGCCGTTCGAGGGGGTCCGTCCCCAGCTCGTCGACGCGATCCGCTCCGACCGGGAAACGGAAACGGCGAGGGCGATCGCCGAATCGCTGCGCAAGGATATTCTCGCGGGGGGGGATTTCGAGGCGGTCGCGCGGGCGAAAGGCCTCGCGGTCAAGGAGACGCCTCCCTTCAAGGAGAGCGATGCGATCCCCGAAATAGGAACGAACACGAACTTCTCGGTCGCCTGCAAATACCTCGCCGTCGGCGCCATGAGCCCGCCGATCGCCGGTCAGGGCCGCCTCTACCTCATCAAGCTCCTCGAACGGACGGAGCCGGATATGAACAAGTACCCGGAAGCGAGAGAGGCGCTCGTCAAGGAAGTGCGCGAGGAGACATCCCAGCGCTTCATGGCGAACTGGTACCAGGGGATCCGGGAGAAGGCGAAGGTCGAGGATCTGAGAGAGAAAGCGCTCGACTGATCAGCCGCGCTTGTCTTTGTCCTCCACGATCTCGGGTTTCTTATCGGCGGAGGCTTCGATCTCATCCTTCGCGTCTCGCGTTGCCTTCTTGAATTTCTGGATCGATTTCCCGAACGCCTCCGCCATCTCGGGCAGCCGCTTCGGTCCGAAAAAGAGCAGCACGAGAAAGAGGATGATGACCAGCTCGCCCCAGCCGATCGGTCCGACGAGGCAGAAGGCGGGCGCCGCATTCGCCACCGAGAACATGCACAGCATTTCGCTTTTCCTCCGTTTCACGCGTAGATACGCAGCATGAGCGCCGCGAGCACGATGCCGAGGACGCTGATGAGGTTCACCTTGAGGGAGAATCCGAACGTCAGGGTGAATACGATGAGATCGATCGTCATCGGTCCGACCGCGAGATTCTTGCCGGCGCAGAAGAGTTCGCGCGCCACGTTTCCCGGCGGCAGGACCGTATTGATCAACTCCCCCACGACGCTCCCGAGAATAACCCCGAGAAAGAATATGAGGGCGATGAGCCCGATGCGTCTTTTCGCCGCCAACTGATGACCTCCCCGCTTATTATACACCGCCGTCCCGGCCCGAACAAACGCTACCTGCGCCCCCGGCTCCGCTGCTTCGCCCGGTCGTCTCCGATAATATAGGTGGCGTCGACGAGCGGCGCAGGTGAAATCTGCTCGAGAATCTCGCGGCATCCGAGCGCCTTCGAGAGTCTCTTCATTAACCTCGGGTTGCCTTTCCGGTCCACGAGCACCGACTCCCCGAAATCGAAGCGCTCTGCATTATCGATGATGAGCACGTCGATCCCGGCGAAACGGAGTTCCCTCGCCACCGCCATGGCAATGCCCTTCTCCTCGGTCCCATTGAGCACTTCGATCTGAAACGGCGCCTCCCCGCCGCCGCGGAAAAAGTCGCGACCGATCCCGAGCCACCGCACGGCGAGCGAAAAGCCTACGAGCGCGAAGGCGACCGCCGCGGCGATGAGCGTGCGTGAGCTCCGTTTCCGTCTGCCGACCTTCGCCACTGCGCGCTCCTTACCTGAAATGCGGCGAGAGCCTCGCGAAGCTCTCGCCGAGCGCCTCGGAGACGACTCGCGTCTCCGAGATCGCCGTCATGAAGTTCGTGTCCCCCGTCCATCGCGGACAAAGGTGGACATGCAGATGCCCCGCGATGCCTGCGCCGGCGCTCTCGCCGAGATTGATCCCCACGTTCATCCCGTCCGGATGGTACGCCTCTCGTATCGCGTTCTCTGCGCGCGCGAGCAGCGCGGCGAGCTCACACCCTTCGTCGAGAGAGAGATCGGCGAGCCGGGCGATGTGCCGATTGGCGGCGATCATGACGTGACCGTTCGTATAGGGAAAGGCATTGAGGATGACGAACCAGTGGGCGCCGCGGGCGAGCACGCCGACCAGATCGTCGTTTTCCTCGTTCTGGACGCTGCAGAAGAGGCACCCTTCCCCCTTCGGCAGAGAGAAGTACGCGCTCCTCCACGGAGCGTAGATCCTATCCATAATCCATCATCAGCCTTTCCGCCGCAGCGAGCTGCTCGACGGTGTTGATGCCGAGCACCTCCTCCCGCTCGCCGCAGAGATACACCGCCACCGGCAGCCCTTCGCGCTTCATGATCTCCATCACATCGGTGAGGTAGTATTCTCCCTGCACGTTCCTGCGCCCGACCCTCGCGAGAGCGGGAAAGAGATCCTTCGCTTCGAAACAGAAAAGACCGCTGTTGATTTCCCGAATCGCGCGCACGTCATCCCCCGCGTCCTTGTGCTCCATGATGCGAACAAAGGCGCCGCCGCCGTCGCGCACGATACGGCCGTATCCCGTGGGATCGTCGATCTCGGCCGACAGCACCGTCGCCGACGACCCTTCGCTCTGATGAAACGAAATGAATCTGACGAGCGTCTCGGACCGCAGGAGCGGCGTATCGCCGTTCAGGACCACGATCGTGCCGTCGTAGCCCTCGAAGAGCGGCTTCGCCATGAGCGCCGCATGCCCCGTGCCGAGCCTCGGCTCCTGGAGGACGAACTCGACGGGCTCCCCCGCGAGCTCGGCGCGCACGGCGTCCGCCTGATGGCCGATGACGACCGCGATGCGGGCGGGAGCGACCGACTGCACCGTCGCGAGGACGTGGCGTATCATTGGCCTGCCGCACACCGGGTGGAGGACCTTCGCGAGGTTCGACTTCATCCGGGTACCCTCGCCGGCGGCGAGTATCAGAGCCGCACACCCGCTCCTATTTCGCATACCTGCTCCATTCGGGAAACTCGATGAGCGTTTCCGCGACGGCGCTGCCGGAGACGGAAAGCACGATGTTGTCGATGAGACGGGTGCCCCCGATCGATGCGGCGCATGCAATGAGCACCGTGCCCTCGATGACGGCAACCGGTTCGAGAGTCGCCCCGTCGACGATGGCCGCGTAATCGACCGCGAGCCCCGCGCCGCGCATCGCCGATTCCATCATCGCGACGATCGGCCCCGGCGCACGCTCCCCTCGTGTGATCCTCCCCTTCGCCTCGCGGAGCGACCGGTAAATCGCCGGCGCGCGACGGCGCGCATCGGCGTCGAGGTATGCGTTCCGCGAGCTCAAGGCGAGCCCGTCCGCCTCGCGCACCGTCGGACCGAGAACGACCCGTACGGGGAAATCGAGATCGGCGGCCATCCGCTGGATGATCACCGCCTGCTGAGCGTCCTTCTGGCCAAAGAACGCTTCGTCCGGCCGGACAATATTGAAGAGCTTCGCCACAACGAGCGCGACCCCCCGAAAGTGCCCGGGGCGCGAGGCGCCGCAGAGGAGATCGGAGAGGCCCTCGACGACGACGCTCGTCCGATCCGCGGCGGAATAGATCTCTGCGGGGGACGGCATGAAGAGAACATCGCACCCGAGCGAGTCGAGAACGCGCTCGTCGGACTCCGCCATCCGCGGGTAGCGCGCGAGGTCTTCGCTCGGCCCGAACTGCCGGGGATTCACGAAGAGAGAAGCGGCCACGAAGCCGCAGCGGCTGCGCGCAAGGCGCACGAGGCTCGCGTGCCCCTCATGGAGGGCCCCCATTGTCGGCACGAGGCCGACGCGCGCCCCCGCATTCCGCGCGGCATCGGCCGTCTCCCGCATCGCGCGCGGCGCGGTAACCGTCATCATCGCCCGCCGTCCCGATCTTGCTTCCGCTCCCCTCCCGCCTCGTAGCTGTGCTCCTTGCCGGGAAATCGTCCTTCCCTGACCTCCTGCACGTACCGCGAAACGGCCTGCTTCATCCGGAGTCCGAGCTCATCGTACTTCTTCACGAATTTGGGGAGCGGCTTCTCGTGAATACCGAGCATGTCGTGGAGAACGAGAATCTGGCCAGAGCACTCGGGCCCGGCGCCGATGCCGATGGTCGGGATCGAGACGCTCTCCGTGATCCGCTGCGCGAGCTGCCAGGGTATGCCCTCGAGGACAATCGCGAAGCAGCCCGCCCTTTCGAGGGCGGATGCGTCCCGGACGAGCACTTCGGCCGATCGGTCATCCTTGCCTTGGACACGGTAGCCTCCGAATTGGTGGAGCGATTGCGGTGTGAGCCCGAGGTGCCCCACGACCGGAATAGACGCGTGAACGATGGCTTCGATAACCGGTACGTAGCGTTCTCCCCCCTCGAGCTTGACGCTTTCAGCTCCCGCCTCCTTGACGAGGCGCCCCGCATTGCGGACCGCATCCTCGACGCTCGCCTGGTATGACATGAAGGGCATGTCGGCGACGACGAGCGCCCTCGGCCGCGCGCGAGAGACGGCCTTGCAGTGGTGGATGATCTCCTCCATCGTGACGGGCAGCGTATTGTCGAATCCGAGGACGACCATCCCGAGGGAATCGCCGACGAGAATCATATCGACTCCCGATTCATCCACGATTCTCGCACAGAGGTAGTCGTACGAAGTGAGCGCCACGATCCGCTCCCCCCGCTGCCTCATCGCAAGTATCGTGCTCTTCGTGATCTTGTCTCTCACGCCAACCCCGGTTCCCACGACGGCACGTAGAACCTCGTCCCGCTGAATCTTTCCGCGATTCGCGCGAAGAGATCCTCGAGGTGCTCCCTGCTCGCGGCGAAGTCGAGCCGGTCGGTATTGACGATGAGGAGCGGCGAGCCGTCGTAATGAAAGAAGAAGTGGTTGAAAGCGTCGTTCAGACTGCTCAGGTAGTCTTCCGTGATGCCCTTCTCGAAGCTTCGTCCCCGCCTGCGGATGCGCTCGTGGAGGACGCCCGGGGACGCCTGGAGATAGATGACGAGGTCGGGACGCGCGATTTTGCCCTGGAGAAGGTCGTGGAGCCGATTGTAGAGAACGAGCTCGTCGTCCTCGAGAACGACGTGCGCGAAGATACGGTCCTTGGCGAACAGGTAATCGGCCACGATGAGATCGGCGAAGAGATCGTGCTGCGAGACTTCCGTTTGCTGGCGGTACCGGCTCAGGAGAAAGAATATCTGAGTCTGGAACGCGAATCCCTTCGGATCCTGATAGTATTTCACCAGGAAAGGGTTGTCCTCGACCCCCTCCTGGTAAAATGCCGCCCCCGACTCGTCGGCGAAAAGCCGCGCGAGCGTCGTCTTGCCGGCGCCGATATTGCCCTCAATGGCTATGTAGCGTATCCCGTTTGAGAGGAGATTGCCCTTGAGGTTCTTCATGCGCTCAAGAGTATTGAAAATGAACACTCATGTCAACATCATTCCAACTTTTTTGTTTTCAAGAGGTTCAGCGTCTCGCTGCGAGCGGATATCTTCCGCACCCAACCCCGCGCCGCACAGCTCCGCTGGAGATCCTCCACGGTGGATCCCGAGGGGGGAACCCTCACATCGGGACCGATCTCCCCGAGCGGCACGAGGACGAAGAGACGCTCATGAAAACGCGGATGAGGTATGCGGAGATCGGCCTCATCGATGACGAAATCCCCGTAGAGAATGATATCGATATCGAGTGTCCGGTTTCCCGGCGACGGGTGCCGGCCCGAGACCGCGACGGGCCCGGCGGATAATGCCCCGGGACGCGGACCGCCGCGCCTTCTTCCGAACTCGAGCTCCACCGCCGCGCAGGCGGCGAGCAGCTCCCGCGGCGGGAGCGATGTCGTCGCGATGCACGCTGCATTGATGAATGCCGTTTCGGCGGACATCCCGACCGGAGAAGTCTCATAGAGGGAGCTCAGCGATTCGAGCGCGAGACCGTCCACGGCCGAAAGGCGGGAGACGGCGGCGAGGAGGGTCTCTTCCCGCGCGCCCTCGTTCGAGCCGAGGGAGATCGCTATCCGATTCTCAACCGCTGTCCGCCGTCCGTTCAACGACCACCTCAACGTGTGAAAGGGTGTTGGGGAACGGCAGCGTGAGCTTGCGAATCGTCGTTTTGACCGACCGGACGACGGGGAAGGCATCGAGAATCGACCGGCACACGGCATCGGCGAGCGTTTCGAGAAGGTTAAACCTGTTCCCCTCGACCGTCTCCATGACCTTCGCGTAGACGCGCTCGTAGTTCACGGTGTCCTCGAGAGCGTCCGTCATGCACGCCTTCGTGAAGTCATGCCAGAATTCGACGTCGAGCTCGAGCTTCTGCCCGATCTCGCGCTCCATCGATGAGACTCCGTAGTAGCCGAACACGGTGATTCCCCTGAGCACTATCTTCTCTTCGAGCACGAGAGCCTCCTTAGCGCACCGCGAAGCGGTCCCGCGCGCCTTCCAGCTTGGAACCCGCTTCGTCGATCGTGTCCATGGCGGTCGTTATCGAGAGACGGAAATATCCCTCGCCGCGAGCGCCGAAGCCGACGCCCGGCGTCGCGACGATCCCGAGCTCCTCGAGGAGAAAGCGGCAGAACGCCATCGAGGAGGCGCCGCCGGGGGTACGCACCCAGAAATAGAACGTCGCACGGGGGAGCGCGAAGGAGAAACCGGCGCGCGCGAGGTGTCCGGCCAGTGCGTCGCGCCGCGCCCGATAGACGCCCCTGATGCCGCTCATGATCTCCTCGTATCGATCCTCCATGGCTGATGCTACTGCCGCCTGGATGGCCCCGAACACGCCCGAGTCGAGATTGTTCTTGAGCTGGGCGAGCGCTGAAATGATCTCCCGGGAACCGATCGCGAATCCGACCCTCCACCCGGTGATAGAAAACGTCTTCGAGAATGAGAAGAACTCGATGTAGGGAAGATCCGCGTCCCGCGCCAGCGGAAAGAGCGGAACGGTCGGCTCTTCGTACCAAATCTCGCTGTACGCCGCATCGCTCGCGAGCACGAGAGCGTGCGCGCGGCAGAAGTCGACAGCTTCGCGGTAGAAGGCCCCGTCCGCGACCGCGGCCGTGGGATTATTCGGATAGTTGAGAAAGAGGAGCCGGGCGCCGGCGAGCGCGCGATGATCGACGCTCCCGAACTGGGGCTTGAATCCATGCGCCTCGTCGAGCGGCATCCGGACGCAGGATGCGCCCGCCAAGACGGCGGACGAGAAGTAGACCGGATAGCCCGGATCGGGCACGAGAACCGTATCTCCCGGATCGACGATGGCGAGCGGAAGGTGGCCGATCGCCTCCTTGCTCCCGATGGTGACGAGTATCTCGTCGCGATCCAGAGAGACTCCGTGGTAGCGCTTCGCCCACGATCGGACTGCGTCAATCAGACGGGGAAGACCGCGGTTCGGCGGATAGCGGTGGTGTTCGCCTCCGGCGAGCGCCTCGGTGAGATCATCGACGAGCGACTGCGGGGCGCCGAGGTCGGGATCTCCTATCCCGAGATCGAGCACCGCTTCCCCGCTCCGCAGCCGCGCCTCTCTCAGTTTGTCGATTTCGACGAAAAGATAGGGCGGAAGCCGTTCGAGCCTCTGTGACCGCATCGAGAGCCGTACTCCCCTCAGGATCGAGGGCTTGAATCAATTGGAATAGTAGAGCACTACCTGCCCGCCGCCCGTGGGGACGGGAACCGGCGCGTACATGCCGTCGCCGAATGACTCGAAGACAACCCGCATCCACGGAAATATGACATCGGGATCGCTGCTCGAGGCTATCCTCTTCGAGGCGTAGTACCACCGGTCATCGTCGAGCGAATACACCACGAACGCCGAGAAGGACTCCTTGCTCGAGGCGCCCTTGCGCATGAGTCTGAATCCCACGCGCTGATTGCTCGTCCCGGGCGACCAGTTGAGCCCGAGGCAATCATCGCTCGGGCGTTCCTTGGTGAAGATGCTGCGCGCGGCGGTCTGCCCCGGTTCGAGGATGTAGACTCCCTCGTCGGTCACGCCCGCGAGCTTGCCGTCGGCCGACCAGGCGAATGAGAGAACCCCCGTCCCAAGGACTTCCACGGTCTCCGCCGCGTAATCGAATATGCAGAACTTGCCCTGCGTGTCGAGGAACCCGAGCTGTGTCGGCACAACCGGATTCCACTCGAAAACGGTCCTCTCCGATACCTTCACTTCCGCCGCCCGGAATACCTCGATCAGGTGACGAGACGCAGTATCCGGTTCGGTCCCCTCAATGATCGGGATGATGCAGGGCTCGAACCAATCCCGCTTCTCGGTGAAATAGAGAATCGATGTTTCGTCGGGAGTGAACAGCGGTCTGATATTCCGGAAGTAGGTGATGAAGCCGTCGGGATTGGATTCCTTTGCCACCGTGAGTATCTTGATGGGATCAGTCAGCAGCGTCCCCGCGCGGAAGGCGACATTGGTGAGATCTTCCGTGCCGTCGTCGGCCGCGCCGACCTCCCGGTACTGCCAGACAAACATGCCGAAATCAGCCGTCGCGTCCGGATGGGTGTGCTGGTTCTTGCGGACCGGGCCGCCGAGGAACTCATTCTTCGATACGAATCGAGTCGCTCCCGCGACGAGCGGAAACACGATCACGTTCATCGCTTGCTGGCGAATGAACTCGGCCGCGTTGATCGCAACGGAGGTCAAGAGACCCTCTTGGGTGAAGACAAAATCGAATCCTCCGTCGATACGCGGGTTTTCGTTCGTGGTAAGCTGAATAACCTCCGATTCGGCCAGCCGGTACGCGTGGAATCCGTAGAACAAGCGGTCCGAGAGCGACAGGGTCGAACCGATGAAATAGAGCTCGCCGTAGACGAGATTCGGATAGAGGGAATATCGTATGCCGGTCTCGACGATATCGGTTTTCCGCAGCATGATGTAAGTGCTCGCCGTATCGTTTGCGGTGCCGACGGTCGCCTTGACGAACACGCGGTAGATTCCCGCCGTCTCCGGCGTCTCCCAGCTGACATTGATCGTGCCGTTATCGATGATCGTTCCGCCGCTCACCTGCCATTCATACGCGCCGATACCGCCGCTTCCCGTCCCCTGCACCGTGAGAAGCGCCGTCTCCCCGGGCTCAGGCGCGAGCGGATTGCAGATGATCGAGAGGAGCTCGACGTCGGGAGGCGGCGTGACGTCAACCGGAGTCTCATCTTTGCTGCATCCTGCCCAGAAAACGCCAAGTGAGAGAATCGCGAGTAGTGCCGCCGGCGCCGCTCCGAATAACCGACTCAATGCAAGACCTCCCGGTTCATGAAGGGGGAACCAACATTATGTATCCATTGACACATAGCAAAACCATGCGAGAGCTTCTGTTCGAGATAAAAATATGAAGCCAAAACCCGAAATTCAAGCGAATTCTGCGGGAACCGCCCCCGCGGCGGACCCCGCCCCGGACGGCCCCCGGCAAGAAAAAGGGCGCCCCAGAAAGCTCCGAGGCGCCCCACGTGCGTGCGTAACGGCACGGATCATCAATACATATCGGGACCCATACCGCCCGGGGGCATACCCCCCGGCATCTCCTTCTTCTCGGGAATGTCGGTGATGCACACTTCGGTCGTGAGAATGAGCGCCGCTATGCTCGCGGCGTTCTGGAGCGCGGAGCGGGCGACCTTCGTCGGATCGACGATACCCGCCTCGAGCATGTTTACGTACTCGTTCGTCGCAGCGTTGTAGCCGATCTCCGGCTTCTCCTTGCGGAGCCGCTCGACGATCACGGAGCCTTCCTGTCCCGCGTTCGCCGCGATCATCTTCGCCGGTTCCTCGAGCGCCTTCATGACGATATTGGCGCCGATTCTCTCCTCGCCCTCGAGCTCGAGCGAGGCGATCGCTTCGGCCGCGTGCAGCAGCGTGATGCCGCCGCCCGGAACGATGCCCTCTTCGACGGCTGCGCGGGTCGCCGCGAGCGCATCCTCGACACGGGCTTTCTTTTCCTTCATCTCGATCTCGGTCGCGGCGCCGACCTTGATCACGGCGACGCCGCCGGCGAGCTTCGCGAGACGCTCCTGGAGCTTCTCCTTATCATAGTCGGAGGTCGTCTCCTCGATCTGAACCTTGATCTGGCCGATTCTCTCTTTCACCTTCTGCGGCTTTCCGGCGCCTTCGATGATCGTCGTGTTGTCCTTGTCGATCGTGATCTTCTTCGCCTTGCCGAGATCGGTGACCGTGGTGTTCTCGAGCTTGAAGCCCGTCTCCTCGGAAACCACCCGGCCGCCCGTGAGGATCGCGATGTCCTCGAGCATCGCCTTGCGGCGGTCGCCGAAGCCCGGAGCCTTGACGGCCGCGACCTGGAGCGTGCCGCGAAGCTTGTTGACGACGAGCGTCGCGAGCGCCTCGCCCTCGACGTCCTCGGCGATGATGATGAGCGGGCGAGCCACCTGCGCCACCTTCTCGAGCACGGGCAGGAGATCCTTCATGGAGCTGATTTTCTTATCATGAATGAGAATGTACGTGTCCTCGAGAATCGTCTCCATTCGCTCGGAATCGGTGACGAAGTACGGGCTCACGTAGCCGCGGTCGAACTGCATCCCTTCGACGACCTCGAGGGTCGTCTCCATGCCCTTCGCCTCCTCGACCGTAATGACGCCGTCCTTGCCGACCTTCTCCATCGCATCGGCGATGAGCTCGCCGATTTCGCGATCGTTGTTCGACGAAATCATGGCCACGGAAGCGATCTCGTCGCGCTTGCGGACCTGCTTGCTTCTCTTCTTTATGAATTCGACCGCCGCGTCGACCGCCTTGTGGATGCCCTTCTTCACGTACATCGGGTTCGAGCCAGCGGTGACGACTTTGAGCCCTTCCTGGATGATCGCCTGAGCGAGAATCGTCGCCGTCGTTGTTCCGTCGCCGGCGACGTCGTGGGTCTTCGTGGCGACTTCCTTCACCATCTGGGCTCCCATGTTCTCCCACGGGTCCTTGAGCTCGATCTCCTTCGCGATGGTGACGCCGTCGTTCGTAATCGTCGGAGAGCCGAATTTCTTGTCGAGAATGACGTTGCGGCCGCGCGGCCCGAGCGTGACCTTCACCGCGTTCGCGAGTTGATCGACTCCCGCTTTGAGTCGGTCGCGCGCGTCGATATTGAACTTGATCTGCTTTGCCATTGCATTTCACCCCTTTCAGGATCTAGAGGATCGCGAGGATGTCGCCTTCCCTCAGTATCAGGTACTCGACATTGTCGATCGTGATCTCGGTGCCGGAATACTTGCCGTAGAGAACCTTGTCGCCCTTCTTGACCTCGGGAGCGATGCGCTCGCCGGAGGTCTCGTTGACGCGCCCCTTGCCGACCGCGATGACCTCGCCCTCCATGGGCTTTTCCTTCGCGGTGTCGGGGATAATGATCCCGCCCTTCTTGACCTCCTTGAGGTCGAGGGGCTTCACCATGACCCTGTCGCCCAAAGGCATAATCTTCATTGTTCTTCCCCCTTTCTCCTTTGATTTAAATGGGTTAGCACTCTCGTACTTAGACTGCTATTTGCAGGAATATTACGTGCCCCGCGGAAAAAACGCAAGAGAATTCTTAGGGACAATTGAGATCGAAGAGAGAGGCAAGCCCGAGGAAAACGAGATCCGCCTCGTGCCGCGCCTTCGGACCGAGCTCCGCCGCGAGCGCCGCGCCCCCGCCCCCCGTCACCCATACGCGCGCCTCTTTCGAAACCTCATGCCGAGACCGGGCGACGAGCTCCTTTACGGCGCCGATCGCTCCCCACTTCACGCCGGAGGCGATCGCCTCATTCGTGTTTCGCCCCGGCGGCGCGTTCGCCGCGCCCTTCCCGGCGACGAGCGGCAGGGCAGCGGTGCCTTCATGGAGCGCTCGATACATGAGATGCTCACCCGGCATAATGGCGCCGCCGAGAAAACCCCTTTTCGAGAGGACGTCGACGGTTATCGCCGTCCCCGCATCGACGATAATCGCCTCCCGCTCTCCGGAGGCGAGAACGCCCGCGGCCGCGGCGAGTCTGTCGGGTCCGACCCTGGCGGGCCGCTCGACGAGAATGTCGAAGGGAAAGGCGATTCGCGAGTCGACCTCGAGGATGCGGCTCACGCCGATTCCCTCGAGGGCCGACCGGATGCCTTTTCCCCACCGCGGCGAGACGCTGGAGAAAACAGCGCTGTGGAGTATCACGCTCTCGCGGATCACGCGCATGAGCCGAGCACGCTCGCGGGGCGCGAGCTGCGCATGGCCGGCCCCCGCGGAGCCGCGGGCGATCTCCAAGACGATACGGCGCAGTGAATCCTCGATCCGGGGCCTTTCCTCGCGCCATCTCCCCGCAATCCCTCCGGAATCGAAGAGGGCCGCCTTGAGCGCCCGGTTCCCCCTATCGATAGCGAGGAGTCTCGTCGCGCACATGCTATCTCCTTTGCCCACGGGCCGATGTGGCCACACGTCTCGCTCTCCTCAGACTCAGATCACCCGATGCGAATACTCGTTCTCTCCCGCCGTCGGCGATGCGGAGATAGCCCTCCGCGGTGATGCCGATCATGATTCCCTCCGCGCGCCCATCGCCGGTTTCGAGAACGACGCGCTCCGCCAGATAGAGGAGACGAGACTCGATCTCGGTGCACGCGAAGTCAAAACCCTCCGAACGCCACTGCCGGTAGAGGTCATCGAACGTCTCCACAATGAGCCCCAGAAGCTTCCCGCGATGCTGCTCTTCCCCGCACACCATCCGCAGGGAGATCGCCCGGCGGGCGATCGCGGCGGGAAAATCGCCGGGATCCTCGTTCACGTTAATCCCCATACCCATGGCCACGGCCCCCTCCCGGGCCTCGGCCAAAATGCCGCCGAGCTTTCTGCCCCGGCAGAAGATATCGTTGGGCCATTTGATCGCGATATCGTCGGCGTAGCAATCGAGGACGCGCGCGGCGGCAAGGCCGAGCAGCGCGGTAAGCCCCGCGTGCTCCGCCGGGGGCCGCAACAGGATCGAAAAGGTGAGGCTCTTGCCCGGCATCGAGTGCCAGCTCCGCCCCTTCCTGCCCCGTCCGGCCGTTTGCTCCTCGGCGACGATGAGAAGCCCCTCGGGGGCGCCTCCCGCGGCCGATGTAATCGCGGTCTCATTCGTCGAACGGACGCGATCGAAGAGGACGACGGGCCTCCCGAGGCGGGTCGGGCCGAGCGAGTCGAGGAACTGCGCCGGATGGAGCTGCGAGAAACCGCTCATCGCCTGTCAACTCCCTCGAGATCAAGGCTCATATCGAGGATACCCGCGCTGTTCGTGAGCGCGCCGACGGACAGAAAATCGACACCGGCGATCGCGAAGTCGGAGGCATTCTCGAGGCTGATGCCCCCGGACACCTCGATCTCCGGCGCGGAGACCCATCCCTTCATCTCGGCGACCGCCGACCTGACCGCATCGGGATCGAAATTATCGAGCATGACCCTGCGCGGCGGCCTTTCTCTCAGGATGCGGAGCTCCTCGAGCGAGGCCACTTCGATCTCGGCGGCGGCGAGATTCGAGGCGCCGAGCCTGCCGAGCGCCCCTTCGAGGCCCCCCGCCGCCGCGACGTGGTTATCCTTCACGAGAATCATGTCGGCCAGGTTCGCCCGGTGATTGCGTCCGCCGCCGTGGAGGACGGCCTCCTTTTCGAGCGTGCGCAGCCCCGGCGTCGTCTTCCGCGTATCGAGCACCGCCGCGCCGCTTCCCTCGAGTCTCGCGGCGAACGCGGCCGTCAGCGTCGCCACACCGGAGAGGTGCTGGAGAAAATTGAGCGCGGTGCGCTCCGCCGAGAGGATGGCGCGCACGTGCCCGTATATCCGCGCGACCACCGAGCCCGCCTGGACGCGCGACCCATCGGGAGCCGCAGCTGAATAAGCGAGCGACGGGTCGAGCATCCGGAACACCTCCCCCGCGGCGCGCTGCCCCGAGACGACCCCCGGCGCTTTCGCCCGTATGACCGCATCCCCGAGCCGCGCCGCGTCGACGAGCAGTCGCGTCGTCACATCCTTCCTCGCGGCGTCCTCGGCGAGCGCCGTCTTCACGAGATCAACGAGCCATCTTTCCTTTTCTTCCACCCCTGTTCCTCCCGGTTGAATTGAGCCTGATTTCCTCGATGCGGTCTCTGATGCTCGCGGCCTTCTCGAAATGCTGGGCCTCGGCTTCGCGCCACATCTCCGCCTCGAGGCGTTTGAGGAGCTGCGGATCGTCGGCGCCCGACGGCACGAAAAGCTCGTCGACGGGAGCCTCTTCCCTTCCCCGCACCGCATCGGCGACGGATGTCGAGAGCATGACCTCCTCGACCGATTTCACGATCGAGCGCGGGGTAATGCCGTGCGCGCTGTTGTACAAGAGCTGCTTCTCGCGGCGGCGGTTCATCTCCTCGATCGCGCGCGCCATGGAGCCGGTGACCGTGTCCGCGTAGAATATGACCGTCCCCCCGATATGCCGCGCGGCGCGCCCCGCCGTCTGGATGAGGGAGGTCCGAGATCGCAGGAAACCTTCCTTATCGGCGTCGAGGATGGCGACGAGCGAGACCTCCGGGAGATCGAGCCCTTCGCGGAGCAGGTTAATACCGACGAGGACGTCGAATTCGCCGAAGCGCAGGTCTCGGAGAATCTCGACTCTATCGAGTGCGTGAATGTCGCTGTGGAGGTAGCGCACCCGAACCCCAAGGCCGGAGAGGTACGCGGTGAGATCTTCCGCCATCCGCTTCGTGAGCGTCGTGACGAGGACGCGCTCGCGCTTCTCGACGCGCGCGCGGATCTCGCCGAGGAGGTCGTCGATCTGACCTTTCACGGGGCGCACCTCCGTCGCCGGATCGACGAGCCCGGTCGGCCGGACGACCTGTTCGACGAGCTCGCCGCCCGAGCGCGCGAGCTCGAAATCGGCCGGCGTGGCGGAGACGAAGATCATACGGGGGATGAGGCGCTCGAACTCATCATAGGTGAGCGGCCGGTTGTCGAGCGCCGACGGAAGCCGGAACCCGTGCTCCACGAGCGTCATCTTGCGGCTCCGGTCCCCCTCGTACATTCCCCGTATCTGCGGGATCGTCACGTGCGATTCATCGATAACGACGAGATAATCGTCCCCGAAGTAATCGACGAGGGTCGAGGGGCGCTCTCCCGCCTGGCGCCCCGAGAGATGCCTCGAGTAATTCTCGATCCCGGAGCAGTACCCCATCTCGCGCAGCATCTCGAGATCGTATCTCGTGCGCGTCTCGAGACGCTTCGCCTCGAAGAGCTTTCCCGCCGCATTGAGCTCCGCGAGCCTCCCGGCGAGCTCCCGCTCGATCCCCTCGATTGCGCCCTCGAGCTTCTCCCCCGATGTGACGAAATGGGACGAGGGAAAAATCGTCACCGAATCGGTCCGCCGGATCGTCTCTCCCGATACCGGATGGATCACGGAGATGCGCTCGACCTCCTCGTCGAAGAGCTCGACCCGGATTGCCTCCTCCATGTACGCGGGCCACAGCTCCACCGTGTTCCCCCGCACGCGAAAAACGCCGCGCATGAAACTGATGTCGTTCCGTGAATACTGAATCCCGACGAGACGCCTCAAAATCTCATCCCGTCCGACCCGCTCCCCCCGCGAAACGTTGAAGGTGAGCGTTCCGAACTCTTCGGGGGAGCCGAGGCCATAGATGCAGGAAACGCTCGCGACGACGATCACGTCCCGCCGCGTGAGGAGGGAACCGGTCGCATGGAGGCGCAGCCGATCGATGTCCTCGTTGATCGATGCGTCCTTTTCGATGTACGTGTCGGTGGCCGGAATGAAGGCCTCGGGCTGGTAGTAATCGTAGTAGCTGATGAAGTACTCGACCGCGTTCTCGGGAAAAAGGCTCTTCATTTCGCCGTAGAGCTGCGCGGCGAGCGTCTTGTTATGGGAAATGATGAGGGCCGGCATTCCGCAGCGGGCGATCGCATTGGCGATGGTGAAGGTCTTCCCCGAGCCCGTGACGCCGAGGAGCGTCTGATACTTCGCGCCCGCGCGCACGTTTCGAACGAGGCTCTCGATCGCCTGGGGCTGGTCGCCCGTCGGCTCATAGTTCGATGTGAGCTTGAAGAGAGACATGGCGCACCGGCGCGCTCACCGATCGTTCTTCTTTCCCTTGGGAAGGTTCTCGCGCGTGATAATGTAATCGGTAATGACCTTACCCCTTTTCCCCAGGGTGGGGAGTCTCGAATCGTTCAGGTCCATCACGAAGCCGCCCGCATTGCCGACCTTCTTGAAGATGAACTCTTCCGTCGCCTGGAAGCTCCTCGTGGCGCCCGGCGGGAGGGTAAACTGATGGGTGGTCCGTTCCGGCTGATCCCCGACAATATCGACCAACACGAGCTCGAACCAGCAGCTGTCGGTCGGATTCGCGCTGATGACGAGCTCCATCGGTTCAAGAGCCCTCTCGGAGTCGGCCGGCTCCGTCTCCCGGCTCTTCGGCTCCGCGACCGCGGCCGGCTTGGGGTTCAGAATCTCCTCCGTGAGCCCGACCTGCTGAGGCACCTCGACCTTCTCTCTGCTCCCTCCGGCCCCTCCCGCGAGCTTCACGATGAGAAGGATCGCGATAATGGCGATGATCGCGGGGATGATGTAGCGTTTCAGCGCGAACGGCGATTGTAGCTTCTCCTCCACGATCTCCGTTTCGACCTCCCAGTGATCTCCCTTGCTCCGGTGGGTCTGGCCCGTTTGAAACTCGTATTTGCCGAGGATGTGCTGAACGTCGAGGCCGAGCGACTCGGTATACGTTCTGAGAAAGCTCCTCGCATATACCTTGGCCGGGAGCGCCTCATAGTTGTCGGTCTCGAGGTACTGCAGCATCTGCTTCGGGATTTTCGTCTCCTGGCTCATGAATTCGAGCGTCTGCCCCTGGCGCTCGCGGGCGGCGAGCAGTATCTCCCCTACCGTCTCTTCGGTCTTGAGGGAAGCGGGCTTCTCATCGGCCGCGTCGTGCGCCTTCTCCCCCCGCGCCGTCCCATCCCCGGCGGAGGCGGCTCCGTCGGGTTTCGCTCCGGAATCCGCGTGCGGCGCCTCCTGCGGCGCTGCGCCGAAAAGATCCATTTTTTCCTTCTGCTCGTCGCTCACCCGAGGTCCTCCAGGATTCTGGCCAGGCGCCGCTTCTTGTCAGACATATCATTGTAGCGGTTTCTCTCCTGCTCGACAACATCCGGCGGCGCCTTTTCCACGAATCGGACGTCTTCGAGACGCGCCGAGACCTTATCACACTCGCGCGATATCTTCTCGAGCTCTTTGCCGAGCCTCGCCTTCTCGCTCTCGATGTCGATGACCCCTTTGAGCGGCAGATAGATCTCGACCAACGAAAGGCCGGCGGCCGCGGATCCCGGCGGCTTCGCGGCGCCGTCGGCGATCGTGAGATCCTCGACCTTGGCGAGGAGCCGCATCTGCTCGCGGAACGCCTCGAGACGCGCCGGGAGACCGCGCCCCGCCTCGCAATTGATGACCGCGTTCACGGGCTTTCCGGGGGAAATATTGAAGCTCTGCCTCAGATTCCGTATCGCAGTGACGATCTCCTGGAAGAACGCGACATCCGCCTCGAGCTTCGCGTCGAGACTGTCGGCGGGAACGCCGGGGAACCGGTACGCGGCGAGCATCGGCGCTTCCGGCGCGAGCATGCTCCAAATCTCTTCCGTGATGAAGGGCATGGTGGGATGGAGCAGAATCATCGATGCGCCGAGAACGCCGCGGGCCGTCGCCCGCGCGCCGCGCGCCCGCGCCCCCCCTTGCCGGGTCGCCGCCTTTGAGAGCTCGAGGTACCAGTCGCAGTACTCGTGCCAGAGAAAATCGTAGAGGATCCGCGAGGCCTCGTCGAAGCGATAGGCGTCGATACACCCTTCGAGCTCGGCGGAGCGCCGCGCGAGCCGGCTCTGAATCCATCGATCCTCCCAGCCGAAAACGGCCTCCCCTTCGCTCGGGGCCTCCTGGCCGAGCACGAACCGCGCCGCGTTCCATATCTTGTTGGCGAAGTGCTTTCCCACCTCGACCTTCGACTCGTCGAACATGATATCCTGCCCCGGCGGGGAGAGCATCATAAGGGTGAATCTGAACGCGTCCGCGCCGGAGCGGCCGATGATGTCGATCGGATCGGGGGAGTTGCCGAGAGACTTGCTCATCTT
>Ga0105107_10000810_pt1 | contig 20193 bp, 15 predicted proteins | sample PPLLaktember2015_6_FD_79335 | JGI IMG/M metagenome (GOLD analysis project Ga0105107, IMG submission 79335) | Freshwater sediment microbial communities from Prairie Pothole Lake near Jamestown, North Dakota, USA - PPLs Lake P8 Core (1) Depth... | ecosystem: Environmental > Aquatic > Freshwater >... | reverse complement strand
TCCGGGTCCGTGGTGTCGATGCCCGCCGCCGACTGCACGCGGCTCGAGATGATCGGGATGTTGTCGCCGACCTTGATCTCGGCCTCCTCGTTGTCGAGCGTCAGGACGTGCGGCGCCGACAGGATGTTGGTGCCGTTCACCGTGGCGCTGGCGCGGATCAGGCCCTGGATCAGGGTGGCGCCGGTCTCGATCGCCGCGCCGCCGACGAAGCTCGCGGGGTTGTCGGCGAGCGCCGCGACCAGGTTGTCGAGCACGCCGCCGGTGGTGTCGCCTTCCTCGCTGGTCAGCACGGAGTCGGTGAGGCTGCCGATCACGTACTGGTTGCCGCTGCTGGTGATGCGCACGAGGCCGCTGAAGCCGAGGTCGATCGAGTCGGTGACGTCGACCTCCATGATCAGCGCCTCGACCAGCACCGACGGCCGCGGGATGTCGAGCTGCGCGATCACCTGCGAGAGCGTGCTGAAGCCCTCCTGGCTGGCCTGGATCAGCAGGGAGTTCGTGGGCGGGTCGGCCGTGACCGTGACGCCGCCCGCGAGCTCGCTGATCGAGCTGCGCAGCGCCTGCGCTGCGCCCGCGGTGGCGCCGCTCAGCGCCGTGCTCTGTCCGCCGATGCCGCCCGAGAGGCCGCCGCCGCTCGGCGCGGCGGGCTGGCCCGAGAGCAGCGCCGAGATGGTGTTCGCCAGCTCCTCGGCGTCGGCGTACTTCAGGTAGTAGACGTGGATGCGGCCGCCGCCCTTGACCGGCACGTCGAGGCGCAGCACCACGTCCCGGATCTCCGCGGTGCGCGGCCGCGAGGCCAGCACGACCAGCGAGTTCGTGCGCTCGTCCGTGATGATGCGGACCTGGCCCTTGGTGGCGAGCTCCGCGCTGCCGGGCTGGACGCCGGCCTGCGTGGGCCGGCGCGCTCGCGTCGGCAAGCGCGTCACGCCCGTCGCGCCGGCGCTGCCGACCTCGGCCCCGAAGATCTCGGAGAGCTGCTGCGCGAGGGTGGCCGCGTCCGCGTGCTGGAGCTCGATGACGGAGAGCTCCTCCTTGAAGGTCTCGACGTCGATCGACTGCACGATCGAGAGGATGCGCGAGATGTTGGTGGCGGCGTCGGTGAGGATCACCGTGTTCGTGGGCGCATAGGCGACGAGCGAAGCGTCCTTCGAGACGAGCGGCTTCAGCGTCTCGGCGATCGCTTCGGCGTCGATGTAGCGGAGCGGGATCAGGCGCGTGATGAAGCGGTCGCTCCGGGGCGGCGCGGTGCCGCCGCGCACCGTCTCGACGTTGCTCTCCTTGGCCTCGCGCAGCGGGATCACCTTGATCGCCCCGCCCGGCGCCTGCACGGTGGTGAAGCCCTTCACCTGGAGCACGGACTCGAACACCGCGTACGCCTCTTCGACCGTGATCTTGGTCGGGGAGACGATCGTGACGCGCCCGCGCACGCGGTCGTCGTAGATGAAGTTCTTGCCCGTGAGCCGGGCGATCGTGTCGATCACGACCGAGAGCTCGACGTCGTTGAAGTCGAGCTGCACCTCGCCGTCGCTGACGGTGGCCCCTGCTCCCGCATCTGCGGCGCCGGCGGGCTGGGCCCACGCCGGGCCGGAGAGGACCAGCCCGAGGGCGAGGAGCCCCAGCGCTCCAGCGATCCGCAACCTCATCGATCCCCCCCTGAGTTCACGTCCGATCCCCGTGTCGAAGCGCCGCCGCTAGCGCTGGCTGAAGTCGATGTCCCGCCGCGACCCGTTCGCGTCCTGCACGCCGAGCCGGATGTCCCCGCCCTGGGTCAGCTTCTGGAACAGCTGGGGCGCTCCCTCTGGCCCGCTCACCGGCTGTCCGTTGATCTCCGTGATGGTGTCCCCGTTCTGGAGCCCCGCCTGCTCGAACAGGCTGCCCGGCTTGATGGCGCTCACCTGCACCCCGACCATCTGGCCGCCTTCGTATTTCGGCAGGATGCGGGCCTGAGAGAAGAGGGCGGACGGATTGGTGGCGAGGTTCTGGACCTCGCTCCGGTTCACCGCGAAGCGGTTCTCGGCGAGCCGCTCGAGGTTCGCGCGGGCGTTCGGGCGCGGCGCGCGCTGCGCGGTGCGCGGGGCGGAGGCCGCGGCGGGCTCGCCCCCTTCGAGCGCCAGCTCCTCCCGCCGCCCGCCGTTCTGGAGCACGATGCGGCGGCGCTCGATCTTCAGCACCCGGGCACCACCCTTGATCTCGGAGTCGATGCGCACCACGAGGTGCTGCTTGGTCTCGAGGTCTTCGATGGCGGCCCAGGAGAGGGCCTTGTCGGCGGCGGCCGCGGTGCCGAGCAGCCGCAGCGGCAGTTTGGTCTTCTCGTACTCATCCTGCTCGTCCTCGATCGGGCCGGGGCTCAGCGTCGAGACGTTGAACAGGTTGCGCGTCAGGATGATCTGGCGGTCTGCCCGGTCCCGGGGGGAGGTCGCCGCCGTCGCCGCGCTCGGGCCGACGCTCGCGACGTCGGGCGCCAGCAGGGCCGCGCTCACGTCCGCGATGATCCCCGACGCCAGGAAGCAGCACAGCACCACGAGGGCTGCATTCGCAGTCAGAATGAGGACACGCTTCATCGCGTTGTTACGCCTGCGGGACGGTGAGGGGGGTGGATGGGCATGGGCCCGCCCTTCGGTCGGTCGCCGTCCCGGGAAACGGGGCGAGTATAACGGTCGAACAGGGGGGCTCCACCTGTATCGTGAGAAATTCCAGGGGGTTAGTGATCCTTCTCACGCCAGCGTCGCCACCCCCGACCCAAGCTGGAAACCCGCCGACCCCGCTCCGTTCCCGAGCGGGTCGCCAAATCCTGAAATTTCCTTGACGCCCGGGGGGTTGGTCCCAGGCTTCGCCGCGTTTTCCCCGGCCCTCGGGCCTCGGGGATGGGAGGCAATTCAAGGCGATGGCGGACTCGGGCAAGATCATCGGGATCGACCTCGGCACGACGAACTCGGTCGTGGCGGTCATGGAAGGCGGCCAGCCGGTCGTCATCACGAACGAAGAGGGCGGCCGCACTACCCCCTCGGTGGTGGCCTTCACGGACGACGGCGAGCGCCCGGTGGGCGCGGTCGCCAAGCGTCAGGCCGTCCAGAACCCCCTCCGCACGATCTACTCGATCAAGCGCTTCATGGGCCGGCGCCGGTCCGAGGTGCCCGAGGAGATCCGCCTGGTGCCCTACACGGTCGCCGAGGGCAAGGACGGCATGGCCGTCGTGGACATCGACGGCAAGCCCTTCACCCCGCCCGAGATCTCGGCGCTGATCCTGCAGAAGCTGAAGAAGGCCGCGGAGAACTACCTCGGCCAGACCGTCACGGGCGCCGTCGTCACGGTGCCGGCCTACTTCAACGACGCGCAGCGCCAGGCCACCAAGGACGCCGGGCGCATCGCGGGCCTCGACGTGAAGCGCATCATCAACGAGCCGACCGCGGCCGCGCTCGCGTACGGCCTCGACAAGAAGAAGGACGAGAAGATCGCGGTCTACGACTTCGGCGGCGGCACCTTCGACGTGTCGATTCTCGAGGTGGGCGAGAACGTGGTGGAGGTGAAGTCCACCAACGGCGACACGCACCTCGGCGGCGACAACCTCGACCAGCGCGTGATGGACTACCTGGTCGCCGAGTTCAAGAAGGACCAGGGCATCGACCTCACCAAGGACCCGATGGCGATGCAGCGCCTGCGCGAGGCCGCCGAGAAGGCGAAGATCGAGCTCTCGAGCGCGCAGAGCACCGACGTGAATCTGCCGTACATCACGGCGGACGCCTCGGGCCCGAAGCACATGAACCTGAAGGTCTCGCGCGCGAAGTTCGAGCAGCTCGTCGACGACTTGATCGAGAAGACGCTCGAGCCCTGCCGCAAGGCCCTCGCGGACGCCGGGCTGCGCGCCTCCGACATCGACGAAGTGGTGCTGGTGGGCGGCTCGACCCGCATCCCGCGCGTGCAGCAGCGCGTGAAGGAGGTGTTCGGCAAGGAGCCGAACCGCAGCGTGAATCCGGACGAGGTGGTCGCGATCGGCGCCGCCGTGCAGGGCGGCGTGCTGGCCGGCGACGTCAAAGACGTGCTGCTGCTCGACGTGACGCCGCTCTCGCTCGGCATCGAGACGCTCGGCGGCGTGATGACGAAGCTGATCGAACGCAACACCACGATCCCGACCCGCCGCAGCAACACCTTCTCGACGGCGAGCGACAGCCAGCCGCAGGTCGAGATCAGCGTGCTGCAGGGCGAGCGCGAGCTGGCGCGGGACAACCGCTCGATCGGGCGCTTCATCCTCGACGGCATTCCGCCCGCGCCGCGCGGCATCCCGCAGATCGAGGTGACCTTCGACATCGACGCCAACGGCATCCTGGCCGTCTCCGCCAAGGACAAGGCCACGGGCAAGGAGCAGTCGATCCGCATCGAGGGCTCGGGCGGCCTCAGCGAGGCGGACATCAAGCGCATGGTGTCCGACGCCGAGTCGCACGCGGCGGAGGACAAGAGCCGGCGCGAGGCGATCGAGAAGAAGAACAACCTCGACACCCTCCTCTACGGCACCGAGAAGATGCTGCGCGAGAACGGCGACAAGCTGCCGGCCGACGAGAAGACCCGGCTCGAGGAGGTGATCGCCGAGGCGCGCAAGGACCTCGAGAGCGAGGACACGGCGCGCATCGAGGCGGCGCACCAGCGCGTCGAGCAGGCCACGCACAAGGTTGCGGAGCTGCTCTACAAGGCGCAGACGGGCGGGGCCCCCGGCGCCGCACCCGGGGGTCCGGGCGCGTCCGGCGCGAAGCCCGGCGCGGAAGGCGACGTGATCGACGCCGAGTACACGGAGGAGAAGGGCGGCTCGCCCTCGTAGCCGCTTCGAGAGCCAGGTGACGGAAGCAGAGCAGAGCCCCGAGAAGGTCATGGCGGAGCGCAGCGCGGAGGTGAGCGTGCCCGAGACGCTTCCCATCCTGCCGCTGAAGAACACCGTCATCTTCCCGCACCTGCTCGCGCCGCTGCTCGTCAACACCGAGCGCAGCAAGAAGCTGATCGAGGCGGTGATGGCGGGGCCGGAGCGGCTGATCCTGTCGGTCGCGGTCAAGGGCGCGATCGAAGGAAGCCCGCGCCAGCAGGACCTGCACCGGGTCGGGACGGTGCTGCGCGTCGCCAAGATGTTGAAGTTCCCCGACTCCTCCTATCGCCTGCTCGTGCAGGGCGTGGCGCGCGCGCGCATCGTCGAGTTCGAGCCCGACGACGACTACTTCCGCGGCCGCGTCGAGGTGCTGGCCGACGCCGGCGAAGCGGACTCGGTCGAGGCGACCGCGCTCGCGCGTGACGTGCGCGACCAGTTCGTGGCGCTGGTCTCGGAGAGCCCGCGCCTCTCCGACGAGCTCCAGGTGCTGGCCATGAACATCGAAGAGCCCTCGCGGCTGGCCGACCTGGTCGCCTCGAACCTCGAGCTCGACCTCGCCGGCAAGCAGGCCTTCCTCGAGGAGCTGGACGTGGTGGCCCGCCTGCGCCGCGCCCGCGACGAGCTGCGCCGCGCGAACGAGGCGATGAAGATCGAGAGCGAGATCCGCGAGAAGGTCCAGTCCGAGATGGGGCGGACCCAGCGCGACTACATGCTGCGCCAGCAGCTCGAGCACATCCGGCGCGAGCTGGGAGAGACCCAGGACGAAGAGACCGAGGTCGAGAAGCTGCGCGAGCGGATCGAGGCGGCCGGGCTGCCCGAGGACGCGCACGCGCAGGCGGTGCGCGAGCTCGAGCGGCTCGAGCAGACGCCGGCCGCGGCGGCCGAGCACGGCGTGATCCGCAACTACCTCGAGTGGATCGCGGACCTGCCCTGGAGCCGCGCCAGCCAGGACGTGCTCTCGGTGGAGCAGGCGCGGCGCGTGCTCGACGAGGACCACTGGGGCCTCGAGAAGGTGAAGGAGCGCATCGTCGAGTACATCGCGGTGCTCTCGCTCAAAAAAGACTTGCGCGGCCCGATCCTCTGCTTCGTCGGCCCGCCCGGCACCGGCAAGACCTCGCTGGGCCGCTCGATCGCGAGGGCGCTCGGGCGCGGCTTCGAGCGCATCTCGCTCGGCGGCGTCCGCGACGAAGCGGAGATCCGCGGCCATCGCCGCACCTACGTCGGGGCGCTGCCGGGGCGCGTGATCCAGAGCCTGCGCCGCGCCGGCACCCGCAACCCCGTGTTCATGCTCGACGAGATCGACAAGGTCGGCGCCGACTGGCGCGGCGACCCCTCCTCGGCCCTGCTCGAGGTGCTCGATCCCGAGCAGAACAGCAGCTTCAGCGACCACTATCTCGAGGTGCCCTTCGACCTCTCGCAGGTGCTGTTCATCGCCACGGCGAACGTCCTCGATCCCATCCCCGCGCCGCTGCGCGATCGCATGGAGGTGATCGAGCTGCCCGGCTACACGGAGGAGGACAAGCTCGAGATCGCGCGCCGCTACCTGCTGCCGCGCCAGCTCGAGGCGAACGGTCTCCAGGGGGCCGCGCTCGAGATCCCCGACGAGACGCTGCTGGCGCTGATCCGCAGCTACACGCGCGAGGCGGGCGTGCGTAACCTCGAGCGCGAGATCGGCGCCGTCTGCCGCAAGATCGCGCTGCGCGTGGCCTCGGGCGAGGCCGGCCCCTTCCGGGTGGACGCCGCGCAGCTCTCGGATCTGCTGGGCCCGGTGCGCTTCGAGCCGGAGCTGGCCGAGCGCGCGGGGCGGCCGGGCGTCGCCGTGGGCCTCGCCTACACGCCGGCCGGCGGCGACATCCTGTTCGTCGAGTCGTCGCGCATGCCGGGGCAGGGCGAGCTGCGCCTCACCGGCTCGCTCGGCGACGTGATGCGCGAATCGGCGGAGGCGGCGCGCTCGTGGATCCAGAGCCACGCGAGCCAGCTGGGCCTCGCGGCCGACGAGTTCGCGAAGATCGACCTGCACGTGCACGTGCCGCAGGGCGCGGTGCCGAAGGACGGGCCGTCGGCGGGCGTGGCGATGGTGACCTCGCTCACGTCCCTGCTCACCGGGCGCAGCGCGGCTCCCGACGTCGCGATGACGGGCGAGATCACGCTGCGCGGCAAGGTGCTGCCGGTGGGCGGCATCAAGGAGAAGGTGCTCGCCGCGAAGCGGGCGGGCATCCAGCGCGTCGTGCTGCCGGAGCGCAACCGGCGCGACGTCGAAGAGATCCCCGCGCATCTCGTGAAGGGGCTCGAGTTCCAGTACGTTGCGCGGATCGATGAAGCGCTCGATTACATCCTGGCGCCCGCGCCGCGCTGAGCTCGCGGTGGCGGCGTTCGTCTGGCTCGCGCTGGGCTGCGTCACCCGGGGCGAGCACGCCGAGGTCGTGAGCGAGCGCGACGCGCTGCAGGAGCGCGTGCGGCTGCTCGAGGCCTCCAACGAGAGCCTCTCGAACGAGCGCGTGAAGCTGATCTCGGAGGTCGAGGACCTCGGCACCGAGCGCGAGCAGCTCGCCGCCAGCGTCGAGGAGCTGCGCGCCACCCGCGACCAGCTCCAGGAGAACCTGGAGCTCACCTCGAGCCAGCTCGCGCAGCGCACCGCCGAGGTGCAGCAGCTCCGCAGCACCTACGATGGCCTCGTCTCGGATCTCCAGAGCGAGGTCGCGTCCGGCCGCGTCCAGATCGAGCAGCTCCGCGACGGCCTCAACGTGAAGCTCGCGCAGGGCGTGCTGTTCCCGTCCGGCTCGGCGCAGGTCGGGACCGAGGGCGCGGAGGTGCTCGGCAAGGTCGCGCACCGCCTGCTCGAGCTGCCGCACCGGGTCCTCGTGCAGGGGCACACGGACGACGTGCCGATCAGCGGGCGCCTCGCCGAGCGCTATCCGACCAACTGGGAGCTGGCAGGCGCGCGCGCAGCGAGCGTGGTCCGCATGCTGGCCGAACAGGGCGTGCCGGCGGCGCGCCTTGCAGCGGTCTCCCTCGCCGACACGCAGCCCGTCGCGAGCAACGACACGCCCGACGGCAAGGCGGCGAACCGGCGCATCGAGATCCGGCTGATCCCCGCCCCGGGCGCTGGGCCTGGCGCAACGCCCGCCGAACCCGCGGCGGAGTGACCGGCGCGCGCGCGGAGCTCGAGGCGATCTTCCGCGCGGGGCTCCAGGCCGCCGACCCCGCGGCTGCGCTGGCGCGCGTCGTGGCCCCGCGGCGCGATGCGCTGTTGATCGCGCGAGAGGCGCTGCCCCGCGGCTCGCGCTGCAGCGTGATCGCGGCGGGGAAGGCGGCGTCGGCGATGGCCGCCGCCTTCGAGAGCGCCGCGGCCGCGCTGGAGCTGCGCGGCCTCGCCGTCACCAGGGACGGCCACGGGCGGCGCCTGGCGCGGCTCGAGCTGCGCGAGGCTGGCCACCCGCTGCCCGACGCGCGCAGCGGCGAGGCGGGGCGTGCCGCGCTGGCGGTGGCGGCGCAGGCGGGGGCGGACGAGGCGCTCGTCGTGCTGCTCTCGGGCGGCGCGTCGGCGCTGCTCACGACGCCGCTGCCGGGGCTCGAGCTCGACGACCTGCGCGCCACCACGGAGCTGCTGCTCCGGAGCGGCGCGGAGATCCAGGAGCTGAACTGCGTGCGCAAGCACCTGACCGCGGCTACGGGCGGGCGCCTGGCCGCGGCCACACGCGCGCGCCGCGTGTTCGTGCTGGTGGTCTCCGACGTGCTCGGCGACGACCTGGCCACGATCGGCTCGGGCCCGTGCGCGCCCGACCCCACGAGCTACCGGGATGCGCTCGCCGTGCTCGAGCGCCGCGGGATCCTGGCGCGGATCCCGCCGGCGGTGCGCCGCCAGCTCGAGGAGGGAGCGGCCGGCCGGCGGCCGGAGTCGCCGAAGCCGGGGGACCCTGCGTTCGCGCGCGTCACGCACGTGCTGCTGGCGACGAATCGCGACGCGCTCGCGGCGGCGCGGGCCGAGGCGCGCGCGCGCGGCCTCGAGGCGCGCATCGTGAGCGACGGGCTCCGCGGCGAGGCGCGCGAACTCGGCGCGCGGCTCGTGGCGCTGGCGCGCGCTGCGACCGTCGCCGATCGCCCGCTGCTGCTGCTCGCGGGGGGGGAGCCCACCGTCACCGTGCGCGGCCCCGGCCGCGGCGGCCGCGCGCAGGAGCTGGCGTTGGCCGCGGCGCTCGCGCTCGAAGGCGAGCCGCGCGTGTCCCTGCTCGCGGCAGGCACCGACGGGAGCGACGGGCCGACCGCGGCGGCCGGCGCCTTCGCCGACGCGGGGAGCGTGGCGCGCGGCGCGGCGGCCGGCCTCGACGCGCGCGCCTGCCTCGACGCCAACGACTCCCACGGCTTCTTCTCCCGCGAGGGCGGCTGCTTCGTCACCGGACCGACCGGTACGAACGTGATGGACCTCGTGCTGGTGCGCGTCGAACGCGCTGCCTAGACTGCGCGACCCCGCACGCCATGCACGGTCCTTCTCCCTTCGCGCTCGCGTATCGCTTCCTGGTGCTCCTCGGACTGATCGGCGGCGCCCTGCGCGTCTGGGTGCGGATCTGGCTCCAGCAGCGCAGCGATGGCGACGGCGACAGCGCCGCGCTGGTCGAGGCCGAGCGCCGCTTCGCGCGCCGCTTCGTCGCGGTGGCGGTGCGCTTCAAGGGCGGCCTGATCAAGATCGGGCAGGTCGCGAGCCTGCGCGTGGACGTGCTGCCGCCCGAGGTCAGCGAGGAGCTGGCGCGGCTCCAGGATCGCGTCGATCCGCATCCGATCGACGAGGTCGAGGCGCAGATCGTGCACGAGCTCGGCGCGCCGATCGCGAGTTGCTTCGCCGCCTTCGAGCGCGAGCCGATCGCTTCGGCGAGCCTCGGCCAGGTGCACGCCGCGCGGCTGCCCGACGGACGCAAAGTGGCCGTGAAGGTGCTCTATCCCGGCGTCGAGCGTTCCGTCGCGATCGACCTCGTGGCGGTGCGCTTCGGTCTCTGGCTCTTCGACTTCCTGACCGTGGCCGAGCTGGGCACCGTCTACCGCGAGGTCCGCGAGTCGTTGCTGGGAGAGATGGACTACGAGCGGGAAGGGCGCGCGGCCGAGGAGGTGGCGCGCAACCTCGCGGCCGATCCCGAGGTGTCGGCGCACGTGCGGGTGCCGGCGATCCACTGGCCGACCACGCGCCGCCGCGTGCTCACCATGGAGTTCATCGAGGGCGTGAAGATCAACGACCGCGCAGCGCTCGCGGCGCGCGGCTTCGACTCCGAGGAGATCGCGCGCTGGGCCGTGCGGGCCTTCCTCCACATGATCTTCCGCGACGGTTTCTTCCACTGCGATCCCCACCCCGGCAACCTGCTCGTGGACGGCGAGGGGCGGATCGGCATCGTCGACTTCGGCATGAACAAGCGGCTGGCGCCGCCGGTGATGGCGATGCTGCGCGAGAACCTGCTCGCGACGGTGACGCGCGACGCGGGCCGCTACGCGCGCTCTTTCCTGGACGCGGGCATGATCGATCCCGGCGACGTGCCCGCCGTCGAAGACGTCGCGCGGCTCAGCTTCGACCCGCGCTACTTCAACTTGACGCCGCGCGAGGTCGCCGGCCTCGACTTCGGCGAGTACCTGGGCCGCATGCGCGGGCAGATGAAGCGCGTGAAGAGCTTCCGGCTGCCGGATGGCATCGTGATGTGGGGCCGCGCGCTCACGCTGCTGATGGGGCTCGCCAGCGAGCTCGCGCCGGGCATCCGCCCGCTCGAGGTGGTGGGGCCTTACGTGGTGCGCTTCCTCGCGGGCGGAGCGCCGGCCGGCGCTCCGCCCGCGGGCGGCACGGCCTGAATCGCTACTCGACGACCTCGTAGCGCTTGTTCAGCTCTTCCTCGGAGAGCACCACGTCGATCTTGCGGGCGAACAGCTCGCCCTTCTTCTTCGGGTCTTCGACCCAGTAGATCAGGACCCGCTTGCCGGCCTGGAGATCCTTCATCTCGCCCTTCACGCCGTTCACGGCGACGGAGGTGCGCGTGAGCACCGAGCCGGTCGGGATGACGTTGAAGGTCGCGTCCTTGCCGTTCTTTACCTGCTCTTCGAACTGCTTCAGCAGGGCGCTGTTGCCCTTGCCCTTCTTCATGATCTTGACGACCACCGTGTTGGTGGCCTCGTCGAACTTCACGAACTGGGCCTCGTTCTGGACGCTCTTCTGATTGCCTTGCGCGTACGCGGCGCTGGCGACGCCGGCGCTGCCGAGGGCGACGGCCAGGTAAGCCGCGGCGACCACGAAGCTTCGAATCTGGATCACGGGCGCTGTCTCCTCTACGAGTGGGCCGTCCGGCCCGTTTCCTCAGGGACGATACGGGCGGGAGGCTAACACGCTGACGGACGCACGGGGTAGGCGGGTTATTCGCCGCGGCCCGGCGCCCCGAAGGGGTGCGATAGACTCGGCGCCCACCCGAACGGGGGAGGCGATGCCGATCGACGCCGCGCAGTTCCGCGCCGCTCTCGCCCTGCGCGCCGGGGGCGTGGCGATCGTCACCGCGCGGGCCGGCGAGCGCGTGCATGGCATGACGGTGACGGATTTCGCCGGCGTCTCGCTCGAGCCGCCGCTGGTGCTGGTGTGCGCGGACAAGAAATCCAACACGCTGCCCGTGATCGAGAGCGGCGGGAACTTCGCGGTGAATCTGCTCGCGATCGGCCAGGAGGCGCTCTCGAACCGCTTCGCCTCGAAGCAGCACGAGTGGACCCGCTTCGAGGGCCTCGCCTGCGACGCCGGCGCCACCGGCGCGCCGCTCATCCCCGGCGCGCTCGCGAGCCTGGCCTGCCGGGTCGTCGCGATGCACGACGCCGGCGACCACGTGATCGTCGTGGGCCAGGTGGAGGAGACCCGCTGCGCCGAGGCCGCGCCGCTGGTCTACTGGGGCGGCGGCTACCGCCAGCTCACGCCGGGGCCGTGATGGAGCGCGTCGAGCTCATCGTCTACTCGGACTACCTCTGCCCTTGGTGCTACCTGGCCGAGCACCGGCTCGGGCTGCTGCAGCGCGAGCTCGGCGACGCGCTCGCCCTCGAGTGGCGCAGCTTCCTGCTCCGGCCGCGGCCCGAGCCGGGCCGGGATGTCGAGAAGTTCATGCGCTACACGCAGTCCTGGCTGCGGCCGGCGGGGGAGCCCGACGCGCCGGTGTTCCGCGTGTGGGAGAGCACGGAGGGCCCGCCTTCGCACAGCGTGCCGGCGCACCTCGCCGCCAAGGCTGCCGCGGCGCTCGGGCCCGACGCCTTCGCCGCGCTGCACGCGCGCCTGCTGCGCGCGTACTTCGAGCAGAGCCGGGACATCAGCTCGGCGGAGACGCTGCGCGCGCTCTGGAGCGAGGCGGGGCTGCCGGAGGCCGGCTTCGCCGCCTGCTTCGACGAGCGTCTCGTGGAGCGGACCCTCGCGGAGCACAACGAGGCGGTCTCGCTCGGCATCACGGGTGTGCCCGCGGTGCGCGTGGCGGGCACGGACGCCTTCGTGCTCGGCGCCCAGCCGCTCGCGACCTACCGGCGCTGGGTCGAGCGGCTGCGCGGCGGAGTGCTCGATGAAGCGTCCTGAGGAGCGCTTCCGGCTGGACGGCCGCATCGCCGTCGTCACCGGCGCGTCGTCCGGCATGGGCGTCACCTTCGCGCAGGCGCTCGCGGCGGCGGGCGCACGCGTGGTGGTGGCGGCGCGGCGCAGCGAGCGGCTGCGCGAGGTGGTGCTCGAGATCGAGCGGCAGGGCGGTGCGGCGTGCGCCGTGGCCTGCGACGTGTCGAGCGAGGAGGAGGTCGAGCGCCTGGTGCGCGAGACGGAGCGGGCCTTCGGGCCGGCCGACGTGCTGGTGAACAACGCCGGATTCACCACCGTGGTGGCGGCGGAGGAGCAGGGCGTCGAGGACTGGCGCGCGCACCTCGAAGTGAACCTCACGGGCGTATTCCTGTGCGCGCAGCGTTTCGGCCGCGGCATGCTCGCCGCCGGCCGCGGGACGATCGTGAACGTGGCCTCGGTGCTGGGCCTCGTCGCCTCCGGCCAGATCCGCCAGGCGGCCTACGCGGCGTCGAAAGGCGGCGTGGTGAACCTGACGCGCGAGCTCGCCGCCCAGTGGGCGCGCCGCGGCGTGCGCGTGAATGCGCTCGCGCCGGGCTGGTTCCCGACGGAGATGACGGGCGACATGTTCGGCGACGAACGCTCGCTGACCTGGATGCGCAGCCGCACGCCGCTCGGCCGCGGCGGTCAGCTCGAGGAGCTCGTCGGCCCGCTGCTCTTCCTCGCCTCCGACGCCTCGAGCTTCGTCACCGGCCACATCCTCACCGTCGACGGCGGCTGGACCATCGTCTAGCGCCCGCCACCCCCACACTACCTCCCTCTGCTGCACCGGCGCGCCGGCTCTCGGCCGACCGGTCGCGCGGAGGGCCAGGAGGCCGCCGGAGCGGAAGTCCAGCTTCGCGGCCGAGCCATGGAGCGAAGGCGGCCTCCTGGCCCGACCCTCCGGTTGCTAGGCGAACGAAGGCCGAAGTTGGTGCGGCAGAGAGGATTCGAACCTCCACGGGATTGCTCCCGCCAGCCCCTCAAGCTGGTGCGTCTGCCAGTTCCGCCACTGCCGCACCGGAGCCGCGCAGAATAACGGAGCCGCCGGAGGGCGGGAAGGCGTCAGGGCTTCGCCGGCTCGGGCTCCGGCGCCGGGGCGGGCGCCTGCTCCACAGCCGGCGCCTCCGCGGCGGGAGCGGGCACCTCTTCGAAGGCGCCGGGGGCCTCGCCCGCGGCGGCCGGCGCCTCACCGAACGTGGAATCCTCGGCGGCGGCCGGGGCCTCCTCGTCGAACAGGGTGTCGCCGGTGCGGTCCTGCGCGACGTAGGCGAGCGTCAGGCTGGTCACCATGAACACCACCGCCGCGGCGGTGGTCATGCGCGTCAGGAAGTTGCCCGCGCCGCGGCTGCCGAACACGGTCGAGCCGGCGCCGCCGCCGAACACCGCGCCCATCTCCGCGCCCTTGCCGCGCTGGAGCAGCACGATCACGATCAGGAACAGGCACGCGAGCACGTGGAGCACGGTCAGGAAGATCGTCACTTGGGTCCCTCCGGGCGAACGATGCGGGCGAAGCTCTCGGCCTCGAGGCTGGCGCCGCCGACCAAGGCCCCGTCGATGTCGGCCTGGGCGAGCAGGCTGGCGGCGTTGTCGGGCTTGACGGAGCCGCCGTACTGGATGCGGATGCGGTCGCCGGCGGCGCCGAAGCGCCGACGCAGCTGCGCGCGGATCAGCGCGTGCACTTCCTGCGCGAGCTCGGGCGTGGCGGTCTTGCCGGTGCCGATCGCCCAGACCGGCTCGTAGGCCAACACGATGTCGTCGGCGCGATCGGGCGGCACGCTCGCGAGGCTGCCCTCGAGCTGCGCGCTCACCACCGCGCTGGTGCGGCCCTGCTCGCGCTGCTCCAGCGTCTCACCGACGCACACGATCGCCCGGATGCCGTGCTCGAGCAGCGCCGCGGCCTTGCGCGCGACCAGCGCGTCGCCTTCGCCGTAGAGCGCGCGGCGCTCGCTGTGGCCGACGATGCCGTAGCGGCAGCCGAGCTCGACCAGCATGCCGGGCGCGATCTCGCCGGTGAACGCGCCCTGCTTCTCGGGGTTCACGTTCTGCGCCGCGAGCGCGACCGCGCTACCGGCGAGCTTCGCGCCCACCGCCGCGAGCGCGGTGAAGGGCGGGGCGAGCACGATCTCCACGTCGCCGACGCCGGCGACGCGCGGCAGGAAGGCGGCCACGAAGGCCTCCGCCTCGCGCACCGTCTTGTACATCTTCCAGTTCGCGGCGACGATCTTCCGTCTCACGGCTTCTCCAACGCGACGACGCCCGGCAGCGCCAGACCCTGCACGTACTCGAGCGAGGCGCCGCCGCCCGTGGAGAGGTGGCCGATGCGCGCGCCGAGCCCGAGCTTGTTCACGGCGGCCAGCGAGTCACCGCCGCCCACCACGGAGCGCGCGCCCGATTCGGCGATAGCCTGCGCAACCGCCTCCGTGCCCTTGGCGAAGGCGTCGATCTCGAACACGCCCATCGGGCCGTTCCAGAAGATGGTGCGTGCGCGCTTCGCGACCGCGGCGTAGCGCGCGGCCGTCTCGGGGCCGATGTCGACGCCGAGCCAGCCGTCCGGGATCTCCTTCACCACACGCGTCGGCGCGCCGGCTTCGAGCTTCTGCGCGACCAGGTGATCCACCGGCAGCAGCAGCTCGCGCCCGGCGGAGCGCGCCGCCGCGAGGACGCGTCGCGCGTCGGGGACGCGGTCGGGCTCGACGAGGGAGGCTCCCGCGGGCAGACCCTGCGCGAGCAGGAACGTGTACGCCATGGCGCCGCCGACCGCGAGCACGTCGGTGTGCGGCGCGAGCGCCTCCAGCACGGCGAGCTTGTCGGAAACCTTGGCACCGCCGAGGAAGCACACCAGCGGGCGCTCGGGCTCGCGCACCACGCGCAGGTGCTCGAGCTCGTCGCGCAGCAGGTCGCCCGCCACGGCGCGCGACACGAAGGGCACGATGCCGGCGGTCGAGGCGTGCGCGCGATGCGCCGTGCCGAAGGCGTCGTTCACGTAGGTGTCGGCGAGCGCGGCGAGCTGGCGCGCGAAGCCCGCGTCGTTCTTCTCCTCTTCCTTGTGGAAGCGGAGGTTCTCGAGCAGCAGCACCTCGCCGTCCCGCAGCTTGGCGACGGCCGCCTCGGCGACCGGGCCGATGCACTCGCCGCAGAAGGCGACGGGGCGTCCGAGCAGCTCCTCGAGCCGCACGCCAACCGGCCGTAGCGAGAGCTCGGGCTTCGGGGCCCCCTTCGGCCGGCCGAGGTGGGACGCCAGCACCACGCGCGCGCCGCCCGCGAGCAGTCGGCGTAGCGTGCCGAGCGCGGCACGGATCCGCGTGTCGTCGCCGACGCGCCCGTCCTTCAGCGGGACGTTCAGGTCGACGCGCACGAAGACGCGCCTGCCCCGCACCCCGCTCGGCTCGGCGAGCAGGTCGTCGAGCGTGCCGATCGCCACGCGGCTACTTGCCCATGCGCACGGCGAGGTCGGCCACGCGCGTGGCGTAGCCCATCTCGTTGTCGTACCAGGCCAGCACCTTGGCGAAGTTGCCCTCCAGCACCTTGGTGCTGAGCGCGTCGAAGATCGACGAGTGCCGGTTGCCGACGAAGTCCGCGGACACGAGCGGCTCGTCCATGTACTGGAGGATGCCCTTCAGCGGGCCCTCGGCCGCCTTGCGGATCGCCTCGTTGATGGCGGCGTCGGTCGCCGTCTTCTTGAGCTGCAGGGCGACGTCCACCACCGAGACGTCCGGCGTCGGCACGCGCATGGCGTAGCCGTCGAGCTTGCCCTTCAGCTCCGGCAGCACCAGGCCGATCGCGCGCGCGGCGCCCGTGCTGGTCGGGATCATCGACAGCGCGCCGGCGCGGGCGCGGCGCAGGTCCTTGTGCGGCGCGTCCACGAGGTTCTGGTCGGCCGTGTAGGCGTGGATGGTCACCATCAGGCCGCGCTCGATGCCGAAGGTGTCGTTCAGCACCTTCGCCACGGGCGCGAGGCAGTTCGTGGTGCAGGACGCGTTCGACACGATGCGGTGCTTGGCCGGGTCGTAGGCCGCGTCGTTGACGCCGAGCACCAGCGTCACGTCCGGGTCCTCGGCGGGCGCGCTGATGATCACGCGCTCGGCGCCGGCATCGAGGTGCAGCTTCGCCTTCTCGCGCGACGTGAACAGGCCGGTGGACTCGACCACGATGCGCGCGCCCCACTGCTTCCAGGGGATCTTGGACGGATCGCGCTCCGCCGAGACGGGGATGCGCCGCCCGTTCACCACGAGCGCGTCCTTCTCGGCGCTGACCGTGCCCGGGAACTGGCCGTGGACCGAGTCCCACTTGAGCAGGTGCGCGAGGATCTTCGGCTCGACGATGTCGTTGATGCCGACGATCTGGATGTCCTTGTCGGCCATGCCGCGGAACGCGAGACGTCCGATGCGCCCGAAGCCGTTGATACCGACTGCCACCGCCATGTCCCGATCTCCTTTTGTTGGCTCTGCTGTTCGCGCCGGGGGCCGGCGCCGCTCCGCGGCCTCCGCTGGGCGCTCCGCTCGGGGCGCGCAGCCGCACGACTCGCCGGGCGCGCGCCCGGGGGCCCGCCGCGGGCGGCGAATGTATACCGGCCGCCCCCCGATCCTGCACGGGAGGGCTCTGAAGGCGGCGTGGTTCGTCCGATAACCTGCGGCAGGGGTGGGGCAGGTTGGGGTACCCGAGCCAGTCGCAGATCTCGGCGGCGCGCGCGCGCTCGCGCATGCGCTTCGTCGCGGGCATCGCGCTCGTGGCGGTGGCGGTGGTGGGGCTGCTGCGCTGGACGGAAGGGCGGCGGGCGCTGCGCGCCTCGCATCCTCCGCTCGAAGGCACGCTCGTGGTGGCCGGCGTCGAGGCGCCCGTCGCGATCGTGCGCGATCGGCGCGGCGTTCCCCACGTCCGCGCCGCGAACGAGCACGACGCCTGGTTCGCGCTCGGCTTCGCGCATGCGCAGGATCGCCTGGCCCAGATGCTCTGGCTGCGCCGCGTCGCCGCCGGGCGCACCGCCGAGCTGATCGGCGAAGAGGGCCTCGCGAGCGACCGCGAAGCGCGCACGCTCGACCTCGCCGGCCTCGCCCGCCGCGACGCGGCGCAGCAGGGCCCGCTCGGCCGGCGCGTGCTCGAGGCCTACGCGGCCGGCGTGAACGCGCGGCTGGCGCGGATCCGCGCGCGCGAAGAGGGGGCGCCGCTGGCGCTGCTCGAGCCGATCAGCGCCGCCGACCCCTGGACGCCTTCGGATTCGCTCGCGCTCGTGAAGCTGATGTCGTGGAGCTACGGCAGCGGCCTCGACGAGGTGATCGTGCTCGAGCAGCTCGTGCGCAAGCTCGGCGCGGCGGCGGCGCGGCCCTTCTTCCCGCGCGGCGTCGGCAGCAGCGCCGTCGGTCCGGAGCCCGAGCCCGCCGTGGATGAGACGCCTCGAGCGCCTGCGCCGGCCAGCGCCCGCGCGCCGCGGGCCGCGCCGCGCGCCCCCCGCGTCGCCGCGCTGCGGCACGCCGCCGGCCTGGCGGGCGCCTCGATCGGCAGCACGGCGTGGGTCGTGGCGGGTCCGCTCACCGCGCGCGGCCGGCCCCTGCTCGCGGCCGACGCCCACCTCGAGCCGCGCTTCCCCGCGCACTTCCACCAGGTCGACGTCGCCGGCGGCGAGCTCCAGGTCGCAGGATCGACACTGCCCGGTGTCCCCGCGATCTGGACGGGCTTCAACCCCTGGCTCACCTGGGCGTCCACCGCCTCCGGGGCGGTGGTGGCGGATCTGTTCGAAGAGACGATCCACGCAGGTGATCCCACGCGCTATGCCGAAGGCAGCGGTTGGCGCACGCTCGAGACGCGCGAGGAGACGATCGCCGGGCCGGACGGCGAGCTCGAGCGACTCGTGGTGCGCTCGACCGCGCGCGGCCCCCTCGTCGACCACTTGATCCCGGGCGCGGATCGCCCGCTCTCGCTGCGCTGGACGGGTGCGCTGCCCGACGGCGGCATCGAGGGCCTGCTGCGCCTGGCGAAGGCGCGCAGCGCGACGCAGCTCCTGGCCGCGCTCGCCCTGCACCGCGAGCCCGCGCTGGTGGTGGCCTACGCGGACGACGCGGGCGAGGGCGGCCTGCAGCTCGCCGGCGCCGTGCCGCGCCGGCGCATGGCGACCGGCCTCCAGCCCGTGCCCTCGCGCAACCCCGCGTTCGCGTGGAGCGACACGCTGGAGCCGGCCGAGCTGCCCCGGCGCCGGATCGGGCCGGGCGTCGACTGGGTCGTCGCGGCGGATCGCAGCCTGGCCGGGCGCGAGAGCGGCATCGAGTTCTTCTGGCAGCCCGGCGACCGCGCGCGGCGCATCGACGCGCTGATGGCCGAGGCGCGCGCGGCGGGGGCGATCCGCCCGGCCACGCTCGGGGCGATGCTCGCCGATCGCCGGGCCGCCGCGGCGGAGCCGCTGCTCACGTTGGTGCTGGCGCAGGCGAGTCGCTTCGACGCGGTCAGCCGCGAGGAGCGCGAGGTGATCGAGCTGCTGCACGACTGGGATCGCGACTCGAGCCGGCGCAGCCCGGGGGCCGCGGTCTTCCACGTGCTGGTGGCGCAGCTCTTGCGCGAGCTGTTCGAGCCGGCGCTCGGTCCGGCCCTGCTCGAACGCTACCTCTCGCTGCCGCGCGTGAACGGCTCCGCGCTCGTGCTCGACGCGCTCGTGGCGGCGGAGCGCGGCGGCAGCGACGAGCTGCCGTGGACGGACCGCGGCTTCGTGCGCAAGGCGCTGCGCGAGAGCCTGCGCGGCACGTGGATCTCGCTCTCGGTCGAGCTCGGCACGAACCGCGAGCGCTGGGCCTGGGGGCGGCTCAAGACGCTGCGCTTCGCGCCGCTCTGGCCCGACGCCTGGCGCGGCGACTCGGCCCGGCTCGGCCCGTTCCCCTACGGCGGCGATCCGGCCAGCGTGGCCGTGGCCGAGCATCCGCCCCTCGGACCGTGGGCGCCGCGCGTCGTGTCGGCGTGGCGTTTCGTCTCCGACACCGCCGACCTCGACCAGGCGCTGACCGCGCTCGCCCCCGGGCAATCCGAGCACGCCGGCCATGTCAACGCGACCGACGGCATCGAGCGCTGGATCGACGACCGGCTGGCGCTGCTCTCGATCAGCGACCCGGTGATCGAGGACGGCCCCGTACACCGTCTCGTGCTGGTGCCGCGCGATTAGGCCAAGCTTCCGGCGTGCTGATCTACGCCACCGTCCCGGGCTTCTACGCGGAGGTCGAGCGCAGCCGCGAGCCCTCCCTGCACGGCCGTCCCGTGATCGTGGGCGGCGACCCGCGCAAGCGCGGCCTCGTGCAGTCGGCCAGCGAGGATGCGCTCTCCGCAGGCGTCGCGGTCGGCATGCCGGTGCTCGAAGCGCTCGATCGCTGCCCGCAGGCGCGTCTGCGGAAGACGGACATGCGGAGCTATCGCGAGGTGACGGCGCAGCTCCGGTCCTGCTTCCGGCAGGTGACGGAGAAGGTCGAGCCGGCCGGGCTCGACGCCGCTTACCTGGACGTCGCGGGCGCGGACGAGGCGCCCGAGGGGCTCGCGGCGCGCCTGCGCGAGACCGTCGCGCGCGAGCTCGGCCTGCCGCTGCGCATCGGCGTCGCGCCGGTGCGCTTCCTCGCCAAGCTTGCCGCCGAGGAGAGCGGCGCGGCGGGTCTGCTCTGCGTGCGGCCGGGCGAGGTGCGGCGCTTCCTGGATCCGCTGCCGGTCGAGCGCCTCCCGGGCGTCGGCCCGCGCACGCGCGAGAAGCTCCTCGGCCTCGGCGCCGCGTGCGTGGCCGACGTGCTGAAGCTCGGCCAGGGCC
>Ga0105107_10000809_pt1 | contig 20203 bp, 17 predicted proteins | sample PPLLaktember2015_6_FD_79335 | JGI IMG/M metagenome (GOLD analysis project Ga0105107, IMG submission 79335) | Freshwater sediment microbial communities from Prairie Pothole Lake near Jamestown, North Dakota, USA - PPLs Lake P8 Core (1) Depth... | ecosystem: Environmental > Aquatic > Freshwater >... | reverse complement strand
TGTGCTTCGCCGCCTGGCGGGCGTGACGCGCCGTCAAGCGCGCGCCGGAGGCTTGCGCCGCCGCCGGCGCCCGAAGCCCAGCTCGCGCGCGAGCAGCGCCGCGCCCAGCGCGAGTCCAACGACATCGGTGTATACGGCTCCGGGGAACATGTCCGCCGGAATCAGCGTGAGCACCCCGGCGACGACGAACAGCCAGCGCCGGCCGGGGGAGAGCGGCGCGTAGAAGTACCCGACCACGCCAATCGTTCCCATCCAGATCCCGAGCGCCGCTGTGGTCACGGCCCAGGCGATCAGCAGCGGGTTGCCCGCCATCAGCAGGCTGGGCGAGAGCACGAACAGGAACGGCACGATGTAGGCCGCCCAGCCGATGCGCGTCGCGGTCCACCCCGTCTTGTCCACGTCGGCACCGGCGATGTTGGCGGCGGCGAAGGCGGAGAGCGCCACCGGCGGCGTCACCATCGACATGACGCCGAAGTAGAGCAGGAACATGTGCGCCGCCATCGGCGCGATCCCGACCTTCACCAGCGCCGGCGCGATCAGGGTCGCCATGATGATGTACACGCCCACGGTGGGCAGGCCGAGCCCGAGCACGATCGCCATGATCGCCGTGAGGGCGAGCAGCGCAGGCAGGTTCTGGCCGGTGATGGTCAGGAGCTGGAGCGTCAGGCCGAAGGCGAGCCCGCTGATATTGAGGATGCCGATGAACATCCCGGCGACCGCGCAGATCAGGATGAGGTCGACCACCGCGGCGCCGGTGGAGACGATCGCCTTGAGCATGTCCGCGAGCGGCACGCGCCGGCCCTTGTAGCCGAAGGCGAGCGAGCAGGCGATCAGCACCGCGGCCGCGAGCAGCGCGCAGTACTCGGCGGCCCAGTTCCAGGCGACGAGCGCGTAGATGAGCACCCCGAACGGGAGCGGAAAGTACCAGCCCGCGCGCAGGACCGCGAGGGTCTGCGGCACGCGCTCGCTCGGCTCACCCTTGATCCCGCGCTTGGCCGCTTCCAGATCCACCTGGAAGAAGAGTGCGACGTAGTAGAGAAACGCCGGGATGATCGCGGCGATCATCACGTCGACGTACGGCACCTGCAGGACCTCCGCCATGAGGAACGCGGCCGCACCCATCACCGGCGGCATCAGCTGGCCGCCCGTGGACCCCACCGCCTCGATCGCGGCGGCGAGCTGCGCCGGGAAGCCCGAGCGCTTCATGAGCGGGATCGTGACGACGCCGACCGCAGAGACGTTGGCCACCGCGCTGCCGGAGATCATCCCGAAAAACGCCGAGCCGACCACCGCGATCTTCGCCGCGCCGCCGCGATAGCGCCCCATCCAGGCCATGGCGAGGTCGGTGAAGAACTCCGAGCCGCCACAGCGGCTGAGGAGCTGGCCGAGCAGGATGAAGGGGACGACCACGATCACCGCGATGTTGAGCGAGGTGCCGAGCAGCGCGTTGGTGTCCAGGCCCAGGTAGACGACCAGCCGCGTGAAGTCGACCGGCCGCGCCTGGAACACGCCGGGCAGGTGATGGCCGAGCATGGCGTAAGCGACGCCAACGAGGGTGAAGCCCACCAGCGAGAAGCCCGCCATGCGCCGCGTGCCCTCCAGCACGAGCAGGGCGAGCGCCGCGGACATCAGGATGCCGTCGAGCGGGCGAGCGCTCAACGCGTAGACGAGGACCGGGTACCGCCACGCGATCCACAGGCACAGCGCCAGCCCGAGAAACGCCGCGACGACGTCCCACCAGGGCACGCGGCCCCTGAAACGCGGGCTCGCCGGCGCGATGAGGAAGCAGATCGCGATCGCCAGCCCGAGGACGACGAGCAGAAACTGCTCGGTATAGAGCGCGACGCCGGCCTTCTGTTGCAGGTCGAGCACCCATACGACGACGCAGGCGACGAGCAGCGCCTGCAGCGCGAAGAGGGTGCGCGACCAGGGTCGCCTTAGCGGCTTGCCCTTCGGGACGCCGAGGAGTTGCGGGCTGTCGATGAACTCCTCGGCCATGCGCTACTTCGCGAGGCCCTTCTCTTTGTAGAACTTCACCGCGCCGGGATGGAACGGCGCCGAGGTGTCCTTGTACATGCCGTTCGGGTTGAAGCTGTTGAACGCGCGCAGGCTCTCCACCAGCATCGGCTTGTTCTCGTACATCGCCTTCGCGATCCGGTAGGCGAGGTCGTCCTTGACCTGGCTACCGGCGACCACCAGGTAGTCGTAGGCCATCAGCTTGGTGGGACCGGCCAGCCCTGCGAACGCCGGCGAGGGGTTCACGGTGGTGACGTAGGCGTACGGCATGATTCTCTGCATCGCGGCCACGGCGGCCGGCTCGTCCGACACCGGGAGGTAGCGGATGCCGCCGACCGACTTGTCGACCTCGGCCACCTTGGCCGCGCCAAGCGCGAAGAAGCCGCCGTCCACCTTGCCCTCGGCGAAGTCGTCGGCGCCGCGGATGACGTTGGGCACCATGACCGGGATGATGTCCTTGTTGCCGGACAGGCCGCCGGTCGCGAGGATCGCGTCCACGATGCGGTTGAGCGTGAGCTGCGCGGTATAGCCGTACGCCACGCGCTTGCCCTTGAGCTCGGCGATCGACTGGATCGGCGAATCCTTCCTCACGAAGAGGCTCGAGTAGAGCGGGAAGATCACCGCGAGCACGCGCAGGTTCTGCTGCTTGCGGCCGCTGTAGGGACCTTCGCCGTTGGCGGCCTCCTGCGCCTCGAGCACGTTGCACACCGTGAGGTCGAGCTCGCCCGAGTTGACGAGCGGCAGGATCGCGCTCGAGCCCGAATAGGGCTGCACCCGGGGCTGCATCTTCTCGGTTTCGGCGAGCACCTTGGCGATCGCCGACGACATGTTGTAGCCGATCGAGCCCTGCGGCGCGGAGCCGATGCCGAGGGTCTGGGCATGGGCGGGGGTGAAGCAGGCGAGCGCGAATGCGGCGCCCGAGGCGACGACGGACAGTCTCATGGGTACCTCCTCCTGGTCGGCGGCCAGTATAGCAATCGCGCTAACCGATCACGACGCGGCGGCCCGCGCTGCAACGCGACAAGCGCGGCTTCGCAGTCGCAGTCGTCCCGCGTGCCGGGGGTGTCCTGCCACCCACCGGAACGCGCCGGCTTGGAAGACGGGCGCGTCGGTTGGTCCGCGCTACTTGTGACGCTTGCCGCCCGCCTGCGCCCCGCGCACCGCCGGAGACCTCGGCAACCCCGTGTGCTGCGTGCGGAACGGGCGATGGGCGCTGCCGCCGCGCCGGCCTTCGTGCGCCTCGCCCGTCCCCGCCGGCTGATACGCCGGCACCAGGTGTTGCTTGCCGCTGCCGATGAGATCGGCGCGGCCCATGCGCCGCAGCGCCTCGCGCAGCATCGGCCAGTTGTTCGCGTCGTGATATCGCAGGAACGCCTTGTGCAGGCGGCGCACCTTCAGTCCCTTCGGCACGATCACGTCTTCGCTCGACCGCGACACGCGGCGCAGCGGGTTCTTGCCGCTGTGATACATGGCGGTCGCGGTTGCCATCGGCGAGGGCAGGAACGCCTGCACCTGGTCGGCGCGAAAGCCGTTCTTCTTCAGCCACAGCGCGAGTTCCAGCATGTCCTCGTCGGTGGTGCCGGGATGCGCCGCGATGAAGTAGGGGATGAGGTACTGCTCCTTGCCCGCTTCCTTCGAGTAGCGGTCGAAGAGCTCCTTGAAGCGGTAGTAGCTGCCGACGCCCGGCTTCATCATCTTCGAGAGCGGGCCCTCGCCGATCGCTTCGGGCGCGATCTTGAGATAGCCGCCGACGTGGTGCTGCGCGAGCTCCTTCACATACTCGGGCGACTCGATCGCCAGGTCGTAGCGCACGCCCGAGGCGATCAGCACCTTCTTGATGCCCGGCAGCTCGCGGGCGCGCCGGTAGAGCTTGATGAGCGGCGCGTGGTCGGTGTTCAGGTTCGGGCAGATGCCGGGATAGACGCACGAGGGTCGGCGGCACGCGCTCTCGATCTCGCGGCTCTTGCACGCAAGGCGATACATGTTGGCGGTCGGCCCGCCGAGATCCGAGATCACGCCGGTGAAGCCCGGCACGGTGTCGCGCACCGTCTCGATCTCGCGGATCACCGAGTCCTCCGAGCGGCTCTGGATGATGCGGCCCTCGTGCTCGGTGATCGAGCAGAACGTGCAGCCGCCGAAGCACCCGCGCTGGATGGCGATCGAGAAGCGGATCATCTCGTACGCCGGGATCTTCGCGCTCCCGTAGAACGGATGCGGCTGGCGCCGGTACGGCAGCTCGTATACCCAGTCCATCTCCTTGGTCGTGAGCGGGATGGGCGGCGGGTTGAGCCACACGTCGAGCTCGCCGTGGCGCTGCACGAGCGCGCGCGCGTTGCCGGGATTGGACTCGACGTGCAGGATCCGGGAGGCGTGCGCGTACAGCACCGGGTCGTTCGCCACCTGCTCGTACGCCGGTAGCCGGACGACGCTGCGGCTGCGATCGACGTTCTTCACGTCCCGCTCGAAGCGCACCACCTGGCGCGCCGGCTGCGCCGTCTTCGTCCCGGCGTTGTCCGCCATCGCGTACGGATCGACCGGCGGGTTCAGCGGCCCCGGCGTGTCGAGGTGCGTCGAGTCGATCTCGACCCAGTCGAGCGGCAGGGACCGGCGCACGAACGCCGTGCCGCGCAGGTCGGTGATGTCGTGGATGCTCTCGCGCGCGGCGAGGCGGTGCGCGATCTCGCAGATCTGCCGCTCGGCATTGCCGTAGACGAGGAGATCGGCCTTGGCGTCGAGCAGGATGGAGCGTCGCACTTTCTCCGACCAGTAGTCGAAGTGCGCGATGCGCCGAAGCGACGCTTCGATCCCGCCGATGACGATTGGGACGTCGTTGAACGCTTCGCGCGCGCGCTGGGCGTAGACGATGACGGAGCGATCCGGCCGCTTGCCGCCTTCGCCGCCCGGCGTGTACGCATCGTCGCTGCGGATGCGGCGGTCCGCGGTGTAGCGGTTCACCATCGAGTCCATGTTCCCCGCCGTAATGCCGAAGAACAGGTTCGGGCGGCCGAGCGCGGCGAACGGATCGGGGCTGTGCCAGTCGGGTTGCGCGATGAACCCGACGCGGAACCCCTGCGCCTCGAGCACGCGCCCGATGATGGCCATGCCGAAGCTGGGGTGATCGACGTACGCGTCGCCGGTCACGACGATCACGTCGCAGCTGTCCCAGCCGAGCGCGTCCATCTCGGCGCGCGACATCGGCAGGAACGGCGCGGTGCCGAAGCGGGCCGCCCAGTGCTTGCGGTAGGTCGAGATGTCGCGCGCGGTCTGCATGGCGGCTAGAATTAGAACAGAAGAAAGGCGGCTCGACCGCCCGGGTCGGCCCGCGACGCGCTCGCGGGGCGGCGCGTCGGAACCGCAGGGGAGCGCATGTTCAATCTCGTCAATTCCGGCAACGCCTGCGCGGCGCTTCGTCGCGGCGGGTTTCATCCCTACGTCAGGCTCGGTGCGACGGCGGATGCCCAGCTTGCCGACGGCGTGCGCTTCATCGCGCTGCGTCGCGGCGAGCAGTTCACGACGCCCTTGCCCAACCAGCAGGTCAGCGTGCTGCAGGGCCGGGTCCTTGCGGCCTCCGGCGAACGGCCGCTCACGCCCGCGAGCACGCGCGCCACGCCCCATGAGCTGGGCGGCGCGGGCGGCAGCCTGGTCGCCGAGGCGGACGCGCTCGTCGCCGTCGCCGACAGCGACTTTCTCGATCTGGTGGTGTCGTGGGACGAGCTGGCGCGCGGCGCCGGCGAGATGGGCGGATTGGTCGGCGAGCGCATGTCCCGCCTGCAGCATGCCACCGCGTTCCGCCGCCTCCCCCTGGAATGCGTGCTGGCCGCGCTCGAGCGGATGACGCCCCGCCGCGTGGTCGCGGGCGAGGAGATCTTCCGGCAGGGCGACGCCGGCGACGCCTTCTACACCCTCTGGGAAGGCAAGGCGGAGGTCTGGCAGACCGGACCCTATGACGATGTGCCTCAGCTCGTCGCAGTGCGAGAGGCCGGCGAGGCATTCGGGGACGAGGCTCTGGTCACCGGCGGCACGCGCAACGCGACGGTGCGCATGGCGAGCAACGGCGAGCTGCTGGTCCTGCCGCGCGTCGACTTCCTCGCGCTCGTCTCGCGCCCGCTGATCCAGGAAGTCGACGCCGCGGTGGCGAAGAGCATGCTGGAGGCGCACTGGCTCGCACTCGACGTCCGTTACCCGGAGGAGTTCGAGGACGCGCACATCCCGGGCGCGAAGCTGCTGCCGCTCGGCGAGCTGCGCGAGCGGTGCGACGCGGAGCTTTCGCACGAGCAGGGATACGTGGTGGTCTGCCTGAGCGGCAAGCGCAGCGCCGTCGGGGCGCTGCTCCTGGCGCAGCGCGGCTTCCGCGCAGTGACACTAAAGGACGGGTTGCGAGAGTGGGAGTTCGGGGTCGAGCCCGGCGCTGCCGGAGCCCCGGCCTAGACCCGGGTCTGCTCCAGGGTTCCGGGCGCGAACAGTTCCGCGACCTCAAGCCGCCGCACGGCGAGGCGCTGCTCGAACGAGTAGCGCGTCATGGCTTCGAGCGTCTTCCGGTTCGCCTCGACGCCGTACGGTCAGAAGTCCTCGCCCATGAGCGCGCGCGTCGACTGCGCGGCCTCCTCGGGCCAGCGCGAGGCGGGCTACGATGCCGAGCCCACCTCGCAGTCTCTCCCCTCAGCGTTTGGTGATCACGACTTCGAGGTACTCGCCCGGCACCACCAGCGAGCCCGGCCCGGCGGTGTTCCACTTGTCGAGCAGCGCTGTGAGGTCCGCCTCTAGCGCGTGCTGCCGCGCGGCGTCGAGCGCTGCGAACGCCTTGTGGGTCGGCCCGTAGTAGTCGCGGAAGATCTGGATCCAGTGCGCCGCCGAGCGATATCGGAAGGCGAAGCTCTTCCGCTCGGTGCGGATGTTCGCCGCCTGCGGCCCGAAGAGGGCGACGAGGTGCGGCTCGGTGCCCCATAGCATGGGCGACTTCAAACCCGCCGGCGGGGGAACGTACGCGCCGATGGTCCGGAACAGCGCGCCGAGAAAGCCTTCCGGCGTCCAGTTGGCAAGCCCGATGCGCCCGCCGCTGCGCACGACGCGCAGCATCTCGCGCGCCGGCCGGGTGTGATCCGGCGTGAACATCGCGCCGAAGGTCGAGAGCGCCGCATCGAAACTGTGATCCTCGAAAGGAAGGTCCTCGGCGTCGGCGGCCTTGAACGTGACCTCGAGTCCCTCGGCGGCGGCGCGCGCGCGGCCCCTGTCGAGGAGCGCATGCACGTAGTCGGTCGAGGTGACCTTCGCGAACCGGCGCGCGGCGGCGAGCGTCGCGTTGCCGTTGCCCGCCGCGACGTCGAGCACGCGCTCGCCGGCGCGGATGTCGGCGGCTTCGGCGAGCGACTCGCCGACGATCTGCAGCGTGGTGCCGATGACGGCAAAATCGCCGCTCGCCCAAGTGGCCTGCTGGCGCTGCTTGATCGTTGCGAAGTCGGGCGCCTGCGGCGCGGGGGCCTTCGATTGGGACGGTGCGCGAAGTTCGGCGATGCTCATGACGGGGTCTCCTGGTGTCTGGTTTCGGGAAGCGGGTTTGTTCGCCCCTGCGAACGCCGCCAATTCTTCCGATGGCGCGCGCTTGACGCTCCACCGCGCGTCGTGCAGATTTGCCCACGCGTCCGTTTCGGTGCCGGCGCTTGCTCGAACGTCCGCCGCGCTTGATCGAGGTTCCGGGAAGACGGGTCAATGAGTCGCGATACGCTGTCCGATGTGCTGCGTTCCGTCCGCCTGCGCGGCGCGGTGTTCTACTACGTGAGCGGCGGCGCGGAGTGGGCGGCAGAGGCGCCGGCGGCGCAGGAGATCGCCGCAGCGGTGATGCCGGGCGTCGAGCACGTGATGGAATACCACGTGATGACGAAGGGCGCCGGCTGGGCGGCGATCGTCGGCCAGCCGCCGGTGCGCGTGGAGCAGGGGGACATCGTGATGTTTCCGCACGGCGACCCGCACGTGATATCGAGCGCCCCGGGGCTGCGGCCCGCGAAGTCCGATGCGGAGTGGTTCTTCGCGACGCGCAACGACCCGAAACCGATTCCGATCGCCTACCACAGCGTCGAGAAGTACTCGGTCGGCGCGCTGGCCCCGGACGCACTGACAAACGCGGTGTGCGGCTTTCTCGGCTGCGATCTGCGGCCGTTCAATCCGCTGATCGCCACGTTGCCACGCCTTCTGCGCGTGCCCGCAGCCGACGACGGCAGCTGGGTGGCGCAGGTCATGCAGCAAGCGGTCAACGCATCGCAGGAGCGGCGCCCCGGAAGCGAGGCGGTGCTCGAGCGGATGAGCGAGATGATGTTCGTCGACGCGGTGCGGCGCTACGTCGATGCGCTGCCCGACGAAAGCAAGGGCTGGCTGGCGGGGTTGCGGGACCGGCATGTCGGACGCGCGCTCGCTCTGCTGCACGAAGCGCCGGCGCGCGACTGGACCGTCGAGGCGCTCGCCGCCGAAGTCGCGCTGTCCCGGTCCGCGTTCTACGACCGGTTCGTCCAGTTTCTCGGCCAGCCGCCGATGCAATACCTCACGCAGTGGCGGATGCAGGTGGCCGCGAAGCTCCTGCGCGAGGGTCGCGCGCCGGTGGCATCGATCGCGCTCGAGGTCGGCTACGACTCCGAGGCGGCGTTCGCGCGCGCGTTCAAGCGGCTCACCGGAACGCCGCCCGCGGCGTGGCGGCGGGAGCGTCAGGCCAGCGGCGCCTGACCCTGCGTGCGCCGGTATATAGTGCGCGCATGAAATACAAGCCCCTGGGACGCTCCGGCGTCCAAGTGTCGCAGCTCTGCTTCGGCACCATGTCCTTCGGTGGTGACGCCGACGCGGCCGCTGCCGCGGCGATGTACAAGGCGGGCCGGGACGCCGGCATCAACTTCTTCGACACCGCGAACCAGTACAACGACGGACGCTCGGAGGAGATCCTCGGCGCCCTGATGCAGGGCCATCGCGAGGACCTGGTGCTCGCGACGAAGGGTTTCAACCCGACCGGGTCGGATCGCAACGCGCGCGGCCTCTCGCGCCGCCACCTCACGCGCGCCGTGGAGGACAGCCTGCGGCGGCTGAAGACCGATCGCGTCGAGGTCTACTACCTGCACCAGCAGGACGCCGCGACACCGCTCGAGGAGTCGTTGCGGGCGCTGGAGGATCTCGTGCGCGTCGGCAAGATCCTGTATCCCGCCCTCAGCAATCACGCCGCGTGGCAGACGCAGAGGTCGCTCGATTTCCAGGAGGCGCAGGGCTGGGCGCGGCTCCAGGTCATTCAGCCGATGTACAACCTCGTCAAACGGCAGGCCGAGGTCGAGATCCTGCCGATGGCCGAGGCGAACGACATCGCGGTGGTGCCCTACAGCCCGGCGGGCGGTGGCCTGCTCTCGGGCAAGTACGAGCAGAAGGACAAGCCCGGGGCCGGGCGTCTCGTCGCGAACCCGAAATACCGCGACCGCTACGGCGAGGACTGGATGCACGAAACCGCGGCGAAGTTCGCCGCGCTCTGCGCGCAACGCGGGGTGCATCCGATGAGCATGGCCGTGGCGTGGACCGGCAGCCATCCCGCCATCACCGCGCCGATCATCGGCGCGCGCAGCGTCGAGCAGCTGCGCGCCTCGCTCGACTCGGTCAAGATCGACATGACGCCCGCGCTGCGCGCCGAGATCGCGGCGCTGTCGCGCACCCCGCCGCCGGCGACCGACCGGCTCGAGGAAGCCCTGCCGTCGCAGTAGCCTCGGGCTCTAGCCGAGCGTCTTGTGCCCGGTGAGCGCCGCGCGCGCCTGCGCCAGGCTGCGACGCGTTCCGGTCTCTTCGGTTTCGGCCCACTCGCGCGCGGCGCGCGCCGCCAGCGCTTCGACCCGCGCCCGCACCTCGGCCGCCTTGCGCCCGCGTGCCTCGAACTCGACCCGTGCGCGCCGGTGCTGGATCGCTTCCTTTACCGCGTCAAGTTTTGCTTCGAGCTGTGCGGTGATCTGCGCGTCGACGTCCGCCACCTCGGCCGCGGCCGCGTGCAACGCCCGTTCCTTGCCGATCTTCGCTTCGGCGGCGCGGCGCGCGGACGCTTCGACTTCGATGCGTGCCCGGCGTGCTTGCATGAGCTGCGCCAGCGCGCGCGCCTTCGCGTCGGCCTCCGCGAGCGCCTGGCACGCGACCACGACGCTCTCCTCGGCGCTGTGACGCAGCAGCGTCTCCGCGCGGGTGCGCGACTCGGCTGCGTGTCGGGCCCGCGCCTCGGCCGCGGCGCGTCGTTCCGCTTCGGACGCCGCGCGGGCCGCTGCGGCGGCGTGCGACGCCGTCTCCTCGGCGGCGCGTCGTTCCGCCTCGTCTTTTGCAAGGGCGGCTTGCGTGAGCGCCTCCTCCGCGCTCGCGCGCGCTGCGGCGGCCGCCGCGGCCGCTGCCTCCGCCGCGATGCGGCGCTCGGCCTCGGCGGCCGCGCTCGCAACCGCCGCAGCGCGCGCATGCGCGGCTTCAGCGGCGCGCCGATCGACTTCCTGGCTCGCGAGCGCAGCGTCGGCGAGCGCGGCTTCGGCGTGCCTGCGATCCGCCGCCGCGAGTGCTGCGGCGGCCTGGGCGGCCGCGCGCGCATGCGCGGCTTCAGCGGCGCGTTGTTCCGCTTCGCTCCTTGCAAGGGCGGCCTGCGCAAGCGCCTCCTCCGCGCGTCGGCGCACTTCGGCTGCCGCCACGGCTGCTGCCTCCGCCGCAATGCGGCGCTCGGCCTCGGCGGCGGCGCTGGCAAGCGCGGCGGCGCGCGCATCCGCCGCCTCGGCGGCGCGCCGGTCGACTTCAGTGCTCGCCATCGCAGCGGCGGCGAGTGCTGCGTCGGCGCGCCGGCGGTCCCCGGCCGCGAGAGTTGCAGCGGCCTGGGCGGCGGCGCGCGCATCCGCTGCTTCGGCGGCGCGCCGATCGGCTTCGTTGCTGGCCATCGCAGTGATGGCCAGCGTTGCTTCGGCGCGTTGGCGCTCCTCGGCGGCGAGCCGCGCTGCCGTTTCGGCGGCCTCCCGCGCATCCGCTGCTTCGGCGGCGCGCCGATCGGCCTCCCTGCTGGCCATTGCGGCATCGGTGAGCGCCGCTTCGGCGCGCCGGCGCGCCTCCGCGGCGAGCGTCGCGGCCGCTTCGGCCGTCGCGAGCTCGTTCGCCTGGGCGGCCGCGTCGCTCTCGGCGCGCGCGCGCGACTCGGCGGCGGCACGCGCCCGGGTGTCCGACGCCGTGCGATCGCGCGCGGCCTCGCTCGCGCGCGCTTCGGCTTCGGCCCGCGCGTTCGCCTCGGCGAGCGCGAGCGCATCCTGTTCCTTGCGTACTTCCGCGCGGGCGGCAGCTTCCTGCTGCGCCAGCGCGCGCGCAGTTGCGGCGGCCGCGGCCCGTTCCTCGGCTTCGGCGAGGGCCTGCGCCCGGTCGCACGCTTCCAGTTCGGCAAGCGCTTTGGCGCGGGCGGCTTCGGCGGCGCGCGTCTCAAGGCTCAAACGCGCCCTGGCCGCGGCAGCATCCTCCGATTCCGCGCGCGCGCGCAGCTCGGCTGCCGTGCGCGCCTTTAGCTCGGTCTCGATCCGCGCCGCGGCTTCACGCGCAGCGGCCGACTCCGCGCCGACGCGTTCGTGCACCGCAAGGGCAGCGCGCTCCTCCGCTTCGGCGCGGACGGCCTGGATGCGGCCGAGCTCCTGCTCGAGCCGCACGCGCTGCTCCTGCACGGTCTGGGTCGCAACGTCGAGGGCCTCGCGAACGCGCAACGCTTCGAGCGCGCGGTCGTGGGCCTTGGTGCGCTCCTGCGCTGCATGCATCGCCGCTTGCTCGGCGCGCACCAGCGATTCGGTGAGTCCCTGTGCGCGCGTCTCGGCCTCGGCCCGCGCCTGGGCGACGGCCCGTGCGTTCGCCTCGGCAGCAGCGCGTTCGGCAATGACGTGCGCCGCCCGGAGCTCCGCGCGCACACGCGCTTCGGTTTCCTGGAGCAGCCGGTCCTCGGCGACCGCCAAGGCGCTGCCCCCCGGGGCCGGCGAGTCCAGCAACGCGAGCTCGGGAAGGGGGCCCGCACGGGCGTCTTCGGCCGCGGCATCGCGCAAGTTCTGCTCGTAGCCGAGGATCGCCTGCCGGATGGCATCGAATGCCGCCCGCATCGATTCGCTCTGGGCGGCCGCCTCGACGTCGGCATCGGGCTCTGCGACGGTCGTGCGACGCTCGGCATCGGCGTCGAAGGCAAGCCGCAGACTGGAAGGTTCGGGGTTGGCCATGGCAGCCTCCTTCTCTATCGGTATCCTTGGATCGGCCTGTTCTGGTGTTTGGCTTTAGGGCCGCATTCCAAGGCTTTGAATAATAACGCCAGATTCTCGGGTTGGGGAGGAAATTTCCCGCCCGACTCGCGGCCCCCGGACGGACTGGAGGAGCTTCATGCGCACCAAGGTCGCCATCATCGGCGCCGGCCCGTCGGGCCTGCTGCTGGGGCAGCTGCTGCAGTGCGCCGGCATCGACAACGTGATCCTCGAGCAGCGGACGCCGGAGTACGTGCTCGGGCGCATCCGCGCCGGCGTGCTGGAGCAGGGCGCGGTCGACATGCTGGACGAGGCGGGCGTCGGCGCGCGCCTGCACGCCGAGGGGCTGGTGCATGGGGGCATCGAGATCAGCTGGGCAGGCGGCCGTCATCGCATCGACCTGAATGGCCTGACCGGCGGCAAGAACGTGACCGTGTACGGCCAGACCGAGGTCACCCGAGATCTGATGGACGCGCGCGCCGCGAGCGGGGCGCAATCGGTGTACGAGGCCGAGGACGTGAGCGTGCATGGCTTCGACGCCGACCATCCGGTGGTGCGTTACCGGCGAGGCGGTGAGGCCCGTACGCTCGAATGCGACTTCATTGCCGGCTGCGACGGCTTCCACGGCGTGTGCCGGCAGAGCGTCCCCGCGTCGTGGCTCCGCGCCTACGAGCGCGTCTATCCGTTCGGCTGGCTCGGCGTCCTCGCCGACGTCCCGCCGGTGTCCGAGGAGCTGATCTACGTGAGCCACGAGCGCGGCTTCGCGCTGTGCAGCATGCGCAGCCGCACGCGCAGCCGCTATTACCTGCAGTGCACGCTGGCGGAGCGCGTCGAGGAGTGGCGGGACGAGCGCTTCTGGGCGGAGCTCGAGCGGCGGCTCGACCCGCGCGCCGCGGCCGCCCTCGTCACCGGGCCCTCGATCGAGAAGAGCATCGCGCCGCTGCGGAGCTTCGTGGCCGAGCCGATGCGCTTCGGACGTCTTTTCCTTGCCGGCGACGCGGCGCACATCGTGCCGCCGACCGGCGCGAAGGGGCTCAATCTCGCCGCGAGCGACGTGCGCTACCTGTTCGACGGCCTGCACGAGCACTACCGGCATGGGCGTGACGACGGCCTCAACGCCTACTCCGAGCGCGCGCTGCGCCGCATCTGGAAGGCCGAGCGCTTCTCGTGGTGGATGACGATGCTGCTGCATCGCTTTCCGGATCACGGGCCGTTCGGCGAGAAGATCCAGCTCGCCGAGCTCGCGTACCTGTTCGATTCGCCCGCCGCGCAGGCGGCGCTCGCCGAGAACTACGTCGGATTGCCCTACTGAACCGCCTCGCGCAAGCAAGGATCAGAAAAGGAAAGTCGCATGCCCGCGCCGCTGCTGCCCACCACCGTCGTCGGGAGCTATCCCCAGCCGGACTGGCTCGTCGATCGCGCCTTGCTCGCCAAAGGCGTGCCGCGCGTGCGCGTGCACGAGCTTTGGCGCGTGCCGGAGACGTTCCTCGAGCAGGCGCAGGACGATGCGACGCTGCTCGCGATCCGCGACATGGAGCGTGCGGGGATCGACATCATCACCGACGGCGAGATGCGGCGCGAGAGCTACTCGAACCGCTTCGCGACCGCGCTCGAGGGCATCGACAACGATCATCCCGCGACGATCGTCAACCGCTCGGGCCGGTCGGTGCAGGTGCCGCGCGTCGTCGCGCGGATTCGCCGGACGCACCCAGTCGAAGTGCGCGACATGGCGTTTCTGCGCCGGAACACCGACCGGCGCGCGAAGATCACGCTGCCGGGCCCGTTCACGATGGCGCAGCAGGTGAAGAACGAGTTCTACCGCGACGACGAGGAGATGGCGATGGACTTCGCAGCCGCGGTGAACGCGGAGGCGCGCGACCTGCAGGCCGCCGGTGCGGACGTCATCCAGTTCGACGAGCCGTGGGTGCGCAACGACCCGCAGGCCGCCAAGCGCTACGCGGTGAAGGCGATCAACCGCGCGCTCGAGGGGCTTACCGTTCCGACAGTCGTCCACGTGTGCTTCGGCTATGCGGCAGTGGTGAACGAGAAGCCGACCGGCTACGCGTTCCTGCCGGAGCTTGCCGGAACGATCGCCGCGCAGATCTCGATCGAGGCGGCCCAGCCGAAGCTCGATCTTGGCGTGCTGAAGGACCTGTCGGGAAAGCAGATCATGCTCGGCGTCATCGACTTGGGCGACCGGACGATCGAGACGCCGGAGGAGGTCGCGGCACGAATCCGCGCCGGGCTGCGTTACGTGGGCGCCGACCGCCTCATCCCCGCGCCCGACTGCGGCATGAAGTACCTGCCGCGCGAGGTCGCGTTCGGCAAGCTCGCGGCGCTCGCGGCCGGCGCCGGGATCGTCCGGCGCGAGCTGTCCTGAGCGCGCGACGACACGAGAGGCACGGATGTCGGTTCCGCTATCGTCGCTGTATCGCGTGCTCGCGACCATCCTGATCGCCCTGTCGGCCCCGGCGCTCGCGCAGACCAGCATCGCGCGGCCGAAGGTCGAGCGTCCGGTTGCGGAGGTGCCGGCGGCCGAGACCGGAATCGCGTCGGTCTATTCGGGCGACCTCGAAGGCCAGCTGACGGCGAGCGGGCAGCGTTACGACAGCAACCGGCTGACCGCCGCGCACCGTACGCTGCCGCTCGGCACGCGGATCCGCGTCACCGACCCCGCGACCGGCACGACCGTGCGCGTCGTCGTGAACGATCGCTGGGGCGGCGGCCCGGGCCGGGTCGTCAACCTCTCGCGCCGTGCGGCCGAGGAGATCGGGCTCGGCAGCTACGGCCAGCTCACGGTAATGGTGGAGGTCGAGCGACTCGGCGACGGCAGCGTCGACCCGCCCGAGGACGCGCCGGTTTTTCGCGAGCCGCTGGCGCCCCGCATCGAGGCGACCTCCAACGACCTCGCCGGCCGGACGCAACGCTGCGAGAACGAGGCGGAGATCCTGGGCCTGAGCGACCAGTGGCGCGACAACCACGTGCGCACCTGCCTCGCGCGCAAGCCGGCGCAGCGGACGCGGTGAGACGCGCGCAGCGGCGCGGCGCTCACGCGAGCTTCATCGCCGCCGCACCCGCCGCGACGAGCGCCACCCCGGCCCAGCGTTGCGCCGACACGCGCTCGCGGAGCCACGCTGCCGCGATCACCGTGCCGAACACGATCGAGGTTTCGCGCAGCGCCGCGACCAGGCCGATCGGCGCGAGCGTCATCGCCCAGAGCACGATCCCGTACGAGCCGAGCGTGCACGCCGCGCCCACCCCGAGCAGTCCCCAGGCGCCGCGCGATTGCGGCAGCCCGCGAACGCCGAGCCACGGCCGCGCCAGCACCAGCGTCAGCGCCGTGAGGGCGAACATCCAACCGATGTAGCTCGGCGCGTTGCCCGACGCGCGGACGCCCGAGCCGTCGACGAGCGTGTACGCGACGATGACCAGGATGTTCGCGCCGACGATCGCGAGCGACCGCGCGCCCACGCGGTGGGTGCGCAGTCCGTCGGCCGCGAGCGCTAGAGCGCCGGCGACGATGATGCCCACCGCGGTCCAGCCGGCGGGCGACAGCGGTTCGGCAAGCAGCGCCCATGCGCCGAGCGCGGTGACGAGCGGCGGCGTGCCGCGCATCAGCGGGTACGCGACGCTGAGGTCGCCCGCGCGGTACGCCATCTCGAGCAGCTTGAAGTAGGCGAGGTGGATGACCGCCGAAGCCGCGAGCTGCGGCCAGCTCGCGCGATCTGGCAGCGGCAGGAAAGGCAGCGCGAGCGCCGCCAGCACGCCCGCGGCGACGCCCACCGCGATCACATCCCCTGCCTTGCTGCTCGCTGCCTTGCCGATCGCGTTCCAGCTCGCATGCAGCGCCGCCGCCGCGAGCACGGCGAGCAGCACCGTCAGCGACATGCCGGCGGTCGTGCGGCAGCGCCGTCGTCAGGGCTCACGCTTGCCCCTTGTCCTTGCGCTTCAGCAATGCCTCGAGGTCGGCAAACGGCTTATGCGTCGCCGGCGCGTCGGGTGCGGCGACCGTCGCCGGCGCGCCTTGCGCATCGTGCTCGAGCTGGCGCGAGTGCTCGTTGTCGTGACAGTAGACGCACAGCAGTTCCCAGTTGCTGCCATCGCGCGGATTGTTGTCGTGATTGCCGTCCTTGTGGTGCACCGTGAGCTGATGGACCGTCGCGCGGGTGAATTCGCGGGCGCAGCGCCCGCAGATCCAGGGATGGATCTTGAGCGCCTGCTCCCGATAGCCCTTCTCGCGCTGCTCCCGGTTGCGCCGGGCTTCGGCGACGAGCCGGTTCAGCCGGTCGCTGTCCGGCCCGATCTTGCCCGACGGCATGTGCAGGTCACTCCACCCGCGCCCCGGAATCGAGCACCACGCGCTCCCACATCGGCGTTTCGGCCTTCAGCTCGGCCTCGAATGCCTCCGGCGAGGCGGACGGGGTCGCGTCCATGCCCTGCACCGCGATCTTCTCGCGCACCTCGGGCTTCGCGAGGCCCTTTGCCGCTGCGGCGTGCAGCCGCCGGATCACGGCCGGCGGCGTGCCGGCGGGCACGTACAGGCCGAACGAGAAGTTCGAGTCGTAGCCAGGCAGACCAGCCTCCTCCGCGCCCGGAATGCCCGGGATCGCGGGCGAGGCCTTCGCCGTCGTCACCGCGAGCGCCCGCATGCGGCCGCCGCGCACGAAGCCCATCACCGTGGGCGAGGTCGCAAACATCACCTGCGTGTCGCCGGCGATGAGCGACTGTGCGGCCGGCCCGCCGCCCTTGAACTGCACGGTCGTGAATTTCACGCCGGCCACGGCCTCGAACTGCACCGCGGCGAGATGCGGCGACGAGCCGTTGCCCGCGGACGCGCAGAAGAGCTTGCCCGGATTCGCCCTGGCGAAGGCGAGCAGCTCCTTGAGGCGCTTGATGGGAACGTCGTTGTTCACCACGATCACCAGCGGCCCGACCGCCACGCGCGTCACCGCCGCGAAGTCCTTGTCCGGGTCGTAGCCGAGCTTCTTGTAGAGCACCTTGTTGATCGTGTGGTGCGTCGAATTGAGCACCGTGTAGCCGTCCGCCGGCGCCCGCGCCGCCAGTTCCGTCGCGATGGTGGCCCCCGCCCCCGGCCGGTTCTCGGCGACGACGGCGACGCCGAGGTCCTTCGACATCTCCTCGGCGACGAGCCGCGTCAGGAAGTCGCCCGATCCACCGGGCGGATAGCCGACGATGAGCCGGATCGGCTTCGACGGGAAGACTTGCGCGAACGCCTGCAGCGGGAGCGCGCAGGCAGCGAGGAGAACGAGTGCGCGGACGAACATGCGGCCTCCACCTTGGGTGCTGCGGGAAGATTACTCGATCCGCGCGGGGGCGGGATAATGCCCCGCTCCGAGAGCCGAGGAGGGCGCGCCATGCTGATGTCGGGAAACGACTACCGCGAATCGCTGCGGCGCTACCGGCCGCGCGTGTACGTGAACGGGCAGCAGGTGGGCTCGGTGGCCGACGAGCCGCTGCTCGCGCCCGGCGTGAACGGGCTCGCGCTGTCGTACGACTACGCGTTGCGAGAGGACCTTGCGCCGGTGATGCGCGCGTGCCGACCCGATCTCGCGGCCGGCCGCGTCGTCAACCGCATGAACGCGATCCCGGCGTCGAGCCAGGATCTCCTCAACAAGCTCGAGGCCGTGCGGCTGCTCTGCCAGGAGACGGGGTGCGCGCAGCGCTACCTTGGTGGCGATGCGCTCGCCGCGCTGCGACAGGTGGCGGCACAAACCGACGCCGAATGCGGCACTTCGTACGGCGCGCGGGTCGCGGCGTATCTCGACCGCGTGTACGCCGAAGATCTCGCGCTCGGCGTGGCGATGACCGACGGCAAGGGCGATCGCACGCTGCGCCCCTTCGAGCAGCCGAACCCCGATGCCTACGTGCACATCGTTGAGCGGCGCAAGGACGGGATCGTGATCGCCGGCGCGAAGGCGATCATCACCGGCGCACCGTACATGCACGAGCTGCTGGTGATGCCGTGCCGGAACATGACCGAAGCGGACGCCGACTATGCCGTCTGCTGCGCAGTGCCGGTGGACGCGGAGAACCTCACGCTGGTCGCGCGACCGGCCGGCCGCCCGGGCGAGGCGGCGGCGAAGTTCAGCGCCAAGTACGGACAGTCCACGGCCGTCGCGATTTTCGATCGCGTGTTCGTGCCGTGGGAGCGCGTGTTCCTCGCCGGCGAGTGGCAGCACTCGGGCTTCCTCACCTACCAGTACGCGCAGCACCACCGCCAGACCTGCATCGCCGCGCGCGCCGGGTTCGGCGACCTCCTGATCGGCGCGAGCGCGCTGATGACCGAGGCGAACGGCGTCGACCTCGACGTCGCGTCCAACCTGCGCGGACAGATGGTCGAGCTGATCAAGATCGTCGAGGGCTTCTATGCGTGCGGCGTCGCCGCGTCGGTGTACTGCGCGCAGGATCCGGCCGGCGTCGCGGTGCCGGATGCGGTGTTCGGAAACATCGGCAAGCTCCTGCTCGCGACGCAGATCTACGACATGCACCGGCTCGCGCACCACCTCTCGGGCGGGCTGATCGTCACGCTGCCGGGACCCGACGAGGACCACAATCCGGCGACCGCGGGGCGGCTGTCGGAGCTGCTCGGCGCGCGCTCCGACATCCCCTACGAGAAGCGCATCGAGGTCGCGCGCCTTGTCGAGGATCTCACCGCCTCGTATCAGGCCGGGTGGTACTCGGTGATCTCGCTGCACGGCGGCGGCTCGCCCGAGGCGATGCAGATGGCGATCTGGCGCCACTATCCGGTCGGCAACAAGGTGGACCTCGTCGAGCGCCTGCTCGAGCGCGGGATCCTCACCGACGAGACGCGCAAGATCACGCGCAACCGCCAGCCGGGGCGTTGTTGCGTCGAAGGCTGTCAGGTGCCCGGCGCGCCGCAGATGGCGCCGCTGCCGTCGCCGGCGGCGGGCGCGCGCAAACTCGTCGAGGTCGCGCAGCCGGCGAAGCGCACCGCGTAGCTTCCAGGGAAGGCCCGGACATGCGCCTTGCGTTCCTCAACGTCACGCTGGAGTGATCGGAATGGGATACGAGAGCATCGAAGTCTCGGTCGAAGCGAAGGTCGCGCACATCCGCCTCGCGCGCCCGGAGCGCATGAACGCGCTGGCGGCCACGTTCTGGCGCGAGCTGCCCGCCGCCGTGCGCGAGCTGGACGCGGGAGGCGGCGTGCGCGCGGCGGTCATCTCCTCGACCGGCAAGCACTTCACCGCCGGCATCGATCTCGCCATGTTCGAGAACGAGCCCGCGCTCGACACCTCGACCCTCACCGGGCGCCAGCGTTTCCGCGCCAAGCTCATCGAACTGCAGGATGCCTTCCACGCGCTCGCCAGCGCGCGCTTCCCGGTGATCGCGGCGGTGCAGGGCGGCTGTATCGGGGGCGGCGTCGACTTCGTTGCGGCGTGCTGCCTGCGCTATGCGACCCGCGATGCGTGGTTCGTGATCCAGGAGATCAACCTCGGCATGATGGCCGACGTGGGCACGCTGAACCGCATGCCCAAGCAGCTGCCCGAGGCCGTCGTTCGCGAGCTCGCCTACACCGGCGACCGGTTGCCCGCCGACCGGGCCGAACGGCTCGGCTTCGTGAACGGCCTGTTCGACACCCATGAGGCGTTGGTCGCCGGCGCGCTGGAGGTCGGACGCCGGATTGCGGCCAAGTCCCCGATCGCGGTGTCGGCCACCAAGGGCATGATCTCGCACGCCCGCGACCATTCGGTGGCGGAGAGCTTCGAGCACCTGAACGCGCTCCAGCCGGGCATCTTCAGCATCGACGACATCCGGCGCTCGGTGGCCGCGATGAAGGCGAAGACGCCCGTCGAGTACGGGATCTGCCGCCCCTTCGAACGTAAGACAGATCAAACTCGGCGCAATTAGGAGTTGCTTTCCCGGGGTGCCCGGCCTACACTTTGAACAATGGTTCAAATTTTGAATCGGCGTTCTAG
>Ga0105107_10000808_pt1 | contig 20205 bp, 13 predicted proteins | sample PPLLaktember2015_6_FD_79335 | JGI IMG/M metagenome (GOLD analysis project Ga0105107, IMG submission 79335) | Freshwater sediment microbial communities from Prairie Pothole Lake near Jamestown, North Dakota, USA - PPLs Lake P8 Core (1) Depth... | ecosystem: Environmental > Aquatic > Freshwater >... | reverse complement strand
TGCTCGGCGATCGCCCCGGGCCGGTGGTCGCCGCCACCGACTGGGTGAAGGCCTACGCCGACCAGATCCGGCCGTTCGTGGCGTCGCCCTACCGGGTGCTCGGCACCGACGGCTTCGGGCGCTCGGACCGGCGCGACCGGCTGCGCCACCACTTCGAGGTGAGCCGGCACTTCGTCGCCGTCGCGGCGCTGAAGTCGCTGGCCGAGGCCGGCGCGATCGCGCGGGGCACCGTGCGCCAGGCGATCGAGCGTTACAAGATCGACCCCGACAAGCCGCCGCCGGCGACGAGCTAGCGAGGACCGCGTGGCCGCCGACCAGGAAGTCAAGCTCCCCAACATCGGCGACTTCGACGACGTCGAGGTCATCGAGCTGCTGGTGAAACCGGGCGACCGGGTCGAAGTCGAGCAGGCGCTGCTGGTGCTCGAGAGCGACAAGGCGACGATGGAGATCCCCTCCCCCGTCGCCGGCGTCGTCAAGAAGCTGCTGGTGGGCGTCGGCGACAAGGTCAGCGAAGGCAAGCCGATCGCGCTGATCGAGACCGAGGGCGCCGCCGCTGCGGAGGCTCCCGCGGCGAAGCAGGCCGAGGCGCCGGCGCAGCCGGCGAGCAAGCCGACTCCCGCGCCGGCCGCGAAGGAAGAAGAGGAAGAAGAGGAGGAAGAAGCGGCTGCCCCGTCCTCCAGCGACCTCGCGCCCTACACCGCCGCGGGCGCCGCCCTGAAGGCCCACGCGAGCCCCTCCGTGCGGCGCCTGGCCCGCGAGCTCGGCGTGGACCTGGACCTCGTGCCGGGCAGCGGGCCCAAGGGCCGGATCCGCCCCGAGGACGTGCAGGGCTACGTGAAGGCGCTGGTGTCGCAGCGCGGCGCCGCCGCGGTGCCGATCGCCGGCGTGCACGTGGCCGCGCCGGTCGAGGTGGACTTCGCGAAGTGGGGGCCGGTCGAGAGCGAGCCGCTCAACCGCGTGCGCCGGGTCGCCGCCGCCAACCTGCACCGCAGCTGGGTGACCGTCCCGCACGTCACCCAGCACGACGAGGCCGACGTCACCGAGCTCGAGGCGTTCCGCGAGGAGCACCGCGCCGAGGCCGAGGCGCGCGGCGTGAAGCTCACCTTCCTGCCCTTCGTCGTGAAGGCGGCCGTGAAGGCGCTCCAGGAGTTCCCGCACTTCAACGCGTCGCTCGACCACACCGGCGAGCACCTGGTGTTGAAGCGCTACTACCACATCGGGGTGGCGGTGGACACCGAGCACGGGCTGGTGGTGCCGGTCTTGCGCGACGCCGACCGCAAGGGCCTCTACGAGCTGGCCGCCGAGCTCCAGGACCTCTCGGCGCGCGCCCGCGAGCGCAAGCTGCGCCCGGAGCACCTGCAGGGCGGCTCGTTCAGCATCTCGAGCCTGGGCGGCATCGGCGGCAGCTTCTTCACGCCGATCGTGAACCACCCGGAGGTGGCGATCCTCGGCGTCTCGCGCACCCAGTGGCGGCCGGTCTGGCAGGACGACGGCTTCGTGCCGCGCCGCGTGCTGCCGCTCTCGCTCTCCTACGACCACCGCGTGATCGACGGCGCCGACGCGGCGCGCTTCACGACCCGCCTGGCCGCGCTGCTCGGCGACCTGCGCCGGGTGCTCCTGTAGTGGCGAGCGCGGCCGAGCTGCGCGCCGACGTGCTGGTGCTCGGCTCGGGCCCCGGCGGCTACACCGCGGCGTTTCGAGCCGCGGACCTCGGCCGCCAGGTGGTGCTGGTCGAGCGCTACCCAAAGCTCGGCGGCGTATGCCTGAACGTCGGCTGCATCCCCTCCAAGGCGCTGCTGCACGTCGCCGAGGTGCTGGCCGCGGCCGAGGCGCTCGCGGAGGCCGGCGTCGCCTTCGGCCCGGCCAAGCTCGACCTGGCGCGCCTGCGCGCCCACAAGGACGCGGTGGTCGGCAAGCTCACCGGCGGCCTGGCCCAGATGGCGAAGCAGCGCGGAGTCACCGTCGTCACCGGCAGCGGGCGCTTCACCGGCCCGAAGGCCCTCGTGGTCGAGACGGCCGACGGCGAGGCCGCGATCCGCTTCGAGCACGCGATCGTCGCCGCCGGCTCGCGCGGCGTCCCGCTGCCGGGGCTCCCCGAGGACCCGCGCATCCTCGACTCGACCTCCGCGCTCGCCCTCGAGGAGGTGCCGCCGCGCCTGCTCGTGATCGGCGGCGGCATCATCGGGCTCGAGCTGGCGACGGTGTACGCCGCGCTCGGCAGCGAGGTGACGGTGGTCGAGCTGCTCGACCGGCTGATGGCCGGCCCGGATCCCGACCTCGTGCGCCCGCTCGAGAAGCGCATCCGCGGCCGCTGGGCGGGCATCCACCTCGGCGTCCGCGTCGCCGCGATCGAGCCGCGCGCAGACGGCCTGCACGTGCGCTTCGAGGGCGAGAAGGCGCCGCCGGCGGCGCGCTTCGACCGCGTGCTGGTCGCGGTCGGGCGGCGGCCGAACGGCGACCGCATCGGCGCCGAGGCGGCGGGCCTGCGCGTGGACGAGCGCGGCTTCGTGCCGGTGGACGAGCGCCTGCGCACCAACGTCCCCCACATCCATGCGATCGGCGACGTCGCGCGCGCGCCGCTGCTCGCCCACAAGGCCAGCCACGAGGGCAAGGTGGCGGCGGAGGTGATCGCCGGGCTGCCTTCCGCCTTCGACACCACGGCGATCCCGGCCGTCGCCTACACCGATCCCGAGGTGGCGTGGGTGGGGCTCGGCGAGGCCGAGGCGAAGGCGCGCGGCGTCGAGGTGGACGTGGCGCGCTTCCCCTGGCAGGCGAGCGGTCGCGCGCTCGGCATCGGTCGCGCGGAGGGGCTCACCAAGCTGGTCTTCGCGCGCGACACGAAGCGGCTGGTCGGCGCGGGCATCGTCGGCCCGCACGCCGGCGAGCTGATCTCGGAGTGCGCGCTGGCGATCGAGATGGGCGCCGACGCCGAGGACGTGGCGCTCACCGTCCACCCGCACCCGACGCTCTCCGAGACCGTCGCCTTCGCGGCCGAGGTGGCGGCCGGCACCGTCACCGACCTGTACGTGCCCCGGCGCAGGCGCTGAAGCCCCGGCGCGGGGCCGTCACGGGTTGAACGTCTCGCCGCCCATCCCGGTCGAGAAGCTGGGGCCGAAGGCACTGTTCGAGCGGTTCGTGCCGCGGCTCGAACCGGTCCCGAGCCCGCTCGACCGCGACGACGCGCCCGAGGCCTCGTCGCGGTCGCGGCGCGACCGGCTCCCTCGCCCCTCGTCGCGGGTCGAGCGGCGATCGGCGAGCCGCGAGCGCGAACGCGCAGCGAGGCTGGTGCGCGCCTGCGCGCGCGCCCCGCCGCGGAAGGCGGTCCCTCCGCGCGCCGCCGCGCCGCCTCCCGTGTTGGCGACGCCCGGCTGGAGCCGCCCGCTCGCCCACGCGCGCTGGAGCCACACGCGGGTGGCGGTGCCGAGCGGGATCGTGTCGCCGGTGCTCGGCTGGCGGCGCCAGTTGGCGCCCTCGTTGAGGCGCCGCACGCGCTCCTGCACCTCGGGCGGCGGGGGCGGCTTGCCAGGAGTGCACACGTCGCAGGCGGCCGGCGGCAGCTCCACGATCGGGACGTCGCCGCGCTCGGCCAGGGCCGGCGGCACCGAGACGGCGCTCGCGAGCAGCAGCGCCAGGGCGGCTCGCACCCGGACCCCGCGGGTCCGCCGCGCGGGCCGGCTCGAGATCGTCGGCGTCTGGGGGTGGCCAGGCATCGGGCGCGCCTCCGGCCCGACGACCGTACGCGAGCCCGGCCCGCGCCGCCAACCCGACCTTGCAGGACCCCGTCGAGGGACCTTGCAGCGCTTCCGGCTCGCGGCCAAGCTCCGCGCCTCGGCGGGTGGCGGAGCCTGCGGGCGGCCCGCCCGGGCCGATCGAACGGGGACACATGGAAGGGCTCCTGACCACCGAGAACCTGGTCGCGCTGCTCACGCTCACCAGCCTCGAGATCGTGCTCGGGATCGACAACATCGTCTTCATCTCGATCCTGACCGCGAAGCTGCCGCTGCACCAGCAGTCCGGCGCGCGGCGCGTCGGCCTGCTGCTCGCGATGGGCATGCGCATCGCGCTGCTGCTGGCGATCACCTGGGTGATGGGCCTGACCCAGACCCTGTTCACGGCCTTCGACCACGACTTCGCCGGCCGCGACCTGATCCTGCTGCTCGGCGGCTTCTTCCTGGTGGCCAAGGCCACCTGGGAGATCCACGACAAGCTGGAGGGCGGCGGGCGCGAGCCCGGCAAGGCGCCGAAGCACGCGGCCTACGGCGCGATCCTGGTCCAGATCATGCTGCTCGACATCGTGTTCTCGCTCGACTCGGTGATCACCGCGGTGGGCATGGTGCGCAGCATCGAGGTGATGATCGCGGCCGTCGTGATCGCAGTCGCCACGATGATGATCTTCGCCAACCCGATCGCCCGCTTCATCGAGAACCACCCCACGATGAAGATGCTGGCGCTCTCGTTCCTGCTGCTGATCGGCGTGATGCTGATCGCCGACGGCTTCGGCCAGCACGTGAGCAAGGGCTACATCTACTCGGCGATGGCCTTCTCGCTGTTCGTCGAGGTCCTGAACATCCGCGTGCGGAAGGCAGCGGCGCCGCCGGTGGAGCTGCACCAGAGGTACGTGGCCGGCGGGAAGTGAGCGCGGGCGACCGACTTCAGCGGAGCCGCGCGAGATACCGGAGCGTCCGCCGGCCGGGCATGAAGCAGTACGCGCCGCCGCGCATCCGCACGAACTGCGGGAGCATGCGCAGCCGATGCAGGCCGCCGCGCTCGGGAATCGTGAAGTCGTTCGGGCCGCCATTCGCGGGCCAATCCCGGTTCGCGACCAGCGGGTCGGCGTCGTTGGCCATGCCCGCGAACTTGCGGGCGTTCAGCCAGCTCTGCTGGATGAACTCGAACTGGCTCTCGATGTTGGCGTTGAAGCACAGGAAGTGCATGCCGCGGCCCCCGTCGGGCGCGTTCGCCGCACGCATCTTCGCCGGATCGGGCCATCCGGGCACGGCCGCCCCGTAGGATCGCCCCCTCCGCAGGATCCGGCGCCGGCGCGTGATCCGCAGCGAAGCCTCCGCGCCGTCCACCAGGGGCACCGAGTCGCGGGGATTGGCGCGCCGGACGTGCGCCCCGATCGGGCAGCGGAGGCCGTCGGGATCGGAGGCATAGCCGAAGTCGTCGCCCTGGTCGCGACGGGCCGGAGGCTCGCGCTCGGGCCAGCGTGCGAGCGGAGCGCCGTTCGGCCAGCGGCCCACCATCTTGGCCGCCAGGCGGACGGCCTCGGCGCGTTCCCGCCCCTGGAAGAGGTAGCTCCAGAACGCCCCCACGCGCTGCTCGAGCTGTCGCACCACGAGGTAGCTTCCGTTGCGCCCGAAGTCGCCGCGCGGGAGGGAGCCCGAGCCGCCCGCCCCCGCCATCATGTGCGGACTCTCCGAGAGCAGGCCCGCCTCGTTCGGATAGCCGAGCAGGATCTCCCCCGGCGCGATCGCGGTGGCGGAGGCGTCGCTTCTCGTGCCGCGCAGTGCGGGGTTCGCGATGGAGTCCACGAAGCCGAAGTGCTCGCCCGGCACGCCGTCGCGAATCAGCGAGCCCGGCGTCGCGAGCGCATCGAACCGGATGCTCTCCGCGCCCGGCAGGTCGCTCATCTCCTGCGCGGCAGCGGTGGCCCCCGCGTCCGTCGTCGCGTAGACGAGGACGAGGGCGTCGACCCAGCCGGGACCCTCGGAGCCCGGCGAGTACCCCCAATCCCAGTGCCGCGGGTCGTTCTCCCCCACGTCGCCGAGCACGCGCCGCCGATGGCGCCGGGACATGCCCTCGCGGAAGGGCCGGCTGAAGCTCGCGAGGATCTCGGCGTCGAGGCCGAGCGCCGCGAGACCCCGGTGCGTGAAGGCCACGTGGACCGCACGGTCGGGATTCGAATCGCCGGTGTTCACGCGGTCCTCGAGCTCGCTCAGGAAGCGGCATGCCCGCGCGGGATCCCCGAAGCGAAGGCGCAGGAAGCAGGCGCCTTCCAGGTGCCGATACCCGTTCAGGATCAGGGTCTGGACGTCGTCGGCCTCGATCGAAGTTCCCAATGCCGCTCCCTCAGAGCTTCGCGAACCACTCGCGCAGCTCGGCCGGATCCACCAGGCTCGCTCGCAGGCCGTCCGCGACCTCGGTGTTGCGCTGGATGTCCTGGACGGAGAGCGTCGGGTAGGCGCTGTACCAGAGCTCCGGCGGCACCTGGTGCGCGCGCGCATAGCGCTTGAAGCGCGGGCCGTCGGTGGCGCCGCCGAAGACGAGCAGGCGCGTGCGTGGGAAGCCCGAGCAGTGGCTCCAGATCGCGGTCAACGGCTTCGCCGCGTGCTGGACGAAGTCGTCGAGGTAGCTGGCCCAGCTCCCGTCGTAGTTGCTCACGAACAGCAGCCGCCGCCCGCGGTCGAACACGAGCCAGTGCGCGAAGTGGATCGACGGGACTCCGTGCAGCAGCCCCTGCGTGTTCCAGTACGCCGCCCGCAGGTCGATCCCCCACACCACCAGGCGTTGGAGCCAGCGGCGCAGCGGCGAGGTGCCGAGGAAGGTGACGGCGGTGAGCTGGTTCTGCTGCCACCGGTCCTCGTGAGCAGCGAGCCGGGCTTCGTGGCGCTCCTGGCCGCGGCTGTCGAGGGCGTTGCTGCCGGCCGCCTCCTCGACGGCCAGCGCGTCGGCATCCTGCCCTTCGAGGACGCGGAGCCACGCGATCACGGCGACCAGCGCGAGCAGGACCGGGAACCCGAGCCAGGACGTCCGTCCGATCTCCACGAGCGCCCCGAAGAAGAGGGCGACCCCTGCCACGGCATACGCCGTGAAGCCGACGATCGCCCGCTGGCGGTGCTGCTCGAGCCGACCCTGGATCGAGCCGGGCGATGCGGGCTGGTCCAGCGCGCCGGGCCCTCCGAGCTGCTCCTCGACCCGCTTGCGGATCTCGCGATAGCGCGCCGCGAGGTCGGCAGGAAGACCTCCCGCCTCCACGCAGGCGCGCGCCATCACGTAGATCTTCGCCTCTTCGCGGATCCGTCCAACCGTGCGGCCGCGCGCCCCGATGTAGAACGCCTGGGTCCGGACGGCGTGCCGACGGAGGAAGCGCCGGAGCGCGACGGGCGGGGGTCCGGCCCACGCGTCGAACCCGGCACAGTGTCGGAAGATCGGGAGCAGCACGGGGGCGGCCTGCGTGGCGAGCGCGTCGAGATGGTCGTCCTGGCTCCCGTCGTACTGCGTCGAGAAGAGCAGGCACGCGGGCCGCTCGATGCCGTCGGGGCCTCGCGCGGGCTCCAGGATGACGAAGCGCGCGAAGTGGACCGTCTCGAGCAGGAAGGGGGCCCGTTCGTCCCAGGGCCCGCCCTGCAGCAGCTGCGCGCGGAGCGGCGCGAACAGGCGCCCGAGCTCGCGGATGGCGTGCCGGCCGCCCTGGATCGGGGCGATCACGGTCAGGGTGCTCTGGTTCGGGACCATGACCTCTCCTGCCTCGGGCTCCGCCGCGCTGCCCCGCGCGACCCAATACCGCAGGACCGGCGCCCCCTCCTGTGACGGGGATCACACCCCCTGCTGGGCGAACGCTCCAGACTGGGCGGCGTGCTCGCGAGGAATGGCGAGCGGGGCCCGGCGGCTGGCGGGAGCGTGGCGCGGCCGCAGAGCCTGCGGCGGGAGCAGCTCCGCGTAGCGGCCCAGCGTGCCGCGCAGCCGATCGGCGTAGAACGGCGGCAGCTCGTCCGAGCGCCCGTCGTGGAAGGCGCGGAAGCGGGCGTCCGAGCGGAGCAGCGCGCGCAGCGACCGGAACTCCCGCAGCAGGCGCCGGGCGTTGAGGAGCCGGAAGACGTGGAACAACTGGTAGAGCCCGGAGAGCGCCCGCGCCCGTCGCGTGACGCTGCGCGCGGCGGTGAGGTGGGCGAAGAGGTCGATGGCGCGGGCGTAGAACTCCTCGGCCGACTGCTCGCGGAGGGTCGTCACCAGATACGGCGTGTAGTAGAAGGCGAACGGCATCGCGCGCAGGATCCGACCCGAGGCCAGGGACTGCTCGTAGAGTGGAGTGCCGCCGAACGGCGTCATCACGTTGAAGTTGGGCCAGACCTGCGGAAGGCGGTCCATGAACTCGCACAGCCGCGCCACGGGCTCGGGGCCCGTGTCGCAATCCACCCCGAGCAGGAAGTTGGCCTGGAGGCCGGGCACGAAGCGCTGGATCAGCTCGAAGCTTCGGACCACCTGCTCGAGCTTGTCCTGCGGGTCGGCACCGCGCCGCACGCTCGCCTTCTGCGAATAGTCGCCGAAGGACTCGATGCCCGGCGCGAGGAAGGTGCAGCCGGTGTCGCGGAGCCGACGCAGGCGGTCCTCGCGCAGCACCGACAGCGAGGTCTGGATCACGTAGGGGTTGCGGGTCGGCCCGTCGAGCCGCTCGAGCACCTCGAGGACGCGGTCGAACTTGACCGCGAAGTTGGGGTCGTGGAACGGGATCTTGGCGAGCGGAAAACGCTGCGCGACGAAGCGCAGGTCCGCCTCGAGCCGATCGAGCGGGGCCAGCCGATAGGGGGTGTCCCAGTCGGCGCAGAAGTCGCACGCGTAGGGGCAGCCCAGGCTCGCGAGCAGCGGAATGAAGCTGGTCCGTGTCGCGCGCCCCTTCGGGAGATGAGCGATCGCGATCTCGGGCAGCCGCGCCTCGACGGCGGGCACGTCGTCCAGCCGGCGCGGGCTCGACAGCACGACGCCGCGCGGACGGTCGCGCAGCAGCTCCGCGACGAGGGTCCGGTCGCAGTCCTGCACCACGACGTCGAAGAAGCGCAGGGCGTCCTCGGGAAAGGCCTTCGCGTGGGGGCCGCCCAGCACGGTGAGGACCCCGTCGCGCCGGTAGAGCACGGCGAGCGCGCTCGCGAGGACGCTGGCAGGGGTGTGCGAGGAGAGGAAGACGACGTCGAGATCGTCGGGCAGCAGCGACTTCGGGTCCGCCTGTCCCCAGTACGTGGCATAGAATGTCCGGTGCCCGAGCTCGCGGCACCACGAGCTCACCGCCTGCGGAACGATGCTGGCGTAGTGGCGGTTGACGTGGGCGGTGTAGAGGCGGCGCAGGGGCTCGCAGTCGACTTCGGCGATGACCAGCTCGAGGACGCCCACGCGCACGGCTTCGCACCTCGCTGCACCCGCGCGAGACGGTACGCCGAACCCGGATCACTGTCGAAGGAGTCTCGGGATGCAGGGATGGACCTGGAGGGAACGGTGGTGGTACGCGAGAGGTCGCCTCATCGGGGGGGTGCGCCGCGTGGTCCTCTGGCTCCTGCGGACCTTCCGCCCGGTGCAGGCCTTCCGCGACGTCACGCTGGTAACGCGGTTCGACGGCGTCCAGGAGGCCCTGTCGCGCCACCAGGACTTCTCGGTCCGCCTCTTCGGTTCGCGCATGCGGGAGACGGGCGCCGACTTCTTCCTGGGTCACGACGAGGAGCCGCCCTTCCGGGCGCTCCGCGACGCGGCGGCGGCGGCGATCGGCGCCCTCGGGCCGGACCGCCCGCGCGAGATCGCGCGGCGGGCGGCCAGGGAGCTGGTGGAGGCGCGCCTCGTCGAGGGCTGCGGCCTCGACGTCGTGGCCGACCTGGGCGAGCCGGTGCATCTGCGTCTGGTCGAGGAGTGGCTCGGGATCCCCGACCCGGGAAGCCGCGTGCTCCTGGAGTGGGTGCAGCTCGTGTCCTACTACGTCTTCAACCCGCTGCCCACGGTCGCGAATGCGGGCCGTGCCGTCGCGGCGGGGGCGAAGCTCCGCGACTACGTCAGCCGCTCGATGCAGGCCCCGCCGGAGGTGGGCAGCGTGGCCGCGGCCCTGCTCGCGCGCCGCCTGCCCGCCGGCGGACTCGCCGACACCATGGTGGGGCTGGTGGCCGGGGCGCTGGGCCCCGGGCCCCGGCTCTTCCCGGCCATCGTCGATCGCCTGCTCCGGTTGAGGGGGAGCGCACGCAGCGAGCTGTGCGAGGCGGCTCGAAAGGACGACGAGACGAGGGTCCGGGCCTACGTCGTCGAGGCGGCACGGCTCGCACCGGAGCCGAGCCTCGTCATCCGCGCCTGCGAGGGCAGCCACACGATCGCGGGACGCCCGATCGCCCCCGGCAGCACCGTGGTCTGCCTCCTCGACTCCGCGCTGCGCGACCGCCGGAGGTTCGAGCGGCCGCGGCGCTTCCACCCCGGCCGCTGCACGGAGCCCCTGCTGCACCTCGGTACCGGACTCCATGCCTGCATCGGGCGCGACGCCGGGCTCGCCGCGATCACGGCGATGACCACCGAGCTCTTCTCGCTCGCAGGCCTGGAGCGAGCTCCCGGCTGGCGGGGCCGGCTGCGGACCGGCGCGCCCGGGACCCATCCGGGCCAGGACTACCCGAAGCACCTGGAGGTGCGCTTCCGCGCCGACGCCGAAAGGAGTCGACGTGGCCTAGCCTAGACCGGCCCGCACGGTCCGCGCGCGCGCTTCGTGCCCCGGCAGCCCCAGCGCGCACAGCGCGGCCAGCGCCCGGTCCGCGAGCTCGCGGGCGCGCGCCATCTCGCCACGCCGGCCCAGGTGCTCGGCCCACGCGACGTCGGTGAGCGCCGCTTCGCGCGGGCTGCGCCGGGCCTCGGCGCACTTCTGCGCCGCAGCAAACGCCTCGGTCGCCTGCGCCCAGGCCGCCGGGCCCCCCGCGGCCAGCGCGATCGCGAGGGCGCGCCAGGCGCTGCCCTCGCCGAAGCGGTCCCCGCTCGCCGCGCGCTCGAGCGCACGCCGCGCGTACGTCTCGCCGCCCTGCGGGTCGCCGGCGCGGGCGGCCCCTTCGCCGAGCGCGGCCCAGTAGATCGAAGCGCCGAGCAGGCTGCCGTGGGCGTCCATCTCCTCGAGGCCCGCCGCGAGGTCGCGCAACCCGCGCTCACCGCCGTTCGTCATGAGCTCGCACCAGCCCTCGACCGCCCGCGCCATCCCGTGGTTCGTGCGTGCGCCGATCGAGCTCGAGACCCGGCGCCCGAGCCGGGCGTACTCCAGCGCCACCTCCCAGTCCCCCAGCAGCGCGTAGCAGAGCATCCGCACCTGGTTGATCGAGGCGAGCGCCGAGCCGTGGCCCATCGGGTCGATGATCGCGAAGGCCTCGTCGAGTTGGCGGCAGCACGCGTCGCGCTCTCCGCGGTCGGCCTGCACGAGCCCGATGTACGAGAGTGCGTAGGCCATCCCGATCGTCCGCGAGCGCGCCGGCAGCGCCGACCTGCGCAGCGCGATCCCCTTCTCCAGGCACTCGAGCGCGCGATCGTGCTGCGCGTCGTTCGCGAGGTTCTGCCCGAGGTTGCAGTACAGCTGGGAGAGCCAGCGCGGATCGTCCGGGCCGGCCATCTCGATGCAGCGCTCGAAGTGCTCGATCGCGCGCGCGCTCTCGCCCATGGTATGGGCGAGCCAGCCGCTGAAGTAGACGCAGCGCATCTCGCGCTCGCGATCGCGCAGACCGCGCGCGAGCGCAAGAGCGTCCTCGAGCGCGCGCATCTGCTGCTGCGTCGGCCCGTACCACCCCGTCTGCGCCCAGCGGAAGACGAGCTCGATCCGCCGGCGGATCTCGTCGTCGGAGCCGTGCGCCCCGTCGAGCAGCGCGACGGCCTCGCCGTAGAGGGCCCGCGCCTGCTCCAGCGCGAAGGAGGCCGCCGCCTTGTCGCCGGCGCGTTGCAGGTACAGGATCGCCTTGTCGCGATCGTGGCCCCGCGCGTAGTGGTGGGCGAGCTCCTCGAAGTGCGCCGCCAGGCGCTCGCCCGCGTAGTACGACTCGATCGCGCGCCCGGCCAATTCGTGGAGCGCGCGGCGATCGCCGTGCAGCAGCAGCCCGTAGGCGACCTCCTGGGTGATCGCGTGCTTGAAGCGCCAGGCCGCGCGGTCGCCGCGCTGCGCCGCCTCGACGAGCCCCGCGGCGCACAACGTCTCGATCGCGGAGGCGAGCGCCGGGTCATCGGACAGGCGCTCGAGCAGCGGCAGCGAGAACTCCATGCCGAGCACGGCGGCGCTGCGGATCACCCGGCCGGCCCGGGCCTCCAGGCGGTCGATGCGCGCGCGCACGACTCTCTCCACGCTCGCGGGAACCCGCAGCGGGGCCGGCGCCCCGCCGCTCGGGTCGCCCTGGGCGTCCAGGGCGCGCGTCTCGGCGACGGAGCGGCACACCTCCTCGATGAAGAAGGGGTTTCCCCCCGTGCGCGCGAGGATCGCGTCGCGCGCGGCAGCGGGCAGGAATGCGGGGTCGAGGAGCGATGCCACGAGCCTCTCGGCCTCGTCGTCGGAGAGCGGCTGGAGCTCGAGGAGCGTGGGCGGCTCCGGCCAGTCGAGCCGGGGCTGCGGGCGGTGGTTGACCCAGATCACGAGCGGCAGGTCGCGCACGGCGGGCAGCACGTTGCGGAGCGCGAGCTGCGACCCCTCGTCCGCGAGGTGCCAGTCCTCGAGCAGCAGCACCGCAGGACCACGCGCCAGCGCGCGCACGAACGCGACGAGCGCCGTGAAGATCGCCTGCTGCAACGCCTCCCCCAGCAGCGTCGGCGGGAGGGCGTGCGCGGCGGAGGGCAGGCTCGCGAGGTGGAGATAGACGGGCAGGTGCGGCTCGAGCTCGGGCGACAGCGCCCGAATGCGCTCGACTGCGAGCGGCACCGTCGCCTCGTGCTCCTCCTCCTCGCCGAGCTCGAGGAGATCGCGAATCAGCTGCACGAAGGGCGCGTACGGCACCACCGTCCCGACCGGCTCGCAACGAGCCCGGCACACCCGCACCGAGCTGGCCTCGGCGAGGCGCCGGAACTCGTGGAAGAGCCGGCTCTTTCCGACGCCGGGCTCGCCCGACACCGCGAACACGCCGCTCAGTCCGCGTGCGGCCGCTTCGAGGCTCGCGCGGAACAGCGCGAGCTCTGCGCGCCGCCCGACGAAGCGGGACAAGCCGCGCCGCTCCGCCACCTCGAAGGGCGAGCGGGCGACGATGCCGACGACGCGGTGCACCGCCACCGCGCCGGACTTCCCGCGCAGCTCGACGGGGCCGAGGGGCTCGGTGGCGAAGTAGGACGCTACGGCGGCGAACGTGGCCGGGCCGACCAGGATCTCGTCGCTGCCGGCCGACTGCGAGAGTCGCGCACCGGTGTTGACGGCATCGCCCGTCACCCCGAACAGACCGTCGCGGGCATCGCGCTTGCGCGCCACCACGACGCCGGCCTCGATGCCCGTGTGGAGCGCCAGGCGGCAGCCCAGCCGCGGCTCGAGCTCGGTCGCGAACTCGCGGACGAAGCCGTGCAGCGCCAGCGCCGCCTGGACCGCCCTCACGGGATCCTGGTCGTGGGCCACCGGGATGCCGAACAGCGCCATCACCTGGTCGCCGACGAACTGGTTCACGGTCCCGCCGTGCGACTCGACGATCCGCGTGGCCGCCGTCTTGAGTCGATCGAGCACGAGGGCGACGTCCTCGGGGTCGAGCCGCTCGGTCAGTGCGGTGTAGCCGGAGAGGTCGGAGAAGAGCACCGTCGCCGGGCGACGCTGTCCGAGCAGGGGGTCGGAGCTCACCGCCGGCGCGCCGACCGCGCGGCGCCCGCAAGCGGGGCAGAACGCCGCTGCGGGCGGAAGCGCGCGGCCGCAGCCGTCGCAGTGGCGCGCCAGCGGCTCGTGACACTCCGCGCAGGTAGTCGCGGAGGGCGCATTCTGCACACCGCAGCGCAGGCAGTCCATACCGCGCCTCCCGCCCGTCTCAGTATATCGGCGGTGTCGACCGGCGCGGAACCACCGACCCGCCGCCCGCCCCCAGCTCTCGCGTTGCCCCGCGGGAGCCGGTCCGCCGATCAACGTGTCGCGCGAGCGACTTCGGGCCGGGGATGCCCTCTTCGATCCGTTCCATCTGATACGGAAAGAACGGGTTCGACGACAGCCGCATCAGCGAGTCGAGCCCCAGCACCAGCGCCCCGCGCTCGCCGCGCACGCCGACCGAGCCCAGGCGGATGCCGAAGTCCTCGCTCGGGTCGGGCTCGAGGCCGTAGAGGCCGTCGTCGATCGGGAACGGCAGCGCGATGTGCGAGAGCGAGAAGACGCCCGCCGGAAACGCGAGCGCGAGCGGGCGCGAGCGCTCCTCGCGGGCGCCCGCCTCGACGACGCGCTCCGCGATCGCGTTCGACTCCGGGCTCGCGTTGGCGAGGATCGTCGTCCGGTAGCGGCGCGGGGCCGGGGGCAGCAGGCGCCCCAGCTCCACCTCGGCCGGGGCGCGCATCAGCAGTCCGAAGATGGGGTTGCGGTTGCGGTCGTAGAGCACCAGCTCGCTGCCGTTGGCGGGCAGGTGCGCGTAGAGCGACTGCACGATCGCGCGCGTGCTCACCGTGAAGTCGATCACCGACTGGAAGGTGAGGATCGGCGGCAGGCCCTCGAGCCGGCCCTCCGCGGCGAGGCGCGCGATCTGCCGCTGGAGCGCGTCGGAGAGCAGGAAGCTCTGGCGCGCGGCGTTCACCGGGAACGAGTTGTACTTGAAGGGGTTGAACTCCGGCACGACGTCGAGCCAGGCCGCTCTCGCGAAGGCGGGCAGCAGTGCGGGCAGGCCCGCGAGCCCGGCGAAGCGCGCGAAGCGGGTGACGCCGATCATCGGCGAGAGCAGCACCAGCCGGTCCGGCGCCGGGAGCGAGGCGTCCTCGAGCGCGTCGAGCGCGTACTGCATCGCGAGCGCGCCGCCGTTCGAGTAGCCGATCAGGTGGAGCGGAGGCTCGGGCCCGACGCGGCGACGCGCCTCGCGCACCGCGAGCCGCGTCGCGGCGGCCCAGTCCTGCCAGACGGCCCCGGTGAGCCCGCCCGGCACCGTGCCGTGGCCCGGCAGGCGGATCGCGATCCCGAGGAAGCCGTGGGCGCGGTAGCGCTCGAGGATGCGGCGCCCGCTGTAGGGAGAGTCGGTGAGGCCGTGCAGGAACACGACGACACCCTTCGGCGTTCCCTCCGGCTCGCTCACGAAGCTGCGGTTCCAGTCGTGCGCGAAGCGGCCGGGGTGGAGCGGGCTCCCCTCGAAGTAGCGGTTGGCCGGCACGCGCTCCTCGGGCGCCAGGCGCGCGCCCATCGTGCTGCGCACCGCCGCGAACGCCGCCTCCTCGGTGGCCAGGTACGCGGCCCAGTCCGCGCGGTCGAGCTCGTCGGCGTGCAGCTCCGGCGGCACCAGCTCGTGCCACGGCTCGAGGGGAGACCCGCGCAGGGCGTCCCAGGCGCGCACGACGAGGATCGTCAGCAGGATCACGGCGAAGAGCGAGGCGATGCGCCTCGCCATGCGCAGCAGGGTCGAACGCATGCGGGCACGCCCTCCGGAGGGGCGGGACATGTAGCAGGTGGAGGGGGCGGCAGGGGCGGCTACGGGCGGCCGTGTCGCATCCGGCCGAGCGCGCCGGGCCCGACGTCGGCGAGCCACCGGCGCCGGGCAAGCATGATGCCAGTCGTTTCATCAGGAGCGCGTGAGGCGTCGGGCGCACCGGGCGCACAGCCCGTGGCTGACGGCGCCCGAGGTCACCGGGCTGGCCGAGCGATGGCCCAGATCGGTCCCGCACCAGGCGCACACCACCGTCACGGCGTGGCGGCGGCGGGTCGTCGCGAGCGTGCTGGCCACATCCGGCCTCTTGGCCGGGGCCTTCGGGCGCCGGGCACGCGCCCCGCTCGAGCTGCGGGAAGGGGAGCGGCCCGGGATGTGCTGCGTGATCCAGACGAATCCGGGGATCGATCGGTACCATTTCGCCGGGGAACGCTTCGCGGTGCGGATGGTCGCAACCTCCAGGACGCGCGCGGGAGGAAGAGCGCGTGCGCGGATTGTCGATCCGCGTGGAGCCCGGCGTCATTCCCCAAATGGGGGGCCGCCTTCGTACCGGGTCCGGATGTGGACGGAGGCTCGCCTTGACACCGTCTGCCGATCGGCGAACACTCGCGTCGGTGGGCGACTCGCAGATCCGGCCACGAGCACCGAGCCGACGGCGCTCGCGGCCGGGCGAGGGTTGGCGTGCAGATCGCCTCTCCCGAGCTCGAGCCCACCTTCCACGACGTCGAGGCCCTGTCCTTCGTCCTCGACCAGATGCCGGTCGGCATCCTGCTGGTCGAGGGCACGGGCCGCGTCGTCTGGATGAACCAGCGCGCGCGGGCTCGCGTCGCGCCCGGCGGCGCTCTCGAGCTGCGCGGCGAGCGGCTCGCGGCCCGCTGGCATGCGGAGACGCTCGCACTCCAGCGCCTCATCGAGCGCACGGCCGGCCCGAATGGCAAGGGGGAGCCCGAGACGCTCGCTCTCACGCGCTCGTCCGCGAGCACGGCTCCGCTCGTGATCGTCGCCCGCCGCGTCGACCGCTCCCGGGGGCCCCCGACGCCGCGCGCCGCGCAGGCGGTCCTCTTCCTCTCCGACGCGGACCACCAGCTCCGTGCCAGCCGCCAGCGCCTGCGCCGGCTCTTCGATCTCACGCCCGCGGAGTGCGAGGTGACCGCCCTGCTCGCCGCGGGCCACTCCCTGCGCGCCGCGGCCGAAAAGCTCGCGATCACCAACGAGTCGGCCCGCACCTATCTCAAGCGCGCGCTGCAGAAGACCGGGACGCGGCGGCAGGCGGAGCTGGTGAGGCTGGCGCTGTCGGTGGCGACGGCGGGCGAGGACGAAGCCTAGCGGGGCCCCACCTAGATCGTAGGACGCCTCTTCCTTGCGGCGAGCCTTCCCAAACGCTCGATCGCGTCGACGAAGCCGGTCGCGAGGTCCTCGACGTCGGGCACCATCTCCTTGCACGCCATCGCCCCGAAGCACAACCGGTCCATCAGGCTCAGCACGGTGAGGTTGAGGCCCGAGCCCTGCTGTACGGGGCCGAGCGGGTAGACCCGAACCACCCTGGCGGTGCCACAGCAGAGGGGAACGGCCGGCCCGGGCAGGTTCGAGATCACGAGGTTCCAGAGGAATGGGAGCCGATCGGCGACGTGGGCGGACGAGTAGAGCTCCATCGCATGGGTGAGGAGCCACGGCACTGTGATGCTCGTGACGACATCGGTGAACTGCTGGAACACGTCACCGCGGGCCTGGCCGTGCTCCGCCTTCGCCCGCCGCGTCTCGGCGCAGATCGCCATCAGTCGCTCGACCGGGTCCTCGATCTGGACCGGCAGATGCACGAGGATCATGGAGACCCGGTTGCCGGAGTCCTCCTCGCCCTCTGTCCGCACGGCGACGGGCACGTTGGCGACGAGCGGTCGCTCGGGAAGGCCGCCGTGGACGAGCAGCCAGGAGCGCAAGGCGCCGCAGCTCGCTGCGAGCACCACGTCGTTGATCGTCGTGCCGAACGCGCGCTTGATGATCTTGAGTTCGTCGAAGGCGACGTCGGCGAGCGCCACCGATCGGTGCGGCGTGAGCGCGCCGTTGAAGGGCGTCGCTGGGGCTTCGAAGAAGCGGGCGGAGTTGCCGCCGCTGTGGGCCAGGGCCGCCTGGCCGATCCTCGTGGCTACGTCGCCGATCGCCCGGATCGCGTGCAGAGGCCTGGTAGCGAGCGAGCGAGCGGTGTCGGCGGCGAACCACGCGAGCGATGGCTCGCGGTCGGGCGTCCACGCCTCCCCTGGCGGCGGCACCGTGCGGCCCTCGGGTGTCGGGTCGAAGAGGCAGCCGAGGAGGCGCGCCACGACCTGACCGCCGTCCATGGCGGCGTGGTGGACCTTGGCGACGATCGCGATCCGATCGCCCTCGACCCCTTCGACGACGACTACCTCCCAGAGCGGCTTCGTCCGCTCCAGGAGACGGCCGGCAGAGTCGCCGACGAACTCTGCGAGCTCACGCATCCTCCCGGGGGAGGGAATTGCGGCGCGGCGCAGATGGTTGTCGAGGTCGAAGGTCGGGTCCTCGATCCAATGCGGGTCGCCGAGCTTGAGCGGGCCCTGGACGAGCCGGCGCCGAAGGGGCGCGAGCAGGTGCATCCGCTCCTCGAACACACGTCGCATCACCTGGAACGGTGGTTCCTCGGACGACGGCTCCAAGATGACGACGCCCATGGTGTGCATGGGCATCTCCGGGGTCTCCGCATAGAGCATCCCGGCGTCGAGGCTCGTCACGCGGCGCATCGCGATCCGAGCATAGGCCGAACTCTGCCGATCCGGCTCGCTCGCGGGCGCGATCCATTCAGGCCAGGCCCACGCGACCCGTCGGCGCCGCCGCAGCCACAGGTGCGGTGCCAGCAGGAAGGCCAGCTCGCAGCCGGATCGGCCGGGAACTCGCCGAGGCAGTCGCCGTCGTCGTCGCGGCCGGCGTCGCAGGCCCCGTCGGCGGCCCTAGCCACGCCTCACGGCGGCGACGCCGAGAAGCGTCGCTACTGCTACGAGTCCGCCGAGCGCCGGGCCCGGCTCCGGAATGACGTGGATCGACGCCCGCAGAACCGCGCCGTCTCCGAGCACCGCCTCGACGATCCACTCTCCGGGGAAGATCGGAGCGAACGCGAAAGCGAACGGCGTCGATCCCAGGAGCTCCCGCAGCAGGAAGGGGCTGCCCACCGGATCGATGACGACGACGCTGGCGTCCTCCACGTCCGGATCGGCATCGATGACGACCCCGACGATCTCGCCGTCCTCGACAACGGCTCCCTGGCTGAGCACTGTTCCTGCCCAGAGCGCGGTGATGCCGTCCTCGTCGAGGGTGTCGGCGACGCGAGGATCCGTCCCCGCCGCCGCCTCTTCGTCGTTGCCGAGCCCGTCGCCGTCGACGTCGAGATCGCACGCCGTGCCGATGCCGTCGCCGTCGGGGTCCTGCTGGCCCGGATTGAACGTGTCCGGGCAGTTATCGCCGAGATTCGGCTGCCCATCGCCGTCGGTGTCGCCGGGATCCGGGACGCACGCTTCCTGCTGTTCCGGGTTCGCGACGTTCGGGCAGTTGTCCGACTCGTTCGCGATTCCGTCGCCGTCGACGTCGGGATCGCAGGTGTTTCCCTGCCCGTCCTCGTCGAGATCGTCCTGGGATGTGTTGGCGAGCGCCGGGCAGTTGTCGTTCTCGTCGTCGACGCCGTCGCCGTCGTCGTCGGGATCGCAGACGTCGCCCTGATCGTCGCCGTCCAGGTCCTCTTGACCCGAGTTCGGATCGTTCGGGCAGTTGTCGTCGAGATCGAGCAGGCCGTCGCCGTCGCGGTCTCCGTACACCCAGAAGTGCACTTCGTCGAAGCTGCCCTCCGCTTCGCCCGCGAGCTGCGCGATGTACTCGCCGGGGAGCGACGAGTCGCAGCGCGGATCGTCGAAGTCGGGGCCGGGCCAGGACAAGCTCCGATCGAAGTCAAACGGCTCGGTGACGCCGAAGTACAGGTTGGGGCAGAGGATCGTGATGGTTGCGGGCTGCCCCGGGTTCACGTCGGCCGAGAGCGACAACGTGTCACCGACCGGGATGCGTCGAGGGATCACCTCGAGATCCAAGGGCGCGAGGACGGTGAAAGGCAGGTTGATCTGGTAGGTCGTGGCCAGGCCCGAGGCGTCGAGGCGCCGATAGCTGAACGTCGCTACGTAGTCCCCCGGTTTGCTCAAGGTGGAGCATTGGATCAGGAAGTTCGACCAGCCGGGCGCCGGGAACGTGACGTCGTAGCCGTAGCCGTACTGGTTGAACTGAAGAAGATTGCGATCGTTCGTGCATGGACCGTTGAAGTGGATCTGCGTCGGCTGCTCGGCGCCCTCGAGTCCGCCCGGCCACGCTCCGATCTCGCTCGTGAACGAGAACGTGATCGAGCCACCCACCGGGACGACGGCGGGCTCAAGCGTGAACGTCGCAGCACGGGCGTCGGCGAGCACGCCGAGTCCCAGCAACACCGCAAAGAGCTTCGAACCGTGGTTGTGCATCATGCCGTGCTCTCCGCACCCGCTCGCAGTGCAGTTACGATGTCCCCCGCAATGCGCCGCTCGGCGGAAGACGTCCCAGCACAGTGCCCACGCCACACCCGAAAAGCAGTCCATTAGCTGCGCCCTGTCCGTCGATGTCAACATCCAACTGAAGTTTCGGACGCAGCGCCTCATCTCCGCCGCAGCCGGTGAACCCGCGCGGGGGCCGTGCTGTTGGCCGACCGGCTGCGATCTATTCCATCGCGGGCCTGTCCGCTTACACCGCCGCGTTGCGCACTCGCCGGCCACGTCGGAGCACGGCTGCTCTAGCGGCAATCAGTGCGACAACGCCCCGACCGAAGCCGGGGCGTGTCCCGTCGAAGCTCACTGTCTGCTCAGGCCCGCGCGGCCCTACGGCGCTGCTGCAGCCACAGGAGCGGTGGAAGCAGGTC
>Ga0105107_10000807_pt1 | contig 20208 bp, 14 predicted proteins | sample PPLLaktember2015_6_FD_79335 | JGI IMG/M metagenome (GOLD analysis project Ga0105107, IMG submission 79335) | Freshwater sediment microbial communities from Prairie Pothole Lake near Jamestown, North Dakota, USA - PPLs Lake P8 Core (1) Depth... | ecosystem: Environmental > Aquatic > Freshwater >... | reverse complement strand
TCGCCGTGGCCGACGTCAAATTCCGGGTGGCCCGAGGGCACGCGGCGGTTCAAGTCGGTGGCAGGGCGGCCGTAGCCGTTCTTCTCGGACGGCGCCGAGAACAGCGCGTCGAAGCCGCGGCCGAGGTCGGGCAGATTGACGCGGTCCTGCGGGCGCTTCGGGCCCGACAGGCTGGGCACGATGCTGTCGAGGTCGAGTTCGATGACTTCGGTGTAGTCGATGTCGCCTTTTTTCGGCATGCCGAACATGCCCTGCGCCTTGAAGTAGGCCTCGATCGCGGAGACCAGCTCCGGCTCGCGGCCGGTCATGCGGAAGTAGTCGACGGTCTTTTCATCGACCGGGAAGTAGCCCATCGTGGCCCCGTATTCGGGCGCCATGTTCGCCACCGTGCAGCGGTCGGCGGCGGTCAGCGCGGCAGCGCCTTCGCCGAAGAACTCGACGAACTTGCCGACGACCTTGGCCTTGCGCATCAGTTCGGTGACGGTCAGCGCGAGGTCGGTCGCGGTAACGCCTTCGCGCAGCCTGCCGGTCAGGTGGCAACCGACGACGTCGGGGGTCAGAAAGGCGTTGGGCTGGCCGAGCATGCCGGCCTCGGCTTCGATGCCGCCCACGCCCCAGGCCACGATGCCGATGCCGTTGACCATGGTGGTATGCGAGTCGGTGCCGAACACAGTGTCCGGGAACCACACGCCGTCCTTTTCCCAGACGCCGCGCGACAGGTGTTCCATGTTGATCTGGTGAATGATGCCGTTGCCGGGCGGCACCACACGCACGGTCTTGAACGCGCCCTGCGCCCACTTCACGAAGCGGTAACGTTCGGCATTGCGCTTGAATTCGATTTCCTGGTTGACCTGCACGGCGTCCGGGCGGTTGTAGACGTCGATTTCGACCGAGTGGTCGACGACGACGTCGACGGGCACCAGTGGCTCGATATTGCCGGGCGGCACGCCCAGGCGTTCCGCCGCTGCGCGCATCGCGGACAGGTCGTTCAGCGTGCCGAAACCGATCAGGTCCTGCAGCACGATGCGCACGACGATGAAGGGGATTTCCGCGGTGCGCTTGCCGTTGGCCTGCCAGGCGGCGAGGGCCTTGACGTGATCGTCGGTGACGCGTTTGCCGTCGCAGTGGCGCACCAGCGCTTCGAGCACGACGCGGATCGAACGCGGCAGGCGCGAGACCTTGCCGAGGCCCGCGGCTTCGAGGGCAGCGAGGCTGTGGTATTTGCCGGTCTTGCCGGGGGAAGGAGTGAATTCCTTGAGGGTCTTGAAGGTGTCTTGTGCCATGTGTTTATGCCTCAGTGAGTACGTACGGCCTTGATTTTCACGGAACAGGTGAATCCGGATCATGATCCGAACATTGTCATGCAGATCATGTGTTCGTCATGCCGGCGCAAGCCGGCATCCAGTCAGGTGACAGCTTGTTCGACATGTCCGGCCTGGACCCCGGCTTTCGCCGGGGTGACGGATCGAATATCGATGTGCCGGCAGTTCGCGAAACCACGGGAGCCGACGTGATCAAGGTAGATCATTATCAGGCTGCCATCAGTTCGCGGAGAACGAGCGCAGCCTGACTGCGCACCGTGTATACCGGCAAAGCCGTTCGTTCTGCGCGGCCGATGAGGTTCATTGTTAAGCCGCTGCCATCAGTTCGCGGAGAACGAACGGCAGGATGCCGCCGTGCTTGAGGTATTCCACCTCGATCGGCGAGTCGACGCGCAGCGTCACGGTGACGTTCTGGGTCTTGCCGTCTGCGCGATGGATGACCAGCGTCACGTCCTGCATGGGCTTGATGTTGCCGCCTTCGACGCCGATCAGATCAAAGCTCTCGGTGCCGGTGATGCCCAGTGACTGCACGCTGTCGGCGCCCTTGAATTGGCAGGGCAGCACGCCCATGCCGACCAGGTTGGAGCGGTGGATGCGCTCGTAGCCGCGGGCGACGACGACGCGGATGCCGAGCATTTGCGTGCCCTTGGCCGCCCAGTCGCGCGATGAACCGGTGCCGTATTCCTCGCCGCCGAAGACGAACAGCGGCACCTTGTCCTTCTGGTAGCGCATGGCGGCTTCGTAAATCGTCATCTTGTCGCCGCTGGGCTGGTGCAGGGTCACGCTGCCTTCGCTGCCGGGCACCATCAGGTTCTTGATGCGCGGATTGGCGAAGGCGCCGCGCACCATCACTTCGTGGTTGGTGCGGCGCGAGCCGAAACTCGACAGATCGGTGCTGCCGGCGGCAATCAGCCAGTCACCGGCCAGCGTGCCCTTGCGGATCGGGGCCACCGGGCTGATGTGGTCGGTGGTCAGCTTGTTGCCGTAAATGCCCAGCGCGCGGCCGCCTTTGATATCGATGACCTTGGGCAGCTCGCGCTTGAAGCCCTCGAACAGCGGCGGCTCGAGCATGTATGTCGATTTCGGGTCCCACTGGAACAGCGCGCCCTTGGCTTCGGGGATGGCGTCCCACAGGTCTTTCGCTCCGGAGAGGTCGCCGTATTCGCGGCGGAAGTTTTCGCTGTTGGTCGCAAACTTCATCAGTGCTTCCACTTCTGCCGGCGTCGGCCACAGGTCTTTCAGGAACACCGGCTTGCCGTTCTTGTCGTTGCCGAGAGGATCGGTGTCGACGTTTTTCAGGACCGTGCCGGCGAGCGCGAAGGCCACGACCAGTGGCGGGCTCATCAGGAAGTTGGCTTTCAGGCTCTGGTGCACGCGGGCCTCGAAGTTGCGGTTGCCGGAGAGCACGGCCGCGGCGATCACGTCGTTCTTGACAATCGATTCCTCGAGGTCCTTGTCGAGCGGACCCGCCAGGCCCATGCACGTGGTGCAGCCATACGCAACGACATGGAAGCCAAGCTGTTCCAGGTAGGGCAGCAGGCCTGACTGTTTCAGGTACGCCGTGACGACCTTGGAGCCGGGGGCCATCGAGGTTTTCACGCGCGGATGCGGCTTCATGCCTTTTTCGACGGCCTTTTTCGCCAGCAGGCCGGCGGCCAGCAGCACCCAGGGGTTGGAGGTGTTGGTGCAGGAAGTAATCGCCGCGATGCCGATGTCGCCGTGGCCGACGTCGCCGATGGCGCTGTTGGCCACCGGGAAGCGCTTGCCGAGGTCGGCGGCCGGCTTGTTGTAGCCGCTCTCGGCCACCGGCTTCGCGAACAGTTCGGTGAAGCGGGCCTTGATGTCCTCGAGATTGATGCGGTCCTCGGGCTGCTTCGGGCCGGAGACGCTGGGGCGCACCGTCGACAGATCGAGTTCGACGACCTGCGAGTAGTCGATCTGGCCCTTTTTCGGGATGCCGTACATGCCCTGCGCCTTGAGGTAGGACTCGATGGCATCGCAGTGTTCTTCGCGGCCGGACATGCGGTAGTACTCGAGCGTCTTGTCGTCGATCGCGAAAAAGCCGCAGGTCGCGCCGTAGTCGGGCGCCATGTTGGCGACGGTGGCGCGGTCGGTCGGCGACAGCGACTCGGCGCCCTCGCCGAAGTATTCGACGAACTTGTTGACGACCTTGGTCTTGCGCAGCAGTTCGGTGACGGTCAGCACGAGGTCGGTCGCGGTGACGCCGGGGTTGAGCTTGCCGGTCATGTGCACGCCGACGACGTCCGGGGTCAGGAAGTAGTAGGGCTGGCCGAGCATGCCGGCCTCTGCCTCGATGCCGCCCACGCCCCAGGCCAGCACGCCGATGGCGTTGACCATCGTCGTGTGCGAGTCGGTGCCGACGGTGGAGTCGGGATAGTAGACACCGTCTTTTTCCCAGACGCCGCGCGACAGGTATTCGAGGTTGACCTGGTGGCAGATGCCGTTGCCCGGCGGCACGACGCGGATGCCGGAGAAGGCCTGCTTGGCCCACTTGAGGAAGGTGTAACGCTCGCCGTTGCGTTCGAATTCGATTTCCATGTTTTTGCGCAGCGCATCGACCGAGTTGTGCACGTCGATCACCACGGAATGGTCGACGACGAGGTCTACCGGCACCAGCGGTTCGATCTTGGTCGGCTCGAAATTCTGGCGCCGGGCTTCGGCGCGCATCGCGGCGAAGTCGTTCAGCGCCGGAAAGCCGGCCATGTCCTGCAGCATGATGCGCGCGAGGACGAAGGGGATTTCCTGGGTGCGCGGCGCGTTGGGCTGCCAGCCGGCGAGTTCACGCACGCGGTCTTCGGAAATACGCACGCCGTCACAGTTCCGGAGTACGGACTCCAGCACCACGCGCAGGCTCACCGGCAGACGGGAAACCTTGCCGAGACCGGCTTCCTCAAGCGCGGCCAGCGAGTAATACTTTCCGGTCTTGCCGGACTTGAGTTTGAATTCCCGTAACGAGTTGAACGCATTGTTGGCCACGCGGATACTCCTTGAATTTGAGAGGTACAGACAAACGGAAGATTATAAGGCGTTGGCGGACGGGAATAAATCCGCACTGCTTGCAGGCGTAATGTTCGCCATGCGGAATCAGCCGCCTTTTTTGTTCGACTGTGTCTGCTTGTATTCGGCGAACTGGCGGGTCTTGTAGGCGCCGCTGGCGACGAATTCGGCGAGCAGCTTGAATTCCCCGACGTCGCGCACCGCGCCGGTGATGCGCACGATTTCGGTGCCGTTGAGGTCATGGAAAGCGAAGGTCGGCGTGGCGCGGGCCTTGGCGCTGGAGGCAAAGGCTTTTTCGGTAACGTCGCGGCCGCCGAAGTCTTTCAGCGGCACCGCGCCGTTGATGTCGACGGTGAAGCTGACGAAATGCCGGCGGTAGAGTTCCTGTACGTCGACGCGGTTGAGCACGTTCTGCTTCATGTAGAGGCAGGCCGGGCAGCCTTCCTGCTCGTACATCAGCAGCACCGCTTTTTTGTTGGCGGCTTTCGCGTCGGCCAGTTCGGCCTTGAGGTCGCCGGTGTTGGCATCGAAGAAATGCGTGATCGCCTCGCGCGTGGCGGTGGCCGGCCCAGCGGCCCACAGACTGCAGCTGACGGCGAGCGCCAGCAGCGACAGGATATAGCGTAGGGATTTCATTAAAATATAAATAAAAACAATAACTTATGGGTTAAACCGGGGTGTCGGCCTAGATCACCAACAGATCAACGAACTCGTTGACCGGGACCGCTTCCAGCTTTTTCTGATCCTGACACAGGGCGTAAATCGCCGCGCGCTGTTTTTCCGGGAAGCGACGTGCGAGGTTGGTGCGGAACTTGGCTTCGAGCAGTGGTATGCCTTCCTTGCGGCGGCGGCGATGCCCCACCGGGTATTCGACGGCGATGTTGGCGGTCTTGCTGCCGTCCTTGAAAAACACCTGGATGGCGTTGGCGATCGAGCGCTTCTGCGGGTCCAGATAATCCTTGGACCACGGCCTGTTTTCCACGCATTCCATTTTGTCGCGCAGCTGGTCGACGCGCGGGTCGTGAGCGACATCGTCCTCGTAATCGGCGGCCGTCAGGTTGCCCTTGATCAGGCCGATCGCGGCCATGTACTGGATGCAGTGGTCGCGGTCGGCCGGATTGTTCAGCGGTCCCTTCTTGTCGATGATGCGGATCGCCGACTCGTGGGTGGTGATGACGACTTTCTTGATATCGGCGAGGCGGTCCTTGACCTGGGGGTGCAGCCGGACTGCGCATTCCACCGCGGTCTGCGCATGGAACTCCGCCGGAAAGGAAATCTTGAACAGCACGTTTTCCATCACATACGAACCGTAGCTGCGGGTGAACCGGAACGGTTTGCCCTTGAACAGCACGTCGTAGAAGCCCCAGCCTTTCGCGGTCAGCCCCGACGGATAGCCCATCTCGCCCTTGGCCGCCATCAGTGCCAGGCGCACGGCGCGGCTGGTGGCGTCGCCCGCGGCCCAGGACTTGCGCGAGCCGGTGTTCGGTGCATGGCGATAGGTGCGCAGCGACTGGCCGTCGATCCACGCGTTCGATACCGCATTGATGATTTCATCGCGGGAGAGGCCCAGCATGTTCGCAACGACGGCAGTGGAGGCGACCTTGACCAACAGCACGTGATCGAGGCCGACGCGGTTGAAGCTGTTTTCCAGCGCGATCACGCCCTGGATTTCATGGGCCTTGATCATGCCGGTCAGCACGTCGCGCATCACCAGCGGTTTTTTGCCATTGGCCACGGCTTGGCGCGACAGGTAATCCGCCATGGCAAGGATGCCGCCGAGGTTGTCGGACGGATGGCCCCATTCCGCGGCGAGCCAGGTGTCGTTGAAATCGAGCCAGCGGATCATGCAGCCGATGTTGAATGCGGCCATCACCGGATCGAGCTGGAACGAGGTGCCTGGCACCCTTGCCCCGTTGACCATGGTCGCGCCGGGCACCACCGGCCCCATCAGTTTGGTGCATGCCGGATAGGACAGTGCTTCGAAACCGCAGCCCAGCGTGTCCATCAGGCACAGGCGAGCCGTGTTATAGGCCTCGGCGCTGGCAATTTTCGCTTTCGCGGCGTAATCGGCGATGTCGGTGATGACCTGGTCGGGTTTGGGGCGGACGTTGGAGATGTGGCTGCTCATGGGTTTGGAGGTGTGATTGGTTATTGGTAAAAGGTAAGCGGTAAATGGTAAGCAGTAAGCAGTAAGCGGGACTTGCTCGTTTCCAGAGGTTCCGCTTACCGCTTACTACTCACCGCTTACTTCCTGTCCTTCAAAGGCACGAAGCTGCGGTTTTCCGGCCCGGTGTAGACGGCGGTCGGGCGGATGATCTTGTTGTCGATGCGCTGCTCGATGACATGTGCCGACCAGCCGCTGGTGCGCGAAATGATGAACAGCGGCGTGAACATCGGCGTCGGCACGCCCATGCGGTGATAGGACACCGCGGAATACCAGTCGAGGTTCGCGAACATTGTTTTCTCGCGCATCATCACCGTCTCGATGCGTTCTGCGATGTCGAACATCTTCAGGTCGCCGGCTTCCGTCGACAGCTGCCGGGCGACTTCCTTGATGATCTTGTTGCGCGGGTCGGCAATCGTATAGACCGGATGGCCGAAGCCGATCACCACTTCCTTGTTGGCGATGCGGGTGACGACGTCGCTCTCGGCATCGTCCGGCGTGGCGTAGCGGTTCATCACCTCGAAGCCGACTTCATTGGCGCCGCCGTGCTTGGGGCCGCGCAGTGCGCCGATGCCGCCGGTAATCGCGGAATGGATGTCGGAGCCGGTGCCGGCGATGACCCGGGCGGCGAAGGTCGAAGCGTTGTACTCGTGTTCCGCGTAGAGGTTCAGCGAGGTGTGCATCGCGCGCACCCATGATGCCGGTGCAGGGTGGCCGTGCAGCAGGTGCAGGAAGTGGCCGCCGATGGAATCATCATCGGTCTCGACCTCGATGCGCCGGCCGTTGTGGCTGTAGTGGTACCAGTAGAGCAGCATCGAGCCGAACGAGGCCATCAACCGGTCGGCGATGTCGCGCGCCCCGGGCAGGTTGTGGTCCTCGCGCTCGGGGAGTGCTGCGCCAAGCGCCGAGCAGCCGGTGCGCATGACATCCATCGGGTGGGCGGCGGCGGGCAACTGCTCGAGCACGTTGCGCACGACGGCGGGGAGGCCGCGCAGCGCTGTGAGTTTGGTCTTGTAGGCGCGCAGCTCGGCGGCGTTGGGCAGCTTGCCGTGCACCAGCAGGTAGGCAATTTCCTCGAATTCGCAGGCTTCGGCGATGTCGAGAATATCGTAGCCGCGGTAGTGCAGGTCGTTGCCGCTGCGCCCGACCGTGCACAGTGCAGTGCTGCCGGCAGGCACGCCGGACAGTGCCACGGATTTTTTCGGCTTGAAACCGGAAGGGCTGGTTTGCTCGCTCATCGGGGATCCTTCGGTTGCGGATAAAAAAAGCGGACGCTGCGTAAAAGCAGGGTCCGCTTTGTTGTCGGCATGCGCAGCCGGTCAGCCGAGCAGCCCGCGAATGGAATCGCGTTCTTCCTGCAGTTCCTTCAGCGTGGCCTGCATGCGGGCCTGGCTGAAAGTGCTTTGTTTCAACCCCTGGACGATGGTGTACTTGCCGTCCTTGCAGGTGACCGGAAAGCCGTAAATCATGCCGGCCGGAATGTCATAGCTGCCATCCGAGGGGATACCCATGCTGACCCAGTTGCCGGCCTTCGTGCCGTGCACCCAGTCGCGGACATGGTCGATCGCCGCGTTGGCCGCGCTGGCCGCCGAGGACAGGCCGCGCGCGTCGATGATCGCCGCGCCGCGTTTCTGGATCGTCGGAATGAACGTGTTTTCCAGCCAGGCCTTGTCGCGGATCATCGGCCAGACTTTCTTGCCGCCGGCGGTCGCCTGGAAAATGTCCGGATACTGGGTCGCCGAGTGGTTGCCCCAGACGATCATTTTCTTGATGTCGGTTACCGGCCTGCCGATTTTCTGCGCGACCTGCGTCAGCGCGCGGTTGTGGTCGAGGCGCATCATCGCCGAGAAATTTTCGGGTTTCAGTTTGGGCGCGTTGTTCATCGCGATCAGGCAGTTGGTATTCGCGGGATTGCCGACGACCAGCACCTTGACGCTGCGTTTGGCGACTTCTGACAACGCCTTGCCCTGCGGCGCGAAAATCTTGCCGTTGGCTTCGAGCAGGTCCTTGCGCTCCATGCCGGGGCCGCGAGGGCGCGCGCCGACCAGCAGTGCGACATCGGCATCGGCAAAGGCAACCATCGGATCGGCGGCCGGCACCATGCCGTGCAGCAGCGGGAATGCGCAGTCGTCGAGTTCCATCATCACCCCCTTCAGCGCCTTCTGCGCGCGCTCATCCGGGATTTCGAGCATCTGCAGAATCACCGGCTGGTCCTTGCCGAGCATTTCGCCACTGGCAATGCGGAAGAGCAGGCTGTAGCCGATCTGGCCGGCGGCGCCGGTCACTGCCACGCGCATGGGTTGTTTCATCTGGAAGCTCCTGAATTTGCTTGGTTTTTGGGGAAGGCGGCGGCGTTGCGGGGCGGGATTTCGGCGGCGTAACGCGCTTCGATTAACCCGCCGATGATAGCGAACGCGGGGAATTACGGTCAACACGTCGCCGGCGTACGCGAAATCATGCGCATGTCATGGACAAGTGGCTGCACGGCGCGCGATCGTCGGCGTCTTGCCGGCTGCTGCGCACGATGGATCCGGCCGCGCTACCGCGTGCCGATATTGCATGACGGCATGTGGAATGCAATTGACAAAGAGTTTACGCGTGCGTCAACGCTGCGTGCTCAGCTGAACAGTTTTGACGATTGGGCAGCACATTTTTGCGTTTCTTGAGTGCAGGAAAGCTGGTAGTATTTCATGCGCTTATTGGCAGTTATCCGCTGTGTTGGGCAGTACCAAAAACTCTCAACTGATGTCGCACGTGCAGTGCAGCATTGCGGTTGTTCCGGCGGGCATGAAACATCACCGTTGCAGTTGTGTCCGGGCTTCCTGCCGGTGCGCCGGACGTTGAGCTTTATTTGCAATCAAGGAGAGCGTGTGTCGTCGACAGTCGCCAAACCCAGGCCCAAGCATCTGAATCTGATGCAGATCCGGCTCCCCATCCCGGGCATTATTTCCATCATGCATCGCATCAGCGGTGCCCTACTGTTTCTGCTGCTGCCATTGTTGCTGTGGCTGTTCCAGGCGAGCCTCGAGTCCCCGGCCACTTTTGCCGAATTCCGCGCTGTGGTGACCCATCCGCTGATGAAGCTGGTGCTGCTCGGCCTGCTGTGGGGCTATCTGCACCACCTGTTTGCCGGGCTGCGCCACCTGTTCCTCGACCTCGATATCGGCACCGAACTGGAAATGGCACGGCTCACCAGCATCATTGTCCTGGCGGCCGGTATCGTGCTGACGCTGGTGGCGGGGGTGGCGTTATGGTGAGGCGCGAAGTGGTCGGCGCCCATTACGGTCTGCGCGACTGGCTCGCGCAGCGCGTGACCGCGGTGATCATGCTGGTCTATACGCTGCTGGTGCTGCTGGCGCTGGTGCTGTTGCCAAACTTCGACTACGGGCACTGGCATGCGCTGTGGCAGCTGCCGCTGATGCGTTATGCGACGGTGCTGTTCGTCGTTGCGCTGCTGTTCCACGCCTGGATCGGCGTGCGCAACATGTTCATGGATTACATCAAGGACACTGGCGTGCGGCTGACGCTGTACGTGGTCGTGATCCTCGCGCTGATCGCCTACGGGGCGTGGGCAGTGCAGATTCTCTGGGGCGAATGAGCAATGGCAATTACAACAAGACAATTCGATGCGGTGGTGGTCGGCGCCGGCGGGTCCGGTCTGCGCGCCGCGCTGCAGCTGGCAGAGGCCAACCTGCGGGTGGCCGTACTGTCCAAGGTATTCCCGACGCGCTCGCACACGGTGGCGGCGCAGGGCGGGGTGTCGGCTTCACTCGGCAACGAGGAAGAGGACAACTGGCACTGGCACATGTATGACACTGTCAAGGGTTCCGACTATCTCGGCGACCAGGACGCGATCGAATTCATGTGCCGCAAGGCGAATGAAGTGGTCATCGAGCTCGAGCATTTCGGCATGCCGTTCGACCGCCTCGACAACGGCAAGATTTATCAGCGGCCGTTCGGCGGCCACACCAGCAACTACGGCGAACGCGCGGTCAAGCGCGCCTGCGCGGCGGCGGACCGTACCGGCCATGCGATGCTGCATACGCTGTACCAGCGCAACGTTCGCGCCAACACCCAGTTTTTCGTCGAGTGGATGGCGCTGGATCTGATCCGCAACCAGGCCGGTGATGTGCTCGGCGTGGTCGCGATGGAGATGGAAACCGGCGAGGTGATGATCCTTCAGGCCAAAGCCACGCTGCTGGCGACCGGCGGCGCGGGGCGCATTTATGCGGCGAGCACCAATGCCTTCATCAACACCGGCGACGGCCTCGGCATGGCGGCACGCGCGGGGGTCGCACTCGAAGACATGGAGTTCTGGCAGTTCCACCCGACCGGTGTGGCCGGTGCCGGCGTACTGATCACCGAGGGTGTGCGCGGCGAGGGCGGCTTTCTGCTGAACAAGAACGGCGAGCGCTTCATGGAACGCTATGCGCCGACGGTGAAGGACCTGGCCAGCCGTGACGTAGTTTCGCGCGCGATGGCGACCGAGATCAAGGAAGGCCGGGGTGCGGGCAAGGATGCGGACCATATCCTGCTCAAGCTCGATCACCTCGGTGCCGACGTCATCGACAAGCGTCTCCCGGGCATCCGCGAAATTGCCAAGAAGTTCGCCAATGTCGATCCGGTCAAGGAACCGATTCCGGTGGTGCCGACCTGCCACTACATGATGGGCGGGATACCCACCAACATGCACGGGCAGGTGCTGGCCGGTCACGATGGCGGTGCGATCGTCAGGGGTCTTTATGCGGCAGGCGAATGCGCCTGCGTCTCGGTGCATGGTGCTAACCGGCTGGGTACCAATTCGCTGCTCGACCTGCTGGTGTTCGGCAAGGCGTCCGGCGAGCAGGTGGTGAGGGACCTCGCGAGCGACAGCATCGCCCATCAGACGTTGCCGAAGGACGCGGCGGATCGCACGCTGGAGCGGCTGTCCAGGCTCGACACGGCGCAGTCCGGTGAAAGCGTCGCCGAAGTGGGCGCGGAACTGCGCCGGACGATGCAGCTGCATTGCGGGGTGTTTCGCTTTCCCGACAGCCTCGCCGAAGGCGTCAGAAAAATGAACGAAGTCGCGCAGCGGGCGGAGAGGCTCTACGTCAAGGACAAGAGCAAGGTGTTCAATACCGCGCGCGTCGAGGCGCTCGAGCTGGAGAATCTCGTCGAGGTGGCGGTATCGACGATGGTCTCGGCACATGCCCGGCAGGAGTCTCGCGGTGCGCACGACCGCAGCGATTTCCCCAACCGCGATGATGCCAACTGGATGAAACACACGTTCTGGTACAAGGAAGGCAACCGGCTTGAATACCGTGCCGTCAACCTCAAGCCGCTGACGGTGGAGTCGTTCGAGCCCAAGGCCAGGGTTTACTGAGAATCAGGGAACAGGAATCAAGGAACACAGATGCGCCTATCCGTTTACCGCTACAACCCCGACGTCGACGCCAAGCCGCACATGCAGGACTACGACATCGCGCTGGAACCGACCGACCGCATGCTGCTCGATGCCCTCATCCGCCTGAAGGCGGTGGACGACACTTTTGCGTTCCGCCGCTCCTGCAGGGAAGGCGTGTGCGGGTCGGACGCGATGAACATCAACGGCAAGAACGGTCTGGCGTGCATCACCAAGGTCGCCGACCTGAAGGAGCCGGTGGTGATCCGCCCGCTGCCCGGACTGCCGGTGATCCGCGACCTCATCGTCGACATGTCGCAGTTCTTCAAGCAGTATCATTCGGTGACCCCGTACGTGATCAACGACACGCCGCGCCCCGAGAACGAGCGCCTGCAGTCGCCGGAGGACCGCGAGGAACTGAACGGCCTGTACGAATGCATCCTCTGCGCCTGCTGCTCGACGTCCTGCCCGTCGTTCTGGTGGAACCCGGACAAGTTCGTCGGGCCCGCGGGGCTGCTGCAGGCCTACCGCTTCATTGCCGATACCCGGGACCAGGCGACCAACGAGCGCCTGGACAATCTCGAGGACCCGTACCGGCTGTTCCGCTGCCACTCGATCATGAACTGCGTCGATGTCTGTCCGAAGGGGCTGAATCCGACCCGTGCCATCGGCAAAATCAAGGATCTGCTGGTGAAGCGGACGGTATGAGGGATCGGAGATGCCGATCGGGTGCGGAGGCGACGGCCTAGGGCCGGGGTGATATGGCCGAGCTCGATCGCATCCGCTGGCAATGCCGGCGGGGGTTGCTGGAACTGGATTTGCTGCTGAACCGGTTTCTGGACCGGGAACTCGCCGGGCTGAGCACCGAGCAGATGCAGACGTTCAGGGAGCTGCTGGACGAAGCGGATATCCGGCTGCTGGCCTGGGTGATGGAGCAGGAGAAGGTGCCGGGGCGCTACGATTTTTTGATCGGGCGCCTGCGGCAGGTGTAGAGGCACGTAGTGGACAGACTCATAATTTACGTTGGAACACCTAAGTAATCGACAATACGGAGATCGTTATGACTGAAAAGCTCGCAACCCTGTCCTTCAGCGATGGCAGCCCGTCGGTGGATTTTCCGATGATCGGCGGCACGATCGGCCCCGAGGTGATCGACGTTCGCAGCCTGTATGCGAAGACCGGCAAGTTCACCTACGACCCCGGGTTCATGTCGACGGCGAGCTGTCGCTCCAACATCACGTATATCGACGGTGACCAGGGCATCCTGCTCTATCGCGGCTATCCGATCGAACAACTGGCCGAGAAGTGCGACTTTCTGGAAGTCGCCTACCTGATCCTCAACGGCGAACTGCCGAACCAGGCGCAGAAGCAGGAATTCGACGGCATCGTCACCAAGCATACGATGGTGCATGACCAGATGACATACTTCTTCCGCGGCTTCCGCCGCGACGCGCATCCGATGGCGGTGCTGTGCGGCGTGGTCGGTGCGCTGTCGGCGTTCTACCATGATTCGATCGATATCCATGACGAGCGCAGCCGCGAGATTTCGGCGTTTCGCCTGATTGCCAAGCTGCCGACGATCACGGCGATGGCCTACAAGTACAACACCGGCCAGCCGTTCATGTATCCGAAAAATTCACTGTCCTATACCGAAAACTTCCTCTACATGATGTTCGGTACGCCGTGCGAAGAGTACAAGCCGAACCCGGTGATTTCGCGCGCGATGGACCGCATCCTGATCCTGCATGCCGACCATGAGCAGAATGCGTCGACCTCGACGGTGCGGCTCGCCGGCTCGACCGGCGCCAACCCGTTTGCCTGCATCTCGGCCGGCATTGCCAGCCTGTGGGGCCCGGCGCACGGCGGTGCCAACGAGGCGGTGCTGAAAATGCTCGACGAAATCGGTGATGTGAAAAACATTCCGGCGTTCATCAAGCGCGTCAAGGAGAAGGACGGCCACGCGATGCTGATGGGCTTCGGCCACCGCGTCTACAAGAACTACGACCCGCGCGCCAAGATCATCCAGCGTACCTGCCACGAAGTGCTGGAAGAACTCGACATGAAGGACAACAGGCTGATCAAGCTGGCGATGGCGCTGGAGAAGATCGCGCTGGAAGACGATTATTTCATCAGTCGCAAGCTGTATCCGAATGTCGATTTCTATTCCGGCATTGTCTACAAGGCGCTGGGCATTCCGGTCAGCATGTTTACGGCGATTTTTGCGCTCGCGCGCACCGTGGGCTGGATCGCGCAGTGGAAGGAATTGATCGCCGATCCCGACCAGAAAATCGGCCGTCCGCGGCAGCTGTTCACCGGTTCCACGCAACGCGAGTTTGTGCCGGTCGGCAAACGCAAGTAGGCCGCAGGCGCCGCCGCCGGCGGCGCCTGCCCGGCTGCATATCCATCAGGTGCAGAGATGATGAACGAATCCCGCGGTACCTCGCTGCTGTTCGGCGCCAATGCGCCGTTCGTCGAGGGTCTGTATGAACAGTACCTGAAAGATCCGCAGTCGGTCGAGCCGCGCTGGCGCGGTTATTTCGACGAGTTGCAGAAGCTCGACGATGGTCCGGCCGACGTCGTGCATTCGGAGGTGCAGCAGCGCTTCATCGACCTTGCCCGCAACCGCCGTCCCGGCGGCAGCGGCGGCGCCGCTTCGCAGAACCTGCAGAAGCAGTTTTCGGTGATGCAGCTGATCTCGGCTTACCGTTTCCAGGGCAATCGCATCGCCGATATTGATCCGCTGAAGCGTATTGTCGAAACACCGCCGATCGCCGAACTCGACCCGGCGTTCTACGGCCTCACCGGGCAGGACATGGACACGGTGTTCGACACCGGCACGCTGCACGGGCCGGCCAAGGCGCCGCTGCGCGACATACTGCAGGCGCTGCGTGACACCTACTGCCGCACCATCGGCGTGGAATATATGTACATGTCCGACATTCCGCAGAAACGCTGGATGTCGGAACGGCTGGAGCCCACGCGCGGCCGGCCGAATTACGATGCGGCCTACAAGAAGCACCTGCTTGACCGGCTGACGGCGGCCGAGACGCTGGAGAAATATCTCAATTCCAAGTATGTCGGCCAGACCCGCTTTTCGCTGGAGGGCGGTGAGGGGTTGATACCGATGCTTGACCACCTGCTGCAGCGTGCGGGTGCCGCCGGCGTGCAGGAGACGGTGATCGGCATGGCGCACCGCGGCCGGCTCAATGTGCTGGTCAATACGCTGGGGAAAATGCCGGCTGACCTGTTCTCGTCGTTCGAGGGCAAGCAGAAGTCGGACGTGCTGGCCGGGGACGTCAAGTACCACGACGGTTTTTCATCGAATGTGATGACGCCGGGCGGACCGATGCATGTCACGGTTGCTTTCAACCCGTCCCACCTCGAGATCGTCAACCCGGTGGTCGAAGGTTCGGTGCGTGCGCGTCAGCACCGCCGCAAGGATCATACCGGGGCGCAGGTGATGCCGGTGCTGATTCACGGTGACGCTGCGTTTGCCGGACAGGGTGTGATCCAGGAGGTGCTCAACTTCGCGGAAACCCGCGGCTTTGGCACCGGCGGCACAGTGCATATCATCATCAACAACCAGATCGGCTTCACCACTTCCGACCCGCGCGATTCACGCTCGTCGTTGTATTGCTCCGACGTGGTGAAAATGCTCGAGGTGCCGATTTTTCATGTCAATGGCGACGACCCCGAGGCCATCGCCTTTGTCACGGAAATCGCCCTCGATTACCGGATGAAGTTCAGGAAGGACGTGGTGATCGATCTCGTCTGCTACCGCCGCCTCGGCCACAACGAGCAGGATGAGCCGATGGTGACGCAGCCGCTGATGTACCGGCGCATCCACAGCCATCCGACATCGCGCAAGGTCTATGCAGATCAGCTGGTTGCCGCAGGTGTGCTGACCGATGCCGAAGCCGACCGGATGGTCAACGAGTTCCGCGATGCTCTCGATCGCGGTTATCACACCAACAAGACCATCCTGTCCAACTACAAGCCGCCGTTCGAAACCGACTGGAGTCCGTACAAGGGCACCAAGTGGAACGAGGACGACGATACCCGGCTGCCGCTGGAGCGGCTGCAGGCGCTGGCGCGCAAGGTCTGTGAAGTTCCGGCGAGCATGAAGCTGCATCCGCGGGTCGACAAAATCCTGCAGGACCGCCGGCTGATGGCGGAAGGCAAGCTGCCGCTGGACTGGGGCATGGCGGAGACGCTGGCCTATGCAACGCTGCTCACCGAGGGCTACTCGGTGCGGCTGAGCGGCCAGGACTCGGGGCGCGGCACCTTTTTCCACCGCCACGCCGTGCTGCACGACCAGGGGCGCGAAGCCTGGGACCAGGGCACTTACGTGCCGTTGCAGCATCTCGCGCCGGACCAGGGCGATTTCGTGGTCATCGACTCGGTGCTGTCGGAAGAGGCGGTGCTCGGCTTCGAATACGGTTATGCGACTTCGGGTCCGAAAGAGCTGGTGATCTGGGAGGCGCAATACGGCGACTTCGTCAACGGCGCGCAGGTGGTGATTGACCAGTTCATCGCTTCCGGCGAAGTGAAATGGGGCCGCATGTGCGGCCTGACGATGATGCTGCCGCATGGTTACGAGGGCGCAGGCCCCGAACACTCCTCGGGCCGCATGGAGCGTTTTCTGCAGTTGTGCGCCGACTACAACATGCAGGTCTGTGTGCCGGCCACCCCGGTGCAGATGTATTACCTGCTGCGTCGGCAGATGGTGCGCCCGCATCGCAAACCGCTGATCATTTTTTCGCCGAAGAGCCTGCTGCGTCACAAGGAATCGGTGTCGCCGCTCGAGGAGTTCGCCAACGACAAGTTCAACCCGGTCAACGAGGACTGGGACGCGCGCGAGATCGAGCCGGAAAAAGTCGAACGCGTCATTTTCTGCAGCGGCAAGGTGTATTACGACCTGCGCAACGAGCGCCGGGCGCGCGGTATCCCGAATCTGCCGCTGGTACGCATTGCGCAGATCTATCCGTTCGCACACGACGAGTTTCGGGCGCAGATCGTGCACTACAAGAATGCCAAGGAAATCGTCTGGTGCCAGGAAGAACCGCGCAACCAGGGCGCCTGGCGGCACATCCAGCATTACCTGATGCGTCACCTGTTGCCGCATCAGCAGCTGTATTACGCCGGACGCGATTCTTCGGCGTCGCCGGCGGCCGGTTACAAATCGCTGCATGACAAGCAACAGAAGGAACTGGTCGATCAGGCGTTGACGCTTTCCGGCGGCAGCCAGCCGCGCAGTTTCACGCCGCGGCCGCTGGCCGAGGGCGAAGAGTTTTAAAATTAGTCAGTTAAATCAACAGGTTATGGGGTAATCATGCTCGTCGAAGTGAAAGTGCCACAGCTCTCGGAATCAGTCGCCGAGGCAACACTGGTGTCGTGGCACAAGAAAGCCGGGGAGTACGTCAAGCGCGACGAGAACCTGGTTGACATCGAGACCGACAAGGTCGTGCTCGAAACCCCGGCGCCGCAGGCGGGCGTGCTGGTGAAAATCGTCAAGACCGACGGCAGCACGGTGACCAGCAACGAAATCATCGCCACCATCGATACCGAGGCCAAGCCCGCAGCGGGCAACGCGGAGGCCGCTGCCGTGCCGGTGGCAGCCGCAGCGCCGGCCAGGGCCGCCGTCGCCGGCGTGCCGGCGATGCCTGCGGCACAGAAACTCGCCGCGGAGAAGAACATCGACACCGCATCCCTCAGCGGCAGCGGCCGCGGTGGACGTGTCACCAAAGGCGATGTGCTGCAGGCGGCCCAGGGCGGCGGTAAAACCCCGGTGCCGGCAGCGGCGGCGGCGTCCACGCGGGTGATGCCGACGGTGGACCTGGGTGATCTGGGCGAGCGGCCCGCGCAGCGGGTGCCGATGTCGCGGCTGCGCGCGCGCATTGCCGAGCGGCTGGTGCAATCGCAGTCGACGGCGGCGATCCTGACCACGTTCAACGAGGTCAACATGCAGCCGGTGATGGAGCTGCGCAACAAATACAAAGACCGCTTCGAGAAGGAACATGGCGTGAAGTTGGGCTTCATGTCGTTTTTCGTCAAGGCGGCAGTGCATGCACTGAAGAAATTCCCGGTGGTCAACGCCTCGATCGACGGCAACGACATCGTTTATCACGGTTACTACGACATCGGCATCGCGGTGGGCAGCCCGCGCGGCCTGGTCGTGCCCATCCTGCGCAACTGCGACCAGATGACGCTGGCCGACATCGAGAAGCAGATTGCCGAATTCGGCAAGCGCGCGCAGGACGGCAAGCTGACCATCGAAGAACTCACCGGCGGCACGTTCTCGATTTCCAATGGCGGCGTGTTCGGCTCGATGCTGTCGACGCCGATCATCAACCCGCCGCAGAGCGCGATTCTCGGCGTGCACGCGACCAAGGAACGCCCGGTGGTCGAGAACGGGCAGATCGTGATCCGCCCGATGAATTATCTCGCGATGTCGTACGACCACCGCATCATCGACGGCCGCGAGGCCGTGCTGGCGCTGGTGGCGATGAAGGACGCGCTGGAGGACCCGGCGCGGTTGTTGCTCGATATTTGAAAGGTGTGAGCGGTGAACGGTAAGCGGTGAGTGGAAAAACCGCCCCCCACGTACCGCTACTGCTCACTGCTTACCGCTTACTCCTCACAAAAAACTCTATGTCCAAATCATTTGACGTTGTCGTCATCGGCGCCGGTCCCGGCGGTTACATCGCGGCGATCCGCGCTGCCCAGCTCGGCCTGCAGGTCGCCTGCATCGATGACTGGAGCACGCCCGAGGGCAAACCTGCTCCGGGGGGCACCTGCACCAACGTCGGCTGCATTCCGTCAAAAGCACTGTTGCAGTCGTCGGAGAATTTCGAGCATGCCGGCCATGCATTTGTCGACCATGGCATCCAGGTCAAGGGCCTGACGATGGACGTCGCGCAGATGCTCAGGCGCAAGGACAAGGTCGTCAAGCAGAACAATGACGGCATCCTCTACCTGTTCAAGAAAAACAAGATCACTTTTTTCCACGGCAAGGGCGCCTTTGCCGGCGGCGGTGCCGGGGCCTGGCAGATCCAGGTGTCAGGCAAGAGCGCGGAGCTGCTGACGGCGAAACAGGTGATCATCGCCACCGGGTCGAATCCGCGTGCGCTGCCGGATGTGCCGTTCGACAACAAGCTGGTGCTCGACAATGCCGGCGCGCTCGCCATCGGCGAAGTCCCGAAAAAGCTGGGCGTGATCGGCGCCGGGGTCATCGGCCTCGAGATGGGCAGCGTGTGGCGCAGGCTGGGCGCGGAAGTGACCGTGCTCGAAGCGCTGCCGGCTTTCCTCGGCGCGGTCGACGAGCAGGTTGCGAAAGAGGCGCTGAAGGTTTTTACCAAGCAGGGCCTCGCCATCCACACCGGGGTCAAGGTGGGCAGGGTCGCCGCGAAAAAGAACGTGACCGTCGAATACACCGACGGCGCCGGCGCGGCGCAGGCGCTGGTCGTGGACAAGCTGATCGTGTCCATCGGCCGCGTGCCGAATACACAGGGGCTGAACGGCAGCGCCGTCGGCCTCAAGCTCGACGAACGCGGCTTTGTCGCCGTCGACGACGACTGCAGGACCAACCTGCCTGACGTCTGGGCGGTCGGCGACGTGGTGCGCGGCCCGATGCTCGCGCACAAGGCCGAGGAAGAGGGCGTGGCGGTGGCCGAGCGCATCGCCGGCAAACACGGCCACGTCGATTTCAATACCGTGCCCTGGGTGATCTACACCTCGCCGGAAATCGCCTGGGTGGGCAGGACCGAACAGCAGCTGAAGCAGGAAGGTATCAGCTACCGCGCCGGTTCGTTCCCGTTCCTGGCCAATGGCCGTGCGCGTGCACTGGGCGATACCACCGGTTTCGTCAAATTCCTCGCCGATGAACGCACCGACCGCATACTCGGCGTGCACATCATCGGCCCGCTGGCGTCCGAACTGATTGCCGAAGCCGTGGTGGCCATGGAGTTCGGGGCGTCTGCGGAGGATATTGCGCTGATCTGTCATGCGCATCCGTCGCTGTCCGAAGCGATGAAGGAGGCGGCGCTGGCGGTCGACAACCGGACGCTGAATCTCTGACCGTTCGTTGAAAATCCCCGCAATGCTCCCCATTCCGTCATGCCGGCGAACGCCGGCATCCAGTCAGGCGCTGGTTCAATGCATCGGCTGGCCCTGGACCCCGGCTTGCGCCGGGGTGACGGTTCGATTTTCAGCAAACGGCTGATCCTACGTTTGCGCCGAAGCTTTCGCTGACGTTGCCCGTCGCCGCCGATTTCATCCTGTTTCTGCAGCAGCGCGCCGCAGAACACGGTTTTACGCCGGACGAC
>Ga0105107_10000804_pt1 | contig 20235 bp, 19 predicted proteins | sample PPLLaktember2015_6_FD_79335 | JGI IMG/M metagenome (GOLD analysis project Ga0105107, IMG submission 79335) | Freshwater sediment microbial communities from Prairie Pothole Lake near Jamestown, North Dakota, USA - PPLs Lake P8 Core (1) Depth... | ecosystem: Environmental > Aquatic > Freshwater >... | reverse complement strand
CTTCGAGTTGGAGACGCCGAGCACCTGCGCGCGCGGATAGCGCTCCGCGAGCCAGAGGGAGAAGGAGCCCCAGCCGCAGCCGAGGTCGAGCACCCGCATGCCGTCGCGAATCTCGGCGCGCTCGGCGCAGAGGCCCAGCATCGCGGCCTCCGCGCCCTCGAGGTCTGCGACGCCTTCGGGCCAGTAGCCGCACGAGTACTTGAGGTGGGGCCCGAGCACGAGCCGGAACAGCTCCGGGTCCACCTCGTAGTGCTGGCGGTTGGCGAGCTCCGGCACCAGCGCGACCGGCCCGCTCTCCAGCCCGGGGAGCCCCGCGCTGGCCTCGCCCGGAGCGAGTCGGCGGATCTCGCGCAGCCGCTCGCGGAGCAGGCTCCGGATCCCGAGGCGGGTCACGGCGTCCGGAACCCATCCGGACTCGGCGAGCGTAAGGGCGATGGTCATCGTTCCGTTCCTCCGGATGGGAGGCTAGGGCGGCCGCCGCCTGTTGTCAATGTTATGTCTAGATTTTCCCAGTCTTGCGGCGGGGCGCCCGGCGGCCCCGCCGGGCGTTTGCGGGCACGGCTCCGGGGGCGATCTCGTCCACGGTCGCCTCGAGCGCGGCCAGGTCCGCGAGCTCCCGCACGCCTTCGATCGACGGGAGTGCCGCGCTGCCCGCGCCACCGACCCAGAGCGGGACGCTCTGCGGGAGCAGGCGCCGGGCCTCCTCCACCTGGTGGCGGGCCGCTGCCCCGTCGACGGAGGCCAGGGCCAGCACCGCGGCGTCGGCTCGCTGCTCGCGCGCGGCGCGCGCCAGCTCCTCCGCGGGAAGATCGGGCCCGAGATAGATCACGTGCGCCCCGCGCTCCTGCGCGCAGAGGGCGCCTGCGAGGAGCCCGAGCTCGTGGCGCTCGCCGCTCGGCGTGGCGAACACGACGCGCGGGCCGTCCCCGTCGCGCCGGTGGCGCAGGGCGGCGCCGAGCAGGCTGCGCAGGGCCGCGCTCGTGGCGTGCTCCGACGCCACGCAGACCTCGCCGCTCTGCCAGCGCTCGCCGAGCGTGCGCAGTAGGGGCAGCACGACGTCGTGCGCGAAGACCCGCGGGCCGAGGGCTCCGAGCTGGAGACCGAGCAGTCGCTCGATCTCCGCGCCATCCACCCGGGCGATGGCCTGCCAGAGGGCGTCCGACGGGGTCGACTGCGAAGGCGCGAGCGAGCCGAAGCGGCGCTCGAGGTCGGCGAGCGGGAGCGCGGCGAGCTCGCCGATCGGGTGGCCTCGCCCCACGCCCGCGCGCAGCAGCCGCAGCCGGCGCACGTCCGACTCGGTGTAGCGCCGGGTCCCGCCGGGCGTGCGGGCCGGGCGCACCGCGCCGTAGCGGCGCTCCCAGGCGCGCAGCAGGTGGGGGGTCACGCCGAGGAGGCGAGCCACGGCGCCGAGGGAGTAGCGGGGCGTCTCCGGTTGCATGGGGCCGAGTGTCCCCCATGGGCGCGGTTTCGGCAAGAGATAATCTAGACAAAATCTTGACAGACAGGGGGCCGGGCCCTAGCTTCGGCCGGCACGCAGGGAGGAAGTGGATTTGAAGAGCCATGCCAGGCCGAAGCGGATCGCGATCGTCGGGACGGGGGTCGCGGGCCTCGTGTGCGCCCACGCGCTGCATCGGCGCCACGAGATCGAGGTCTTCGAGGCCGCCGACTGGATCGGCGGCCACGTGCACACGGTTCCCGTCGAGCTCGCGGGCCGGCGTTTCGACGTCGACACCGGCTTCATCGTGTTCAACGACCGCACCTACCCGGGCTTCCGCCGCCTGCTGGACGAGCTCGGGGTCGCATCGCAGCCCACGGAGATGAGCTTCAGCGTGCGCTGCGACGAGGCGGACCTCGAGTACGCGGGGGGGAGCCTCTCGCAGCTCTTCGCCGATCCGCGCAACCTCGCCCGCCCGCGCTTCCTGCGGATGGTGCGCGACGTGCTCCGCTTCTACCGGGACGCGCGGGGGCTCCTCGAGCGGCCCGATCCCAAGGTGTCCCTCGGCGCGTGGCTCGAAGGCCGGGGCTACGGCCGCGAGCTGGTCGAGCACCACCTGCTTCCGATGAGCGCGGCGATCTGGTCCTGCGCGCCGGAGGCCGTGCTCGAGTTCCCGGCGCTCTCGCTGGTGCGATTCTTCGCCAACCACGGTCTGCTGAGCCTGCGCGATCGCCCCCAGTGGCGGGTGGTGAAGGGCGGCTCGGCGCGCTACGTCGAGGCGCTCGTGGCCCCCTTCCGGGACCGCATCCGCCTGCGCTGCGCGGTGCGCTCGCTGCGGCGGACGCCGGACGGCGTCGAGCTCGCGCTGGCCGACGGCTCGCGCCGCCGCTTCGACGAGGTGGTGCTGGCGCTCCACAGCGACCAGGCCCTCGAAATCCTGGCCGATCCGTCTCCGGCGGAACGCGCCGTGCTCGGCGCCATCCGCTACCAGCGCAACGACGTGCTGCTGCACACCGACGAGCGCGTGCTGCCGCGCCGCCGGCGGGCCTGGGCGAGCTGGAACTACCACGCGCTGCCCGGCGCGCGCGGCAGCGCCGCGGTCACCTACCACATGAACCGGCTCCAGGGCCTCGACGCGCCGGCCGAGCTCTGCGTCACCCTGAACGCGCCGGAGCTCGTGGAGCCGTCGCGGGTACTCGCGCGCTTCGCCTACGACCACCCGGTGCTCGACCAGCGCGCGGTTCGCGCCCAGGAGGACTGGGCGGACGTCAGCGGGGCGCGCCACACGCACTACTGCGGCGCCTATTGGGGCCACGGCTTCCACGAGGACGGCGTGCAGAGCGCGCTCCGGGTCGCCGCCGCGCTCGGAGCGGGGGAGCTGGCGTGAGGAGCTGCCTCTACGTCGGCGAGGTGCGGCACGCCCGGCTGCGGCCGTTCGCCCACCGCTTCCGCTACCGCCTGTTCATGGCGTGCCTCGACCTCGCCGAGCTGGACCGGGTGTTTCGCGGCCGCTGGCTCTGGGGCGTCGAGCGGCGACGGCTTGCGAGCTTTCGCCGCGCCGATCACCTGGGAGACCCGGCGCTGCCCCTCGAGCAGGCCGTGCGCCAGCGCGTCGAGGCGGAGAGCGGGTTCCGGCCCTCGGGTCCGATCGCGCTGCTGACCCAGCTGCGGCTGTTCGGCTTCGTGTTCAATCCCGTGAGCTTCTACTTCTGCTACGACCCGGCCGGGGAGCGGGTGGAGGCCATCGTCGCCGAGGTGACCAACACCCCGTGGAACGAGCGGCACTGCTACGTGCTGCGCCGGGAGGGCGCGGCGCTCGAGTTCCGCACGCCGAAGGCGTTCCACGTCTCGCCCTTCCTCGGCATGGACCTCGAGTACGCCTTTCGCTTCTCCGAGCCGGGAGAGCGCCTCGAGGTCGGGATCAGCGATCTCGAGAGCGGGCAGCCCGTGTTCCACGCGCAGCTCTCCCTCGCGCGCCGCGAGATCAGCGGCCCCTCGCTGGCGCGGACCCTCGCGCGCCAGCCGTTCGCCACGGCGACGCTCTTCGCCGCGATCTACTGGCAGGCGCTGCGCCTCGTCCTGCGGGGCGCCCGGTTCCACCCCCATCCCCAGCGCCGTGCGGGCGCCCCGGAGGCGAGCCTCACATGAGCACGTCCACCTTTTCGTCCGCGTCGCTGCCGGCGCCGCTGCGCCGCAGCCCGTTCCAGGGCTTCGTGCGGCGCCGGCTCCGGCGCGCGCTCGGCGCGCTCGAGCGCGGGACGCTCGCGCTGCGCGAGGCCGACGCCGAGCGCCGCTACGGGCGCCCGGACCCCGAGACGGGCCTCCGCTGCACCGTGTCGGTCCGCGACCCTGCGTTCTACTCGAGCCTCGGCCTCGGCGGCACGCTCGGCGCGGCGGAGAGCTTCGTGCGCGGGGAGTGGGATACCGACGACCCGACGGCGCTGATCCGCATCCTGCTCCGCAACGGGCAGGTCATGGGCGGGCTGGACGGCCGCCTGGCGCGCCTCGCGGAGCCGGGCCATCGGCTCGCGCACTGGCTGCGCCGCAACACCCGGCGCGGCGCTCGCCGCAACATCGCCGCCCACTACGATCTCGGCAACGAGTTCTTCGCGGCGTTCCTCGACCCGACCCTCTCCTACTCGGCCGCGCTCTTCGAGCGCGAGGACGCGACCCTCGAGGAGGCGTCCCTCGCCAAGTACGAGCGCATCTGCCGGAAGCTCGAGCTCGGGCCCGGGGACCACGTGCTCGAGATCGGCACGGGCTGGGGCGGCTTCTGCCTGCACGCCGCGGGCCGCCACGGCTGCCGCGTCACCAGCACCACGCTCTCGGCCGCGCAGCGCGAGCTGGCGCGCGAGCGCGTCGCGGCGGCGGGCCTGTCGGAGCGCGTGCGCGTGCTCGACCGCGACTACCGCGACCTCGAGGGCCGCTTCGACAAGCTGGTCTCGATCGAGATGGTGGAGGCCGTGGGTCACGAGCACCTGCGCGACTACTTCCGCGCCTGCGCGGAGCGCCTCCTCCCGACGGGCCGCGCCGCGATCCAGGCCATCGTGATCCGCGACCAGGCCTACGAGAGCGCGCGCCGCACGGTCGATTTCATCAAACGCTACGTCTTCCCGGGCGGCTGCCTGCCGTCGGTGGGAGCGCTGGTCGACGCGGCGTCGCGCGCGAGCGACCTGCGTCTCGTGCACCTGGAGGAGCTGACCCCCCACTACGCCGAGACCCTGCGGCGCTGGCGCGCGCGCTTCCTCCAGAATCGCGAGCGGATCCGGGCCCTCGGCTTCGGCGAGGACGCGCTGCGGCTCTGGGAGTTCTACCTGGCCTACTGCGAGGCGGGCTTCGAGGAGCGCCACATCGGGGTGGTCCAGGTCGTCTTCGAGCGCAGCGGGTGCCGCGCGCGGCCGATTCTCGGGGCGCTGGCCCCGGCCGTGTAGCGCGCGGCGGGGAGGCTCAGCGCTCGCAGCCGAGCACGATCGCGATGCGCACGAGCACGCGGCCCACGGAGCCGCCGGTGGCGCTGAACGCGAACAGGCTGGCGGACAGCACGGCGCCGGCGAACAGCGCCGCCTCGAAGCGTTGCGCGCCGGTGCTCTCGCTCAGCGGCCGGCTCGAGAGGGCGTTCGGGACTGCAAAGTCGCTTTCTTCCATGGCTCGCAGCTCTCCGGCGCTCGGGGCGCGAGGAAGAGTGTGACGCCTCGGCAGGGGCGCGCTGTGAAGGGCTTCACAGGGCCGGCGGAGCCGGGCCGGGGCTCAGCGCCTCGCTCGCTTCGCGTCGTACTCGGCGATGCGCTTCTTCTTCGCCCGGGCGCGGAACGCCTCCTCGTAGAGGGCCGCCAGCTCCGCCCGGGGCAGGCGCTCGAGGCGGGCCAGGACGTAGGGGTAGCTCCGGTAGTGGTCCGTGGTGAAGTAGACGTCCGGCTTGCCCGCCAGCAGCGCGTCGCGCAGCGTGTCCTCCACGTACACGACCAGCCCGCGTTCCTTCTCGTTGAAGCGCGAGAAGAACTTCCCGTCGAGCAGGAAGGCGTGATCCCCGTAGGAGGTGCCCTCGGTCATCCCGGGGAAGGAGAGCGCCAGCTTCCGCACCGCGGCCCACGGGAGCCCGCCCTTCGCCTGAGGCGCCCGCGTCCTCCCGGCGGTCGAGGGGGCCACGGCCGGCGCTCAGAGGGGGGACTGGGTCTGGTCGAGACGCGCGCCGGATGCATTGCGTGCAAGGGGCCGCCGCGCCTCCGCGGTGCGACCGGCGGTCGAGCCCTGGCGGTAGTTCGTCAGGAAATGCCTCAGCGTGGTGATGAAGTCGCGTGCCGAGAAGGGGTAGGCCACGCACCGCTTCAGGTAGTAGCCGTCCACCAGATCCCCGAACCAGCGGTAGAGCGCGTTGGGCGGGGCTTCGAGGAGCGGCCGGACGACGGGGAGGAAGCGCGGGTGGTGCGACAGGAAGCTGAAGAAGCAGCGCAGGTTCAGGATGCGGTCGCGATCCTTCTCGTCCTCGAACGCGAGGACCGAGCCGTGATAGTAGTTGCTGTTCAAGCTGTCGAAGTTGCCGTCGAAGTAGCCGTGCTCGATCGCGTAGCGGGTCATTTCGAGCTTCGGATAGGGTGCGAAGATCGAGGCGTTCGCGATGTCGGGCTGGATGCCGATGTTGACCTCGAGCGAGCGCAGCGCGCTCTTCAGGGTCTCGCCCGGAACCCCCAGCACGTTCTCCGTGAGGAGCTTCACGCCGTGCTTGCGATAGAGGGCCGCCGCCTCGTGCATCGACTCTTCGCTCATCTGGCGCTTCATGACCGTGTTGCGAATGAACTCGTCGCCCGATTCGACGCCCGCGTACACCAGCGCGAGCCCCGCGCCCGCCAGCGCCTCGACCATCTCGGCGTCCACGTTGTCGAAGCGCGCGTTGATGCTGAACGGGATGCCGCAGCGCCGGGCGTAGGTTTCCGCGAACTGCAGCGTCCACCCGCGGTGGAGCGTGAAGACGTCGTCCACGAAGGCCACCATCTTCAGCGGGGTGCGCTCCCGGAGCCACAGGATCTCGTCCACGATCGAATCCGGCGAGCGCGAGTTGAAGATCTTCTTGTCGTCCGCCTGCTCGCGGTAGATCGAGTTGTAGCTGTCGTTGAAGCAGTAGGTGCATTTGTAGGGACAGCCGCGGTGGGCCAGGAAATGCTTGATGCCGTGGTTCCGCAGCACGGGAAACTGCTCGTAGTAGAGGTCCCGTGCAGGCCAGGGCAGATCGTCGAGGGCGCGGTTCCGGGGGCGGAGCGGATTCTTGTGGATGGCGCCGTCTCGCTTCACCCAGAAGTTCTTCACCTCGGTCGGAAGCCGCTTGCCGTCCTGCTCGAACGCATCGGCGAAATCCCGCAGGGCTTCCTCCCCCTCGCCGACGCAGACGGCGTCGACCCACGGGAACTCGACGATCTCGGGGAAGAAGGTGGGGTGCGGGCCTCCCCAGATCGTGGGCAGGCCGAGCCGCTCCTTCACCCGCTCCGCGATCGCGTAGTAGCCCTTGTGGCTGCCCGAGATGACGCTGAAGGCTACCGCGTCGGCGTTCCAGCTCTCGATCCGATCGAGCGTCGCTTCCAGGTCCTTGCCGACCACGAAGACGCTCGCTTCGTGCCCCCCCTCGCGCAGCAAGGCCGCGACGCCCGTGATGCCGAGGGGAATCGAAAACCGGAGGATGTCCTCGATGAACGCGACGCGCATGGCGACCTCGAACCGGTCCGGCCCGTCCCGAGAACCGGCGATCCGCCATTCTACGCTGGGATGGAGGCCGGCTGGAAGCCTTTCCTCGCGCCGTCCCCCGGGCGAGAGGCGGCCCGGCGCCTCAGCGCCGCGCGGCGCGCGCCTGCTCGAAGCGGGCGCGCTGGAAGGTGATGCAGGTTGAATCCGCCGGGATCTCGTCGAGGGGCGTCGCCACCAGCGCCGGGGTGATCCCCGCCTCGCGGGCGGCCGGGCGCAGCGCCTCGAGATCGAAGCCGTACAGCTGCGCCGCGTTCTCGCCCAGCATCCTGCGCACCTCCTGCTCCTCCAGGCCCGAGAAGGCGAAGCGCATGTTCTCGCGGGAGTGCGGGAAGCAGCCCTCGTGGTGGGGGTAGTCGTTGCCCCAGAGGATGCGGTCGACGCCCACGACGTCGCGGCCCTCGACGTCCCGCGGGCCCGGGAAGCTCGCTCCGTACCAGCAGTTGCGTCGCGCGTAGAAGCTCGGCCGCTCCTTCAGGGCCGGGTCGCGGGTGGTGTCGATCTCGCCGATCGCGCCGGCCTTCCAGGCGAGGTACATGGCGTCGAGCTGCTTCATCAGGCCGGGCGCCCACGCGCAGCCGGACTCGGTGAGGATGTAGCGGAGCCGCGGGAAGCGCTCGAAGACCCCGCCCATGATGAGGTGCGTGAACCCGCGCTGCACGAAGAACGGCATTTCGAGCGCCCAGAGCGCCTTGGATCCCTGGCCCTCGCAGTAGCTCGGCGAGCCCTGGCCCGAGTGCTGGTTGATCACGAGATCGTGGTCCTGGATCGCCGCCCAGAGCCGATCGTAGTCGGGGTGGTTCAGCGGCTTCAGGTGCACGTCCGAGGGGGAGGGCAGGGGCAGCAGCACGCCCCCGCGCAGGCCGTGCTGCGCGATCCAGCGGACGTCCTCGATCGCATCGTCGACGTCGTTCAGGTGGAGGAGGCCGATGCCGGCGCGTCGCGCCGGAGCCTCGGCGCAGAACTCGGCGAGCCAGCGGTTGTGGGCGCGGGTTCCCGCGAGCCAGCGCGGGTACTGCTCCGGCGTGGGCGGCGGGGCGATGTGGAAGGCGGTGTCGTAGAAGGGCGGTACGGTGTTCGGGAAGAGCACCTCGCCCACCACGCCGTCGCCCTGGAGATCCGCCAGCCGCTCGGCCGAGTCCCAGTTCTTGGTCTTCTTGCCGCCGACGTGCTTCGGGGACGGGTTCCGGTAGCGCCCGCGCCAGGCGTCGAAGTCGTCGCGCTCGCCCGGATCGAGGTACTCGCGGTAGGTGTCGATGGCCGCCCCGGCGTGGGTGTCGGCGGTGATCACGACGTAGGGCGTGGTGCTTTCGGGCATGCCTCGATGGTACGGCGAGCGCGCCCGGCTCGCCTACCCGCGCAGCGGCCGGCGGCGCTCGAGCACGAGGCTCGCGCCGCGGCTCACCCGGGCGAGCTTGACGTCCGCGGCCTCGGGATGGGGTCGGGCTTCGGGGTGGACGTCGATGCGGAAGGCCAGCCGCTCGCCGGCGCGCGGCGCGGTCGCGGCGCTCGATGCGCGCGGGTTCACGGCGCGCGCGATGGCGTCGAGGGCGGGGTGGGGCTGCGCGTCGAGACCGGCGAACCAGGAGTGGGCGTCGCCCTCCTCGAAGGCCGGGCAGTCGCCGAAGGCGACGCGCACGCCGCCGTCCTCGACGGAGACGCGCAGATCCACGTAGTCGCGCGGGTGGAAGCAGGGGTGGATCTGGAAGACCTTGGCGATCGCGTCGGGTCCGTCTCCGGGGCCGACCAGCGCGCGGTGGAGGCGCTCGGCGGCGAGCCCGGCGATGCCGGTCCACTGCTGGCGGCCGACCTCCCGCGCGAAGGTCTCGCCGAAGCACTGGTCCACGCAGAGCAGAAAGGAGCGCGCGAGGACGTGGCTCTGCACCGCGAACTCGAGGTCGGCGGCGAGCAGCGCGCGGTGGGAGAGATCCTCGAGCTGGAACTCGGGGTCGAACGCGCCGCCGTAGTCGGGCCAGCCGCCCGGCTCGGCGTCGCGCGCCGGCAGGGCGACCGCGAGACGGGCGATCTGCGACGCGCCCACGCGCTCGAGGTTCGGGTGCTGCGCGTAGGCGCCGCTCCGGTCGTCGATCACCACCTGCCACCGGCAGTGGGGCACGCGGCCGGCGGGGACGCGCGGCGGGCGGTGGATCGGCCGGATCTTCGCGCAGGGGTGCGTCGCGGCGGCGGTGGCGTCGAAGGTGGGATCCTCCACGTCGTGGCACATCAGCCGCACCCGGCGCTCGCCGAAGGGCTCGACGTCGAGCAGCGGGCCGCAGCGCTCCAGCCAGAACTCGCCCTCGTGGGGCCCGTTCAGGTCGAAGCGGAACTCCATGAACTGGTGGGGGGCGCCGATGTCGAGCTGCAGGTTCTTGAAGATCGTCCCGACCTCGTGCCCTTCGAAGCGCAGCGCGCGCTGCATGCGCTTGGAGTACAGCGGGCTCGCCGCCATCCATTCTTCGATCGAGATGCGGGTGAGCGCCTCGTCGCCGTGGCGGGCGAGCACGCGAGGCAGCCCGACGCGGTCCTGCAGGTGGCCCGAGAGCAGCCACTCCCGCCCGAGATCCGCGAGCGCCTGGCGCGAGAGGTCCGCCAGCGTGAAGGCGGGGTCGAAGGGGCCGCGCAGGTCGGCCTGCAGCTCGGACCTCATCGGGTCGGGATCGGGAAAGGGAGGCGCGCGCTCAAGCTTTGCACGATATGGAAGGGGCGGGTCGGCTGCAAGCGTCTCGGCGCGGGCCGGCACGTCCCGAATTGAATCGGATACAAGGCCTTGAATGCGTTCAACGCCCGGGGTTATGCTGGCCCGATGGCCGTCGACCTCGCGAAGACCCACCCCTTCGACCCGGCGATCCTGGAGTCGCCCTGGGAGTACTACCGCCAGCTGCGCGCCGAGGCGCCGGTGTTCCGGGATCCATCCCTCGGCATCTTCCACGTCGCGAGCTACGCGCTCGTGCTCGAAGCGCTGCGCGACTTCGACACCTTCTCGAACCGCTTCGCGCCGGCGATGGGCGGAGCCGGGCTGGCCGCGCTGGAGGGAGATCCCGAGCTCCAGGCGCTGAGCGCGAAGGCCTATCCTCCGGTGGACACCATGCTCACCGCGGATCCCCCGGAGCACAAGCGCTTCCGCGGCCTCGTGAACAAGGCCTTCACGCCGCGGCGGGTGGAGGGCCTCGCGGCCGGCATCACCCGGCTGGCCGACGAGCTGGTCGACGCCTTCGCCGGCGACGGGCACGTCGAGGTGCTCTCGCAGTTCTCGGTCCCGCTGCCGCTCACCGTGATCGCCGACCAGCTCGGCGTGCCGCGCGCCGACCTGCCCCGGCTGAAGCGCTGGACCGACGGCTTCACCGCGCAGCTCTCGGGCATGGCCTTCGGCGAGGACGCGAAGGAGGCCGTGCGCCGGATCCTCGAGTTCCAGCAGTACTTCGCCGCGCGCATCGAGGAGGCGCGGGGCGGGCGGCGCGAGGACATCCTCTCGGACCTGGTGCGCGCGCGCCTCGAAGGCGAACGTCCCCTCGACGTGCCGGAGATGCTCTCGATCCTCCAGCAGCTCCTGGTCGCCGGCAACGAGACCACCGCCGCCGCGATCGCGGAGGGCATGCTGCTGCTGGTGCGCCATCCCGACCAGCTCGCGCTGGTGCGGGAGGATCCGTCGCGGGTGCCGAACCTCGTCGAGGAGGTGCTGCGCCTCGCGACGCCCACCACCTGCATGTGGCGCCGCACGAAGCGCGCGACCGAGCTCGGGGGCGTGGCGATTCCGGAGGGCTCGATGGTCCTGCTTCGCTACGCGTCGGCGAATCGCGACGAGAGCCGCTTTCCGGACCCGGAGCGCTTCGACGTGCGGCGCGCCAACGCCGGCGAGCACCTCGCCTTCGGCCACGGCATCCACTTCTGTCTCGGGGCGATGCTCGCGCGCAAGGAGATGGAGGTCGCGTTCCGCACGCTACTCGGGCGGCTCGAGGGCTTCCGGCTCGCGCCGGATCGGCCCGAGCCGCGCCACAAGCCGAGCATCCTGCTGCGCGGGCTCGGAGAGCTCCACCTCGCCTTCGAGCCGCGCGCCTCGTGAGCCGCGCCCCGCTGCGCGCCCTGCTGGTCTGCGGCGGCCGTTTCCACGACTTCGACTTCGCGCGCCTCGAGCTGCTGAAGCTGCTCGCCGAGCGTCCGGAGATCCGCGCGCGCGTGGCGGAGGACTACCGCGACCTCGGGGCCCTGGCCGAGGCGGACTTCCTGCTCAGCTACACCTGCGATGTCCGGCCGACGCAGGGCGAGCAGCAGGCGCTGGCCGACTTCGTCGCCGAGGGGGGGCGCTGGCTGGCGCTCCACGGCACCAACTCGGTGATGGAGTTCACGAGCCAGGGCGTCGCGGCGCCCCGCACGCATCCCCTGCTGATGCAGACGCTCGGCAGCCAGTTCGTCGCGCACCCGCCGGTGGGGCCGTTCCGCGTGCGCGTCTCGCAGCCCGGGCATCCCCTGGTGGCGGGCATCGAGGACTTCGAGGTCGAGGACGAGCTGTACCTCTGCGAGGTTCGCGAGGGGAACGAGCTGCTGCTCGAGACGCGCTTCACGGGCCGGGCGCCGGGCTTCGTCGAGAGCGACTGGCCCGACTCCGCGCCCCGCCCGGTGCTGTACCTGCGGCGCGTCGGGCGCGGCGCCGTGCTCTACAACACGCTCGGCCACTGCCGGGGCCCCTACGACATGCGCCCGCTGATGGACGTCTACCCGCGCGTGGAGCGCTGCGCCTGGGAGCAGCCCGTGTTCTACGAGCTGCTGCGCCGCGGCATCCGCTGGGCGGCCGCACGGGAGCGGTAGCTCCCGCCGCGCCTCAGCCGATCGCGATCACCTGCTCGATGCTCGCGGCCTTGGCGACGCGCTCGCGCTTTCCGTCCGGGCCGACCCGGTCGACGGCGCTGCCGTTGCTGACCAGGATCGTCCCGTCCGGAGCCAGGTCGAAGGCCAGCGCATGCCGCGCGAGCACGTGGAGCGCGTCCGGGCCGTCGTGCCGGATGAGCTCCCAGCTCCCCGGGACGAGCGGCGGCGCGTCGTCGCCGCGCAGGCGGGCGCGGCGGGCCGCCTTCTCGACGTCGACCGCCCGTCCCGAGAGGACGAGCTGGCGCAGCTCGGGACCTTTCCAGGGCGGGCCCCCCGCCGAGGTCAGCCGGCGCCCCGAGTAGGTGAGCGTGAAGAGATAGAGCCAGCCGAACACGGCCCGCAGCAGCCGGAAGGGAAACAGCAGAACGTCCTTCAGCGCGCGCCAGCGGGACGCGCGGCCCGGAGGCTCGTAGGGCCGGCGCAGGCAGTAGAGGACCCCGGCGGCGTCCTTCTTCGGCGAGAGGAAGTCGAAGCGCGGGTCTTCCGCCAGGACCGCGAGCTCGCCGGTCTCGAGGTCGAGCTCCTGGACGCAGAAGGGCCCGGGCCCCACCGGCATGCCGTGGCCATCGCGGCCCATCCCCGCCGACTGGAAGAGCAGGGCGGAGCGGCCGGGCACGAAGCTCGGGGCCCGATCGAGGCTGTCGCCGGCCGTCACCGCGCGTGGCGTGGCGCCGTCCGGACCGAACAGCGCGATGTCGGAGGTGCCGTCCTGCCCGCGCACCGTGCAGGCGAGGCGCTCGCCGTTGCGCTCGGCGGCCACCTCCTCCACGGCGCTGTCGTTGCCGTGGAAGAGGCGCTGCTCCTGGCCGGATGCGAGGTCGAAGGCGAACACCCCGGCGACGGCGCCCGTATCCAGGCAGTAGAGCAGCTCTCCCTCGTGGCCGGCGCCGAGGCCCCGCGTCGAGATGCGGAGCGCCGCGGGGTCGGGCAGGTCGCTCACCCCCCAGAGCGCTCCGCCCGGCAGAAACCCGCCCGCGCTCTCGGCCTTCCAGCCCTGGCCCTGGGCGATCCGCCGCGCGCGCTCCCGTACGCCCTCCGCGAAGGCGCTCTCGAGCTTCCGCGGCGACCCGTCGGGATCGACCACGAAGACGGCGTTCTGGGCGAGGAAGGCGACGCGGGGCGTGTCCAAGGAAACGCTCCTGATCGGCGCCGCGGGGCGGGCATCCCCGGGGCCGCACGACGAGGCGCATCTCCCATCGGCCGCCGGAGGCGTGCGCTGGAGCGGGGACGCTAGTCGCTGGACAGGCCGAGCTGTCGCTCCAGGAGGGAGTGGAAGTGGCGGATCTTCGTCTCCTGGTAGCGGGCGAAGGTCACGTGGCGGTGCTTCGCGGCGTGGAGGCCTCGCTGCACCTGGCCGAGATTGAAGGTGTCCTGGTTGAAGACGCGCGTCAGGAAGCCAAGCTCCGGCGCCTGCGTCCAGTCCTCGTCGTCGGCGAGCCAGTGGACGGGGGCGGGCGGCGGCCGCCGGCCCCGGAAGGGCGCCAGGTAGATCACCTCCATGATGCAGCGATCCGGGTCGCTGCGGAACGGGCGGAAGCGGTAGACGATGCGGTTGTAGGCGCCCCAGGGGTGGAAGTTCGGGAACACCGTGTAGTAGAAGGAGTCCGCGAGCTCCGCATCCGAGACCTCGTTCACGCTCGCGACCGCGCCCTGGAGCTGCATGCGCGACGCCATCGCGAGGGTCTGGCGCGCGGTCATGCCCTCGGGCACGCGCAGCATCGGCTCCTCGTCGAGGCTGCGGGAGAGCAGCGAGTCGAGCATCTCCTGCTCGCTCGGGGCGTAGGGCAGCAGCGGGCTCGGCGTCATGTTGGCCGTGATGGCGCGCGAGAAGTTCCCCCATACGTCGTACTGCGAGTTGACGTCGCCGATGCCCGGCAGGAGCTGGGGATGCGTCGCGCCGACGTGGTAGGCCTCCATGAAGGCCTCCTGGGCCACCTTCCAGTTGCAGGGCAGCCGCTTCGCGACGTGGGCCTCCTTGTAGCGGCTCTCGAGCGGCCAGGGCTCGAAGTGCCGGGACAGCTCGCCGAGGTGCGCCGCGAGGGGCGCGCAGTCGGCGTCGAGGTTCACGAACACGAAGCCGCCCCATGTGTCCACCTTCGCCTCGGGCAGCCGGAAGCGCTCGCGCGCGACGTGCGGGAAGTCCCACTCGGCGGGCACGCGCTTCAGCGTTCCGTCGAGGGCCCAGGTCCAGCCGTGGAAGGGACAGCGCAGCTCGTGGACGCGCCCGTCGCAGTCGCGCAGCATGCGGCCGCGGTGGAGGCAGACGTTGTGGAAGGCGCGGATCTCCCGGGGGCCGGTCCGCATCACGATCAGCGAGTCCTCGGCGATCTCGTAGACGACGTGGTCGCCGACCTCGGGGAGCTCCTCCTCGCGGCACGCCATCTGCCAGACCTTGCGCCAGAGCCCCTCGACCTCGCGGTCGTGGAAGGCGCGCGACGTGTAGCGCTCGATCGGCACCTGCACGACGGGGACGTCCTGGGGCGCCTGCCAGCGCAGGACCTCGGGCACCGCCTTGCTGTCGCTGTCGAGGAGCTGCTGGTAGGAGAGCCCGGGAGAGCGGGCCTCGCTCGGGGACGCGGCCTGGGACACGCCGTCCTCCCTTCGGTCAGTAGCCGACGCGCTTGGTGAAGCCGCCGTCGACGACGAGATTCGCGCCGGTGACGTAGCTCGCCGCCGGGCTCGCGAGGAACACCACCGCGCGCGCGACTTCCTCGGGCGCCCCCATGCGCCCGAGGGCGCACTGGGCGAGCGTGCGCTCGTAGATCGCGGGCATCGCCTTGCGGATCATCTCCCAGTTGCCGCCGTCGAAGTAGATCGGTCCGGGCGAGACCACGTTCACGCGTACGCCCTGGGGCGCCAGGGCCTGGGAGAGGTCGTTCGCGTGAGCGATCAGCGCGGCCTTCATCGCGTTGTACGGCTGGGGGACGCCGAGGTACTCGAGCGCCGCCGTGCTGGAGATGAACACCACGCTGCTCGCATCCGACCGGGCGAGGGAGGGCAGGGCGGCCTCGACCGCGCGCGCGGAGTGCAGCACGTCCACGTCGAAGTTGGCCTGCCAGGCCTTCTCGCCCATGCCGGCGCCGCCGCTCGCGTTGCAGACCAGCACGTCCAGCCCGCCGAGGGCGGCGGCGGCCTCGGCGACGAAGCCGCGCAGCGCGTTGCCGTCGCCGACGTCGAGCGGCTTCGTCACGACCCGCACGCCGCGCGCCTCGAGGTCCTTCCGCGCGCCTTCGAGGCCGGCCGCACCCCGCGCGCAGAGCGCGAGATCGACGCCCGCGTCGGCGAGCTGCCGGGCGATGGCGAGCCCGATGCCCCGCGATGCGGCGGTGACGATCGCCTTGCGTCCCTGTAGGCCGAGATCCATGGTCGTGCTCCTTCGTGAAAGGTCTGCGCCCGCCGGAGCCGCGGCGCGGGGCGTCGGTTGCGGGGGCGGCGCGCTGGCTGCCGCTGTCGCGCGCGCTCCGCCGGCGGGAGGGCGCGCGCCGAGCTGCGGCCCGCCCACCCAGCCGAGCAGGTGCGGGTCGGCTTCGCGCAGCTCGCCCGAGTGCCAGCGGCCGTCCGGGTGGAACAGGCCGAAGCGCCCGCCCTCGTCCTCGACCCGCACCAGACCGCCGTCGCAGCTCTCGTAGCTGGCGTGGCTGAACGGGTGGCGCATTTTCATCGCGCCGCGCCCGTCGCGGCCCGGCGCGGCTTGCGGCGCGGGGAGCCGAGTCCCTCCGCCGCGAGCGCGGCCTGCGTCGCGCGGGCGCTGCGCTCGAGTCCCCTCCGGGCGGCGCCCGTCGAGACGCCGAGCACCAGCAGGCTCGCCGCGTGGGGCATGGCGGCGCGCAGCGCCGCATCCGAGAGGCCGCCGCGTGCCCAGCTCACGGCCGCGCTGACGCACGCCGCGGTGAGCTGGCCGGCGAGGAGCGCGGGGTCCACCCACGCGACCAGCTCGGCCTGCTCGCGCATCGCGCGGAGCTCGCCGGCGAACGCCGCGGTGAGGTCGGCCAGCATGCCTGCCTGCACCGGGCCGGTCTCGCGGGCGACGGCGAAGGCCTCGATCAGCGAGCGGTGATAGGCGGACTGGTGGGTCATGTTCTCGGCGCAGCGCGCGGCGAGGGCGACCAGCCGGCGCCAGCCGCCGGGGCCGGCGTCGCGGGCGATCCGCTCCAGGACCTGCCGGAAGTGGCCCTCGACCGCCGCGGCGAGCAGGCCGTCCTTGCCGCCGAACTGGTTGTAGAGGGTGGGGATGGAGACGCGGCAGCGCTGCGCGAGATCGCGCACCGTGAGCCCGCTCCACCCGCGCTCGGCGACCAGCTCCCGCACGGCCTCGAGCATGCGCTGCCGGCGCTCCAGCTTCTGCTCGGTGACGAGGTCCATCGCCGCCCGAGCATATCAGATTCAACTTGTTTTAACGCGATAAATGCGATTCACTCGGGCCCGTCGAACCGATCGCCGGAGGCCCCCGATGAGCGCGCCGAAGCAGACCCCCGACCCGAACCGCCACCCCTGGCAGGAGCTGGCGAGCTACCAGACGCCGATGGACGTGGCGTGGAACTTCTCCTACGAGATCGACATCCAGAAGCTGCGCAATCTGTACTCGAAGGCGAAGCAGAACCAGTGGGACGGCGAGCGCCAGCTCGACTGGTCGATCGAGATCGACCCGTCGCAGCCGATCGTCGGCGAAGACCGCTTCATGTTCCACCGGGTTCCGTTCTTCCAGAAGCTCTCGAAGACCCAGCGCGAGACGTTCACCGCCCACGCCACCTGCCAGCTGCTCTCCCAGTTCCTGCACGGCGAGCAGGGCGCGCTGATGACCGCCGCGGCCGTGACCCACGCCGCGCCGGACTACGAGGCGAAGCTCTACTCGGCGACCCAGACCTTCGACGAGGCGCGACACGTCGAGGTGTACGACGCCTACATCCAGAAGCTCGGCATCGTGTATCCGATCTCGCCCTGGTTGAAGGAGCTGATCGACGCCACCCTCTCGTCCGGCAGCTTCGCCAAGACCATGATCGGCATGAACATGGTCGTCGAAGGGCTGGCGCTCGCCGCCTTCCACAACATGCGCCGCCAGGCGACCTGTCCGCTGCTGCGCGCGCTCACCGAGAACGTGCTGCGCGACGAGTCCCGGCACGTGGCCTTCGGGAACGTCTACCTGTCGAAGACGATCTCGGACATGCACCCCGACGACCGCGAGGACGTCGCGCAGTTCGCGTTCGACGCAGTGAAGGGGATGGCCGACGCGTTCGGCGGCGTGGACGGCGACAAGCCGCCGAAGCCCGATCCGGGCTTCCTGAAGGTCCTCGAGCACGCGGGGATCGCGCTGGGCGACTTCCTGAAGGGCATGGCCGAGGCCGGCATGGGCGGAATCCGCGCCAAGCTTCCGCCGGGCCACATCCATTCCTTCAAGGACCTGATGATGCCCGCGCTGGTGCGCGTCGGCGCGGTGACGGACCGCACCCGCGCGCTGTTCGCGGCCGAGGGCATCCCGGTCTGGGACGACACGGGCGTGCTCGAGTCGATGGAAGACGCCGACACCGGCGACATCGCGATCCCGCGGGACTACGAGCGGGCGCCGTCGGCCTGACGCCGCCACTGGGCGGCGCCGGTGATCGGCGGGAGATCGAGGGGCGTCAGCACGCCGGGAGCGGCCGCGCACACGGCCGGCACCGCGTTCACGATGCGGCCCGCGGCGGAGGCGTTGCCGCCGCCGGCCGGCCCGGGCTCGAAGGCGTCCGCGCCGTGCACGGTGACGTGCAGCTCCGGCGTGCCGCGCAGGCTCACGCGGTGGCAGCCGCGGCCCTCGGGCGGGTAGGGCCAATCGGGCGCGCAGGCACCGTCGATGCGGGTGACGTGCTCGACCACGAAGAGCGCTTCCCCCCGATGGAGGCCACGCACCTCGAAGCGGAACGCGCCCTGGGTGCCGGCTTCGAACCTCCCCATGCCGGGGACGTCGACGCTGCGCTCCAGGGGACGGCGCTCCACGTGGGTCTCCACGCGATCGACGGGGCGGTCGAGGCCGTCTCCGAGGATCCGCACCATCGGCTCCCAGACCATGCGGAGCGCGAAGTCGTGCAGCATCGGAGGGAGGGCGTCCAGCGGGCCGCCGAAGCCGATCAGCTTCCGCACCGCGTCGGGCTGGTGGTAGAGCGCGTAGTCGAAGATCTCCTGGCAGCGGACCTCGCGGAGGTCGGCGACGACGCCGGAGAGGAGCAGAGGCAGGATGTCGAGGGCCCAGCCCGGGTCGATGCCGGAGACGAACAGGGAGCTGCGGCCGGCGCGGCACGCTCCCTCCACTTGCTGGAGCAGCTCCGACGGCGCGCTCTTCGGGTAGAGCAGGGGATAGAAGGCGGTGGACACCACGTTCGCCCCCGCGCGCAAGCAGGCCAGCAGCTCGCCGTAGGCGGCCTGGGGCCGGGCGTCGGCGCTGGCGGCGTAGACCACGGCGTCGAGGTCGCCCCGCGCGAGCAGCGCCGCGCTGTCGTCGGTGGCCCGCACGCCGATCGGGCCGATGCCCGCGAGCTCCCCCGCATCGCGTTCCACCTTGGCCGGATCGGCGACCACGACGCCCGCGAGCTCGAGATCTCGATGCGCCAGCACGGCGCGGATCGCCGGACGGCCGACGTTCCCGGTGCCCCACACCGCGACGCGCCTCCTCACGAGCGCATCGCCCGCCAGGACGCGCACAGCTCCCGGGCGGCCTCGGGCCAGCTCGGGTACCGGAAGGAGAAGCCGCTGCGGAGTAGGAGCCCCGGGACGACCCGGCGGCTCTTCAGCACGAGCTCCGTCTCCGTCCGCAGGAAGACGGCGCCGATTTCGAGCATCCAGCGGCTCGCCGGAAGCGCGATGCGGGCGCCCCAGGCATTCCGCAGCGCGCGCATGAACTCCGCGTTGGGCAGCGGCTCGGGCGCGGCGACGTTGACGGGCCCTTCGATCTCCTCGCGCTCGATCAGCCAGTAGAGGGCTCGCACGAAGTCCTCGTGGTGGACCCAGGAGACGTACTGTCGGCCGTCGCCGGCCGATCCTCCGAGGCCGCGGCGCACGAGCCCGAGCAGCACGTCGAAGATGCCTCCCGGATCGGGGCTCAGGGTGACGGCGGAGCGCAGCTTGACCTTCCGCGTGCCCGGCACCTGCGCTTCGTCGACGGTCCGCTCCCACGCCGTGGCGACCTCGATGCTGAACCGCCAGGTGTCCGGAGTGTCCTCCTCGCGGCCCCCCAGGATGCCCGTCGCCTCGTCGTTCGCGGCGTCGTAGCGGTGCGCGTAGATCGTGGCCGTGCTGGCCTGGAGCCAGAGGCGAGGCGGCTTCGCGCACTGCCGGATCGCCTCGCCGAGCACCCGCGTGGGCAGGGTCCGCGAGCGCATGATCCGCTCGCGATTGCGGCGGTGATAGCGGCAGTTGACGGTGTAACCGGCGAGGTTCACCACCACGTCGGCGCCGTCGACGGCCTCCACCCACGGGCCCAGGGTCCGGCCGTCCCAGCCGAGGGTGCGCCAGGGGCCCGGGCGAGGCGTGCGGCTCAGCACGGTGAGGTCGTGTCCGTCGCGGGCGAAGGCGCGGCACAGGATGGTACCCACTTGTCCGGAGCCGCCGGCGATCGCGATCTTCATCGATCGCTCCGCTTCCCGAAGCTGCTCTTCAGCAGCCCGACGAGGGCCCTGGCGGCAGGCGGGTTGTCGAGCACCTCGCGGCCGATGCGGTCCACCGTGGTCAGGTACTCGGCGACGGACTCGAGCTTGGCAGCCTCCTCCGCGGGCGCCGCGGCGGCCAGCGTTCCGAGCGCGCGCAGGGCGCTTCCCACCACCGGGTCGAACTCGCGCCGCTTGCGCTCGCGCGCGATCGCGATCGTCTGCTCGAAGAGGTCCCCGCGGCTCTCGTAGTACTCGCTGCGATCGCCCGGCCGCGGGACGCGCTGCACCACCCCCCAGCCGCGCAGCTCCTTCAGGCACATGCTGACGTTGCCGCGGCTGATGCCGAGGCGCTCGGCGATGGCGGCCGGGCTCATCGGCTCCCCCGCGGTGAGCAGCAGGCCGCAGACCCGCGCGGTGGAGGGGCTGAAGCTGAACAGGGACGCCATCGAGGCCCACGCCTCGATGAAGGATCCTCGGGCCGCCTCCGATGGTTTCACGAGTTTCAAATATATCAGAAATCAGCGCGGGCGTCGAGGTCCCCCCGAAAGCGCGAAGGCCCGGTGCGACGGCGCGCACCGGGCCTCGCTGCGG
>Ga0105107_10000802_pt1 | contig 20266 bp, 20 predicted proteins | sample PPLLaktember2015_6_FD_79335 | JGI IMG/M metagenome (GOLD analysis project Ga0105107, IMG submission 79335) | Freshwater sediment microbial communities from Prairie Pothole Lake near Jamestown, North Dakota, USA - PPLs Lake P8 Core (1) Depth... | ecosystem: Environmental > Aquatic > Freshwater >... | reverse complement strand
CGCGCACCGGGCCCTGGCTGGGCAGGCCGGTGACTGACATCAGGCCGCTCATGCCCTGCGCGACCTGGTCGAGGCCGGGGCGGTCGGCGTAGGGGCCGTCCTGCCCGAAGCCGCTGATGCTGGCGTAGACGATGCGCGGGTTGATCTTGCGGATGGTCTCGTAGTCGATGCCGAGGCGCTTTTTGACGTTGGGGCGGTAGTTTTCGACGATGACGTCGGCGGTGGCCGCCATTTTCTTGAACACTGCCACGCCTTCGGGTGACTTCAGGTTCAGCGTGATGCTGCGCTTGTTGCGGTGCAGGTTCTGGAAGTCGGGGCCGTGGCGCTTGTCGAAGGGGCTGCCGTCGCCGTCCTGTTCGCCGAGTTCCTCGATCTTGATGACCCTGGCGCCCCAGTCGGCGAGCTGGCGCACGGCTGTCGGGCCGGAGCGGGCGCGGGTGAGGTCGAGGACGGTAAAGCGGGAGAGGGGGCCGGCGCTCGTTGCAGTCACGGTGGGTCCTTTATCGCAGGGATGGCATTTTCAGTTCGGCGTGATGCCGGCGGCCTTGATGACCTTGCCCCATTTCTCGATCTGCTTGCGTGCGAAGTCCCACAGTTCTTCGGGCGTGCTGCCGACCGGCGCTGCGCCGTTCTGCACCATGCGCTCGTGCATCGCCGGTTGTTTGATGACGCTGACCGCCTCGCTGTTCAGCCGCTTGATGATTGCGGGTGGCGTACGCGCCGGTGCGACCAGGCCCTGCCAGGCGCTGGTTTCGAAACCGGGCAGGCCGGACTCGGACACCGTCGGCAGGTCGGGCATCAGCGGGAAGCGTTTTTCGGTGGTCACCGCCAGCGCCTGCAGACGGCCGCTGCGGATATGCGCAATCGCGCTGGGCAGGCTGGCGAAGGACAGCGAGATGCGTCCGGCAACGAGGTCGATCATTGCCGCGGCGGCGCCCTTGTACGGCACGTGCACCATGTCAGTCTGGGTCATCAGCTCGAACAGTTCGCCGGCGAGGTGCGGCGAGCCGAGGTTGCCCGACGAGCCGTAGGTCAGCTTGCCGGGATTCGCTTTGGCGGCGTTGACCAGATCGGCCACCGACTTGATCGGCAGCGCCGGTCCCACCACCAGCACATTGGGCGCCATCGCCACCAGCGTGATGGGCGCCAGATCGCGCAACTGGTCGTAGGGCAGATTGCGGCGGGCGGCGGGATTGACGCCGAATGAGCTCGGCACCAGCAACAGCGTGTGGCCGTCGGGCGGCGCCTTGACCGCGAGCTCGGTGGCGATGATGCCACTCGCGCCGGGGCGGTTGTCGGCGACGATGGTCTGGCCCAAGCGCTCGCCCATGGCTTCGGCGAGCGCCCGGGCGATGATGTCGGCGTTGCCGCCGGGCGCCTGCGCGATGATCAGCCGGATCGGGCGTTCGGGGTAGGTGCCTTTGGCGGGCTGCGCGGCGTGTGCGCCGGTGGTGGCGATTATCGTGGTGCTGATGACAGCAACAATTGTCGTGCGGGCAATGCGGACCAGCGGCATGACGGGACTCCTCCGTAGACTGCCGCAATGTTGTTATCGCGACACCGGCTGCGGCAGCCGGCGCGTGGTGAGTGCAAGTATGGCAGCGCACGCGGCAGGCGGCATAATTTTGCCCACATGTTGGTTTTCAATGCGCCCGCGGTTGTGCTGTCACCGGTATGATGGTGGCCAAACCGCACAGCCTGCCGGCACTGTTCATGCCTGCGGCGCCTGAAAGTGTCCTCTATGCAAGTCCCCATCCTCCGTCCCTATCCCGATGCCGAATCTCATACGGAGGAGCGTTGTTACATCCTCGAGTTGTCGAATTCCGCGGACGATCCCGACCTGTCGATCGCACGGGCACGCGTGGAGCCGGGCGTCACCACGCGCTGGCACCGCGTGGTCGATACCGTGGAGCGCTACGTGATACTCGACGGCACCGGCCGCATGGAAATCGGCGACCTGCCGCCGCAGGAAGTGCAGGCCGGGGATGTGGTGCTGATTCCAGCCTCATGCCGGCAGCGCATCGCCAACATCGGGCAGGGTGACCTGGTGTTCCTGGCGATCTGCACGCCGCGGTTCCGGCCCGAGGCTTATGAAGAGGTCGGGAACGGTGTTTAGGGCGGCTTCCGGTGCAGCCGTGACCCTGACCGCAAGCCGTGTGCTGCTGGTGGCGGCGCTGTGGTTGCTGCACGCCGCGGCTTTTGCATTGGGCATGGGCGTCGAGGACACGCCGCTGCGCCCCAGCGAGCTGAAACTGCTGCAGCGCATTGCGGCGATGGATCCGTCATTCCGCTACGGCGATCGCGTCAAGCGCTATTTCCGCACGCACCCCACGACCAAGAACCGCATTCCGCTGCGCGTCGAGGTCATGCCGCCCCGGAGCAAAGGTCTCTATTTCGGGGAATACATCAGTTTTACGATGACCATCGACGAGCCTTCGGGCCTGGTCACCTATGCCTACGATGCCGGCACGGCTCACCACGGTCGTGGCACGATACTGGTGACGCCGAAGGAGGTGGTGAAAACCGAGTTTCATTGCGGCGCGACCGGTTGCGCCACGCGCGTGGTGCGCAACGGCCGGGTGTTGGCCGAGCGCAGCGACTGATGGGTTGTTGCCCATAGTGAAAAAACATTAATAAAGACAAGAAGTTATGACTATGCCGTTGCATCGGGGCCGCTAATCCGGCAGTGCCACGGCGGCGCGCGCGCTGCGTGCGCTCAAGTTCCGGATCAACGGGTGCGCCAGTAGCCGGGTATGCCCCGTGTCAGGCCGTTTCCGGATCGACAAACAGCTCTTCTGCCGTATAAGGCTTCGCCAGCAGGCCCTGCTGGCGGCAATAGGTGATCATCGCGTCGATTGCCGGTCGATTCGCCGCCAGGCCCTGGGGCAGCGGATTGCCGACGATCGTTGCCATCCGGCGGTAGTGGTCGTCCTGATCCGCTGCCGATGCGCCGGCCGCGAGCAGGGTCAGATACTGTTGCTGCGCTGCGCAGAATGCGTCGAACAGCGCTTGTGCGAGCCCGGGATGAGCGGCCAGCAGTTCATCGCGGACGACGATCAGGCCGTGCATCGGATAGATGCCGGTTTTCTTGAACCACGCCGCTTCGAGTTGCGGTGCGTCGGGAAACAGCGGCAGGTATTGCGGCAGGCGCTGATTACCGCGGCCCCAGCCTTCCTGTGGCGGACCGGCGCGGCCGATGCCGGCGTTGTCGGTAAAAGCCGCCTGGATTTCGCCAGCGGCCATCAAGTCGATGAGCGAACGCCCGGCCGGCGCATGGATGACGTTGGGCGGCAGCCGCAGGCTTTGCACATGTTCCTCGTCGTCCACCACCCAGGTGATCCTGGCGAGGTCGACGCCGTACTCGTTCTGCAGGATGCCGCGGGTCCAGATGCCGGTGGTCACCGTCCAGGCGCGCACGCCGACTGCCTTGCCTTCGAGATCTTTCGGCGTGCGGATGCCGGCATCGTCGCGGCAGACGAAACCGGCATGGTGGAAGCGACGGTAGGTAAAGACGGGCAGCGCCTGGAACGGCGCGCCGGCTTCGCGGGCGATCATGTAGGTTGCCGCGGACAATTCGCAGACGTCGAACTCGACGTCGCGCACCATGCGCCGGTACGCCGCCACGATGGGTTTGACCTCGATGAACTGCGGTTGCACGCCGGCGATGGCAATGCGGCCCTGTTTGAGCGCTGCGGTGTGGCCGTAGGTGGCCACGGCAATGCTGAGCGGCAGTGCGGCGGCGGTCGTCATCGCAATTTCCGCAGTGATCGGTCCGTCCGCCGTGACCGGGACAGCGCCCCGGCCACGGCAGTTTCGGTTGGGTCAGCGGCTGGCGATGGCTCTGGCAAAACGCGGATATACCTTGCGCACGTTGCCGTCGAAAATCTTGGCTTTTTCTTCGGCGCTGAGCCAGTTCACCGCGTCGAGGTAGCGCTTGGTGTCGTCGTAGTAATGACCGGTTTCCGGGTCGATGCCTTTCACCGCGCCGACGATTTCCGAGGCGAACAGGATGTTGTCGGCGGGGATAACCCGGGTCAGCAGGTCGATGCCGGCCTGGTGATAGACGCAGGTGTCGAAATAGACGTTGTTGAGCAGGTGTTCCTTCAGTGTCGGCTTGCCCATGTCCTGCGCAAGGCCGCGGTAGCGGCCCCAGTGGTAGGGCACCGCGCCGCCGCCATGGGGGATCACGAATTTCAGCGTCGGGAAATCCTTGAACAGGTCGGCGGTGATGAATTGCATGAACGCGGTGGTGTCGCCGTTGATGTAATGGGCGCCGGTGAAATGGAAGGCCGGGTTGCACGAGGAACTGACATGTACCATCGCCGGCACGTCGAGTTCGACCATTTTTTCATACAGCGGATACCACCACTTGTCGGTCAGCGGCGGTTCGGTCCAGTAGCCGCCGGAAGGATCGGGGTTCAGATTGCAGCCGATGAAGCCGTATTCGTTGACGCAGCGTTCGAGCTCGGCGATGCAGTTGTCGGGGCGCACGCCCGGGCTCTGCGGCAGCTGGCAGACGCCGACGAAGTTCTTCGGGTACAGCGTGCAGACGCGGTGGATCAGCTCGTTGCAGATGTCCGACCACAGCGCGCTGGTGGTGGCGTTGCCGATGTGGTGGGCCATGCCGCCGGCGCGCGGCGAGAAGATCGTCATGTCGGTGCCGCGTTCGCGCTGGATGCGCAGCTGCGCCCCCTCGATGCCTTCGCGGATTTCATCGTCGCTGATGACCAGCGAGTCCTTGGCCGGACTGAGTTTGGCATCCTTCAGGCCGGCGATCTGCTTCTGGCGGAAGGATTCGAGGGATCTGGGGGCGGTGGTGTAGTGGCCGTGGCAGTCGATGATCATGGTGCGAGGCTCCGATACTCAGTTTGTCTGGATGTTGGCAGCCTTGATTACCGGGAGCCAGCGTTTCCGTTCACTCTCCGCAAATGCACGGTATTCGGCAGCTGTGGACGGAGCCGCATCGATGCCGCGGGCGTTGAGTTGCTTGACGACGTCGGGGTCCTTGAGTGTGGAGACGATATCGCGGTTCAGGCGGTTGATGATCGCCGCCGGTGTGTTTGCTGGTGCGACCATGCCGTACCAGTTTAGGGACAGGTAACCCTTGACGCCGGTTTCGGCGACAGTTGGAGTGTCCGGCAACGCTTCGGCACGCTTGTTGCCGGTGACTGCAATGGCGCGAACCTTGCCCGACTGCACATGCGGCACTGCCGTGGAAATCACAGCAAAAAATGAAGGTACATGGCCGGCGATCAGATCGGTAATGGCCGGGCCACCGCCCTTGTAGGGGATGTGGTTCAGGGACACCTTGGTCAGCATCTCGAGCAGCACGCCGGAGAGATGGCCGGGGCTGCCGATGCCCGAGCTGGCGTAGTTCAGGCGGCCCTGCTGGGCCTTGGCGTGCGCGAGAAATTCAGCCATGTTCTTCGCGGGCACAGAGGGATGCACGATCAGGATGTTCTGTAGCGTGACCAGCATGCCGACATAGGTGAAATCCTTGAAGGGGTCGTACGGCACTTTTTGGATAACCGGGCTGATGACGAGGCCGCCGATATGGCCCATGCCGATGGTCTGGCCATCGGGTTCCGCGCGGGAAATGATCTGCAGTGAGATCGTGCCGTTCGCGCCGGGGCGATTGTCGACCACGACCTGCTTGTCGAGCAGGGCGGACATTTTCGGCTGCATGATCCGTGCAACGAGGTCGGTGGCGCCGCCCGGCGGGAAGCCGACAATGAAGCGGACCGGTTTGCTGGGACTCCATTCAGCCGCAAGCGCCGGCGTGGTTATCAGGCTGGCGGGCAGTACTGCGGCAGCAAGGCCCAGCAGCATGCGTGTTTTGAGATCATTGATTTTCATGGGTTTTCCTTTTGCTGAGGTTGAGTAAGAAGTTGTCGCGATCATACGGGATAGAGGTCGGGATCCGAACTGTTAGCGATGTCGTCCGCAATGATCGACTTGATGACGTGTATGGTTTGTTCGGCGAGACGAGTGAGCGGTCGTTGCGTCGGTGTCGCGATGACGATATGACTGGCGATGTGGGGCGTCGTAATCCGCGCCGCGTGCAGCTGGCCGCGCATCGCGTGATCCTGGATGGCGTAGCGCGAGAGGATGGCGTGCCCCATGCCTTTGGCCACCAGATCGGTCAGTGCGGTGATGGAGTCGATTTCGAGGGCGATGTTGAGTGCAACATGCTGCCGCTCAAATTCGGTCTCGATCATGTTGCGGATGGAATTCGGGCGGCTCGGAATGATCAACGGGTAGCGTGACAAGTCGGCCATGCGAACGCGTTTGGGCAGCTTTCGGCCCTTCGGGTTCGGGCTGATCAGATACAGATCTTCCGACCAGGCGTGTTCATATTCCAGTTCGGGAACCGGCGTCGGGTGGTAGAGAATCGCGAAATCCAGTCGGCCGAGGAGCAGCCACTCCTGCATGGTCGTCGTGAGGCCCTCGACGATGCCGATGGACGCGTTGGTGAATTGCCGGCGGAAGTGCGACACGGTGCGCACGGTCAGCAGCTTGCCCACGCTGGGTGGAAATCCGATGACGACCTTGCCGATCGGCGACATTTCCGCATCACCGAGTTCCTGTCGTGCGAGTTCAATCTGGCGCAGTATCCCCTTGCCGTGGGCGACCAGGCGTTTGCCGCTTTCGGTCGTGGTGACACCGCGACCATTGCGGTGCAGCAGATGGGTTTTGATTTCGAGTTCAAGTTGGCGGACTTGCCTGCTCAGCACGGACTGGGAGATCCCGAGCATCGCCGATGCCTTGGTAAAGCTGCCCAGCTCGGCCACTCGGACGAAACACTCCAGTTGTTTGATATCCATCGACCACTCTGCAATTATTGGACAATCAAGCGGACGGGCCAATGGCCGGCGCGGAAAATCTGTTATGTGAAATCAGCATAACAGATACTGCGGTATTGCTGTTTTTTTTACAGCTTGATTGGCAACAAAATGAAGGATCGCAGCCGAGCCAAAGCCAAAGCCGACCTGGGCATCACCAGCGCGGCATTCGGCGCCTGTCCTTGGGGGAGCGGTTCATGAAAAACGTAGTGGCCCGCAACATTCGACGTGCGGCAGCGGCGCGCACCATGCGTGTCGGGGCGTGCGGCACCCCCACGGTGCACGTGGCCATCGGCAGCGCTGCTTTGATGCAGCTCCTCCACATGCGCCTGGTTTGCGAAAGTGCGGCGAAGTCGCTGCCGCGGGAATGATCGATGGCGATGAATGACACCGGGGCGGTCAGGCTGCGTACGTTGCTGGGTGATTATCCGATTACCCGCGCGCTGAAGCGGGGTGAGGTCGGTTCTGCGGCGGTGACCCTGGATTTCGCCGATGTCAAAACGCCCAACCACGCGTTCAAGCGGGTGGTGCGCGATCTTGAGTTCGATGTCGCGGAACTTGCGATCGTGACTTTTCTGATGGCCAAGGCGCACGCGAAGCCGCTGGTGCTCATGCCTGTCGTTATTCTGAGCAGGTATCAGCACCCGTACCTCGTCTATAACGCCGAACGCGGCCCGCTGGCCCCGGCCGATCTTGCCGGACGCCGGGTGGGCATCCGTTCCTATTCGGTGACCACAGCCACCTGGATACGCGGCATTCTCGCCATTGACTACGGGCTGAATCTCGACAGCGTGCGCTGGGTCACGTTCGAAGAACCGCATGTCGCCGAATATCGCGATCCGCCGAATGTCGAACGGGCTGCTCCGGGCCGGGATCTGCTGGACATGCTGAGCAACGGGGAAGTAGATGCCGCCGTCGTCGCCGCGATACCTGCTGATCCGCGGCTGCAGCCGCTGATTCCGGAGCCTGCCGTCGCTGCGCGGGCGTGGCGCGAACGCAATCAGGCGCTGCAGATCAATCACATGCTGGTGGTCAGGGAATCGTTGTCGGCTGCCAATCCGGAGGCGGTGAGGGAGGTCTACCGGATGCTCGTCGAGAGCAAACGGGCCGCCGGACCGCAAGCGGCGCACGAATTCGATTTGAATCCGTTTGGCGTCGAAGCCAATCGACGCAGCCTTGAAGTAGCCGTCGATTATGTGTATCGGCAAGGGTTGATTCCGCGGCGCTTCGCGGTGGACGAGCTTTTCGACGATGTGACACGCAAGTTATGACCAAGGGGGGGTGGTATGAAATGGCTTAGCGCATTGGTATTGGCTGCGAGCGGTGTTGTTGTTCCGGTGCTGGCTGCCGATGTGCCGTCCGGCAAGACTGAAGTGCTCTGGCTGGGGCAATCAGCCTTCAGAATCACCACGCCCGGCGGCAAAGTGATCGTGACTGATCCCTGGCTGCTCAAGAATCCCGTGACCCCCGCCCAGTACAAGAATCTGGAGGCGCTGGGCAAGGTTGATCTGATTCTGGTCAGCCATGGCCATGGTGATCATATCGGCGACGCGCCGGCATTGGCCAAGTTGAACAATATCCCGATGTGGTCTCCGGGTGACCTGAACATGACGCTCACTACGCTGGGGGTACTGCCACCCCGGATGCTGCCGCGATTCAACAAGGGGGGCGCAATCACGCCGGTTTCCGGCATCAAGGTTACGGCGACACATGCTGAACATTCGTCGGTATTTGTCTGGAACAACCCGGCCACCAGCAGGGACGAGACGCATCCGGGTGGCGAGCCGGTCGGTTTCATTATCGAACTGGAAAACGGTTTCCGGATTTATCACATGGGTGATACCGGCGTGTTCGGCGACATGAAGTGGATCGGCGAGTATTACAAGCCTGACCTGCTGCTGATCCCCATCGGCGGGCATTTCACGATGGATCCGCGGGATGCGGCTTATGCGACGAGAGAACTGGTCAAGCCGAAGTTCGCGATCCCGATGCACTATGGCGCGAATCCCTTGGGCAAGGGCACGCCCAAGGAATACATGGGCGCGCTGGGGGATGCCGGTGTGAAGGTGTTTCCCCTGAAGCCGGGCGACAAGATCGAGTTCTGAGGACACAGCCGGCGGACTGCGCGACTGTCACCGCGCGGTCCGTCGGATTTAATGCGCCGGTCAGTTGGTTTGATACAGGCCGGCCGCCTTGATGACTTTCTGCCACTTCGCGGTTTCCGAGCGGATGTAGTCGCCGAAAGCTTCCGGCGTGCTCGGTGCGGCATCGAGCCCGGATTTGAACAGCAGCGCCTTGATATCCGGCAGGTTCAGCACGGCGACGACTTCCTTGTTCAGGCGATTGATCACGTCGCGCGGCGTCTTGGCCGGGGCCAGCACACCGTACCAGTTGTTGGCTTCGAAACCCTTGACGCCGGCCTCGGCCACCGTCGGCAGTTCGGGCACCAGCCCGGAGCGCTTCGAGGTCGTCACCGCCAGCGCGCGGATCCGGCCGCTCTTGATGTGCGGCACGGCGCTCGCCGCCGTCGCAAAAATCAGGTTGATATTGCCGGAGAGCAGATCGACCATCGCCGGACCGCCGCCCTTGTATGGCACGTGCACGATCTTGGTGCCGGCCTGCAGGTTGAACAGTTCCAGTGCGAGATGGCCGGCACCGCCGACGCCCGAGGAGCCGCCGTTCAGCGATTTCGATTTGCCCAGTGCAATCAGCTCTGCGACATTTTTGGCGGCAACCGAGGGGTGTACGACCAGAATGTTGGTCGAATCGACGGCGCGCGAAATCGGCTGCAGGTCTTTCAGCGGATCGAATGACAGTTTTTTGTATAGCGACGGATTGATCGCCAGCGCGGCGATGGTGCCCATCAGGATGGTGTAGCCGTCGGGTGTTGCGTTGGCGAGGATGTCGGCAGCGATATTGCCCGACGCACCCGGCCGGTTGTCGATGATGATCTGCTGGCCGAGGCGTTCACCCAGCCGGGTGCCCATGCCACGTGCGGTGGTGTCGGTACCGCCGCCGGGGGCGAAGCCCACCAGCATGCGGATCGGCTTGTTCGGCTGCCATTCTGCGGCCACGCCGTGTGCGGCCAGCGCCGCCATTACTGCGCCGACGATCAGGCGCGACATCGTGTTTTTTTTCATGTTGCCTCCGGGTTGTGGTTGGTTTTCAACTGCATTTTCAACTGTATGGTAATTCGATTCAGGCCGCAGCACTTGCGGCAGCCGCGGATTTCCGGCCGGCGGCCAGTTTGGCGGCGAGCGTGTAGGCATGTTCCATGGCGCCGGGATCGGCACGGCCCTGGCCGACGATGTCGTAGGCCGTGCCGTGCGCGGGCGTGGTGAACACCGTCTTCAGCCCGGCAGTGACGGTGACGCCCTTGTTGAAGCCGAGCAGCTTGGTCGCGATCTGCCCCTGGTCGTGGTACATCATCACGACGCCGTCGAATTCGCCTTTCAGCGCTTTCAGGAAAATCACGTCCGACGAAATCGGGCCCTGGCAGTTGATGCCGGCGGCGCGCAGGCTGTCGACGGTCGGGCGGATGATGCGGATTTCCTCGTCGCCGAACAGGCCGTTTTCGCCATTGTGCGGGTTGAGCGCGGCGACGCCGATGCGCGGGCTGGCTCTGCCGGCAGCGCGCAGCGTGTCGTGGGCAAGGTTGACCGCCGCGGCAATGCGCTCAGGCCTGATCATGGTGACGGCTTCGCGCAGTGCGACATGCGAGGTCACGCGAAAGGTACTGAACTGGTCGATGACGTTCATCTCGCCGAAAAAGCCGGTGTGGCCGAGCAGATGGGCGAACATCTGGTGTTCGTCGTTGAATTTCCAGCCGCCGCGGTTCATCGCACCCTTGTTCAGCGGCGCGAAGCAGATGCCGTCGAGCTTGCCGGCGATGGCGAGGTCGATCATGTATTTCAGCGTGTCGCCGGACAGCTTGCCCGATTCGTCGGAGGAGATGCCCTGCGGGTATTTCTCGGGGTCGACATTGCCGAGGTCGATCAGCGGGTAGTCCTTGCGCGGCCAGCGCACGTCGTCGATGTTTTTGCAGACGCTGTAGGCGAATTTGACGCCGGCACTGCGCATGCCCAGTTCCAGCACGCGGCGGTCGCCGATGATCACGGTTTCGGCGTCGGCGGCGGGTTGGCCGGAGGCCAGCAGTTTTGCGGCGATTTCCGGTCCGATGCCGGTGACGTCGCCGAGCATGAATCCGATGCGGGGCAGTGTGCTCATGAATACTCCAATGGGGGGCGTAGTTTAGACTATTTTTTTGTTTTCGCCGCGGTGTTGCCGCGGCCGCCGACCGCGAGCAGCCGGGTCAGCTTGCGGGTGCGCGGCAGCCGTTCGAGGTCGAATACCAGATCGATGACTTTTTCGCCGTGGGTCCGGGGCAGGCCGCCCCAGGCGGCGCATTCGCGAAACTTGTCGGCGACCTCGTCGTCGCTCATCGGGTTGGCCGGGCTGCCCTTGCCGAAATCGGCGCGGCCGTGCAGCGTGCGGCCGTCCTGCAATGCGATGTCGATGATGGTGGTCATTTTTTCGTAGCCTGCGGCTTCGGCCTGCGGATGTACGCCGAACTCGATTTTGCGCATCATCCGGCGCACGTCGGGGCGGTTGACCACAGCGTCGGAGAACTCGGCGAGGCCGGCGCGGCGATCCAGCAGCAGGATGGCCATGCAGAATTCCATGCTGAATTTGGCCTGTAACTCATTCTTCGGGTTGCGGTGGATCAGCGTGTTGGGCATGTGGCGGTTGGTGCCGACCCTGACTTTGATCACTTGCGATGGCCGGATGTCGTGCTTGCGGATCAATTCGAGCATCGCGCCCATGCCGGGATGGGTCAGCGAGCCGCTGGGATGCGGCTTGATCGATATGCCGGGCATCACGACGGTCCAGGGTTTGCCGAGTTTGCCGTGGATGGCCTGCGCGTCGTACCCGCCGCCGGCGGCGTTGAAAAAACCACGTTTGGCCTCGAGCGCATCCGGCGCCGCCGTCCAGCCGAGCTTGATCAGTTCCGCGGCGAGGATGCCGGATTCCGCCGAACGACCCGGATGAAAGGGCTTCGTCATGGTGCCGAAGTTCTCGCGCAGGCCCGCGGCCTGGCTGGCTGCGAGGCTGAGTGCCTGAGCAGTCTGCTTGGCATCGAGACCGAGCAGGCGCGCGGCACCGGCGGCAGCACCGATGGTCCCGAACGTTGCCGTGGAATGAAAACCGTCGGCGTAATGCCGCGGGTTGATCGCTTCGGCGAGCTTGGTCTCGACCTCGACGGCGATCTGGTAGGCCGTCAACAGGTCGAGCCCGGAGCGATTGTCACGTTCGGCGAGCGCCAACACTGCAGGCAATGCCGGTGCGGTGGGGTGGGTCAGCAGACCGTAGACGCGATCGCTGGCGACCGCAAGCTGCGTGTCGTCGTAGTCGTCGGCATGCATGGCGATACCGTTGGCGAATGCAGCAAAACGCGGCGGTACTTTCAGTGCTGTGCCGATGACCGTCACGCCGCGGTCTAGGGGCACGCCCAGCGTCTTCAGGTAATTGCGCACCACATGTCCCGATTCCGCGGCATTGCCGGCCAGCGCGAGGCCGAGTCCGTCAAGTAGCGAGCGTTTGCTCAGGTCCGTCACCGCACGGGGAATGCGTGCAGGTTGCGTGCGCGTGACAAAGCGGGCGACCTCTGCGGTCAACGATGATTGGGCGGCCATGGGAATGCGTTGCGGTGAAAAAAAAGCGTGTTCGTTGTTCATACCATATTCCCGGAGGCGCCGCCACGGCCCGCGTGCGCCTTGCTGTGGTGTTGGACGCGGAGTAATCTCGGCGACTCAACGCCATCGGCAAAAATCAGCAAATCCTCATGAAGAATCCCATCCGTGCCGCACTGGCCCGCGGCGACACTGTCACCGGCATCATCCTCTTCAGCGGCAGCCCGATGATTGCCGAACTGGCTGCTGCGGCCGGCGTCGATTTCATAATCATCGACATGGAACACAGCGCACTGGGTCTCGACCAATGCGCGCATCTGATCCGTGCCGCTGATGCTGCAGGTATCACCCCGTTGGTGCGCGTGCCCGAAGTCGATGCTGCGCTGATCAAGAAAATCCTCAATCTCGGCGCCGCCGGCATCGCTGTGCCGCATGCGACGCGGGAGAACTGTGCGCGGGCGCTGCGGTTCGTGCAGTATCCGCCCGCGGGGGAACGCGGTGCCTGTTCAATCGTGCGCTCGGCCGGTTACGCGCCCGGCGACTGGGCCGATCATGTCCAGCAGGCCAACCATGAGGTCATGGTGATTCCGCTGATCGAGGACCGCGCCACGCTGGAGGATTTCGATGCACTGGCCGTGATGCCCGGACTGGAGGTGTTTTTCATCGGGCCCACCGACCTGTCGATCGCCCTGGGCGTGCCGCAGGCGGATTTCGACCAGCCGGTGATGGCTGCCGCGCTGCAACGGGTGGTCGATACGGCACGGCGCAACGGCAAATACGTGATGACCACCATCGGCAACCGGCTCGATGCAGCATACGGACGTGCGGTGGCCGCGCGTGGCGCGCAGGCGATCGTGCTGGGCACCGACGGCCACCTGTTTCTCGATGCATGCCGGCGCCTGAATGCGCTCCGGCGGCCGGCATGAGTGATGGCCATATCGTGAACCATGCGATGATGAACAGACCCTTCCGGGGTAAAGTTGCAGCTGCGCCGCCGGACAATTCTGCGGCGCTGTTTTTTTAACGGAGGACATCCGATGGGTCATACCATCGCCGAGAAGATTCTCGGCCAACACGCGGGCGGCAAACCGGCCCGGGCCGGTGAGATTGTCGTCGCGGACGTCGATTTCGCCATGATCCACGATGCGCGTGCTGGCAATGCGCTGAAAATGATTGAAAAGCTCGGTGCGAAATCGCTGCCGCATGTCCGGCGCACCGCGCTGGTACTCGACCACTACTCGCCGCCGCCGAACATCGAAGCCGCGAATACCCATGTCGCGATGCGGGCGTTTGCGGAAAAACACGGCTCGCCGCTGTACGACGTCGGCGACGGCATCTGCCACCAGGTGCTGCCCGAAGGCGGCCACCTGACTTGCGGCGACCTGGTCGTCGGCACCGATACGCATTCGACGACTTACGGTGCGTTCAACGCGTTCGGCACCGGCGTCGAGGGCACCGACGTGTCGGCGGTGATGATGACCGGCAAGCTGTGGTTTCGCGTGCCGGAAACCATCCGCATCGAACTGCAGGGCGCGTTGCAGCCGGGGGTGTGGGCCAAAGACGTGACCCTGACCATGCTCGGCCGGCTGGGTGCCGAAGGCGCGAATTACCAGGCGCTGGAATACTGCGGCAGCGGTGTTGCCGCGATGGCGATCGATGACCGCATGACGCTGTCGAATCATGCGGCTGAACTGGGCGCCAAGGCTGCGCTGCTCGAAGCCGATGAAAAAACTTTTGCCTGGCTGAAGGCGCATGGCGCGGCGACGCCCAGACCGGTCAAGGCCGATGCCGATGCGACCTACGCGCAACGCATCGTGATCGACACCGCCACACTGGCGCCGCAGGTGGCGCGCCAGCATCACATCGACGACGTGGTCGGCGTGCCCGAGGTATCGGGCCAGAAAATCCAGGTCGCGCTGATCGGTACCTGCACCAACGGCCGGCTCGACGACATCCGCCAGGCGGCGGCGATACTCAAGGGCAGGAAACTCGCGCAGGGCGTACGCATGATCGTCACGCCCGCGTCGCGTGCGATCTATCTCGCGGCGATGCGCGAGGGCCTGTTTGACATCCTTGCCAGCGCCGGCGCCTCGGTGGAGGCTGCAGGCTGCGGCACCTGCGTCAACATCACCGGCCATTACATCGCCGGCGACGGCCAGGTGGTGATTTCCAGCGCCAACCGCAATTTCAAGGGCCGGCTGGGTAACCCGAAATCGGACATCTGGATCGGTTCGGCGGCCACGGTGGCGGCTTCGGCGCTGACCGGTGTCATCACCGATGCGCGCACGGTTGCCGGTGGCGACTGGCGTGCAGCGGCTTAGGAGACTGCAAATGAACATCATCAAGGGCAGCGCGCGGGTACTCGGCGACGAGGTCAGCACCGACATCCACTGTTCGAGCAAATACCTGCCGGGCAAGGACACGGCGTTCATCGCCACGGTGGCCTTCGATAACGTCGCGCCGGGTTTTGCAAAAGCCTTCGTCAAGGGCGACGTCATCGTCGCTGGCGAGAACTTCGGCATCAATTCGTCGCGCGAGCAGGCGGTGCACGTGATGCACCGGATGGGCGTCGCGGCGATCATCGCGCCGAGTTTCGGCCGCCAGTTCTATCGCAATGCCATCAACAACGGCATGCCGGTGATCGAGTGCGACATCGGCGGCATCGCTGCCGGTGACGTGATGGAGATCGACCTCGCCGGCGGTCGTATCACCGTGCCGGCCAAAACCATCGTCCGTGCCGTACCGCCGTTGCCGGCCGCGGTGCAGGCCGTGCTGGAAGCGGGCGGACTGATTCCGTTCCTGCAGCAACATCCGGACTGGAATTTGGGGGAGAAAGCAGCATGAATCTGAAAATCGAACGGGTTGAAGTCTTCGGCGTGGCCATGCCACTGGTCATGGAGTTCAAGAACGCCTATCTGTCGAAGTCGGTGGTGAAGAGCGCCATCGTGCGCATTACCGCGACCGGCGGCGCCATCGGTTACGGCAACATCGATCCGACACCGGGTTACTCGAAGGAAAGCATCGAGGACAGCCTGAAGATGATCCGGGCCAAACTGGCGCCGGCGGTGATGGGCATGGACCCGACCAACATCCATCGCATTACCGCAAAGCTCGACGCGGTGGTTTCCGATTTTTACGATGCCAAGGCGACCATCGACATGGCCTGCACCGACCTCTCGGCGCGGGTGGCCGGGATGCCGGTGCATACCTACCTCGGCGGCGCGGTGAAGGACCGGCTGATGTTCAATGCCTGGATCAGCATCCAGTCGCCGGAGAACGCCGCGAAGGAAACGGCGGACTGGCAGAAGCAGGGTTTCCGTTCGTGCAAGATCAAGGTCGGCGGCGACATCTATGCCGATCGCGACCGCATCAGGGCGGTGCGTGAGGCCTGTGGCCCGGAGTTCAACATCCGCATTGATGCCAACGCCGGTTACGACGCCGACACCTCGATCAAGTTGGCCGAACTGGTGGCCCCGTACAAGCTGCAGCTGTTCGAGCAGCCGGTTCCCGCCGACGACGTCGCCGGCATGGCGCGGGTGCGCAGGGCGGCCAATGCCGTCGGCTTACCGATCATGGCCGACGAATCGGTGATCGACCACGCCAGCCTGATCAACATCATCCGCATGGATGCCGCCGACATCGTCAAGGTCAAGGTGATGAAGCAGGGCGGTTTTCTCAACACCCGCAGGATGATTGCCACTGCCGAGGCCGCCGGCATCCGCTGCGTGGTGGGCCACGGCTTCGGCCTCGGCGTGAACACGATGGCGGAAATCATGCTGGCGGCGACATCGGACAACGTGATCGACGGCCTCGAATGCGTGGGCCCGCTGAAAACCAAGGACGACATCGTCACGCAGAAACTGGACCTGTCCAAGGGCAGCATCGCGCTGCCGCAGGGGCCGGGGCTGGGCGTCACGCTCGACGATGCCAAGCTGGCGCAATACAAGTTCGAGGTCAAATAAGCATCACGATGCCCGGATCCCGCATGCAATGACATGCGGGGACGGCTGTTATTTCAGGAGGGGAGCATGAAATTGAAAAAATCCGTTGCGATGATTTTGCTGGCGGGATTTACGGGTTCCGCCGGCGCGCAGGCCTATCCGACGCGGCCGGTAACCATCCTGTGCTGGTCTGCCGCCGGCTCGCCGGTGGACATCTACGCCCGCACGCTCGCCAAATTGCTGACCCCGGAACTGGGGCAGAACGTCGTGGTGGAGAACCGCACCGGCGGCTCCGGCATCATCATGGTCAATTCGCTGGTGCGCGGCGCTGCCGACGGTTACACCATTGGCGCCAACACGCTGACTCTTTCCACACTGTTCAGCGAGAAGACGGCGCAATTCAAGCCGGACGACCTGCAGATGATCGCGCGATCGCAGATCGATCCCTACGGCCTGATCGTTCATACCTCGACCCCGTTCAAAACCATCGAGCAGTTCGTCGCTTTTGCGCGCAAGAAGCCTGAATACCTGAATGTCGGCGGTCCGTTCGCGATCAGCTCGCACCGCGTGGCGTGGGAAGTGTTTTCTGAAACAGCCAAATTCAAGACGACGTGGGTGCCGTATCCCGGCGGCGGGCCGGCGCTGACGGCAGTTGCCGGCGGGCATGTCGACGCCGCCGCGACCAATCCCGGCAACGTCAAGCCGATGATCCAGGCCGGCAAGGTGCGCGTGCTGGCAGTGTCGGCGGACAAGCGGCTGGAGGATTTTCCCGATGTGCCGACCTATAGGGAAAAAGGCTGGGATGTCGTGCGCTACCAGTGGCGCGGGATGATGACCAAAGCCGGCACGCCCAAGCCGGTGGTGGAGCGCCTGGCGTCGGCCATCCAGAGGGCGCAGCAGACCGAGGAGTGGAAAACCTATCTGAAGCGGGTGTCGCAGCTCGACGGCTTCCAGGGACCGGACGCGTTCCGCGCCCAGCTGATGCAGGACACCAAGGAAACCGAAGCAGTGAAGAAAAAACTCGGTTTGTAGGATTGAGTCAACCTGATTTTTAACGGGAAACGTGTGACTGCAAAATTGACTGCAAGACAACAGTTGCGCAAGCGGCTGACCGAAGGCTCGATGATCGTGGCGCCGGGCATTTACGACGCCTACGGAGCAAGGCTGGTGCAGCAGGCGGGTTATGAGGCGGCGTACATGACCGGCAACGGCGTGTCGGCGTGCCTGCTCGGACAGCCGGACGTCGGCATGGTCGACCTGACGCTGTTTGCAGCGCACGCGCATCGCGCTGCCGCCTGCATCGACATTCCGCTGATCTGCGATGCCGATACCGGTTACGGCAATGCCGTAAATGTGCGACATACGGTGCGCGAGTTCGAAAGCGCCGGTGTCGCGGCGATTCACATCGAGGATCAGGTTGCACCCAAGCGTTGCGGCCATCTGCCGGGGTCGCGGCCGGTGGTGTCACTGGCGGAACATGCCGGCAAGATCGAGGCCGCCGTGGCGGCGCGGCGCGATCCGGATTTCATCATCATCGCGCGTACCGATGCGGCGACCGGACTGGGGCTGGATGAGGCCATCCGCCGCGGCCAGGCTTACCGCAAGGCCGGGGCCGACGTGGTGTTCGTCGAACTGAAAAACAGTCCGGCCATTCTCGAGGACCTGAAACGGGTGACTGCCGAATCCGGCGCGCCCTGCCTGGTCAATATCGACGGCGGCGGCAAACTGGGTGAACTGACGGTGCCGGAAATCGAGCGGCTCGGTTTTCGCATCGCGATTTTTCCCGGGCTGGCGCGCAACGCGGCCGGTTTTGCGATCCGGGAAGCGCTGGCCACGCTCCGGCGTGATGGCAACACCAAAGCCGTGCGCGATCGCATGCTGACCATGAAGGAATACAACGAAGTGCTGGACCTGGACACTGTGGAAGACTGGGAAAAGCGCTTCATGCAGAATAGGTAGGATAATGCATATATCTATAACTTATTGTTTTTAAACATAATTTATAACTTTCAGGTTGGTGCACGCTAACCCGATGGGAGTATCCGCAGATGGCAGTTGCCCGCAACAAAACACGTGTTACCCGGCCCGCGGTGCGCAAGAAGTCGCGCGCTGCAGTGAAGTCCAAAACCGCAAGCCGCAAATCAGCACCGCAGTTCGATTCACTGCAGCAGATCGCGTTGGCAGCATGGCGCAAGTTGCCACCGGCCGTGTGGGACCATCTGGTCGGCGGTGCCGATTCGGAGATGACGTTGCGGCGCAATCGTGCCGGACTCGATGCACTGGCGCTGCGCCAGCGGGTGCTGGTCGATGTGCGCAGTTTCGATCTGGGTACCTCGTTGCTTGGCCAACCGCTGGCGTTTCCGGTATTTCCGGCACCAGTCGGGGGCTTTCTGGGCAAGGTGCATGCCGAAGGCGGGCCGGCGGTGGCGCGGGCTGCGGTGTCCCGTGGCACGACCGCTTTCATTGCCACGGCGGCGAAGCCCAGCCTCGAGGCCGCACAGGCGGCAGTGCAGCGGCCGCTGATCTTTCAGTTGTACGTGCGCGGTGATCGCGGTTGGGTCGAGGCGATACTCGACCGGGTCAAGGCCGCAGGTTACGGCGCGTTATGCGTGACCGTGGACCGCAATTACTACGGGCGGCGCGAGCGCGATATCGTCAGCCAGCTGCCGGTCAAGGAAGGCTTCGGTGACCAGTCCTACCAGGCCAGTCTCAACTGGAAGGATCTGGTGTGGATGAAGGAACGCGTCGGGCTGCCGCTGATTGCCAAGGGCATTGCCACCGCGGAGGACGCCGTGCTGGCCGTCGAACATGGTGCGGATGTGGTCTACGTGTCGAACCATGGCGGACGCCAGCTCGACCATGCGCAGGGCAGCATCGAAGTATTGGCGGAGGTCGTCGATGCGGTCGCTGGCCGCGCCGAGATCCTGATGGATGGCGGCATCCTGCGCGGTACCGATGTCGTGAAGGCGCTGTGCCTGGGGGCACGCGCGGTCGGCGTCGGCAAGCTGCTGGGCTGGGCACTTTCCGCCGGCGGCGAAGCCGGGGTGGCACGCATGCTGGAACTGCTGGAAATCGAAGTGCGCACGGCCATGGGCCTGATGGGCGTCACGTCGATCAACCAACTCGGGCCGCAATGGCTGTGCCGGGTGCCGGTGCTGGGCACGCCCAACGCCACCAGCGCCTATCCGCTGCTCGCTGCCGCGGTGCGCGACGGCTCAACCGGCAGGGCGGGTCAATAACGTATTTCCCCGATGCTGACGGATCGCGCCGGCACCGGCAGCGGCCAGAACAAACAGAGGAGCAGTCAATTGTTCAAGATAGCCATACTCGAAGGTGATGATATCGGACTGGAAGTGGTGCCCGAATGCGTCAAGGTGATGAAGGCTGCCGCGGTGAAAGCGGGGCTGCAGATCGAATGGCAGCCGCTGCCGATCGGCAGGCGCGGGCATCAGACCCATGGCCACACCATGCCGCAGCTGACCGTCGATGCGCTGCAGCACGTGGACGGCTGGGTGCAGGGCCCGATCGGGCACAACGCCTATCCGCGCAACGATCCGACCTGGATCAATCCGCCGCTGCGCAAGAAGTTCGAACTGTTTGCCAACGTCAAGCCGGTCAAGTCCTATCCCAACCTGCCGTCGATCCACAAGAATGTCGATATCGTGTTCCTGCGCGAAACCACCGAAGGCATGCAGTCGGGCAGTGTGGTGTTCGCCGGCAGCGGCGAATTCCAGCCCAACGACGATATCGCGATCGGCATGCGCGTGGTGACCCGCAAAGGTGCCAGCCGGGT
>Ga0105107_10000801_pt1 | contig 20278 bp, 26 predicted proteins | sample PPLLaktember2015_6_FD_79335 | JGI IMG/M metagenome (GOLD analysis project Ga0105107, IMG submission 79335) | Freshwater sediment microbial communities from Prairie Pothole Lake near Jamestown, North Dakota, USA - PPLs Lake P8 Core (1) Depth... | ecosystem: Environmental > Aquatic > Freshwater >... | reverse complement strand
TCGCAGCGCTCGGCGGCGGCGCTCAAGGCGCTGCGCGCCAAAGGGTGGGTGAGCAGTCACCAACGTGAGGCGCGGCCCGTGATCGGCGGGGATCTGCAAACCGCGCCGGAACTCAATCCGGACCAGAAATCCGCCGTGGCCGGCATCCTCGCCGGGCTCGGCGGATTTCGCCCGTTCCTGCTGCACGGCGTGACCGGCAGCGGCAAGACCGAGGTTTACCTGAGTGTGATCGAGCAGGTGCTGGCGCAGGGCAAGCAGGCGCTGGTGCTGGTGCCGGAGATCAGCCTGACACCGCAACTGGTGGGGCGTTTCGCGCAACGTTTTCGCGCCCCCATCGCCCTGCTGCATTCCGGTCTCAACGAACAGGAGCGCCTGAGCGCCTGGGTCCGGGCCAGCGCCGGCCGCGCGCCCATCGTGCTCGGCACGCGCTCGGCGGTATTCACGCCTCTGATGCATCCCGGTCTTATCGTCGTGGACGAGGAACACGATGCCTCGTACAAACAGCAGGACGGCTTCCGCTATTCGGCACGCGACGTGGCCGTGATGCGCGCCGCGCGCGAGAAAATTCCGATCATCCTCGGCTCGGCCACGCCGTCGCTGGAGAGCCTCAAAAACGCGCGCCAGAACGCCTATACCCTGATCGAACTGCCGGAGCGCACCGGCAGCGCCGTCATGCCGGCGATGCGGCTGCTCGACATGCGCCGGCTCAAGCCCAGCGAAGGATTATCGCTGCCGTTGCGCGAGGCGCTCGCCGCCAGACTCGAAAGGGGCGAGCAGAGCATCCTGTTTCTCAACCGCCGCGGCTTCTCTCCGGTGTGGATGTGTTTTGACTGCGGCTGGGTGGCCCCGTGCAAGCGCTGCGACGCCCAGCTCACCCTGCATCACAGGAAACAGAAACTGCTTTGCCATCATTGCGGCGCGGAACAGGAAGTAGTCAAGAGTTGTCCCTCCTGCCAGGGCGCAAACCTGCATCCGCTCGGCGAAGGCACGGAGCGGGTCGAGGGCGCGCTGGAAAAATTTTTCCCGCAGGCGCGCATCGAGCGCATTGATCGTGACAGCACCGCGCGCCGCGGCGCGCTCCAGGAGAAACTGCGCCGCGTCCACGCCGGAGAGGCCGACATCCTGGTCGGGACCCAGATGCTGTCCAAGGGGCATGATTTCCCCAACGTCACGCTGGTGGGAATCCTCAACGCCGACCAGGGGCTGTACGGAACCGATTTCCGTTCGGGCGAACGGCTGTTCCAGCTGATCATGCAGGTGAGCGGCCGCGCCGGCCGTGCCGACAAGCCGGGCGAGGTATTGATCCAGACCTGGCATCCGGAGCATCCCCTGTTCGCGGCGTTGCAGCGCCATGACTTCCACGGCTTCGCCGAGTTCGCGCTCAACGAGCGCCGCGAGACCGGCTACCCGCCTTACAGTCATCTGGCCCTGCTGCGGGCCGAAGCGCCCGCACCCGGCGCGGCGCTCGAATTTCTGCGTGCGGCGCGCGTGCTGGCTGTGCAATTGTCACCGGGGAAGGAGGTTCAGATTTTGTCGCCGGCGCCGGCGCCCATGGAGCGGCGCGCCGGGCGTTACCGCGCGCAACTGCTGGTGCAATCCGCCCAGCGCGCGCCGCTGCATGAATTTCTGGCCCAATGGGTGCGGCAGCTGACGGAGGCGAAGTTCGCCAAGAAGACGCGCTGGTCGCTGGACGTCGATCCCGTGGATATGTATTAATTCATGGCCACAGAGGTCACAGAGAACACAGAGCAAAAAAGAAAATTTCAGCGAGGAGTTTTGATTTTTATTCTCTGTGATTAATCTTGTGCCAGGACGAACGAGCGCAGCGAGTAGGGCTTCATTTACGTGCTGTGTGGCAATAAAATTTAATGTGGAATGGCTTCGAAGATTTCCTGGCCGTTGTCGTCATTGAGCAGGCGGTAAACACGCCATGCCGCATCCTTGCCGGTCCGGCACGCGCCGTAGCGGAAGGGCATGTCTCTTCCCGCCAGGGCAAAGCGCAGATCGTTGAACCACACGCATAACCGGCCCTGGACGCGATCTATGCCATACAACGCCGGAAACAGGGCAAAATTCCGATAGGACGAGAGCACTTCGGAATACCACAACTCTTCCGCCAGTTTGGCATCCTTGCCCAGGCCGAAACGCGGCACCTGCGTCCATACCGCATCCCGCACCGGGTAATATGAGGCGTGCACCTGTCGCAGCCAATTGGCGCCCTCCGGCGGGAATTCCGGAATCTCATCACGCCACAGGCTCACGTAGGCCATGTGATATTCGTCCTGTTGCGGGATCACGATCATCCAGTGGAACGGCGAGAATGGCTGGGGAATCGCCTCGACGGTGCCGGCCTCCAACCCATGCCGGGTAGCGTAGTTCTCACCTGCCGCGACGGCGCGCTGATGCAGTATTCCCTGAAAACCCACATAGGCGGCGAGCACGGCCAGGCCGATGACCGCGGGTTTGCGCGTGACCTTCCATACCGCCGAGGCCACGAGTCCGGCGACGATGATCGCCGTAAAATACGGATCGATGATGAAGGTCGTCGGCAGCTGCGCGCGCCAGATGGAAAACGGCGCGAAGATCATGGTGCCGAAGGCGGTGATGACGTCGCCGAGGATATGGATGCCGATGCCCAGCGCCACCACGCCCGCGAACGCGCGCCAGGAATATTTTCCGCGCACCAGCAGCATGAACAGCAGTGACAGGCCCAGCGCCCACAACGGCAGCATGACCACCGAGTGGGTGACGCCGCGGTGCACGGTGAGATAGGTGAGGGGATCGATGAAGCGCGTGATGAAATCGCTGTCGGGAAACGCCGCGGCCCAGAACCCGACCCACAGGCGCGCGCGCCGCGGCAACTGGCCCGGTCGCGGGTCTTTCGGTTCCGTCGCGCGCGCCAGCAACGCGCCGCTCAGGGCATGTGTCAGGGTATCCATGTTTTCGCCTCAAAGTATATGTGGTGAGTCTCGTCAAAATCAGTGGCAGTGATCGTGATTGAGATGGCGTAAAACCGATACGGATACAGGCAGAGGTTCATTTTTTCTCGAACGCCATAACTTTCTCTTGACTGCTATACATCGGCAATCCATAATCTAGTTAGATAACTTACTTATTAATACAATTAATTGATTTAAATGATTATTAAAGAAACGAACAAGCGTTCTCGCCTACTCGAAGCGGCGAACAAGCTGGTGCACGCACAGGGTTTCAACCAGACCACGCTGGCCGATATCGCCCGGGAAGCGGAGGTCCCCTTGGGTAATGTTTATTACTACTTCAAAACCAAAGAGGACATCGGCCATGCGCTGATCGAGCACCGCGCGAATTTTTATCGTGGCCTCACCGCGTAATGGGACAGGCTCCCGGACCCGAGAAAACGCATCCAGGCGTTGATCGGCGAGGTGGAAGGCCAACGCGAGGCGCTGGCCGCCAGCGGTTGCCCCATCGGCAGTCTTTGCCAGGAACTGCACAAGGATGGGGGCTTGCTGGCGGAAAAGTCCGCGGACCTGATGGGCGCGATTCTGGGGTGGACCGAGCAACAATTTCGTGAGCTTGGCAAGGGAGCGGAAGCCGCCGACCTTGCCCTGCATCTGGTAACCGTGTTGCAGGGCGCCAGCCTGCTGACGCATACCTTCAACGAGCCGGATTTGGTTCTGCGGGAAACTACCAGGCTCAGAAAGTGGGTAGACAGTTTGTGAAAGGCTGCTGACTGAATTCTGGCCAACCGGGAAAAATCATGGGCATAACAAAAAAGCTTCGGGTGCTGGTAACGGGAGCCACGGGTTTTCTGGGCAGCAATGTCCTCAAGGCCCTTATGACGCAGCCCGGTGTCGAGCCTGTAGCGGCCTGCCGCCGGCGTGAGTGGCTGCGGGGAAATTTCAAAGGCGAGGTGCGAATCGGTAATTTGATGGATGCGGATTACCGGCGCGAAGTAGTGAAAGAAATCGATGTCATATGCAGCGCCGGCAACTGGGCATCCATGTGGAACCACAAGAAGCAGGAACGCGAACGCTTTTTTGAGCCGACCCGTGACCTCATCGAGCAATCCATTCGACAGGGTGTAAAACGCTTTATCCAGACGAGTACGGTCGTAATCGGGTCTGTCAGGAAAGATAACGAACCCATCGATGATTTCTCGCAGACACGGCACACCGGTTTCTGGCCGCACCTCGATCACCTGGTCGACTTGGACGATCACATGCGCGCCAACAGCCAGCGTGGCACACAAATGGTCACGATGCGCCTCGGCCACTTCATTGGTGCCGGCAACCGCCTTGGCATGCTGCCAGCGCTGGTGCCGCGGCTTCGAACGCGGCTGGTGCCGTGGCTCGCCGGTGGGCACAAGCGCCTGCCGCTGGTGGCCGACACCGACTTGGGCAAGGCATTTGCGCTGGCGGCAACGGCCGACGGCCTGAATGACTACGAGTCGTTCAACATCTGTGGCAGGGAATTTCCCGCGTTGCGCGAGGTCGTGGAGTTCATCGCGGCGGAAACGGGATTTCCCAGGCCGCTATACAGCGTCCCATACCCGGCCGGGTATGCCTTTGGCTGGTTGATGGAAACGCTCAAGCCGGTCATGCCGGGTTCCTCGCCGTTTCTCACCCGCTCCATCGTGCATCTGTGTGAGAACTGGGTCTGCCCCAACGATTATGCCCGGAGAAAACTCGGTTATGCGCCGGGCAAGGACTGGCGCACGGCGATGCGTGAGCACTTGGCCGATCTCAGGGCCGAAGGCTATCCGTGGCCGCGCCTGTGCCAGCCGGCCTGATTGAATTCTCAAAACTCCCTCAACCCAAACAGGAGATTGCCATGTCAAACACAGCCCAGGAACTCGACGCCCGCGGACTGAATTGCCCGCTGCCGATTCTGCGCGCCAAGAAGGCCCTCAACGGATTGGAGCATGGACAGATTCTGCGCATACGCGCAACGGATCCGGGCGCGGTCAAGGACTTCGACGCCTTCTGCAAACAGACCGGTAATGAACTGGTTTCCTCTGAACAGAGCAGTGGCGAGTATGTCTTCCAGATACGCAAAAACTGACGGGCATCACGCCGTTCGATCCCGCCGACCGGTCAGGCCAGCCGGTCGGCGAATTCGTTCAACATCTTTATCATTTCCGGCGAATATTTTTGCGACAACTTCTCGCGGAACACGGCGATGTCCTTGCGTGCCGCTTCGAGCTTGCCCGCGCCCATGCGAGTAAGGCGGATGTGGAACGAGCGCCGGTCCGAGTTGTTTTCGCTCACCTCGACGATCCCCGACTCGATCAGCTCGTTGATCAACACGCTGGCCGTGGCGCGCCGGACGCTCAGCTTCTCGCTCATTTCCGTTACCGTCGCCTGCCCCATTCCAGCCAGCACATCGAGCAGCCGGTACTGGGGCACGCGCAGGCCCGAGTACATCAGCGACACAGAGATGTTGCGCTCCAGGTTCTGCGCCGCCTTGAGCAGTTTGACGACATCGAGGCTTTCCATGCCGCGCCCCCAATCTGGTTTGTTAGCGAAACTAATTAAATTCTCTGATTTGTGCTTCGCCCGTACGGCATATTTAATCATTTCAGAATATGTCGATTGACTATAGGTGATGCCAATCTTCATATCAAATCCGTGCCGGCTGCCTGAGCAGAGATTCATTCGGGGCGGAGGGTGCGGCGACATTCACCGGAACATCGCGTAAATTCTTGAGGAGGGCTCATGTCCATCGCTGCAGAAAAATCCACTGGCAATCTTTCCAACGAATTGTTGCAGAAGCACGGCGCCGCACTCGACGCCTGGTTCGACGAACGTTTCTCGAAAAAACTGAAAGAGGTTGAAGAGAGCAAGACGCCGTCGCTTTCCATTATCGCCACCAAGGGCACCATGGACTGGGCCTACCCGCCGTTCATTCTGGCCTCCACCGCCTCGGCGCTGGGCTGGGACGTGAACGTGTTCTTCACCTTCTACGGGCTGGAACTGCTGAAAAAAGACCTGAATCTTCAGGTGAGCCCGCTCGGCAACCCGGGCATGCCCATGAAAATGCCGTTCGGACCGAAATGGTTCCAGGGCATCAACTGGAACATCCCGAACCTGGTCATGGCCGGTGTGCCGGGATTCGAGAATCTGGCGACCACGCTCATGAAGAAAACCGTGAAGAACAACGGCGTCGCCTCGATTCAGGAATTGCGCGATGTCTGTGTCGAGGCCGGCGTCAATCTGGTTGCATGCCAGATGACGGTTGATCTGTTCGGCTACACCCGCGATGATTTCATTCCCGAGATCAAGGACTGGATCGGCGCCGCCAGCTTCCTGCCGATCGCGCAGCAGTCCGATGTGTGCCTGTTTATATAATTTCACGGGGCGCCATGACTATTCGTTTACTAACCATCCCGATCAGTCACTACTGCGAAAAGGTTCGTTGGGGCCTGGAGCGTCTCGGTCTTGCCTATCACGAAGAGGCGCATATCCAGGGGTTTCATTATTGGCGGACCTGGCGGCTGAGTCGCCAGCCGCTGGTCCCGGTCCTGATCGACAACGGGGAAACGATCACGGGATCCGCGTCCATCCTCAGGCATCTCGAGCGTTATGCGCGCCCGGAGAACAAACTGTATCCAGACCCGCCACCGCTTCGCGCCCGGGCCGAAGAGCTGGAAGGAATGTTCGACAACGTTCTCGGGGTCGAGAGCCGCCGCTGGTTCTATTTCCAATACCGCCAGGAACCGGTCTCCGCGATTCTCAGGCTCATCGCGCAGAGGGTTCCCGCACATGAACGCCTGGCGGCTCGCTGGTTGCTGCGGCCGATGCAGGCATTCGCGAGGAAGCGGCTGAACATCTCGCTCCAGACAGTGGAGGCGGGACTCGAGCAAGTCAGGCAGGTCCTGGCGCGCACCGATGCGCTGCTCGCCGATGGCCGTCGTTATCTTCTCGGCGATCGATTCACGGCAGCTGACCTGAGTTTCGCCTGCCTGATGGCGCCGTTTACGCTTCCGCGCCGCTACGGCGTCTGGCTGCCGGGCCCGGAGGAGTTGCCGGCTGCCATGCAGACAACCGCGGGGAGAATCTGTCAGTCCTTGTCGGGGCAATATGCCATCCGACTGTTTGAGGAGGAACGTCCGGCGCCCGTCTGGACCCTTGAGACGTGCAGCGACAAGGAAATCGCATAAATGCAGCGGACCAAGATCATGAAATTCCCATGATCACAACACTGGAGCGATGAATGCCGTATCTGTTGCCGCAATGGAGATAGAATATTCTTGGAAAGCGCCATGAAAATCGTCACGGAGAATGAACCATGCGTCCCGCCCCGATAGAAGACCCGTTCCACGCCGCCTTCCGCGGTAATTTCGCCGGCGTGCTGAGCTGGGAGGATCTCGACGCCTTCTGGAACGTGGTGCGCAACAACGCCGCCGGCTGGTACGTGTACGCCATCGGCGAGCCGCCTCCGGCCGCGCCGGCCACGGCCGAGCAGGTCGATACTTTTATCACCGAGGTCGATGCCTTGCTGCGCCGCGAGCATGAGGAGGATTACTGCGGCATCGTCTACGCCGACAACAAAACCGAGCCCTCCATGATCAAGATATTCGATCCGAACAACCTCGGCGTGCAATGCGGTTTCAGCGACAACCCGCCGCTGCCGGGCTGGGTCCTGAGCCGGCTGCCGCCGGTTGCGCTTTATGATAACGCGCACCGTCCGGAGAACCGCAAGCGCTGGTGGCGCAGGTTATGGGACTGATGCCGTCCCGCGGGATTCCTTATCCCGCGGCTTTGTCTGACGGTGCCGCGACAGGGTCATCGAGATAGTCTCGCCGCAGAAACCCGCCCCCGGACATGAACTCCACGACCAGCGGCCGGCCGGTCGGGATTTCAAATTGCTCGACCTCGTGTTCGGTCATGTTCTCGAGGTGTTTGAGCAGCGCGCGCAGGGTGTTGCCGTGCGAGACGATCAGCACGCGTTCACCGCGCGCGATCGCCGGCGCAATCGTCCCGTTCCAATACGGCAGCAGGCGCGCCAGCGTATCGGCCAGCGATTCGGTCGCCGGCAGTAACGCCGGATCGAGATCGGAATAAGTTTCCTGATGGCGCCGATAACGCGGATCATCCGGGGCCAACGGCGCCGGGCGGTCGTGGTAGCCGCGCCGCATGCGATGCAGTATCTCCGCGCCGTGCTCGGCGGCAAACGCCGCCTTGTCGAGTCCTTCGAGCGACCCGTAATGGCGCTCATTGAGCCGCCAGCTGCGTTCCACCGGGATATTCTCCTGGCCGAGTCCGCGCAGCACGATTTCCAGAGTCTCCGTGGCGCGCTGGAGCTGCGAAGTGAAGGCGCGGTCGAAGCGGTAATCGTGCGCCCGCAGCAGCGCGCCCGCCCGGTGTGCCTCTGAGCGCCCGGCTTCGGTAAGGCCGACATCGGCCCAGCCGGTGAAACGGTTCTCGAGGTTCCACAGACTTTGTGCGTGTCGCAACAGCACCAGCGGCCTGATGACAGGTGCGCCCGTCACGCGAGCACCAGGGCGATCAGCGGGATCAGCAGCCATGCCAGTCCTTTCAGGGCGAAGAAGGCAAAGCCCCAGGCGCCCAGCCGTGCGAGTCGCGCGTGGCCGGCCGAAGCGAATATTGACGCGATCGGTGTCATGGTCCGGTTCATCCGAGGGCCGTGTCGAGCAACATCATGGTCACGAAGCCGCCGATCACGCCGAGCGTGGCCGACTCTTCGTGTCCGTGGCGGTGCGATTCCGGAATGATCTCGTGCGAGATCACGAACAGCATGGCCCCGGCCGCGAGTGTGAGCGCGAACGGCAGGATCGGCTGCATGAATGTCACCGCCGCCGCGCCCAACAGCCCCGCGACCGGTTCGGCGAGGCCGGTTGCCGCCGCGACCGCAAACGCCGCCACCCGCGTGTAGCCGAGCGTGGCGAGCGCCAGCGCCACCGCCAGGCCCTCGGGCATGTTCTGGATGCCGATGCCGGTGGCGAGACTGACGGCCTCGGCCTGCTGTCCGGCGCCGAAGGCGACGCCCACGGCCAGGCCTTCGGGAAAGTTGTGCAGCGCGATGGCGAACACGAACAGCCACACCTGCTTGAGGCGCCGGCCGTCGGCGCCTTCAACGCCCTTGACGAAGTGCTCGTGTGGGACGAAGCGGTTGGCCGCCCAGAGCAGCAAGGCCCCGCCGAGCACGCCGGCCGCGGCCATCGTGGCAGCGAGCGTGCGATTGCCCCACAGCGTCTCGGCCGCCGCCACGCCCGGTACGATGAGCGAGAACGAGGTGGCGGCCAGCATCACGCCGGCGCCGAAGCCGAGCATGCTGTCCTGGGCGCGCTGCGAGATGCTGCGTACGGTGAATATCGCCAGCGCGCCCACCGCGGTGGCGAGGCCGGCCGCGAGGCTGGCGCCGGCGCCGTAGGCGATGCGCGCATCGGTCTGTATCAGCTTCCACACCAGCGCGAACGCGCCCGCGGCAAGCAGCGCCACGAGGGCGCGGCGCGCGGCGGCGTTCGGATCGCGCCGGACCGGGAGGGCGCGTTCGAGAGCGAGTATTGCGGCGGTCATGGTCGCCTCCTCAGGGCAGCACGTCGCCGGTCACCGGCGCCGGCGGTGCGGGCACGGTCACGGCGGTTTCATCCACGCTGCCGAAGGCGAGCGTCACGAACCACTGGCGCCGCTCGCGCTCGATGGACATGGCAATTTCCCCGGCGGCGGTCATGACCGCGCCTCCCGGCCCGGCTCGGCCCCGCGCCGCGCCCCGGCGAGCGCGGGGCCGATGGTGCCCAGTGCGCGCGCCAGCCATTGCGTGAGCGTAAAAACCCGTGCCGGTGTCTGGGTACCGGTGAATTGACCGTAAAAAATCGCTGCGGCGGACATGGTTGGCTCCTTTGGCAAGCCCGTATCGGGCGTCACGCCGGAGAATTTAGACCGCGGCGGTATATTGTTCCAATCGTTTATATATTTATTATTAATAGGTATCAACGATTAATAACCCTTGCGAGGGCACCTCGGGCCGAGCTCCCTTGGCGGGACAGCGCCTTGATAAATACCAACGACACCCCGTTGCACAGCCTGGGGCAGAGAGTACGAGTGGCCCGAGTAAAGCTCCAATTGAACTTCGCCATAAAGCCAATAGCCGGCGGCTACCGGCGAAAACCCGCCAGATACACCGGTTCAGGCAAGCGTGGGCAGGTTCCGCCCGTAGTAGATCTCCGCCATCTCCCGCTTGAGCCGCCGCTCGATGTCGCGCAGTTCCCTGGCGGAGTAATCGTCGCGGGCCAGCCCGAACAGGTAGTTGTTCAGGTCGAAGTCCTTGAGGAGCATCTTCGTGTGGAAGATGTTCTCCTGGTAGACGTTCACGTCGATCATCTCATAGCGATTGATCACGTCCCTGGAGATGAAGTTCTGGATAGACGTGATGTCGTGGTCGATGAAGTGCTTCCTCCCGCGCACGTCGCGCGTGAAACCGCGCACGCGGTAGTCCAGGATCACGATGTCCGACTCGAGGGTGTGGATCAGGTAATTCAGGGCGCGCAGCGGCGAGATGCGTCCGCAGGTCGCGACGTCGATATCGGCGCGGAAGGTGCTGATGCCGCCCTCGGGGTGGCTCTCGGGGTAGGTGTGCACCGTGATGTGACTCTTGTCCAGGTGCGCGAGCACGGTCTCGGGGAGCGGCCCGGGATGCTCGGCTTTGTCACGTGAAAGTTTCGCGGACACCACCGGTTCCTCGGAGATCAGCATGACCACGCTCGCGCCCTGCGGGTCGTAGTCCTGCCGCGAGATATCGAGGATGTTGGCGCCGATGAGCTCAGCCACCGTGGTCAGGATCTCGCTCAGGCGCTCCGCGTTGTAGGCCTCATCGATGTACCCGATGTACTCGGACCGATGCCGCTCGGTCTTCGCGTAGCAGATGTCGTAGATGTTGTAGCTCAGGGTCTTGGCCAGGTTGTTGAACCCGTGCAGCCTGATCTTCCTGGAATGTCGAGTGACCAATTTCTTTCCCTCCCTGCTTGGGGATAGCGCGAAAAAACCGGGTCAGAAAACCATAGTTGCAGATATTTAGTGAATAACCCTCTGTGACTCAGATTTCGTCCGCTCCATCCGTCGCGGTAGCCGACGCCATGCGATGCCGCGATCACGGCCCACGCCAATGTGCGCGAGCTCATGCGACTGACAGCGCGAATGAAAAATACGCTATAACTTTCACCGCGAAGGCGCTTTGATGAACATCAACATCAAGTGCCGCCGTGTTGCGCCGCATGGAACCCGGGGAGTGAGGGGGTGCCCCCTTTGCCAAAGGGCTGAACCGGGCCGACCGGTCGGAGGATGCCGCGATAGTGTCCGGCCATGCAACAATCCTTACAGCACCCCGGCCACCGGCAGGGCCGCAGTCATGCGGGCAAGCAGCCAATAGACCGCCGCGCTCAGCACAGTGCCGGCCACGAACAGCCCGATATGGCGATGGCGCCTTGCCATGGGAAGCAATTCATGGATCGAGACAAAAATCATCGCGCCGGCGGCAAAGGCCATGAAGTGAGCATTGAGTGCCGGCGCGATGCCCACCGCTACCAGCCCGATGACCGCGCCCAAGGGTTCGGCCAGCGCAGAAAGCAACGCCGCGCCAAAGAGAAAGCGCTTGCTCTTGAGCATCACTGCCGGTACTGACATGGCGAATTCCTCCGGCAGGTTGTGCAGGGCGATGGCCAGCGCTACCAGCAACCCGAGCGCCGGCGACGCCACATAGGCATTGGCCATGGCGAAACCTTCGGGTACATCGTGCAGGATCAGCCCGAAGACCACGAGGTAGGCGGAGCGGATAAGCGTCTTGTCGGTGATGCCCTTCTCCTCCACCAGGTGGGTGTGCGGGACGATGAAGTGCGCGGCCCACACCAGTGCGACGCCCAGGCCGGCGCTGCCCAGCGTCGCGCCGACGCCCATCGCGGCCACCGCCTCCGGAATGAGTTCCAGCACCGAGACCAGGATCATGATGCCGACCGAGAAGCCGATGCCGGCGGCGATGGCGCGCGCGTTCTCGCGCAGCTTCAGCGCCAGCACCACGCCCACCCACGTGGTCAGAGCGGAAAGCAGCGACAGCAGGATGACGGCCGTGTGGGTCGCGTTCACGAATGTGTTGATTCCTTCCAAATTGTCGGTACGTCAGAACCGTGTACCGCAGTCATGAAGCCCGTTAAGGTACCGGTCAGGATCCACCAGGCCTTTGGCATACTCCTCGTGCCAGCCTTCCGGAACCGGCATACGTTCATACAACTTAGCCCGTTGCGCCTCGAGCAGGCGCCGCGGCAGCCCCATGTAGTCCGCGGCACAATAAACCTTCTTCCCGACGGCCCCGGAAAGCCGGTCCAGCCAGGCGGCACCGTCCTCGCTGCGCATCAGGTGATGGTCGAGAATGACCACTTCGATGTCATGCGCCAGGCGCAGCGCGTTGTCCCAAGCCCGTTCGCGCTCGGCGTGGCTTAACCGATCGAGATAGAGCGGCGGGCCGGCGGCCAGCACGATGTCCGGCCGCCAGTCAAGCACTTGGTCCACGGTCGGATCATGCAACAGCTGGATGTCGGAGGCGTGCACGAACACCCGGCGGCCCATGTCGATGCGCGTCATCATCAGCGTGCCCATGTTGCTGTCCGCCGCGCCGTGAGGGACGGCATGGGAAAACGACAAGCCATCCGTGGTTCGCCCGTCCGCAATCTGCAGGTTGGCTCCCAGCAGCGCCGCCAGGTCCTGAAAGCGCTGGCGCACGTCGCCGGTGAGGTCGTCGCCGGATTTGCTCCAGCAACGCAAATCACGAAACGCGTCCGGCAGCGCCCGCACCGACAACTGATAGGGATTCGCGTCCACGAGCGGCACGTGATCGCCGTGGTAATGGCTGAACACCACGTCGGTCGCGGAATTCAGCGTCTGCACGATTCTCTCGCGGATCCGGCGCCCGACCGCCACTTGCAGGGGATGCGGCGGCAGACCGTAGCGCACATAACCCAGGGCCACTCCCGGATCGATGATGATGCGCCGCTCCGGCAGGGTCACCAGGCAACACAGGCTGCGTACCCCCATGGATTCCGCACCGATGATTTCGAGGCTCATGGTCTGTGCGCCCGTTTTCCAGCCTGGCCGCGGGTAAAGGCGCCACATCCGGGCCAATTCATCACTTGGGGACTGTTCATGGTTTCCCGGACCGGTCCACCGTTGCAGGAATATCGATCACGGCCCCGCAGCCGCCTTCGATGAAATCGCGCCCCCAAGTTTTGCGGAACAGGGCGATCGCCTCATCTCCGGTGCAGTGGCTGGGCGCGACCTGGCGTATGCCGAGCCGGCGTAGCGCACCGATGGTCGCGCGATTCTGGCCGGGACTGCGGCTGAGCAGGTGAAAGCCGCCCATCAGCAGCTGGATGTCCTTGCCCAGATATTCGCGCGCAGTCCGGGCAATCCTGACAATATCCGGGTGCGCGCAACCGGTGATGACCACGAGGCCCGCGGGCGTATCGACGATCAGGGCCTGCTCGCGGATGCCATCGCCCAGCTCGCCGGTGGAATGCAGGTTGGCGAACAGGCGCCGCTGTCCGCTCACCGTCTCGACCCGCGCCCCGCGGCGCTCGACGTCGCGCACGAACGCCGCCGGGAACGATTGCGGCAGGTAGACCGTGACCTTCGGCCGGCGTGCGAGAAAATCGTCGAGCCCGCCGGTGTGGTCGCCGTGGATGTGCGACAGCACCACCGCGTCGATCGAGTCCGGATCGATGCCGAGCCGGCGCAGGTTGGCGAGCAGCGTCGGGCCGTCGCCGCCGGTGTCGAACAGCACCGTGTGGTCGCCGGTCGCGACCACCGCGGCGAAACCCCAGGCGGTAGCGAGGCCGGGCGCGTGCGGCACGTTGTTGTACACCACGGTGATGCGCGGCGAAGCCGGGGCCATGCGCGGTTCAGCGGCCATCGCCGCCGCCCAGGGACCGAAGATCAGCAGCCACAGCGCGAGCCATGACCGGCGTCTCACGGCTCGTACAGCTTGTAGCAGTGTTGGCACGACTCCGGCAGGTCGTCGGTGCCGGGGTGCTTGCGCTTCAGGCGCCGCTCGAAGGCGGCGCGGAAGTCGCGCGCGGCCTCCGACATCCAGATGTCCTCGAACGGGGTCTGGTTGACGTTGCCGAACACGCAACGGCCGACCGGGTAGCCCTGCCCGCGGAAGTAGTGGACGGGGGCGGCCCCGGGCTTGAGGCTGTGGTTGGTCAGCACGCAGGGCGCGACGTCCCCCTGCCAGGAAACGAACACCGCCCGACGCACGTGCTCGGTGCACTCGGCGTGCGGCTCGCGCCGGTCCGGGCGATAGTAGTGCAGCGCGATGCCGCGCGCTTTGGCGTCGGCGCGCACGGTTTCCAGGCGCTCCAGCACCGGCTGCCACAGCTCGGGGCGATCAAACAGCGCTTCCGGCTGCAGTGCCGCCTCGGGAATGAAGCTCAGGTAGTTGACCACCACCTCGTTCGCGCCCCAGGCCTCGGCCAGCGCCGGCAGACCGGTCACTTCCTGCCAGTTCGAGGCGAACAGCATGTACGCGAGGTGCACGGCCGTGCCCTGCCCGCCGCGCGCCGCCTTCAGGCGCTTGAGTTCGGCGAGCGCCGCGCCGAGGCCGGCGAAGTTGCAGCCGTGGCGCCAGCGGTCGTTGGTCGCGGCGGTGGTGCCGGCGATGCTGATCCCTATGATGTCGATCGGGGTGTCGAGCAGCCGCGCCAGGTTGCCGGCGTCCAGCCGCGTGCCGTTGGTGGTGAGACCGACTTGCGCGCCGGAGGCCTTGGCGCGGCGCGCCATCTCCCAGAATTTCGGGTGCAGCAGCGGCTCGCCCCAGCCTTGCAGGTAGACCAGCGCCGCGCTCGAAAAATGCGATTCGAGACGCTCGAAGGTGGCCATGTCCATGAGCCCGCCTTCGCGCACGCCCTTGTAGCAGGTCAGAGCGCAATACGCACAGGCGGCGTTGCACACCCCCGCGACCTCGAGCTGCAGCCAGTCGAAGCGCGGTCGCGCCAGTACCTCCAGCATTTCCTCGATTTCGCTCATCGCCAATTCCTCCCGTTTGATGACTCGACGTGGAGCCGGCCGGGCACGAAGCGTGCTCGCGCTTAAAAAACGATCCCGATCATTGCACCTGGGCGGTCATCCAGGGGTAGTCGTCCATCGTGCTTGCTATATATCCAAAACCTGCTCCTTAGCGCACCGTGCTCTCGATTCCCACCACCACCGTACGCGCGCGTAGATGTGAGAACACACCGGCGGGCACCTCCATTGATACCGTCTTCACTTTCTTCAGTGTGCGCGCGTCGTAGATCACGAGACGGTCACCTTCAATTCCGGCGGTCCGGTCACCGCGATGGCCGGCGCTGACATACAGATATTCGCCTCGCGCCGTGTATTCCGGGAAGTGTGAATGACCGAGCGTGCCTGTGACAGTCAGGGTCCTGACAACAGTCAGCGTTTCCTTGTCGATGAACTGGATCTTGTTCGCTTCCGGTCCGGTGCCAACGATGTCGACCACAATATAGGGGGCCCTGGGATGAGCAGCAGGCGATTCAGTGGGGCCCAGCACGGGAATACGCTTGACGACCTCGAAGGTATCCATGTCAAACACGGTTACTTCATGCGGCTCGCAGGGGCGTGAACCGATATTGGTGCCGATGCCCAGCAGCCGGCCATGCGACCGCACCACGGCACCCGAACCGAGGTGCGGCTGACAACCGGCAGGAATCTTCTTGGCAACACGTTTATTGTCCAGGTCGATGACGGCGTTGATATTGTCATCGTAAGAGGAAACCACTACGTAACGGCCATCCGGCGAGAGAAAGGCATCGTGCAGGTGCCGGCCCACGCCGGTTATTTTGGTGATCGGCATGTCAGGTTTATTCAGATCCACGATCCACACCTGGCCGGCCTGTTCGAGCGCGATCACGAAGTAATCGGCAAAGGGAGTGCTGGTGATCATGCCCGAGTCCGACTCGACCATCTTGCCGTCCGGGTCGATGCCGCGCAGTTCTATCAGCCTGAGTGGCTCCAGGGTCGCGGCATCCAGGATCACCGCCGTATTGGGCACGAAGGACCCGGCGGCCAGGTATCGCCCGTCGCGGGATACCGCGAGCGAGGTGCCGTTCAATCCGACCCGTACCTTGCGAACAGTCTTTAACGAATAGAGATCAATCTTGTGGATGTAGCCGATATCATCCCGGACATAGGCCCAGCGTTCCTGCCTGGGGTGGAAGTCCATCAGGTGCGGGGCAAAACCGGTGGGCACCTCGCCGACCTTTTTGTTGGTTTTGCCGTCGAAGAACACGACCTTGGCTTCGTCTCCGGCGGCGAAGCGTCCGCGTACCATGATGACCATCAGGTCGTCGAGGTTCTCGATTGGGTAGGTCGGCTTGCCGGGCAAGGTCGATTCATCGGCGACGAGCACTTCAAGCGATTTCCGTATGTCGTTCAATCCCCAGGTCAGGGATTGTTTCGGGCGCTTTGTTATTAGGGCGGCCAGGAGATCAATTTCCTTGACCGACAGTCTTCTGGGCCACGTAGGATGTTGCGGCATCAAGGTGGTGGCTCCCCCTATTTTTATCTTGGCACTGACCTGCTCCTGGGTGAGCCTGGTTTGATCGCTGTTCAATGCCGGTCCAATGTATCCGCCGCGGTCCGCCCCATGACACACCGCGCAATGATCAGCGTACAGACGCTCGGCCTTACTGAAATCTTCAGCCCAGGAAGCAGACGGTATTCCCGGCAAAGCTGTGATCCAGAGCGTAGTTACAATGACATGTTTGGCGTGATTCATTGATCCATCCATCAGAATATTCTCCAGTCCCTTAAATGTGCCTGAAGAGAGGGTATTCGGTGAGTCAGTCAGCCGGTTTTCAGTGTCCGTCCATGAACGGTCTTGAAGAGTGTCTGGCGGGTCTTTCCCGGAGCTTCGGGTGTAGCAGCGGCTCGCCCCAGCCCTGCAGGTAGACCAGTTCCGCGTTCGCGCTAGCGGCCGGCTGTCGGCTGCGGGATGAGCAGAACCGGCACGGCCGAAAGCCGGGCCACGCCTTCGGCGACGCTGCCGAGCAATACCCGCTCCACGCCCCGGCGCCCGTGTGTGCCCAGCACCACCACATCGGCGGGCCAGCCGGCCGCCGCGTCGGCGATCGCGGCGGCGATGCGCTGCGTGGGCGTTGCCGTTTCCAGGAGCCGGGTCTCGGCCTCGACGCCGGCGGTGCGGGCGGCTTCGCGCGCCGCCGTGAGGATCTTTTCACCGGCGGCGCGTCGCGCCTTGGCGATCGCCTCGATGTCGACGGCGAGCTCCGGTCCCAGCGGCAGCCAGCCCATGTCCACCACATGGACGATGCGCAACGCGGCGGACAAGCCTTTTGCCAGGCCGGCGGCGTGCGTGACGGCGTGCCCGGCATGCGGGCTTTCGTCCACGGCAACCAGTATGCGTGTGTACACCGTGTCTCCTTAATTCATGTCAGGACCAGTCCGCATCATGGAGTCTTGCGCCCCTCGTTCCGGGTAATGCGCGACCGCTTCGCGGCGGCGATGCAGCTCGACGATTTCTGCCTCGACATGGGCGATGACGTTGTCCAGCGCCTCGCGCGCCGACTCGTCGCGCTCCTCCATGCGCCACGGCTCGATCTCGGCCCTGAGCTCCTCAAGGGCTTCGAGTTTGGCCTCTAGCCGGATCAACGCCCGGGTGGGCTCATCGTCGTCCATCATTGTTGGCCTCGGGACTCCCCAATCTGTGCCGGTTGCCGGCGCCGGTGACGCGACTTCGCGGCACGCCTCCGGCGATCACGGGAACGGCGGGATGGTCGGTTCCGTTCCCTCGCATTCGGCTTCGGGATGGTGTTTCTTGACGATTTGTTCGATCTCCTCGACACGGCGCCGCGGCACGTCGACCATCATCAGGAACTCGCCTTGCTCCATCGCCTCCTGAAAACGCTGGATCCGGCGATCGCCGATGCTGAGTCCGGACAGGCTCGACATCAACGCACCGACGCCAGCACCTGCTAGGGATATTCCCAATACCGCCCCGCCGCCCAGCACCAGCCCGGTCGGCAGTGCGACAGCCACCAGCCCCGCCAGAATGCCGGTCAGGCCGCCGAGGGCCAAGCCCTGTTGCAGCGCCGGGATGAAGTCGGTCTTTTGCAGTAACGACGCCTCCGGCAGGTCCTCGAGCGGCGTTCCCCGCTTGGCCAGAACGTGGATGTGGCGTTCCTCGACCCGGGCCAGCAACAGGTCGTCGACGACCTTCTTGGCGATCTTGATGTTTGGTACCAGAAAATAGATTCGCTTCATGGTCTTTCCCCTTTCATGGCGATAACGGCCGTTATCAAATCCGCAGAGAACCGGCTCGATTCGCGCCTGCGATGAATCCAGCACGGCTGATACGCGGGCCGGTTTCCGCCGGCCCGCGCCCGGTTCACGCCGCCAAGTCCTTCTTGCAGAAGTACCAGTCGGTGCACTCGTAGCCTTCCTTCATACGCTTTTCGGCGTCCTGCACCGAACCCGGTGGCGGCACGATCACCTTGTCGCCAGGCTGCCAGCCTGCCGGCGTGGCGACCTTGTTTTTGTCGGAGGTCTGCAGCGCTGCCACCAGGCGCACGAACTCCGGGATCGAACGGCCGTTGGTCATGGGGTAGTAAACCATGGCGCGCAGCACGCTTTTGTCATCGATGATGAAGGTCGCACGTACCGCGGAGGTGTCCGAGGCGCCGGGCTGGATCATGCCGTAGGCGTTGGCCACCTTCATCGACAGGTCTTCGATGATCGGGAAGGGAATGTCCACCCCGAATTTCTCCTTGATGTTGCGTACCCAGGCGACGTGGGCGTAATAGCTGTCGATCGACAGCCCGATGAGCTCGCAGTTCAGCTTCTGGAACTCCGGATAGGCTTTGGCGAAGGCCATGAACTCGGTGGTGCACACCGGAGTGAAGTCGGCGGGGTGCGAGAACAGCACCAGCCACTTGCCCTGGTAGTCGGACAGCTTCTTCACGCCGTGCGTGGTCTTGGCCTCGAAGGCCGGGGCTGGTTTGTTGAGCTGGGGCATGGCGTAGTCGGGCTTGATGGTCGCTTCCATGGGAATCTCCTTTTCAGTATTCATTAACCAAAAAACCAAAATAACCCCCAAAATCGTTTACTGCTTTGATTCCTATCAAAGTCCGGGTTGACAGGCGCCCGGAACGGCCTTTTCACCCGCTAACACGGCCGCAAACCGCCGGATAGACAAGCCGCCGGAATGGCGTCAGGCATGCCGCCGTGCTCCGGCAGCCCTTGCCGCGCGGGCGCATCCTGCGTTGGGGGCGACACACGCGGGGTCACGCAGACTCGCGGATTCTGACCTTGTGGAGAAATTCTCCCAGCTTCGGGTCGGCGTACACGCCGAAGGCGTCGACCACAACGCCGCGGGTCCCGTCGCGGCATTCGACGGCGTAAACGATCGCCATGTCATCCGGGTCGCTGGCCCCTTCGAACCGGTGATGCTCGACGATGGTCAAGTCCTCCGCCCGGCAGGTGCGTCCGAGATCGACGGCGGTGAACGCGCCGTCGAGGTATTCGAAGTTGGCCGTGAAACCACGACGCGCCAGCCCGGCGAGTGCTTCCGTAACGCTGAGATACTGATTCACCGACATCGATCACCTCGGATTCCGGTGCAGGAACAGGCGCCAGCCGGCGGCCGGCATCACTTGGACAACACGATAATGACCGCCACCAGGATGCCGGCGCCCAGGGCGCACAGGCTGTACTTGCGGTGCTCCTTCTCCGCCTGCGGCAAGAGATGCGTGGCGCCCACGTACACCAGCGCGCCGGACGACAGTGCCAGCAGGCTGCCGAGCAGCGACGGATCGATCCGGCTGATGTACGGCCAGGACACCAGCATGCCGAGCGGCGTGGTCAGCGCCGCCGAAAGGACGGCCAGGATCAGCGCGGTCCTTTCGCCGAAGCCGCCGCGCAACAGCAGCAGATAGGTGATGATCCCTTCGGGGAATTCATGCAGCACCATGCCGGTGGCGGCCAGCACGCCGGTAAAGATGCTGACGGTAAAGGTAATGGAGTAGACGATGCCATCGATAAAGGAATGCAGGCCGATGCCGAACATGGGGATCAGCCCGATCCCGTACGCGGAATCCGGTCGGCGCTCACAGACGAAGGCAGTGATGAAGCGATTGAACAGGTGCAGCAGCACGAACCCGGTGAGCAGCCAGGCGGGGGCGTTGGCATTCATCGCGAAGGACTTCGGGATGATGTGCAGGAAGGAGACGGAGATCAGCACGCCGGCGGCGAAGCAGATGAAATAAATACTGTTC
>Ga0105107_10000800_pt1 | contig 20296 bp, 14 predicted proteins | sample PPLLaktember2015_6_FD_79335 | JGI IMG/M metagenome (GOLD analysis project Ga0105107, IMG submission 79335) | Freshwater sediment microbial communities from Prairie Pothole Lake near Jamestown, North Dakota, USA - PPLs Lake P8 Core (1) Depth... | ecosystem: Environmental > Aquatic > Freshwater >... | reverse complement strand
TGTCTATGTTGAAATCGTACGCTTACAGTGTCCTGCTGTTCTTCCTTGTGGCACAGACAGCCCCCGCTGGTGTAGGTGCGGACATCCTGACGCGCTCCCGTACCCTCGATCAGGTCAGCTCGGTTGTCCTGCCTGCCTCCCAATGGCACCCCTATCCGCGCATTACCGATCGCGACGGATGGGACGCTCTCCCGACCGAGGTCAGGGAGGCGTACATACGCGAGGCGGAGACACTCCTGCATTGCGATTGGCCTGCCCTCAAGGCCAGTGACTTCCTCGAGTATGTGCGGACAGGGAACAGAAGTCACTTCCAGTCCCTCTCATACGGTCGAAGAGAACGCCTTGCCACACTGGTGATTGCAGAATGCGTGGAAGGAAAGGGGAGGTTTCGGGATGACATCGTCAACGGTATCTGGACAATCTGCGAAGAATCGTACTGGGGCGTGCCAGCGCATGTGGCACTCCAGCGGAGCGGACCCGGTCTCCCGGATGTTACGGAGCCGACCGTCGACCTGTTTGCCGCGGAGACCGGATCCCTGCTTGCATGGACGTACTACCTCATGAAAGACTCTCTCGATCGCGTCTCTCCACTCGTTTGCGAGAGAATCAGGCACGAAGTAGACCGGCGTATCATCTCGGTCAACCTTGAACGAAACGATTTCTGGTGGATGGGGCTCACACGCCGTGTGAACAACTGGACCCCCTGGATCTGCTCCAACTGGCTCACGGCACTACTCATTCTTGAGCAGGACGCAGGACGACGCGCGCGCTCTGTTCACAAGATCCTCGAATGCCTAGACCGATTTCTCGACGAATACACCGACGATGGGGGGTGCGATGAAGGGGCGTCGTATTGGGGGAGAGCCGGTGGCTCCCTCTTTGACTGCCTGGAACTCCTTCGTTCCGCTACGCACGGGAAAATCGATGAATTCACACATCCCCGCATCAAAGAGATCGGCAGGTTCATTACCCGAGCACATATCAACGGTTCCTGGTTCGTGAACTTTGCGGACGCGCCCGCAAGGCTTCGCCCGGATGCCCCGACCGTCTATCGCTACGGAAAAGCAATAGGTGACAAGCCGATGATGGCTTTCGGAGCCCGACTTGCACACGATCAGCAATTGGGGAAAGGCAAACTGCCAGGGCAGTGGGGCGTTCTTGGACGAGTGTTGCCCGGACTTTTCGTTCTGGACGAACTGCTGAAAAGAAAAGGTTCGGAGCCCGGCATCCGCGATATCTGGCTTCCCGGGATACAGGTGATGACCGCACGCTCCTTTGCAGGCTCGGCACATGGACTCTACCTCGCTGCACAGGGTGGCCACAACGGCGAGAGCCATAATCACAACGATGTCGGAAATTTCATTGTGTACAAGGACGGTGAGCCGGTGATCGTCGACGTGGGTGTAGAGACCTACACGGCAAAAACCTTCAGCCCGGACCGCTATGCTATCTGGACTATGCAGTCCGGTTACCATAACCTCCCCACCATTAACGGTGTGCCTCAAAAGGATGGGGAATCATTTGCGGCATGTGATGTTACGTACCAGCGAACCGAAGCAAAGGCTTCACTGTCGATGAACATCGCCGGCGCGTATCCCCCTGAAGCCCGCGTCCGGTCCTGGCAACGGGTCCTCACGTTGGAACGTGGGAAGGCGGTCACCGTGAAGGATTCGTACGAACTGGATGCTGTGACCGGCGGTGTAGCATTGACGATGATGACCTGCTGTGAGCCGATCACTTCCACTCCTGGCACAGTTGTTTTGCCCATCCGGCAACATGGCGCGTCGGACAAGTCCGCTGAACTCATTTTTGATTCGGCGTTGTTCAATGTAGACACGGAAGAGATCGAAATCCATGATCAGCAACTCCAGGCTTCATGGGGAAAAAAGCTCTGGCGAATCGTGTTGGCGATGAAGCAAACGGCGCAGAGGAACGAGTTTGAGGTGCAAGTAAGGTAGCGCAAGTGTGAGGGCTAGCGGCCCATCTCCGGGTGGCCTGCCCAATGACGTCGTGTACACTATTTCGATCGACAAGCTGGGCAACAGGTGGTTTGGGACCGGAAGATCCGGCATTGCTATGTTCCTAAAGGGAGGCGTTGCCGCATTGTACCGGAGCGGTGAGCCGCCACCACTGGAACATGCCCTCTATCCAAACTACCCGAATCCCTTCAACTCTATAACGGGTATTATCTTTACAATACCAGATCGAAATGCCGTTCCATTAAGCATTTATACTATTCTTGATGATGTTGTTTCTACGTTAATATCTGAGGTACTGTCGGCAGGGACCTACAGAACCCGATGGAGGCAATCAGGATGCCGAGCGGAACCTATTTTGTGCGGTTACAGAGAGAGCGAGCAATTGAAACCCGTAAATTGCTTTATCTGAAATAGCATGGCATAAATCTGGCTGAATCGCTCGCATAACAAAAATCTCAACGTTTGGAGGCGCAGACACATGGCCAAACTGACTCTCTCCATTAACGGCAAAACCCGTACAGTTGATGTGGACCCCGGCACACCATTGCTCTGGGTCCTTCGTGACACCCTCGGCCTGACCGGAACCAAATTCGGTTGCGGCCAGGGTCTCTGCGGGTCATGCACGGTACTTATCAACGACAAGCCCGTCCGCTCCTGCATGTCTTCCGTCGAGTCGGTGGGCGACAGTCCTGTCCTCACTATCGAAGGGCTTTCCCTGACTCGGTCACACCCGGTCCAGAAGGCTTGGATCGCAGAGGAGGTACCGCAGTGCGGCTATTGCCAATCGGGCCAGGTCATCGCCGCGGTTGCTCTCCTGAAAGAAAAACCCAACCCATCGGAGGCGGATATTGAAGATGCCATGAGCGGCATCCTATGCCGCTGCGGTACTTACCAGCGTATCAAACGTGCCATACATCGCGTCGCTGCGGAAGGAGGTACGAGATGAAAACTCCTCTCAGCCGCCGTGAATTCATCCGTGTTTCTGCGGGCGTGAGCGGGGGTCTGGTCCTGAGTGTCATGCTCCCGGGCTGGAAGGCCGTTGCGGAGGGACCCGGTCAGGAGGGAGGGGAATTTGTTCCGAACGCCTGGTTGCGAATCGCCCCGGATGGGACCGTGACCGTCATCGTGGCCAAATCTGAGATGGGCCAGGGAGTCCGTACCGCGCTTCCGATGATCGTCGCTGAGGAGCTGGATGCAGATTGGTCGAAAGTAAAGGTTGAGCAGGCCTTGGCCAAAGACGAGTACGGGAGCATGGGGACCGGGGGGAGTACCAGTGTTCGTACCTCATGGGACCGACTCCGCAAGGCAGGGGCTTCCGCCCGCGTGATGCTGATCCAGGCGGCAGCGGGAGTCTGGGGTGTCAGCCAGGCCGAATGCAGGACGGAGAATGGTTCCGTCATCCATACTCCCACAAAGCGATCTCTCCCGTATGGCGAGCTTGCCGGAGCCGCATCGAAGCTTCCGGTGCCCGAGAATCCGCCGCTGAAAGATCCGAAGGATTTCAAAATCATCGGAAGAAAAATGCCGCGTACCGATTCACCGGAGAAGGTGGACGGCTCCGCGATTTTTGGAATAGACGTCAAGGTGCCTGGACTTCTCTATGCAGCTATGGCACGCTGTCCCGTATTCGGGGGGAAAGTGAAGAGCTATGACGATACAAACACGAAGAAGATCGCAGGTGTGAAGCAGGTCGTTCAGATTGACAGGGGAATTGCCGTGATCGCAACATCAACCTGGGCGGCGTTTCAGGGCCGGGATGCGCTCGCGGTGACGTTCGACGAGGGCTCTGCCTCGACACTGAACAGCGAGAAGATCGCCGAGATGTTGAAGGAACGCGCTAGAGCAACAGCTGCAGTAGCGGAAAAAATAGGGGATGTCGAAGCCGCATTGGCCTCGGCTACAAAGAACGTGAACGCCTCTTACGATGCGCCATTTCTCGCTCACGCGACAATGGAACCAATGAACACAACGGCATGGGTGCAGCATGCCCGCTGCGAGATCTGGGCGCCGACCCAGAACCCCCAGGGATATCGACGTCTCGCAGCTCGCTTGACCGGGCTTCCGGAGGACCAGGTCATCGTCCACACGACATATCTCGGCGGCGGGTTCGGGCGCCGGTTCGAAACGGACGTGCTCGAGGAAGCAGTGCAGTGCTCGAAGGCGTCCGGCGGCCCGGTGCGTGTCACCTGGACCCGCGAAGAGGATATCCAGCATGATTTCTACCGGCCGGTGAGCCATCATGTTCTGAGAGGTGGAATCAACGCCCGTGGCGAGCTCCTGGCCTTCGCACACAGAGTCGTGGCCCCGTCAATCACCGGCCAATCGTCGCCCGAACGGATCAAGGGCGGGCTGGACAAGAGCGCTGTGGAAGGGGCTGTCGAAATGCCGTACGACATCCCGAATGTGCTGGTCGACTATGTCATGGCAAACACGGCAGTCCCGATCGGGTCGTGGCGCTCTGTGTATCCCTCGCAAAACGTATTCGCCCTCGAATGTTTTGTCGACGAACTCGCTGCTGCCGCAGGGAAAGACCCGGTGGATTTCCGGCGAACCCTCATGGCAAAACGTCCGAAGATGCTCCGCGTGCTCGAACTAGCTGCGGAGAAGTCTGGGTGGGGAAAGCCGCTCCCCCCAGGAAGATTCCGCGGAATCGCTTTCTCGCCGCCGTCATTCTTCCGCACGCCGGTTGCACAGGTTGCCGAGGTCTCGATCGAAAACAGCGAGGTGCGGGTCCACCGTGTCGTCTGCGCCATCGATTGCGGCATCGTGATCAATCCGGACGGTCTGGCTGCTCAAATGGAGAGCGGGGTCGTTTTCGGGCTTTCGGCAGCACTGAAAGGGGAAATTACTCTCGAAAGGGGAAGAGTGCAGCAGGGGAATTTCGACAGTTACTCCATTGTAACGCTCGAAGAAGCGCCGATTGTGGAGACCTATCCCGTTCAAAGCACCGAACCTCCGACCGGAGCCGGAGAACCGGGCCTCCCGGCAGTTGCACCTGCTGTGGCAAACGCAGTATTCGCGGCAACGGGAAAAAGAATCCGCCGCCTCCCCATCCGGCTCGGTTGAAGCTGGGTGCGCTGGGGCAACGCTCGCTGTCGGCGCCTTCTATAATTCCAGCGGGACATCGGTATGTGCCGGTTATGAGACCTGGACCGGCTCGGCGCCGCTTTCCGTATCAGCATTTGGCGATGACGAGACGACGACTCCCAAAGATGGTCTTGCGACTGCAGCATGAGCCCGGACAGCGATGTCCGGGCTCTGTTGTTTTCACCATCACGGTAAAGGAGGTGAATGTCAAATCAGTGATCGTTCGACTCGACGACGGGCTTGATGTCCACGACGGGAGTGCCATCGATGGCTTCAATGGGACCGACTGAGAGACCCTTCGGATGTATTACCAGGACTTTCGCCCGATGAAGTCCGAGGGGATTCGGACGATCCGGCGACCGGGTCAAGAACACGCCGGTGAGCGGTCGGGACATGTCCCCCCTGGGGTGGACTTTGAGGACTTTCCTGCGGCCGCGATGAAGCCATGTGATAACGACAATATCGTCGCCGACCTGCATTCGATGAAGTCCAACTCGAAATGCCGGGAGTATTTCCAGAAAAGCGTCCGGCGCTCCCTCCGTGTAGAATCTGGGGGCGTCTTTTCTTTTTTTGAGTTTCGAACGAACGACACCGATGGGTACAATTGAGATTTTCTTCACTATGCATTCCTCCGATTGCGTACGTATTTCAGAACTGCCGTCACGCCGAATCAGGAACAATCGCTGTCCCGACTGTGTTGAAAAATCTGGTACCTCCGCCTCTTAGTTCGGCAACACTATCACAATTGACAAAAGACTCCCCCTCGGCCTGGTACGCAAGATCGTGAAGTTCAGGGTAAAGGAAAACCTGGAGAAGATCGAAGCAAAAGGAAAGACGAAAGGACGAGTGTAGCAACCGGCGTTGGGTCCGGCAGGCCATGGAAACCCCTTCTACTTGAAGGGGTTTCGTGTATTTTTGGCCATTTTTTTCATTATTTCCGGGCAGGCTTGACATTCGCCCGGGAGAGATGTTAATTTGCGCCGTCGGCATTCCAACCACCAACAGACACCACTACTCGAGGAGGATGCAATGGCTGCGCCAAAGCGTGTGGCATACTTCAAAGCGAAGCTCGAGGACAAGCCCGGGGCCGTCCTTGCGTTTACGCAGCTCCTGAAATCCAAGAATATCGGCCTTTCGGGCCTCTGGGGATATGGCACTCAGAGCGGGGAGGCGGAGGTTGTCTGCATCCCGAAAAATCCCGACAAGTTCCGGACTTTCGTGAAGACAGCCGGCTTGGTAGTACAAGAGGGAACCGGATTCCTCCTTAAGGGTACCGACAAGACCGGTGCCCTTGTCAAGCCCTTCCAGGCTATCGCGAAAGCGGGCGTCAATGTCATTTCAGGAAACGCCATGGCGGCGGGCGGGAGCTATACTGCGTTTCTGCAGGTCGGCGCCGCGGACATTGAAAAGACCGGAGCTGCAATCGGGGCCAAGTGATCCGAAGTAGTTCTTGTACGTTCGGCGAGCCCCGGTTGCGGCCGGGGCTCTAGCCTTCCGCGTGGACATGGCTCCCATTGCGTGCATACACCAGCGGTGATTCTGCGGAGGGGGGAACGCTTTCTCGTTCTTGTGAGTGATGTGTGTCATTGTACTCTCAAAGACAGCGCCGAGCCACAGGAGAACCAATGAAAAGATATCTTCAGCCCCTTACCCGTCCGCGTAACCGCTACCTGATGGCTTTCGACCTGGTCGGACTGATGCTCATCCCGCCGCTTGCCATGCTGATCCGTACGGAAGACACGAGCATCGTTGAATCTTTTGTCAAGGGGTTGCTCGTGTACGGCGTTGTCATGATCTGCGTGAAAATGTACGTCTTCTATGTGAGCGGACTTTACCGCCAATTCTGGGCATACGCAAGCGTGCATGAGTTGGTGAAGCTGTTGATAGCTCTGGCAGTGAGTACTCTCCTGGAAATTGGATTGTTTTTTGGCGTCTTGAATCCGTTCCGAATCCTTCCTCAGACATTGCCGCGCTCGCTCCCCGTCATCAGTGCATTGTTGACAGGATTCTGGATCTCGGGCGGCCGGCTTGCCATCCGAATCGCCTTCATGCTGGTGAATCGCAAAGAGGCGAGCGTACGGCAACGACGAGTGATCATTGCCGGCGCCGGTGTGGCAGGAGCGATGACCGCGAAAGAACTCTTGCGCAACCAGCAGACGGGAGTCGACCCGGTCGGATTTGTGGACGATGACCGGTTGAAACAGGGGAGAGACATCAGCGGTATCCGGGTGTATGGCACTCTCGCGGAGCTGCCTGAGGTGGTGCGATACATGGATGCTCAGGAAGTGATTATCGCCATGCCCACTGTTCCCGGCAAGGTCGTGCGCGATGTGGTGCAGAGTTGTCTGACCGCGCACGTGCCCTATAAGACGATCCCCGCAATCTTCGACATCATCAGGGGGAAGGCCAGGGTAGACCAGGTCCGTGAAGTGCAACTCGAAGATCTCTTGAGAAGAGGGGTTATCACCACCGACCCGTCGTCAATCGTGGAAATGCTGACGGGGAGCCGCGTGCTCGTAACAGGAGCAGGGGGATCGATCGGGAGTGAACTGTGCAGGCAGATCGCAGGATTCCATCCCGCCGCACTCATATTGCTTGGCCATGGAGAAGCAACCATTTTCCAGATCATGAATGAGCTGAGGGAATCGCCGGGACTCAACATGAAGATCGTGCCGGTGATCGCGGACATTCGCGACCGGGATAGAATCGAAAAGGCATTTGTCAGACTGAAGCCGGATGTCGTCTTCCACGCTGCCGCGCACAAGCACGTGTACCTCATGCAGGAGAACATACCGGAGGCGGTAACCAACAATGTGTTGGGCACACGAAACCTGATTGAACTTGCGGAACGCTATGATGTGAAGCGGTTCGTCATGATTTCGAGCGACAAAGCGGTGAACCCCACAAGCGTGATGGGAGTGACCAAGCGCATCGCCGAACTCGTCGTGCAGGATGTCGCAGACCGCTCAAGCAAAGCCTTCGTCACTGTCCGGTTTGGAAATGTCCTCGGCAGCCGGGGGAGCGTCGTGCCCCTGTTCAAACGCCAGATTGCCGCCGGTGGACCCGTCACGGTGACAGATCCGGATGTCACACGGTACTTCATGACAATCCCGGAGGCGGTGCAATTGGTGCTTCAGGCTGCGGCGATGGGAAAGGGAGGAGAGGTTTTTGTCCTTGATATGGGCGACCAGATCAAAGTCATCGATGTTGCGCGCGACCTTATCCGCCTGAGCGGGTACACCGACGATGAAATACCGATCAAGATAACGGGATTGCTGCCAGGGGAAAAAATGTTCGAAGAGCTGTTCCATGAAACCGACCAGGTGGAAGCGACAAAGCATGCAAAGATCAAGGTCTGCAGGTCTGCAACTCCGGCCGTATCACCGGAGACACCGTCACTGGAATCCGCCCTCCAGACGACCATAGCAGAACTCATCGATGCGGCGCAGCAGGAATCGATCCCGTTGGTAAACGAGTGTTTCTTCGCCCTTGTGCCCCAGTATGCACCGACTCTTCAGGTGCCTGCACAGTGAATATGAGTCTGCTGATAGCATACTGTGGATTGGACTGTGAAACCTGCCCGATCCATGCTGCAACTCTGGAGCAGGACCGGTTAACACAGCAATCAATGCGCACTGAAATTGCCCGCGTATGCCTCCAGCAGTACGGCATGGACTTGCGCCCCCAGGACATCACCGATTGTGACGGATGCCGTACTCGATCATCGAGGCTGTTTTCAGGGTGCGCGAGATGTGAGATCAGAAGGTGCGCAATCGGCAGGGAGCTGACAAGTTGTGCTCTCTGTGCTGACTACGCCTGCGAAAAACTGCTGAAACATTTCGAGAGTGATCCTGCCGCACGAACACGTCTTGAGACTTTGAGGAAACCTACCTGAGAGTCCTCTGAGCGCTTTCACCGGCGAGGCTGCTGTACCTCTTCAGGTACTCTTGCCCGGCCGCGGTGTCTTTCTTCACCGTGAAGTAGAAATGCGACAGGGCCTGGAACACAGGGGCATATGTCGGGTCCATCCTTTCGACTTCTGTGTACACTTCCAGCGCGCGGTCCGGGTCATTCCGCAACATGAAGAGGTGGGCACGCGCGAGCATCGCCTGCCAGGACTCCGGCTGCAGGCCAAGGGCTGTGGTGATCTCACGCTCTGCCTCATCGTTTTTGCCGACCGTCAGAAATGCCACCCCGAGGTAGTAGTGCGCTCTCGCCGAATGCGGGTCAATGCGGACTGCTTCCTCCAGCATCGGTCCGGCGCGCTGAACTTGCCCGAGGCCCAATAGATAGGAACCGCCTGCGATAAGGGTGCCGGCGTTCTGCGGTGTGAAGTGGCACTGCGCCGGGTCGAACGGAAATACTTCCATGATCTCCGGTGCCCTCTCATCCGTCTGAAAGCTCGGCCGCTGGTTCGCCACTTCGAACCAGTTGCGGAGGACAGCAAGATGCGTCACCCGGTTCCGCCCCAGGAATGCGATCAGCCGATCGAAGCTCCCGATGTTCTTGATCGTCTCCGGAGACACCAGTCCGACCATGTCCACAATGCGCCGCCCGGAGTAATACGCGATGGCACCGACGTCATGCGTGCCGATCACCGCGCCCGCAGGAAGATGGTCCCGGATCCAGTTCGCAGTGCGCACCTGCCTGTCGCTGATGTACCTGCACTGCTCTCCATACTCTCCGCGTGTCGCCCACGCGCCAATGCCGAATTGCACCAGAAGCAGAAGTGCGGCGCCTGAGAGGACGACGGTGCTGACCGCTCTCCGGTGCAGCATCTTGAGCACGTTCTTGGCCAGTGTGATCGCGATCTCCATGCCCCGCATCCCAAGCAGGATGATCCACGGGAGCATGGGCATGAGGTATCTGCCTTCCTGATAGAGAAAGGGGAGCGTCTGCGCGTAGGCAGCGTACAGTCCCGCACACCAGAGAACGGGAACAAAATATTCCTGCCGCTCCCGCCTTACGGCCTTCCAGAGGACGTCCAGGACGGCGATCGCCGCAAAGGCCGCGAGCACCGGCATGTGTCCACCGGTGAGAAATCGAAAAGTCGCAAGAGAAAAATCCCCTCTGCCGGAGCTGTAATACTGGATCTTCGCCGCATAGGTGTTCGGCAGGAAGCTGCCCGACAGTGCGAGATTGAATGCCGCATAGCCAGCGCAAATAATACCCGCAATTCCCAGCGCCGTGAGCAACCAGCGATAGTCCATCTGTGCAACGAGATGCGACCCCTTCCGCACACGTTCACGGCGGACCCACCACACGTGGTAAGCAGCATCCAGAGCGATGACCGCGTAGAAAATCACCGCCTCGGGTCGGGTCCAGAGCAACAGACCCGCCGACATGCCGAGCAGTCGGGCAGACCGGAGCCTGTAGAAATACCACACGAGCAGCAGCAGAAGGATGAACAAGGTTGTTTCCATTCCCGACAGCGCGATCCACTGCAGCCGGGGTTCGAGGAGATACAGGAGGACACAACCCACGAGAAGAACCGGCTGGCCGTTGAAAATCTTCTCCCCGATGCGCGAAAGTACGAAAGCGCCGGCGATGAAGAATGCGATGCCAAGACTGTAGCTGAGCGTGAATTCGTTCGAAATGATAAACTGACCGGCGGCTAGTAACATCGTGTACAGCGGTGAAGTCGAGCCCGATGTGACCATCTGGTTCTGATAGTATGAGAAACTCCCGTACTCCCGCAAGGTGCGCGCGAACTGAAGATGGATCCACGAATCGTCGAGCGGAAATCCAAAAGCCCCGTTGACGTGCAGGGCGGACCAGCAGAGCAGTGCGCACACAGCTGAACCGGCAATGAGGATGCCGGCGATGACACGCCTCAAGCCTTGTTCGGATGAATTCATGGGCATGATGGATATCCGTAGTGTGGAGTCTATCTGGAAGTCTCTGCGGAGCCGGTTGCGGTGTCCAATCCGCCGGAACGAATTTTCTTCCCTATCTGCAAAACCTTCGCTCCCCGGATTTTCCGTGCCTTGAGTTCGCACAGGGCGGTGTTGGCATCGGTCAGCGCGAACTCCTCAATCACCGGCTTGAGGGGGATCCTGGCGGCGAGTTCCAGGAACTCCCGTACGTCCGCGCGGGTCACATTTGCCACGCTCTTGATCTCTTTTTCCATCCAGAGGTGCTGCGGATAGTTCAGCTCCGACAGGCACGCTTTGTCGTGATCTTCCTTCCGGATGGCGTTGACCACAAGCCTGCCTCCCGGCCTCAGACTATTCAACGCTTCGAGCATCGGTCTCCAGGCGGGCGTCGTATCTATGACGCTGTGCAGCGTCTCGGGAGGGGTTTCTTCCGTATCACCCGCCCAGACTGCGCCCAGTCCGCGCGCGAAAGCTCTTTCGTGCTCTGCCCGCGCGAATACGAAGACTCTCGTGCCCGGGTATTGGTGCTGCACCATCTTGAGAACAAGGTGTCCGGAAGCGCCGAAACCGGTGAGGCCAAGGTTGTTGCCGTCCGTGATTCCCGCAAGCCGCAGGGAGCGGAAACCTATTGCCCCCGCGCACAGCATCGGTGCAGCCTCCTGATCGGTGAAGACGTCCGGAATGGCGTATGCAAAGTCGTGTCGGACCACGATGTATTCCGCATATCCTCCGTTGACGTCCCTCCCTGTAGCCTTGAACTGACGGCAGAGGTTCTCATTCCCCTCGATACAATGCTCGCACCGGCCGCATGCCGAATAGATCCAGGCGACACCAACCCGGTCTCCTGGGGAGTGGTCGTGAACGTCAGGTCCAGTTTCCACAACCTGCCCGACTGCCTGGTGACCCGGCACAACGGGGAAGGAAGGAGGGGGCGTCCTCCCTTCGATTTCATCCAGCTCAGTGTGACACACCGCACACACGGAGACCTTCACGAGGATTTCATCTCTTCGCGGTTTCGGAATGGGGATGTCAACCAATTTCAGCGGGGATTTCACGCGGTCAAAGAAAGAGAGTCTCTCCAGTATCATCGCCTGCATAGCACATCCTCGGTGTCAGCGTAGAGTGTAGCGATCTCTGAATCGAATGTCAACATGCACCGGGGCAACACCTCCTGACAATACCTCCTGGACCGGATTGCACCTGACTCATTGCCTCCAAGAGCCAAGGAATTCTTTCCTTCCGTTGGGTGTTACAGTAGGCACAGACATGACAACCCGGAACGGAGCTCGTGATGAAGGTGAGTATTGTCGGTGCGGGAATGGTGGGCAGCGCGGCCGCTTTTGCCATGGTGCTTCGGCGGCTGGCAAATGAGATCGTTTTGGTGGACGTCAACGAGGCGCTTGCCCTTTCGCAGGCGGAAGACATCCTGCATGCCACCCCGGTGACGAGCCCGGTCAAAGTCTCATCCGGAGACTACACGGCAATCGCCGACAGTGCCGTCATCGTCCTTGCGTGCGGCGTGAGCCAGCGCCCGGGGGAGTCCCGGCTTCAACTGCTCCAACGGAACGAAGCCATCTTTGCAGAAGTGGTCGTCCAAGTGGTGGCCCATGCTCCGAATGCCATCATCATCATTGCATCCAACCCGGTCGACATCATGACGCAGTTTGTCAGCGAGCTGGGATCCTTTCCCCCTCAGCGGGTCATCGGATCCGGCACAATTCTCGATACCGCACGATTCAGGGTTTTGTTGGGTGAGGCGTTTGGTGTTTCGCCACAATCCGTCCATGCGTACGTTCTGGGAGAGCATGGCGACTCAGAGGTTCTTGTATGGTCTGAAGCCAGGATCGGCGGGATGCCGCTCGCGGAGTTTGCCGGTCGACATGGCAAAGAGCTGACTGCAGAGCTAAAAGCATCGATCGACGAGCGCGTCCGCAGGGCGGCGTACCGGATTATCCAGGGGAAAGGGTCGACGTACTACGGGATCGGCGCGGGGTTAGCGCGCATCATTCAGGCGGTCCGGAACGACGAGCAAACGGTCTTCACACTGTCTAACAGCGACGTCCCCGGATTCGCACATGTGAGTGTTTCTCTTCCGCGCATCATCGGGGCGGAGGGGATACGGGCAACCCTTGCGCCCGCAATGAACGACGAGGAGAAGGGGGCATTTGCCCGCAGTGTCGAAGTGCTACAACGCGCGCGGTCAATACCTCAGGGCGTGTGAAATGAATCCTGGGCCTCTGCCAGCTTCTTCAGCAGACCAACATAATCCTGCTCTTCCGATACACTGTCGTCGTGCTTTGTGAGCATCTGGTCCCAGCGTTCCATCACCTCAGACTCCATCTCCTTGATGGCAAGATCCATGGCCGCAAGGTCAGCTGGCGACCCCTTTTTCTTGGAGAGTTCGGCCCGATCATTCCGTTTTGTCGCCAATTGTCCTTCAAGAGAGTACAACTCTTCCTGCGCTTCACTGTACTCGACAGTTGCCGCAGCGGACTCCACCTCTCCTTCACGCGCGTTCTTGCGGAGCTCCAGCAGGTCCAGCAATTTTTCAAGCAGGGCAGTCTTCTGCTTCAACGTTGCGATTTCGTTCGCCTTTGAGTCGGCATCCAGAGTATCCACATGACTTTCGAGCGCCGCGAGATCCGTTTGCCGCGCCTTGATCACGTTATCGAGAGTGTGCACCCCCTCCTGCGCCTGTGCGAGACGTTGTTTTGCCTGATTCCGCAGCGCACCTGCGCGCTCGCCGTCCACCTTGATATCCTGAAGGGAACGGAGGGGCACAACGGCAATGAAAGTGTCGGCAATCGCAGGAGCGGACTGGGTGGGTTGCGCAATCGCATCTGCGCCTCCTGCGATACACAATACAAAGGCCAACCCGAACGCATGGGCAACACGGGGAACGATGGCATTCATGGTGGGACTCCTGAGAGTGGTGAGAGTAGTGGTCGAATGCTCGTGTGCGTGAAATATAACTCGTCCTCGGGAAATATGACATCTTTTTGTTTTGTGTCTCGTCCGCGATCGATCGTTTGATTATCCCGTGATTTATGCTAATTTGCGGCCAGCCCCGGGGCCGGAGATTCACAATTCGCTGCGCGAATCGGTACCTGTGGGTTTCAATCTTGAAAGGAATGTGTCATGCATGAATATCGATACCTCATCATTGGCGGCGGAATGACAGCCGATGCGGCCGTGCAGGGCATACGTTCGATCGATCCGTCCAACCGGATCGGCATCATAAGCAATGAATCCAGCCCGCCCTACAACCGCCCGCCATTGTCGAAAGCACTTTGGAAAGGGGAGCCGCTCACCAAACTCTGGCGGGGAACATCCATGGAAAACGTCGGGCTCCATTTGTCGACAACCGCAAAGAGCATCGACCCGGTGGGCAAGCGCGTCGTGGATGACAAGGGTGAACTGTACGCGTATGACAAGCTCCTCCTGGCAACGGGCGTGCGGGTACGCAGATTGCCCTGGAAGGCCGAAGGTATCATCAATTTCAGAACTCTCGATGACTATCAGAGATTACGACTGCAATCTGAGCGAGGGAATCGATTTGTCGTGATCGGCGGTGGATTCAACGGCTCTGAAATAGCCGCTGCCCTTGCGATGAATCACAAGTCGGTGACAATGATTTTTCCCGATGAGAGCATAGGTGCCCGCATATATCCGCCGTCTCTTTCCCGGTTCCTCAACACCTTTTTTCAATCGAAAGGAGTCGACGTGTATGCGAAGACCGGCATCGCGGATATCGAGAAGAGGATGTCACACTACGTCGTGAAGACCACGGACAGCAGGGAACTTAAAGCCGACGGTGTCGTTGCAGGCATCGGCGCCGAGCCCAACCAGGAGCTTGCTGCGTCCGCGGGGCTCGAAGTGAGTAATGGCATCCTCGTTGATGAATTCCTGCGCACGACAGGTCCGGAGATCTTCGCCGCCGGAGATATCGCGAATTTCTACAACCCTGCATTGGACAAACGGGTGCGCGTGGAACACGAAGACAACGCACTTACCATGGGGAATGCCGTCGGGAAGATCATGGCCGGAGAACTTGTTGCGTATCACCATCAGCCATTCTTCTATTCCGACCTTTTCGAGCTGGGATATGAAGCAGTCGGCGAGCTGGATTCGCGCTTTGAGCTGGTACAGGAATGGAAAGAAGAATTCCGTGAAGGGGTCGTGTACTATCTGAACGAAGGCCGTGTACGCGGTGTGTTGCTCTGGAACACGTGGGGGCAGGTCGATGCCGCCCGTGCGCTCATTGCGGAGAAGGGCCCATTTACCGCGCAGAGCGTGAAGCAACGACTGCCGGCGTAGATTTGTTACAGAAGAAAGGGGAGCGTCCGAAGGCGACTGTGAAATCTGAGCACCACACCCCCGGAGACAACCGCGAATGAACGAATACCGGATTGAGAAGGACTCCATAGGTGAGGTTAAAGTCCTGAAGGATGCCTATTGGGGTGCGCAAACCCAGAGAGCAATCAACAACTTCCCCGTTAGCGGGATCACGTTTCCGCCGGTCTTCATCCGCACGCTCGCGACAATAAAACGCGCCTGCGCTCACACCAATCAGAAGCTCGGTCTCCTCGAACCTCGGATCGCAACCGCAATCATACGTTCATGCGATGAGATCATCGAAGGCGGGTTCAGCGACAATTTTCCCGTGGATGTTTTTCAGACCGGTTCCGGAACATCCACGAATATGAATATCAATGAGGTGATAGCGGCTCGTGCGAATGAGATTCTCACGGGTGCGAAAAGCTCGACGACTCCGGTCAACCCCAACGACCATGTCAATATGGGGCAGTCGTCCAATGATGTGATACCAAGCGCCATCCATATCTCAGCGTATGTTCAGACGAAGGACAAACTTCTTCCCGCACTGGGGATTCTGCTAAAGACTATCAGGGACAAACAGGCGACATTTGCTACTATCGTGAAAACCGGCCGCACACATCTCATGGACGCAACGCCGATCACTTTCGAACAGGAGATGTCGGGGTGGGCGACCCAGGTGGCGTATGCCATGGCACGGATTGAGAGCGCATTGCCCCGGCTCTCTGAACTTGCCATGGGCGGCACCGCGGTCGGCACCGGCATCAACACGCCGGAAGGCTTTGGAGCACTTGTCGCACGCGAAATAGCCGAATTGACAAAGATGGAGTTCAGAGAAGCCGCGAATCACTTTGAGGCACAGGCCGCGCAGGACTCGATCGTTGAGCTCTCGGGCCATCTCAAAACCTACGCAACGGGCCTCATGAAGATTGCCAACGACCTCCGATGGATGAACAGCGGCCCCATCGCAGGTCTCGGGGAAATACGACTTCCCACCCTGCAGCCTGGTTCATCCATCATGCCGGGAAAAGTGAATCCTGTGATCCCGGAAGCGGCGAGGATGGTGTCGGCTCAGGTTATGGGAAACGATGCGGTCATTGCGTTTTCCAACGCCATGGGCGATTTCCAGCTCAACGTCATGCTCCCGGTGATCGCGCATAACATCCTTCAGTCCATTGAACTTCTGGCAAATGTGACCAGGCTGATGGCGGAGAAAGCCATCCAGGAGTTTGAAGTGAATGAAGATCGTGTCGTGGAATTTGTCCGCAAAAACCCGATCATTGCCACCGTCCTCAACCCGATCATTGGTTACGACAAAGCAGCAGAAGTGGTGAAGAAGGCGCTGAAGGAACAAAAGACCGTCCACCAGGTGACGGTGGAGATGGGGTACCTGTCCCCGGAAGAGGCAACGAGGATTCTGAATCCCGCGATGATGACCAAGCCAGGTTTATTATAAGGAGCGGGACCGATGGCGGGACCGATTGCTGACGCGGAAGCGGTGTTGGATGCATTTCGTCGATGGGGATACCTGCAGGCCCGCATCGACCCGTTCGGAAGAATCAAGCCCGGGCAGGTGGAGGGTCTGCTTGCGAACGGCGAGCTGGAAGAAATCGCCAGAGCCTGCTATTGTGGCAGCATCGGCGTTGAGTTTATGCACATCGCCGATGCCTCGCGCCGACAGTGGATCCAGGAAAGGATGGAAGGCGACCAGCCAATCCCGGACAAGTCCTTCATTCTCGAGCGGCTTGTGCAAGCACAGGTGTTCGAGCAGGTGCTCCACGTGCGGTTCCCCGGAACCAAGCGGTTTTCACTCGAAGGAGTTGCATCGCTCTTACCCCTTCTCGATGAAATACTCAACTCCGCAGCCGGGCAGGGTGTCACCGAGGTCTTCATCTGCATGAGCCATCGCCGCAGGCTCAATGTGATGGTGCACATCGTGGGCAAATCAGCGGAAGAGATTTTCACCGAGTTTCAGGACGTTGATCCGCACAGCGTGCTCGGCGGAGGAGACGTAAAATACCACATCGGCGCGACCGGACTCTACACAACAACCCGCGGCCAATCGCTGCAGGTGCGGCTTGTCTCCAATCCCAGTCACCTCGAAGCGGTTGATCCGGTCGCCATGGGGCGGGTGCGGGCGAAACAATCGCGGCTAGGGAAAACGGGTGCCGGGAAAGTTCTCCTCCTCTTGATTCACGGTGATGCCGCATTTGCCGGTCAAGGTATCACCGCGGAGACACTCAATCTTGCCACCCTCAAAGGCTACTCGGTCGGCGGAATCATTCACATCATCGTGAATAATCTTCTCGGATTTACCGCAGAGCCCGACGAGTTGTGCTCCTCACGATTCGCTTCCGACGTCGCAAAACGCCTGCCCCTTCCAGTGTTTCACGTCAATGCCGAAGATCCTGATGCGGTGGTTCGTACCGGCAGGATCGCAACCGATTTTCACAATTCTTTCCAGAGCTCTGTTGTGGTCGATCTGATCGGTTACCGCCGTCATGGTCATAGCGAGGTCGATGATCCCACCATCACTCAACCGTTGCTTTACCGCAAGATCGAGGACCATCCGCCCCTCTGGAAAATCTACGCCGAAGAGTGTGGTCTCGACGCCCAGCCCATCGTGGAATCGGCACTCGCCGAATACAGCGCCGCACAGGCCCGATCTGCAACATCGACGACTATCCCGAGGCTCAGTACCCTCCCTGAGTACTGGTCACAGTACAGAGGAGGACCTGCGAGAGAAGCCGACACCGTCGACACGACAGCCAACCCGGATGTCCTTGGAGAGATCGCCGGCGTTCTGACGGCGCTCCCCCCGGGATTTACACTCCATCCGAAGACAAAGGTGGTCCTTGACAAACGCAGGCAAATGGCCCTGGGTGAACTTCCGCTGGATTTCGGGATGGCGGAACTCCTCGCTTTCGGGACCCTGCTCCGACAGGGAGTTCCTGTGCGCATGAGCGGCCAGGATAGCCGCCGGGGTACTTTCGGACAACGCCAGGCCGTTCTTGTCGACGTGGAAACGGGGGGGGAATACATTCCGTTGTGTCACGTTGCCCCCGACCAGCCTTCATTCGAGGTGTACAACTCTCCGCTCTCGGAGGCTGCGGTCCTCGGGTTTGAATACGGTTTCAGCCGCGATGCCCCTGAGGCACTAGTGTTGTGGGAGGCGCAGTTTGGCGACTTTGCCAACGGCGGTCAGTTGATTATTGATCAATTTATCAGTGCAGGGGAAGACAAGTGGGGACTTCTCTCCGGAATTGTGTTGCTGCTGCCGCACGGCTATGAAGGGCAGGGGCCTGAGCACTCAAGCGCGCGCCTCGAACGATTCCTGCAGCTCGCAGCCGAAGACAATATTCAAATATGCCAGCCCTCTACCGCCGCACAATACTTCCATCTCCTGCGTCGTCAGGCTCTTCGACTCTGGAGAAAACCGCTGACCGTTCTGACTCCAAAGAGCATGTTGCGGCACCCTGATGCGTGTTCGAAAGTAGAGGAGTTGTCGTCAGGGGCATTTCTCCCGGTCTTCGAGTATCCCGGGCCGGAAGACGCTTCAAGACTCCTCCTGTGCAGCGGCAAAATCAGCCATGAGCTGCATCGCGAGCGTCATCGTCTCCAGGACGACGCGACCGCGATCGTCTCCATCGAAGAACTCTATCCGTTCCCTGAGGAGCCATTGAGTCAGATCCTGCACAAGAACCAGCATCTCCGGGAGATTGTGTGGGTGCAGGAAGAACCTGGCAACATGGGGGCTCTTGCATATATGATCCCAAAACTCGAACAACTCGCCGGTGGTCGCCCCGTGCGTTCTGTGAAACGATCTCCCAGCGCCAGCCCGGCTACCGGATCTGCTAAGGCCCACGCGATAGAACAAGCCACGCTCTTGAGTCTGGCTTTTTCGTCCGGGGCAACCTGACAAGCAACCCCGTTTCAACTCCGCCGCCTGGCACTCTGAGCTTTCGCCGGTGATTTCGTCGAAGTAATTTCGTCACAACCACTTGTGTAACCTTGATTTTGCTTCATGGGAAGCATACATTTCCGCCACATGCTTGCACCCTTCAGCGTACACCCATGACTCGAACCTGTGCAAGACTGCTCCTCCTCTCCCTTTGCACTCTGATCGCTCCCCTCTGCGGAGCGGAGCCGGTCGACTCTTTCCGTCTGGTCACTATCAACGTCTGGTCCGGTTTGGACTATGTCGGAACGTCCACCATCGGAGAGTATGAGCCATCCGATATTCGTGAACGCAGGTTTCAGGTTCTACTCCGACAACTCCGGGCACTCCAGCCACATATTGTGATGGTGCAGGAGGCAAACCCTCTGGCGCAATACGTGGAACGTCTCGCGGACTCCCTCAAGTTTGACGAGATCCATCAAGTCTGCCACGCCGGCGTGAAGATTGCAGGTCTTGGAGTGCCGTCGAATTTTGAGGAGGGGATTGCCATTCTGGCGGCTCCGGCGCTATCATTGCACTTCGAACGGGCCGCCAAGATCGGTGGCGCGTTCGGCCTCCATGGCTCGGCCCTCTCATTTCACTTCAGCGACACCGCGGTCGCGCTCGAGGGATCTTTCATCTGCGGTGACAAACGAATACGTGTCATCAACGTCCACCTCCTGGCTATGCCTCCGAAACAGACGCACAGCCTGTTCGAGGGTGACCCCGACGCCGCGGCTCGATTGCATGAACGTGTGGATATGAAGAACGCGCAGTTTGAGTCTCTAGCGGACTTTGTGCATCAGTTGAACGACGGAACCCCCTTTGTACTCGGAGGCGACTTCAACTGTCAGCCGGGGGATTCACGCTTTCAGGAGTGTATCCGTTCTCTCAATCTGTTGACCCCATCCAACTTCTCCGATCGCGTCGTCACGTGGGATGCACCCAAGAACCCCAATATCGCCTTCACCACTGCGCACGTCGATGCACGGGGTACGCAACGGACAGGATATGATCTGTATGGCGCCATCAGCGACTCGACCCCGCAGCGCCTCGACTATATCTTCCTTAGCCCTGCCATG
>Ga0105107_10000799_pt1 | contig 20296 bp, 14 predicted proteins | sample PPLLaktember2015_6_FD_79335 | JGI IMG/M metagenome (GOLD analysis project Ga0105107, IMG submission 79335) | Freshwater sediment microbial communities from Prairie Pothole Lake near Jamestown, North Dakota, USA - PPLs Lake P8 Core (1) Depth... | ecosystem: Environmental > Aquatic > Freshwater >... | reverse complement strand
CCCGTTCTCGACGATATCATACAGGCGGGGGCGGGGAGTATTATTTGCCCGGCGGAAGTCGACGGCGAGGCCTTTTTCCGGAAAATGCGGGCGTATCCCGGCGTCGCGGTGCGCATCAACATGCGGCCCGGAGTGTTTGCACGATCGTACGAAGAGGCAGTGGCGGAAGCTGCCAGTGCCCTGGCACTGGCCACGGGAAAAGACAACGTCTGCATCGGATCGGGGGTTCTCCCGTATGACGCAATCCCGGATATAGTCCGCCGGATTCAATCCTACATTGAGGGGCATCAGCGATGAAACGGTACGGGATGGTTATTTGCGTGAAGCCGGAGATGTTGGAGGAATACAAACGCCTCCATGCCGCTACCTGGCCGGAAGTCCTGCACACCATTTCGGCGTGCAACATCAGGAACTACTCGATCTATTACCGTGACAACACCCTCTTCTCGTATTTCGAATATATGGGAAAGGATTTCCAGGCCGACATGGCGAAAATGGCGGCCGACCCTGTCACAAAAAAGTGGTGGGAGCACACCAATCCCTGTCAGCAGCCTGTCGCGTCGGCAAAGCCGGGAGAATGGTGGGCGGATCTCGAAGAAGTGTTCCATTGCGACTGACGCCGATCCGCCGGATGTGAAGACAGCAGAGCGACAATACCGTGAGGCAGGACATGATGGACATTGAACAGATTCTCTCGCGAGAGCTCAATCTCAAGCAGTTCCAGGTTGCCAACGCGCTGCAGTTGCTGAAAGAAGGGGGAACAGTGCCGTTCATCGCCCGGTACCGCAAGGAGCGCACCGGCGAAATGGATGAGGTGCAGCTGCGCAGTCTGTTTGACCGATATGCCTACCTCATGGACCTGGCCCAGCGGAAGAAAGCTGTTCTGGAGTCCATTGAAAAGCAGGGTAAACTCGCCGATGGCCTGCGTGAGCAGATCATGGCATGTCTGCAGAAGACGGAGCTGGAGGATTTGTATCTGCCATATCGTCCGAAGAAACGCACCCGGGCAACCGTCGCCCGCGAGAAGGGTCTGGAACAGCTCGCGGATCGGATCAGAGCGGCAAATCTTGAGGATGCAGCGGATCTGGACCTGGCCGTCGAGGCGGCACCGTATGTGTCAGCCGAGAAGGGCGTAATCACATTCGAGGAGGCCCTTGCCGGTGCCGCGGACATCATCGCCGAAGGCGTCGCCGACAAAGCCGTGCACCGGTCGCATGTGCGTGACTACATTGAGCTCCATGGACTCTTTGAATCATCGATCAAGCCGGAGTTTGCCGAGGGTACGACCAAATTTGAAATGTACAGGTCGTTCAAGGTTCGCGTGAAGGAGATCCACCCGCACAATATGCTTGCCCTGCTGCGCGGGGAAAAGGAAAACATTCTGACAATAGATGTGACATTCGATGCCGGGCCGGTGTATGCGTATCTGGAAAACGCAGAGATCGCCGCCCGCGGACCGGCCATGCGCTCGTATTTGAAAGCGGTCATCCACGACGCGTTCGACCGTCTCATGCGTCCTTCCCTGGTTGGCGAGGTGAGGGCGAGGCGAAAGGAAGAGGCCGACAAGGAATCCATCCGGACATTCGAAACAAATCTGCGCGAGCTATTGCTCTCGCCCCCCGCAGGGATGGTGTCCACCCTGGCAGTGGATCCCGGCTTGCGCACGGGGTGCAAGGCTGTGGCACTGGATGCCACGGGAAAGCTTCTGGAGCATCAGACCATATATCCGCATCAGTCCGAAGCACAGCGTCAGAGCGCCGGGGAGACACTGAAGGAGATGGTTACCAGGCACAATGCCGAACTGATTGCGATCGGCAACGGTACCGCAGGACGCGAGACCGAACAATTCGTCCGCGACACCGTAGGCACCCTTGAGCGGCAGCCCGTGTACGTCATGGTGAACGAATCGGGGGCGTCGGTGTACTCCGCGAGCCCTGCGGCCCGGGAGGAGTTCCCCGACCTGGATGTGACGGTGCGTGGTGCCGTCAGTATCGGCAGGCGTTTGCAGGATCCGCTGGCGGAGCTGGTCAAGATCGATCCAAAGTCAATCGGTGTGGGGCAATACCAGCATGACGTGGATCAGAAGCTGCTGCGGAAAAGGCTGGAAGAAACCGTGCAGAGCTGTGTGAACTATGTGGGGGTGGAAGTCAACACGGCGTCGCGTGAATTGCTGAAGTACGTCGCCGGTGTGAACTCGGCGATTGCCAAGAACATCGTTGCGTTCCGAGAAGAGCACGGGGCCTTCAAGGATCGGAACGAGCTGCGCGCGGTACCCAAATTCGGCCCGAAGTCGTTCGAGCAGGCGGCCGGCTTCCTGCGGATCCACGGAGGTGTGAACCCGCTCGACAATTCTGCGGTGCATCCGGAAAGCTATGGTGTGGTGGAGAACATCCTGCGCGACATCGGACTGACCGTCAACGAACTGGGGAGCCATCCGGAGAAGCTGAAACACGTGGAGGTGTCGAAATATGTCGGCGGGCCTGTCGGCGAACCAACGATCAGAGACATCCTCCTCGAACTCCAGAAACCCGGCCGCGATCCTCGCGCGGAGTTCAAATACGCGAGTTTCAAGGAAGGAGTGAAGGATCTCAAAGACCTGACTCCGGGCATGGAGCTTGAAGGAGTCATCACGAATGTGACGAACTTCGGGGCGTTCGTTGACATCGGCGTACATCAGGACGGTCTGGTGCATGTGTCGCAGCTCGCCGATCAATTTGTTGACGATCCGAAGAAGGTCGTGAAGGTGGGGCAGGTGGTACGTGTGCGGGTACTGGAGGTGAATGAGGCGTTGAAGCGGATCAGTCTGACGATGAAATCACCCGGTGTCCGGCACAAGCATCAGAGCCATCATCCGCACAAGAAAGCGAAGCCCAAAGCGGGGACGAAGGAGGTGGAGAAGCCGGGGCGGTTCACGATTGATGATTTGAAACACAAGTTCAACAAGAGATAGCCGTCAGGCGGGGCTAGGTGGGTGGGGTCAGACCCCTGGCGCACAGGGGTCTGACCCCTCTGCGCATTTTTTTGCTTGACAACCCCATTTTTCCGCAGTATATTTGTACATTGTCAGATGTCATACATGTTACATCCCCCCATTCCCAACGCGGAAAACCAAATTGTTCCAAAAAGTAGCTGCCCGTAGACTGCTCAGCCAGACCGTCGTTGAACAGATTGAACAGGCCATCAAGGATAAGATCCTCGGGCCGGGCATGCGGCTCCCCAGCGAAATGGAGCTCTGTAAATCGTTCGGCGTGAGCCGTACCGCCGTCCGTGAGGCCCTACGCATGCTCAGTGCCAGGGGCCTCGTCAAGATCGAAAAGGGAAAGGGGATGTTCATCAACACCCTCTCGGCCGCAGCCGTTACGGACCCGCTCAGGCTCTATCTGAGCATGAACTACGAAAAGGTCTTCGTGCTGGATGTCATCAGGGCTCGGCAGGCCATCGAGCCGTCCATCGCTGCGGTGGCTGCGGCGCAGCGTACCGATGACGACATCCTGAAGCTCCGGCAGGATGTCGAGGAATTGCGGAACGCGTCAGAGGACTACCTGCAGCTGGCGGGGCTGGACATGACGTTCCATCTCGACATCGCGCGGGCGTCGCAAAACCCGCTGATGCCCCTGATCATCGATCCCATTCATCGTCTCATGCCTGAAATCAAGTCCTCCGTGTACGCCACCGTTGAGCATGCGCGCGAGTCCGCGCTGGAATGGCATTCGCGCATCACCGAGCGGATCGTCGCAGCGGACGCCCCCGGTGCACGCGATACCATGGCGGAACATCTGCGCATCGCCGAGGAACACGCACGGCAAATGCTTCAAGCACAATCTCGCAAGTCAAAGGAGTCAGCAGGATGAACGGCAACGTTGCGTTAGTCACCGGAGGAGCGCGGGACATCGGTCGCGCGATCTCCCTGAATCTTGCCCGACGCGGAGCGGCGGTTGCGGTGAATTATTTCGACAACCCCGGAGACGCCGAGGAAACCGTCCGGATGATTACCGCCGTGGGAGGGAAGGCCGTGGCGTTGCAGGCGGACGTCACTCGCCCGGAGGACATACGACGGCTGGTCAGGGAGACGCTTGAGCTTCTTGGTTCTTCGATCCACATACTCGTGAATGTTGCGGGGGGGCTCGTTGCCCGCAAGACGATGGCAGAGATGGATCAGAAATTCTGGGAGTTTGTCCAGCTGCTAAACCTCGGGAGCGTGTTTCTTGTGACCCGGGAAGTGCTGCCCCACATGCCGGAAGGCGGAGCCATAGTGAATTTCTCTTCGCAGGCGGGTCGCGACGGCGGCGGGCCGGGCGCAATTGCCTATGCCACAGCGAAAGGAGGCGTGATGACCTTGACGCGGGGCCTCGCGAAGGAACTCGGCCCGCGCAAGATCCGGGTGAACTGCGTTGCACCGGGGATGATCAACACAACGTTTCACAACGTCTTCACCAAACCTGAAGTGCGTGAGCGCGTAGCGGCGGGCACACCACTGCGAAGAGAAGGGGAAGCTCCCGAGGTGGCCGCTCTGGTGGCATATCTTGCTTCTTCCGAATCCTCGTTCATCACGGGCGCTTGTGTCGACATCAACGGCGGAACATACTTTTCCTGAAAGGAATGCCAATGCGTCTCCTTGCACTCCTCTTCGTGATGACGACGCTCGCGGCAGGTCAACCGCGTCCATCGCTGGTGATCACCCACAGTGAAGCACAGGCGATGCACGCGGCGCTCGGATCGGTCCCGCTGCTGGATTCCACCTACGCGCGTGCCCGGGCATTGCTCGAAGACGCTTTCGCGAAACCGATGGACGTCCCGCGCCCGGTCGACGCGGGTGGCTACACGCACGAGCGGCACAAGCTGAACTATACGCAAATGCAAACTGCGGGCGTGCTGTACGCGATGACCGGAGAACCCCGTTATGCACAGTTCGTCCGTGACATGCTTCTTCTGTATGCGGAGTTGTATCCGACCCTCGGGCTCCACCCGAAGGCCAACTCGGAAGAGTCCGGCGGGCGGCTCTTCTGGCAAACCCTGAACGAAACCGTCTGGCTGGTGCATGTCGCTCAGGCATACGACTGCGTGTATGAAGCCCTCGCCCCTGCCGAGCGCCTGCGCATCGAGAATTCCGTGCTCCGCCCGATGGCCGGATATTTCACCGGACCCCATGCAGCCGAACACGACCGGATCCACAACCACGGCACCTGGATGGTCACATCAGTCGGGATGCTTGGATTTGCTTTGCGGGATGCCGATCTCGTGGACAAGGCCCTGTTTGGAACAAAGAAAGACCGCAAGGGAGGATTCGTGCGGCAGCTTGACCTGCTCTTCTCACCGGACGGCTACTACACCGAAGGCCCTTACTACACACGGTACGCGCTGATGCCGTTCTATCTCTTTGCGCAAGCGATAGACCACAACCGTCCCGAGATGCACATCTTCGCCTACCGCGACAGCATCCTGGCCAAGGCCCTGACGATCGGAGTGCAGCAGCTTACGCCTGCCGGGCGTTTCATCCCCTATAACGATGCATTGAAAGAAATGGCCATCACGGCGAAGGAAATGGTGTCCTCGCTGGACGTCACCTATGCGCGGGGCGGCCACAATCCCCAGTTGCTCGACATTGCAGAGCGCCAGGGCGTCGTGATGTTGAGCGGCGCCGGGCTGGAGGTCGCCCGGGATATCGCTGCGCGCAAGCAACACCCCTTCCGGTTTGCGAGTGTCGAGTTGCTTGACGGACCGGAGGGGAAGAGTGGTGCCGTGGGGCTGCTCCGTGCCTTTCCGGCGAACGAACAGTCTCTCCTGGTGCTCAAATACGCGGCGCAGGGAATGGGGCACGGACATTTCGACCGGCTCGGCTTCTCACTGTATGAACAGGAGCGTGAGGTAATTCAGGACTACGGGTCTGTGCGATTCATCAACGTGGAGCCGAAATTCGGCGGACGGTATCTGGAGGAGAACAGGACCTGGTCGAAACAAACGATTGCGCACAATACCGTGACCGTGGACGAGCGATCACAGTTCGAGGGCAGCACGGCGGCTGGCGAAAAGTCCCCGGGGGTGAGGCATTTCTTTGCCGCCGGCGATGCGGCCGTACAGGTGATGAGCGGCCGGGAAAGCGCGGCTTACTCCGGTGTGCAGATGCAGCGGACGATGGCACTTGTGCAAAGCCCGATGTTCTCACGCCCTGTTGTCATCGATGTCTTCCGTTGCGTTTCCGCAGCTTCGCACACGTACGACTTGCCGTTCTATTATATGGGGCAGCTGGTGAACACCAGCGTCCGGTATGACGCGGCGACGGCAATGCGCACGCCGCTGGGTACACGGGACGGCTATCAGCATCTCTGGCGGGAGGCATCCGGACGCACCGATGGGACCGTGCAGTTTTCGTGGTTGCAGCACCGGCGCTACTACACGGTGACCAGCGCGGCTGACTCCGGGACCGAAGTACTCTTTGTCCGGATCGGCGCAAACGATCCAAACTTCAACCTGCGCAACGAGCCCGCAGTGATTTTGCGCCGTGCGGCGCGGTCGAGTGTGTTTGCATCGGTGATCGAGCCCCATGGGGAATTCGAACCGGTGCAAGAGATCTCGAACGACGCCCAGCCACGCGTGCAGAACGTGCGGGTGATCGCCGCGACAGAAGAGGGGACGGTCGTCGAGGTCACCGGCAAGGGCGCCTTTCGCTGGCGCTTCATGGTTGCGAACGGAGCGGCGGATCCCACGGTGCGGCACACGATTGAGGCCGCCGGGGAACTCTTCTCCTGGACCGGCCCGTGGGCATTACAGCAGTGACAAGGGGAGGGTGTTGACAGACGGCCTTCACACAACGAGGAAGCACGAGCATGAATTCTCCGAATGATCCGCAGCGATTCCTTCCGGGAGACGGCTGTGCCTGGGAGAAACCCGGGCCCGGAGTCCGCCGGCAAATCCTGGGTCATGACGACCAGCTGATGATGGTGCGCGTGCAGTTCGAGAAAGACGCAGTCGGGTATGTGCATACACACCCGCACCGGCAGGTCACGTATATCGAGTCGGGGTCATTCGAAGTGATGATCGGGGATGAGAAACAGGTGCTGAAAGGCGGTGACTGCTACTTCATACCGCCGGATATCCCGCACGGTGTGGTGGCGCTCGAACTAAGCAGTCTGCTGGATATTTTCACGCCTGCGCGCGAGGATTTTCTCGCCCGGAAAGGGTAGTCCATGCGCATTGTCAAGGGCGTACGGTGGTGGATCGTCGCGCTTATCGGGCTGGCCACTATCATCAACTACATTGACAGGAATTCTCTGACCGTGATGTGGTCGGGCATCTCCGCCGACCTGGGCTTAAGAAAAGAGCAGCTGGCCATGATTATCTCCGCCTTCATGGTCGCGTATGCCGTCGGGCAGGGAGTGTCGGGCAAATTCTTCGACTGGCTGGGCACACGCATCTCGTTTGTCATCACGATCGTGTTGTGGTCAATATCCTGTGGGCTGCACGGCCTGGCACGCAGTGTCACGAGCTTCGCCGTCGTACGGGGAATGCTCGGGTTCAGTGAGGCGGGTAACTGGCCGGGCGCGACGAAATCCAATGCAGAGTGGTTCCCGGTCACCGAACGGGCGTTTGCACAGGGGATTTTCAACGCCGGTGCATCCCTCGGTGCTGTTCTCTCTGCACCGGTAATTGCATGGCTGTATTTGCTCGTCGGGTGGCGCATGACCTTCGTCATCGTCGGCGCGATGGGGCTGCTATGGGTGATTCCCTGGCTGATCGTGAACAGGGCAAAGCCCGAGCTGCATCCGTGGCTTTCCGCCGCGGAGCGCAAGCACATTCTCAACGGGCAATCGTCACCGGAGAACCCCAGCGGGGCAAAAGACCGCGCGCTGACAGTCCGTGAGCTCCTGGGCTTGCGGCAGAGCTGGGCCGTGATTGCGTCCCGGTTCTTCATCGATCCCATCTGGTGGTTGTTCGTGAACTGGATGCCCATTTACCTGGCGGAGCAGTTTGGCTTCGATATCAAGCAAATCGGCCTTTTCGCCTGGGTGCCATACGTCGGCGCGGCGGCCGGCAGTCTTCTCGGGGGTTGGTTTTCGGGCTACATGATCGGCAAAGGATGGTCCGTGAACAAGTCCCGGAAGTGGACAATCGTCGGTGGGGGGGGTATCATGTTCCCGCTGCTCATTGCGAGCGCGTATGCTGCGGATCCACTCGTCGCCGTGCTGCTCATCGCCGTCGCCTTGTTCGGCTACCAGATTGTGATCAACAATATACAGACACTTCCCAGCGACTTCCTCTCGGGAAAATCGGTCGGCACGCTTGCTGGGCTCGGCGGAACAAGCGCCGTGGCGGGTGTGCTTGTGACAACCTGGATGGTGCCGGCCATAACACAAACCAGTTATTTACTCTTCTTCTTCCTCGCGGCCTCCCTGGTTCCCCTGGGAACGGTCATGGTCTTTCTGTTCTCAGGAAAAATCGGGCGGGTAGATCTTGCGGCAGTGGCCGGAAAGAAGCGATGAGACACCGAATCTTCTGTCAATTTCTGGAGGTGTAATGAATACCTTGTTCGACTTGACGGACAAAGTCGCCATGGTGACCGGAGCCAGCACGGGCCTGGGCCAGGGTATGTCTCTGGGACTCGCAGCCGCAGGGGCCGAACTTGTGCTCGTGGATCGGGTGGACTCGGATGAGACGGCGAAAGCAATTGCCGGCCTGGGGCGGAAATCTGTCACCCTGGTTGCCGATCTTTCGTCGATGGATCAAATCCGGAAAGTAGTGGCGGATGCGATTGCCGCACGCGGCAAGGTCGACATCCTGGTAAACAACGCCGGGACGATCCGCCGGACGCCGGCCATCGACTTTTCCGAAAAAGACTGGGATGAGGTCATGGCCATCAATGCGAAGACCGTCTTCTTTCTCAGCCAGGCGGTCGCACGCGATATGATGAAACGCAAGCAGGGGAAAATCATCAACATCGCCTCGCTTCTCAGTTTCAGCGGCGGAATCAATGTTCCGTCCTACTCTGCAAGCAAGGGGGCGGTAGCGCAGGTCACGAAGGCACTGGCCAACGAGTGGGCACAATTTGGTCTGAACATTAATGCCATCGCTCCCGGTTATATGATCACGAACAATACCGCTAACCTCCGGAAAGATCCCGAGCGTACCCGCGCAATCTCCGAGCGTATTCCCATGGGCAGGTGGGGAACTCCAGAGGACCTGCGTGGTGCGGCGATCTTTCTTGCATCAAAGGCCTCGGACTATATCAACGGGCATGTGCTGGTGGTTGACGGCGGCTGGATGGCGCGGTAGATGTTGCGGTATGTGCATCGCGCATGCGGGAGTACTCGCAGCGGCAAATGTCATGGATCGATCTCTCTTTTCTAAAGGATGACGTCAGTGAACCCCATTCTCAAGAAACTCGGCTTGACCGGCATTGTCCCTGTTGTCGCGATTGATGACGCAAACCATGCGGTCCCGCTCGCCCGCGCATTGATGGAAGGGGGTATTCCCTGCATTGAGATCACATTCCGCACAAATGCCGCCAGGGATGCGATGCGGCAGATATCCGCCGGCGTTCCCGAAATGCTGATGGGTGCCGGTACGGTGCTCACGGTCGAGCAGGTGGCCACCGCGGTGGACTGTGGTGCGAAGTACATCGTGTCTCCCGGACTCAACCGCAAGGTTGTGGAGTATTGTCTTGCCCACGACATCCCGGTCACCCCGGGCGTTGCGACGCCGAGCGACGTGGAGGTGGCAATCGAGCTCGGGTTGGAGGTCGTGAAGTTCTTCCCGGCGGAAGCGATGGGCGGATTGAGCTACCTCAATGCCATCGGCGCTCCCTACAAGGCGATGAAATTCATTCCGACGGGCGGCATTGACGAGTCGTTGCTGCTCTCCTATCTCAAATCACCCCGCGTGCACGCATGCGGCGGCAGCTGGATGGTTAAGTCGGATCTCATCTCCGCGGGGAAATTCGACGAGATTCGAATACTCTCCACGAAGGCGGTCGGAACGATGCTCGGACTGCATGTTGCACACGTGGGAATCAACAGCGGCAGCGCGGAGGAGGCGGCGCGGCTTGCCGGGCTGACCGGTGGCATGCTCAACGTCGCGTCGCGTGAGACCTCTGCTGCCTTTTTTGCCGGGACGCAGGTGGAATTCCGAAAAGCCGCATCGCCGGGCACGCACGGGCATCTTGCCATCGGCACACACTTCATCGAACGTGCCATCGCTCACTTTGAACGGATGGGATTCAAGATTCTCCCCGAGACAATGCTGGAGAAAAACGGCAAAGCCCATGCGGTGTACCTTGACGTGGACATCGCCGGCTTCGCCGTCCACCTGATCCAGGCCTGAATAAATGGCGCGATGCCCTTGCGCCGGAGAACGATGATGAACCGGATGTTTTGCACAATGCTATTTCTGTGGTGTGCCGTCGTATCCGCACCGGCGGACCAGCAGGCTGAGCAGCAGGTTGATCTGCGAGCGGTTCCCGCGACGCTGGTGATTGATGCCTCGGCCCTTACGCAGGCCCGGGCGGCATATGCCGCAGACGCACCCGCATACCGTGCGGTGTTCTCCCGCCTCCGCTCTGATGCGGGCAAAGCCATGAAATTCGAGCCGGTGTCAGTGATGCAGAAACGGCAATTGCCGCCGAGCGGTGACAAGCACGATTACATGAGCATGGGGAAATACTGGTGGCCCGACCCATCGGGTGACAAAAGCAAGCCCTACATACGGAGGGATGGGGAGGCAAACCCGGAAGCCCGCGACTTCCCCGATCACGACAATTTTGCACTCATGGTCCGTGCCGTGCGGATTCTGTCAATTGAACACTTCCTGTCGGAGACTCCGGCATGCGCGGAACACGCTGCGAAATTGTTGCGCGCGTGGTTTCTCGATCCGGAAACAAGGATGAACCCGAACCTCAATTTTGCGCAGGCGATCCCGGGGAGGATCGAGGGGCGCGGCACGGGTATTATTGATGTCCGGGGGATGACGGGTGTGCTCGATGCCGTGATTCTTCTGCGCGGTTCGTCTTCCTGGAGTGCCGCCGACGATCAGGGGATGACGCAATGGTGCAGGCTGTACCTTACCTGGCTGCGAGAGAGCAAGAACGGCCGCGAGGAAATGAACGCACGAAACAACCACGGCACCTGGTATGACGTCCAGGCCGTGGCCCTTGCCCTGTTCGTCCGCGACACGGTGCTGGCCCGGACAATTGCCGAGGAGGCAAAGACCAAACGAATCGCGAGGCAAATCGAGCCCGATGGCCGTCAACCGGAAGAACTCGCGCGAACCAGCTCCTGGCAATACTCCTGCATGAACACCGACGGGATGTTCACGCTGGCAGCGCTGGCAGAACGCGCCGGAGTGGATCTCTGGAATTACCGTACGACAGACGGGAGGAGCATCCGTAGTGCACTCGACTACCTGCTCCCATTCGCGCTCGGCACACAGCCCTGGGAAGCGCAGGAAATCAGGGGGTTCGTACCTGGACTGCTGTGGGACCTTAGCCGTCAGGCTGTACAGAAGTGGGGCAGTACGTACGCCGGTGCGGAACGCGCTCTGGCGCCCGAGGACGGCGCGAGGGACTATTCCATTCTGATCCATCCCATCGTGTCAACGCGGTAAACGCGTATGCAAGAGTTCGTTCGTTGCAGAAACACATATACCTTTTGTGAAAGGGTTTGCCGTATGAAGAGCGCGCTCGCCTGTCTTTTGCTCTTCGCCTCTTCGCTGTGGGCCCAGGACGCCGGCAAAATCGCGGGCGTCGTGAGGGATGCTTCCTCGAAGGAACCAATCCCCGGGGCGAACATCACAGTGAAGGGCACGAAGATGGGTGCCTCGACAGACATTGAAGGGAATTACTTCATCCTGAATGTCTCTCCCGGCGTCTACGATCTCTCGGCCTCGATGGTCGGGTACGGAACGGTAACCCAGCGGGGAGTCATCCTCAACGTGAACCGCACCACCAGCGTGAATTTCAGCCTGGGGCAGACAACCGTTGTCGGTCAGGAAGTGATCATCACGGCTGAACGGCCCGACGTCGCCCGTGAGAAAACCTCTACGAGCGACATCATCCGAGCCGACGAAGTTATGCTCACGCCGGGGATCCGCGACCTCACCGACATGCTGTCCCTCTCCTCGGATGTTGTGGATGGTCACTTCCGCGGCGGGCGCGAAGGAGAGGAACTCTATACGCTGGCCGGCATGGGAATCGTGAATCCGCTCTACAACGCCAGCTCCTTCGCACCGATCATGAGTGCCGTCGAAGAAGTGGAAGTGATCACCAGTGGCTTCGGTGCCCAGTACGGCAATGCTCAATCCGGCGTGGTGAACATCTCCATGAAGGAAGGGAGGCGTGATCGGTGGGCCGGACGATCGGAGTTCCGCACCCGGCTTCCCGGCTACAAGCACTTCGGTGCGAACGTGTACGATGCCGGCGCGAATCCGTATCTCACCCTTCTGGACAGTCCCGAAAAATGGCTCGGGGCTGATATCTCCTCGGAGGGTTCAAGCGGTACCCGGTACTACAGTTCTTTCGGCAACGGGTTTGACAACCGCTTTGGCAAGGACACCATCACGCTTTCACAGATTGCCTATATCCTCTGGCGCGCCCAGGGCCGCCGCGACATCGGCCGCTCGTACAACGACACGTGGGACTATTCCACGGACTTCAATGTCGGCGGGCCGCTTTCGGATGTCACGCGCCTGTTCCTCGCGGCACATACGGAGAGCGAGTGGTTGTTCCTACCGACACCCCAACCCGACCAGAAGCGCCAGTTCATGGGCAATCTTACATTTGATGTCGGTGAAGGAATGTCGTTGCGTCTCAGCGGCGCCTATGCCAACAAACGGGAGAATCTTCTTCGCTCCCTCAGCACGACCGGCTTCTACAACTGGATCTGGGATCGCGCTATCGGCCTCAGTTCGACCGATGACAAGACTGTGCAGCTTGGCGTCCGCTTTGTCCACGCCCTGAGTCCCAGCACATTCTACGAAGTGAAAGTCAACCGGCTCGCAACCGACTACCGCGACGGATCCCCGATCATCGATCCGGGCGGCTGGGTGGGCGACTGGTCGAAGCTGATGATGTACCCGTACGGCAACACACCGGACAAATTTGTGGTCGGCGGCTTCGATAACGACTTTCGTTCGGAAAAGACACGTACACTGTCCGTGGACGGATCACTGACCAGCCAGGTGACTCCCTCCCACCTGTTGCTCGCCGGTCTGCAATTGAATTCCTACACCATCGACGTGGACAATCGCACCAACCTCTCCTCCACGGGGGGCGAGCGCTACGAACAGTATTCCGCGCAACCGATCGAGTTGGGTTTGTTTATGCAGGATAAAATGGAGTTTGAGGGGATGATCGGCAACATCGGTCTCCGTTTCGATCTCTGGAATCAGAACACCGACTACTATGCGGATCCTTATTCGCCGTTCCGTCTGCTGGTCAACGATTCGACGATCGTCTATGACCGCGAGCGTGCGGCAAGGGCAAAGACGCCCACGCTGGGGAAGCTCCAGCCACGCATCGGCATATCCTTCCCGGTGTCCGTGTCGACGGTCTTCCATCTGAACTACGGCTCGTTTGTGCAACGACCCTCATTCCAGTACACCATTTCCAGTCAGCTGCCGCGGGTTGGTTTCGCAAGGATGCAAATCGGGAATCCGCGCCTGGAGGCCCAGGAGACCAATAGTTACGATGTGGGGGTGACGCAGGGATTGGGCGAGGGATTCACTCTCGACGTTTCGGGGTACTACAAGGATGTCAAGAATCTCGTGGAACGGGCGTTTTTCTACGACATCCAACAGACGCAGTATAGTACGTTCGTGAACCGGGATTATGCAGACATACGTGGATTCCGTCTCTCCCTCGCGAAGAGGCGCGGGTGGGTGATGGGGACCGTCAATTACAGCTATTCCGTGGCGACAGGGAAGAGCAGCACGTCGTTCAATGCCTCACCGACGTTCCACGAAACCGGTCAGGTTGAGCTGCCGACGCCGAAGGATATCACGCTGGACTTCGACCGCACGCACAATCTCGTGGCGAACATCACAATGAATTTCGGGGGCGAAGCGGGACTCTGGTTCCTCGAAAGTACAGTGCTGGATGATCTCACCCTCGCCGTCACGTCCACGATCCGGAGCGGCCGGCCCTACACGTTTGATGAAGAGGGGCTCGGAGTCATCAACAACAAACGCACGCCGACGGAGTACAATACGAACCTGAAGCTCAGCAAGAAATTCCGCCGTGTCCTGGGGGTGGACTTGACCCTGTACGCGGAGGTCTTCAATCTCTTCGACCAGAAGATCTATTCCTACAACAGGGTGTTCCTCACGAGTACTTCGGCCACTGGCAGCTCATACATCAACCGGAACGTTCGAAAATATGAGACGGCTCGGGAGACGCTGCAGTACTTCGACGACTTCACACCGTTCCTGGTGGATCAGACATTCAGTTTGTATTCCAACGAGCCGCGTTCGGTCTATTTCGGGCTCATCGTGAATTTTTAGAGGATGGTGGAGAGCAGGTACCATGAAAACAAAACTTGTCCTGAGTCTTCTTGCCTGCCTGATCTTTGGCGGTGAAGTGCAGGCGCAGTTGCGTGACTTTGCCGTTCACCGCAGAGGTATGCTGCGAGAGACGATATTCAACACGGGGGAAATCGGACGCGCCTATGACGGGGGCACGGGCGGTAGCGCCCGGGGGGTGCCGAGCTGCGAATGGCCTTCGCCCTCAGATGCCGTCGTGGACGGAGTGTCCTACAACGGCCAGTACAACTCGTTCGGTGGCGGAGTCTATTTCTCTGCGACGCGGAGCGACACCTCTGCGCGGCTGTTTTCGTATTGTGGGGCGGCGAACAACGAACCGGTCGCGGGCAGGTTTGCCTTCCCCATCATGGTGAAACGATTTGAAAATTTCCCGGTACTTGCCGACGGGGGACTCAATCCCGCCTACAACCCCGATGAAGCCGAGGAAATCATCATCTCCCAGTGGGGCACCAACATCGGACTCACGGTGACCCGGACGAGCCGGGCCTGGAGCCTGCCTGACTACGATGATTTCATCATCTACGAATATGAAATCGAAGCGACGGGTGAAGTTGACGGCGATGCCGGCACGCCGGGGAATCTGCTTCCGCTCACCGACGTGATCGTCGCGTTTGCCTACGGGTTCGGCCCGTCAATGTTCGGGTATGAGAGGAAGTTCAACCGGTGGGATGGCACGGATTATTCTTCGCTGGACCAGTTCCCAAGGTTCGACCGGCGCCGCTGGATGAACTACAATCTTGACCGTGACGGCAAACCCGATGCAAAGTATTTTGCCGAATGGACCGCGAGCCAAAAATTCGGCGGCGGGCTCCTGTCCCCCCAGGCACCGGGATTTCTCCCGCTGTATTATGACACGACCCACCTCGCCCGGAAGGGCAACACGCTGGCCAATGTGGCGGCAACGGACACTGTCAGAGTGTGGGACGAAAACGGGCACCTCAAGCAGCCATGGCTGAACCGCATGGAGACCATCAACTTCACCATCCCAAAAGTCCAGCCGTACCTGGATGTGATACAGACGAGAAAGAACAACCCGTATCGGGACGTGAACGCGTTCGGACCCGACTGGGTGGGTCGCGGGAGCTACAACTGGCGTCAATCTCAGAAATTCGGAACGGGGCACATACTTGGCTTCGGGCCGTACATCCTGAATCATGGCGAGAAGATCCGTTTCGCCGTCGCCGAGGTCGTGGGGTACGGCGCAGCGCGCCTCGAAGAGTCAATGGCCGGGCTTACGGATGAGGGGGGGAGCTGCGGAGAATTGTGCGGCGAACCCACATCGCCTGCATCCAACGCGTTCAACCCGGTGCCGAACTGGTACCAGCCGCGCACCTACGGGGGCGTCAACGGCACTGCATACGAGCACGGGAGCAATTACCTCTCCATAGCGCCGCTTCCCCAATATGTCAATTCGAACACGGTCACCGTGCGCGAAGTGGCGGACCGTGCAATTGAGATGTATACAGGTCAGGCGTTCATGGACTATGACACGTCGCAGTACTGGCCCGAGCGATCGCCCGACCGCGGGGTGTACAAGGTCGCCATCACCGTGCCTGCGCCAGCAATTACCGTCAGCAACACTTCCAGCGCAGAAAACGAAATCGTCTGGGGGCCGCAGGTGGAATCATTCTCCGTTCCCCGTCTGCTGTCGTCCCTGCACCATTACGAACTTTGCAAGGCCAGCCACCCGCTGGGGCCCTGGACGCGGATAGATTCCATCGGTGTGGGCGATGTGCGCTACCTCAAGAACGGCGTGTACAAGGTCGTCGATTCGGGTACGCGCGTGGGCGAGTCATTTTACTACAGCGTGGTCTCGGTGGATGGAACCGGAAACCGGAGCGGCCGGAGCAACCTGACGCTGCATCAGACGCAGATCGGCGGAACGGAAACGCTGGGGACGGTCCACGTGGTGCCCAATCCGTTTGTCGTGCGGTCCGGGTTCAGCGGCACGACAAGCACCGGCGGTGATGCGGGAGGAAAGATCGGATTCTATAACCTTCCCAAACACTGTACCATCCGCGTGATTTCGTACAGCGGACAGCTCGTGCAGACAATTGTGCACGAGAGTGAGCTGTATTCGACGGAGTACATGCAAGTGACACGAAACAATCAGGTGATGGCATCAGGGGTGTACTTCTACGTGGTCGAAACGCCGGATGGCACCCGTACCAGCGGTCGATTTGTGATCATTCACTAAGGAGGACCAACACCATGCATCGACGGATGAGCATAGTGATGGTGGCGCTGCTCCTCGTGGTGAGCAGCGAGGCACTCGCGCAGAAAGTGGGCACATCGTCTCTGCAGTTCTTAAAGGTAATGCCGACCGCGCGTGCGACCGCCATGGGCGAAGCATTCGCCGCGCTCCCGGCAGGAGCTGACGCGGTGTTCTGGAATCCCGCGGGGTTGACGGTAGGCAACCGGCACGAGGTGGTAAGCACCCTGACGCTCTGGCTGTTCGGCACGAAGCAGGGCGCTCTGGGCTATGCACTGCCGATCGACGACATCGGCACAATCGGCATGCAGGTCCAGTACGTCGATTTCGGAACGATCGAGGAAACCCGGGTGGATCAGCTCCAATTTGTCGGTCCTGCCGGCAATCAGGTGTACAATCCCGGCCTGACGGGAACCTCCTTTTCTCCCAGCACATACCTTTTCGGACTCTCTTTTGCGCGGCAGTTGACGGAGGCATTCTCGGCTGGAGTCACCGTGAAGTATGTCCGCGAATCGCTCTATAACGGCGGTACTTTGTCGGTAATAAACCCCGAGACGGGCGCAGCGGAGGAGTATAAGACCTACGCGACCGTGTGGCTTTTCGATTTCGGGATCACATACAACACCGGCTTCCGGTCCATTCGGATCGGCGCCGCAGTGCAGAATTTCGGATCCCAGGTGCGGTTCGCAAGGGAGGACTATCCCGCGCCCCTCACATTCCGGCCTGGTGCCGCGGCAGATATCATGGGTCCCGAGGGTCTCTTCATAGCGGCCGGCGAGAACCGGCTTACGGTAGCGTACGATATCCACCAGCCCAACGACTACGCGCAGCAGATGCACGTCGGAATGGAGTACGCTTTTCAGGAAGTCGTTGCACTCCGCGCGGGGTACAAATCGAACTATGACAACGACGGATTGACGCTGGGAGCCGGTGTGAAAACCGGTGTCGGCGGGGTCACGCTAGCCTTCGACTACAGCTACGGTTCGATGGGGGACTATCTGGCCAAGGTGCACCGCATCAGTTTGGGAGTGCTGATGCCATGAGAACTCAACGCGCACTTTCGCTCGGGGTACTGCTCGTCGTCCTTCCGGTTCTCGTGCCGGCACAGGGGATCTACCGTCCGCTCTCTTTTCAGGGGATGGAACACAGTTCCGTTCGCAGCGCACGGACGGTTGCGTTGGGCGGGACGTCGATAGCGCTATCCAATGATGCATCCGCGCTGTTTAGCAATCCGGCGGCATTGATGCAGATGCAGATCCCGGAGGTACGCCTCGGTGCGACACTCTACAGCAGCGCAACCGACCAGATCCAGGAGTGGATACCGAACCGTTTCTATCCCAACCTGAGTCTTCTCATGGAGAACCTGACGGGCGGGATAAAACCCCCCGTAGTCGTCAATCCGGCGGACGAGCTCCAGGTGCCCTATGACGATCTCACGCCGAATTGGTCGTCGAAGCGGTCAACAGTGCGTCCGGCCACCATATCGGCCGCGTTGCCTTTCACGCTGTTCGGTGATGTCCATTGTGTTGCGGCGATAGGATTTGCTGAAGCCACAAATCTTGACTATTTTTACCAAAACAACAATAACCTGTCACCGAATATCGGCGACTACCGGCCGGCGCCCATGCCCGTTCTCAGAGGGGTCGACACACTGGTGGCAAGGTGGTATGCTACTACTGTGCAGCGAAAAGGGGCGATCTATGGCATTACGCCGGCAGTTGCCATACAGCCGCTGGACGAGCTGAGTGTGGGCTTGGGAGTGTCGGTGCTTACCGGCTCCTCCGATGACACAGAGGCATGGCGTGAGCGGGGCCGGCTCGTGTTCGATGCCGTCTATCGCGTGCGCAACGATTCCGTGTTCAATCGTGTCACGTCGTCGAGCGCATCGACATACTCGGGAGTCGTCGCGAACCTCGGAGTGTTCTATCGCGATACGCATTTCAGTCTCGGTGCCGCTGTGCAACTGCCCGCCACGGTGACGCGCACGTGGGATCAGACCGTGAACCAAGATACCACCGGTTCCTCGACGACGGCGACGAGAAGCGGATCGGACAAGCTGAAGCTGCCGGTGAATTATTCGTTCGGCGGCGTGTTGATGCCCAGTGCGCGGTTAAGAATCGGGGTCGATTATGTCATCCGCGAACTTGGCGATGCAGAATATTCCGGCGTCGACACGACATTCAGCCCTTGGGTGGGAAGCAAGTCACTGCGGGCGGGTGTAGAGTACACGGCGTCCGAATGGCTCCTCTTGCGCGTGGGCTACCGGGAGGAGGTTGCGTCCTTCGGCGGGGAGAATGCAGGACTGATCGGCGATCCGGTGAGCGGCTCGGCATTCACCGGTGGAGTCGGTGTGCGGTTCGGAGGAATCGGCGTTGACTTTGCGTACGAATACCAGCACCTGAAATACCAGGATCTCTGGGAAACCAACGTGAACACAAACACATTGTCTCATCACGCCCTGGTCCTTGAAACATCATTGAATTTCTAGTCGTCGTCGAAATATCATTGAATTCCAGGTCATTATCGATCACATAGGAGGCATCATCATGCGCAATAATGCACGCTTGCTTATCACTGTCATTCTGCTGACAGGAGCTCTGTTCGCATCTGCCACAGCTGGCGACATTTCCTCCGCCGGTGCCAAAGGGAAATGGAGTGAGAACGCGACCTGGGCGGGCGGAGTCGTCCCCGGTCCAAACGACAATGTGACCATCGTCGACGGTGATACGGTGACGTTCAACGCCAAAGATGCCGTCGTGAACAACCTCACGGTCGGGCAGGGGGTGTCGGGAGTGTTTTTGTTCTCGAAGGTGGATACAACGACCCTCACGGTCATGCGAAATCTCGAGATAAAGACCGGTGCCATTTTCAAAGTCCAAAGCCGCTCGGTCACCGGTTCCCTCGTGCACAAGGTATACCTGCACGGGAACCTCACGAATGCAGGGTCCAACTTTGATATGCGGCAGGGTTCCTCGGGCAGCACGCTCGGTGTGGTAAATTTCCTGGCTGTCGGTTCGGGGAATTCCGTCATCACCATGGGGCCCTACACGACCACAAACAACGAGTTCAACGGTCTTACGATCAACAAGTCCGGAACTGGCCGTGTCATCCTGGGATCCGATTTGGTGATGGCTGGCGGGAGCAGCTCGGAGCCGCCGGGCAACCCCGACCTGGTGTTTCAGCGGGGCCTCGTGGAGACCGGCCCGAACGCGTTGGTCCAGCTGTACACCAACCAGGCCATTGTGGTTGGTGGCTCCGACACGAGCTATGTTCTTGGCGCCATGGGACGTGGTATGACCAATAGCAGCTCCGCTGATCGCTGGTTCCAGGTTGGCGATGCCAGAGGGTATCGACCCGCCAGGGTCCGGTGCACAACGTCTGGAATAGCGACGGGGCATTATGCGCGGGTCGAAGCAATTCACGGGAATGCCAACCCGGGGAGTAGTGCGTTCGCCGGGACTATCGATAAAGTCTCGGAGGTTCGGTATTTCAAGATTTCCTATCATAAGGGCGCTTCCGGAGCAACGTCCATGACGTTCGATAAGTTTTCGATGTCCTATG